>Ga0180009_10000156_pt1 | contig 104315 bp, 79 predicted proteins | sample OS_PC_MetaG_FD_123537 | JGI IMG/M metagenome (GOLD analysis project Ga0180009, IMG submission 123537) | Groundwater microbial communities from the Aspo Hard Rock Laboratory (HRL) deep subsurface site, Sweden - OS_PC_MetaG | ecosystem: Environmental > Aquatic > Deep subsurface > Groundwater... | reverse complement strand
TTCAAGTGGGAATCACCCATAAGAATCTGAGTACCGATGCAGGGAACAGGGGCGGATCAACTCGTAGTAGTGATGAAACTTCTGTAATGGAAGTGGAGCAAAGGGGTTGACCAGCCTGTTTAACCAAATAGTCTACCGGAGACGGGAGGAACTTCCTGATTAAACAAACACTCGTTGGTTTAGTGGAGCTGGAAGAGCCGTATGAATCGAGAGGTTCACGTCCGGTTCTGTGAGAGGCTGAGGGGGAAGTTCCCTCGGCCTACTCGACTATCGCCTCTGGTGAACACAAGTTATACGATTTTTGCAAAGACTATCTTCAAATTGAAATCCGTGCAGCTGCCGGCTATAATGATGTTAGCGCGCGGCACGAAGTCGCATAGTTGAGTGCATTCAGGGGTAGCTACCTAAAATACCTGGTATGTTCCTACTAGTCCCTACCCGGGCATGCTTGCCACGCGCTGTTGTGGTTGGTGTGAAGCCCCGGGGACAAGTGTACCGAATTGGGTCAGAGCAGCTCATGTGATTGGAAAACGGCTTAAAGTTGAATTTATATAGCCTATGGCAGCATAACAAGTTACTGCACCGAAGCATTATCGTCGCTACGCTACGCTACGCTACGCTACGCTCCCCAAAAATCCGGTAAGCATAGCGTTTAATCAGGCACGTCATTGCGATATTATAATTCCGTTTTACCCGGGGAATCTTTTTTCTACCCAGTCAAAAAAAACTCCCTGCCAGAGGTGGGACGCTCCCAATTGACAATGTTCATGTCCTCCCTCTTCTTCAGTAAACACTCTTAATTCCACACTATGGGCATTAGTCAGGGCGTTCTTGAAATCAACAGCATGGCTTAGCGGCATAAAATGGTCCTTTTCACCAGCTAGTATCAGCACGTCGCTTTTGATATTGGCGGATACGGTCTTCAAAGTGTATTTGCTGAATACATCGAAAATTGTGATGGGTTCCCTTACTCCCATCGTCCACTGGGCATTACGGATCCCCCACCTTAGATTCGGCGTGGTTTTCATTTTTAGTTTCAGCAACAGGTTAATCGCGTCAAGGAAATCCAGGTTATAAAGGTGTTTGACAATGCCCGGAGCAACATGAAAGGCGATTTCCTGATAGTCATGGAATTGATCAAATGCCACAACCCCATCGATGCGGTTATCAAAAGCTGCAGCGCTCGGAGCCAAGTATCCGCCCATGCTCATGCCGATCAGCACAATTTTTCTTTTTTGGGAATATTGATTATAGAATTCATCCAGCACAGCACCGGTCGGTTTTTCCCACTCGTGTGTAAAAATAAGGTTTTGTTCCCTAATGATCGATCCCTGTCCGGGCCCTTCATAGATCAAAGTAGAATATCCCCGATCCAGAGCCGGTTTTACGATTACAAAATACAATTCCTCCAGGGTGGAATCATAACCGCCGCAGGCAACAATCAACGGTTTCTTCCCATCATCCCCCTTGGCCGGAAAATAGATCGCTTTCAACTGATGTTCACCATAAGGAACCTTAATAATCTTGTAATCGACCTTTAGTGTGTTCAGACCTTCATAGAATACCTCCTGGTTTTTACGAAACACCTTCGATCGACGGGTATCATCAGGATCCAGAAAGAATTCGGCTGTACGATAGTAGTTATGTGCACGTAACAAAGCCAGTCCTCGACTGGTAGGATTGGTTAAACTCCTTCCCATCCATTCAACCCTAGCGCCGGTTTTTTCCCACTCTGTAAACCAACTCTCCTCTTCCCCTTGTTTGATTTTTTGAATTGTACCCAGAATTTCAGCTGTATCCCCACCCCCACTCGGAATATGACCAAAAGCTCTCAAGGTGTTAAAGTGATAGGGTTGATCGGCATAAAATCGATCTATGCCCCGGGGTACAGGTTTGACCAACCAAATGAACAGAAGGATCAATAAAGCTGATCCGATTATCAGGAACAGCCGGTTTTTTCTGACAGTTAACCAGCCTGATTGTATATTTTTGCGGTTTTCAATCATAACATGACCTTTATTATAGGGTTATTAAGCGACAATTGACTTGCTTTCCACTCATAACCAGTATTATCGTGAAGTGAATTTGATGCGCCAATGTCTTTTTGCGCCTAAAATGATGTTTTCTGCGCCAGATTTCAATCCAACTTCATCAATTCAAGATCCGTTAGAAGGATATGACCGCCTCTGAAAAACCGAAAAAACCGACGGCTACGATTGGCCTGATCAACCGATTGTTAGAAATTACCTCGAATTTGGGTTTTGATTCAAATGATCTGCTTGCAGTTATCGATTTAGACGTCGAATCGCTGCAAGATCCCAATCGTCGGGTTCCCCTGGAAAAACTATTCAAAATAACAGAAGCAGCCGTGAGGTTGACGGGCGACGATGCCTTGGGAATCCATGCAGGTGAGTCGATTCGACCGGGTCTTTTTCATATCGTTGGGTATATTGCCATGAACAGTCGGACTGTTCGGGAGGCTTTGGGGCATTATATTCGATATGAGAAACTGATTTGCGAAAATGACAGGATCGTTCTACAGGAGCAGGAAAACCGGGCTACGATTTTTCTCGATTTTCGATATCCTGAAACCGGGTACTTCGTTTATCGGGTCGAAGCAGTTATTGTAACCTGGATTGTATATATCCGCTGGATCACCGGAACTGATGTTATCCCGATACAAGTCTTTTTTAAACATCCCCAGCCACTCTATGTCGATGAATATCACAGGGTATTCCGGGCGCCGCTTAAATTTGAGTCTGATATAACCGGATTGGAGTTGGAAAATTCGGTGCTGGATCTTCCATTGGTTGAAGCAAATCAGGATCTGCTGGTTTGGTTTGAGAAGCAAGCCGGGGAACTATTAGCAAATCTTCAATCCGAGCAACGGTTGACGGTTGAAATAACCAATGTTGTCATCAATCGCTATCAGGGGAAAGATCCGGGTGCCGGAGAGGTCGCAGAAAAACTTGGACTCAGTGTCCGCTCGCTACACAGAAAACTGCAGCAGGAAAACACCACTTATAAAGGGATCATTAATAAATGCAGAAAAGACATGGCTCTGCAATATCTATCCAATAAGGATCTGGCTATCTACGAGATTGCATTTCTGCTCGGTTACTCCGAAACCTCCGCCTTTTACCGCGCCTTTAAAAGATGGACGGGAACTTCCCCAAGTAACTATCGAAAATAAAAAATCCGGAGTTTTCAATAGGTGGGGGTCAGGTCTTTCATTTTGCTGATCAGGTACTCTCCCAATGATTTATGGTAGTTTTTCGTCGGTTCCAGACCAAAGACAACCTTTTCAAAGGAATACCTGGCCTTCTTCTCCTCGGTATGAGTAATGAGCTATTCAAAACCTTGTTGGTTATTCTCAATGACAAGCTTTCTTAAAGGGGTATGCCCATTCGCATTCGCATCCCCAAAAGAAAGCACGGTGCTTCTCCTTGGCTATTGTTCAGTAACCCAAGCAAGGATATGAGATGGTTGATGATTCATTTATACAGGAAGTGACGTTAAGGTTATTTCAGTCCCTTAACACGGAAGTATCTCTGCATCAGGTCTTGATTTACTTCAATTCTGTATTTCCCGTTGATAATATCCATATCGTATCTTTTACCGTGAAGATGGAACCGTTCGTTATTTGTTGTCTGCTACTAAAGAAGCCGGCTTTTTAATGGATGGAAAAGTTGTTCTCTCGAAACGTGCGAAGAAGGAAGGACGATGGTTCGAGGCACGATTTTTCTGGACGAGATCGGAGATCTACTTTTAACCGTTCAAGTCAAACTGCTCCGAGTTCTTCAGGAAAAATCCCTTTTTCGGGTTGGAGGAGATTTGTCTTAAGGTGATTTAGGTGATTTGCCTATAACAAATGATTAGTATGCCACAAAACAAGACTTGGCCCCTTTTATGGGGCACTAGATCATCCGACTTACCCTGCTTTTTTAGAAATTTCTGTATCTAGATTTTCAGTCTCTTTTTTAAGTAGATAGTTCACATCATGTTGCCAAATTGGTTGTAATTTTACGATAGTGCTACCTGGCACTCCAATGTTTAACAATAGATTTTTAATCTTGGAGATCTCATTTTCTGTATTTTTTTTGATATCAGCATACTTTTTTGCTGCTTCTTCGATTTGAACAACAATCTTTTGCTTTTCCAATGTTGTCTTGTTCATAATACCTCCATATTCAAGGGTATTCAATTTGACATAAATGATATTTTTCCTATGAAAAAAAGATGCACTTTAAATCTATGAGTCTATTATAATTGTTTCATGTGGAATAATATCTTATAGTTTCATCGAAATTGAATATAATGTTTTCTTAAAAGCTTATGAAAGTACTGCCCAACCGATAGAAAAGGGATGGTAAATGTGTCCTCTGACATTTATTATTAAGCTGTCGGCAATTTTGTTCCCGACTGCTGGGTCTTTCTGTTTTCAGAGTATGAAGAGAAATCATATGATTCATCTTACTGTAAACGTAAATGAATCTGCGACAGGAACGCGGTTAGCCGTGCTCTTGTCGCATCAATAATTCGGCAATCGAGAAACCGGGTACTGATTGTTCTAATTCACCGAAATCATTTTTGGCTGCTTATCGGGCGCTTTCGGCAGCGTAAGGAGTAAAACACCATCCGTCATGGTCGCATTAATTCCGTTTTGATCGATTTCGTTCGACAACTCGAAACTTCGCGAGAAGTGACCGATGTTATACTCGGTATACAACGGTTTCAGATTGGAGTATGGTGAAGAATCGATCTCCCCGTCTATGGCGAGAACATTCTTCTCTATTTTTACTCTAATTTTTTCTTTGCTGACACCGGGCATATCCATATATACTAAAAGCTCTTTGTCTGTTTCCACAATATCGGTATTTGGAAGATAAACTTTTCCTGGGATTGTTGGTTCAGACTTGGTTTGAACTTCTTTTTTATCCTGGACAGTGATTTCCTTTTTTTCTTTGTCATTCATGATAACCTCCTTTCCGAAGATTGCAGTATTTCATTAGCGTGTTAAAATATCAGTTTATATCGATCATTTTTGGCTTATCACTTTCTGCCCTTGGCATGACAACTCTCAATATGCCATTCTCATAATCCGCCTTGACTTGGTTGATGTCCACCGTCACCGGTAGCTTCATTGTCCGGTTAAATTTATAAGCATGCCGTTCTAATCGATGAACACTTGCTTTTTCCGGATAATTGTTTTTTCTCTCACCGGAAATGGTGATCAGGTTGTCTTTTATTTGAACCTCAATTTCATCTTTTTTCACTCCCGGAACTTCTGCCATCAATATTATGTTATCTCCCTCCTGAAAGAGATTGGTGGAAGGAAATGTTCCTCGACTGGTGGTGCTGAGACCAAAGTAATCAGAAGTACTGGCCGCTTCAACCGCTTCCTGAAGAGCCAAAAGTGTATCTAAAGCACTTGAAAACCTAAACATTTGGACCTCCCTATAACAAGAGTTAAAGCATTTCCTGTCCACACCGAAAACATTTTGATTTGTTATCAACACAATCAATCATATGTCTTGGCCTTCCAGATGAAATGCAGCATAAGATGGTGTGGACTGAAAAGACCAAGTATCATATTTGAAAAAATTTTCAGCAACCGGCGTGCCAAGACAAAAATCCAACAATATTACAAATAGTTAATGCCGAGATTGGAGTTTAGTCAGGTCAATTTGATTAAATCAGATATATTTTAGGAAACAAAAGCGTAGGTCAATTTGACCGATCCGGTTCATTTTGACCTTATGCTTAGGTGGGTCGCCGTTCAGCTGTCGAATTGTCGATTTCAGATTCAGGCCAAATAATCTCGATAAAAAGCAGTTTGTTTTCAGGTTTTATACTACTCATAGTCTGTATTGCCTTTAAAACCAATTGTATTATATAATATGGCAAAAGAATTTGACGTTTATCAGGAAGGTCAATTAGCCAAATAATTGATATTAGGTTTATATTGATGGTTTCATTGTACTGAGCTTTGGTAAAGCGATGAAAGATTATTATTTGCTGTTGGGAGTTAATAAAGAAGCTGACAAGAATGAAATTAAGAAAGCATATCGAGATTCAGCCAAGAGGTTCCACCCGGACGGGGGAAACATAACAAAAGATTCAAAAAAATTCAGGGAAATAACTGAGGCCTATGAAACGCTTAGTGATAATGGTAGACGTAAGGAATACGATAAGAGTTTCACAAATCGTATTCCGATAACTCCGCCTTTCGATGTTGAGTCCTTAAAACCCATTCATTCGTGTTTTAAACATAATCCAAATCCTTATGTTCAAGATTTTACACAAGATTATCAGCCCGAGTCTTTTAGCAGAAACATTAGGGGTAAGAAATCTATTAATTATGTTATCCATTTGACACCTCAGGAAAACCAACATGATATTGAATATCCTTATACTATCAATATCGTAAAACCATGTCCTCACTGTAACAGCCTTTTTTCAGGATTTGTGTTTTTTTGCCCTCGATGCAATGGTAGTCAATATCTTTATGAAAAAAAAGAATTGATTATAAACATACCACAAGGCATTGAAAACGGCACCTGTGTTCATTTGGATTTGGACCATGTCGGACTTAGTGAAGTGAGTTTGAAAGTAAAAATATTGGTTTCATCAGATCGGGCAGAATACTGGTTTTAGTCTATTCTCCACTCATCTTTCGACGAAGTTTAAAATCTGGTATGAACGTGAGAAAGAATCGGGGGTCAGGTTTTTTGACCCCAAATCTTTTTTGAGGTAGACAGAAGGTATAATCTCCTTAATCAGGTTATCACCCTGCCGGACGTCAAGCTGTTTAACAACATGCTGCTTACCCCCATCCCCGGTTTGTAGGGCTCGCCATTAAGATAAAGTTGTTCTGCTTTTAAAGATTTGAGATCGGTTTTGTCCAATTCAAGGGGATTTTTGTTTAACAGGGTCATGTCTGCAATTTTGCCTGTTTCAAGACTTCCCCTGTCTTTTTCATCAAATGATGTCCAGGCTACTTCGTAGGTGTACAGTTTCAAGGCTTCCTGGATGGATAAAGATTGAGAATCGTCATAGGGGTGATTGCAGCAAAAGTACATCCCTTCGATGGGATCTGGGTGGGTCACCGGAGCATCTGAACCCCCACTGACATGAATTCCGCTATCCACCATTGTTCTTAGAGCGGAGCTGGTAAGAACCCGATCACCGAGGATTTTCTGCAGGTATTCAACGGGTTCGAGATCTGTTCCCAGAAATCCCGGCTGCAAAGTTATGCCGATGCCAAGCTTGGCACATCGTTCGATATTCTCTGTACTTAAAAGACAGGCGTGAATGATAGTATGCCGATGATCTTCCCGTGGCGTATCGGTAAGCGCTTTTTCAATGGCGCTTATGGCTTGATTTATGGCGGCATCACCAATGGCATGCAGTTCTATCTGAAGACCAGCTCTGTTAGCCTCTTTGGCGAACGAAGCCACTTCTTCATCCCGGTAAAAAAGGATTCCTTTGTTATCAGGTTCATGTGAATATGGTTCAACCAGTGCGGCGTCGCATGCTCCAAAACAGCCATCGAGGGCAGCAGCAAAACAGCCTCCAATCCTGGGCAGTTTTCGTTTAATCACTTTCTTGACGTCCAGGGTCTGGAAAAAAACTCTGGTTTGAAACCGATTCTTTTTCGCTCTGGCTTTGGCGATCATATTGACCAGTGTGACATCCATATCTCCCGGAAATCCGATTCCTTCCACAGTATGAATGAGTCCAATCCCTTTTTCCGCTAACAGATCATAGCCGCCAATAACACTTTTGATCAACTTGGGTAAAGAGATCTTGGAGGTTACATAATCAAGTCCTTCGTAATAGGCTTCATTGAACAGTTGCCCGGAATCGGAGTTAAATCCACGAAGATTTCTGATCTTTTCCGGATAAAGTTCAATCAGGGCACTGTTCGCTACCAAAGAGTGTCCATCGTAGCAGACAATCAGCAGTGGTCGTTTTGAATGGATGACATCCAGCTCCTTGCGGGTTATCAGTCGCTGTTCCTCAACACTATGGCTTGAGATGCCAAAACCTACAATAATTTTGCTTTTTTTATCCTGAGAGGTGAAACGGGTGATTATGTCTCCCATCTCCTTGAAATTTTTGGAGGTGCGCACATCAAAATACTCTCCGGCAATCAAGGCCCAGTTGGAAAAATGAAGGTGACCATCTCCAAAAGCCGGAATTAATGCGCGTGATCCCAACTCAATAACAGACTGATGGCGTGCAAACTGTTCCGGCAGTTCATCTCCTACAAAAACGATCTTACCCCTATCTTCGACCAGATACTTGAATTGATTATTATTCTTGTCACAGGTTACGATTGATCCATGGAATATGTTCATTTCTCTCCTTTTTGTGAGACGAGTGTTGTCATACGTTGATTGCCCAACTGATGCCTGGAATACGGGGACATGTGACCGGTACATACCCCCGTATTCCAGCTGAAATGTGATCATCACTTGCCAACTCATCCAAAATTGGCTTCAGACTATTCAATTTTGGATGGGTTGGCAAGTATCTATAAGCAACCAAAATCCACCATCAATTTATGTCATCATGCTAATTCCTCAATGCCTATCAGGTAAGGGCTAGCATTAAATTAGGAACATGTACTCCGTAACGTCCCGGATTTAATGCGGTGAGAGCAATGTTGATGGTGGATTTGGGGGTTATGGATACATCTCCGGCTTTTTTTGGGGGAAAATGTGATTGTTTTCCAAAAAAAATAGTCTTTGATTGACACAAGTGTTACCAATGTACCATGATATGCATGTAACAAAACACCACTCTCTTTTTGAGCATAAACTCTACTATTTAAAACCAATATGAAAATCGATAGAATTCAGACCGGTATGCGGATTGAGAAACGACTGGTTAAGGTGCTGAAGGCATTAGCTGAGTATCTTGATATTACCCTGGGTGATCTGATAGAGGGCATCGTGCTGCATGCCTTCGAAGGAAAAGCTCCGTTTAGTAAAGAAACTCAGGCTAAAATTGCTGAAATCAAAAAAATCTATGAACTGAACCTGGATGCATCCCACAGCCATAAGTTGGTGGAAAAAGAGAATTAAATGGAGAAATTATGGGAATTAATAAAAACCTGTCCATCCTTTTAAGCGGGCAACTTATCTCCCAAATCGGAGATAAATTCTATCTACTGGCGCTTTCCTATTGGATTCTGGAGTCAACCGGATCAGCGACCATGATGGGTGTTGTGCTTTTTTGTACCATATTTCCCGAGACTGTTATCAGCTTGGTTGCCGGTGCCTTTGTGGATAGATTTAATCGAAAATGGATTATCGTCGGTACGGATTTTTTCAGGGGATTGATTGTTCTGACCCTGGGTGTACTATTCTATTTTGACTCTCTGAACCTGGTTGTTATCCTCCTCGCCCAGGTGTTGCTGTCTGTTAATGCGGCTTTTTTTAATCCGGCTATTCCCGCTGTTATTCCGCAAATCGTACGTGAGGATCAATTAAGCAAAGCCAATTCGCAGACACAGCTGATCAGAGGGATTTCCATGATAGCAGGCCCCGTGTTGGGCGGTCTATCGGTTGCCGTCTTCGGATACCTGTTTGTTTTCCTCTTTAATGCGGCTTCATTTTTGATCTCTTCCTTTTTTGAACTTTTTCTAAAGCTTCCTTCCCCGGGAGAAAGCCAATCAAAAACAACCCTGATTGAAGATATCAAAGAGGGGTACCGTTTCATACTGGTCGACCGCCAATTGATCGCTCTGATTGCAACCATTGCCGTTATTCACTTTTTCGTAGGTGCCATTCATACCATTACCCCAGTATTCGCGTCCCAATTAGCTGGTAACGGGGCGAAAAATCTCGGGTTCTTACAAACATCCTTCGGCATGGGTATGGTTATGGTTTCCCTTGTTTTTGGTTTTGTGAAAGGGATGGAAAACCGAGAGCGGAAAATACTGTTTGCATCGATTTTTATGGTCGGATTGGTAAATATGATAATTTCGTTTTTCTATTATCTGGGTTTAAACAAAGCTACGTACCATCTTATCCCTTTTTTTTGCTACGGCGGTTTTATCATCCTGGCGGTTACCAGCTTTAGAACCTTGATACAAAAGAGCATTCCCAATCGTATGGCTGGGAGGGTTTTTGGGGTGACATTTTCCGCAGGTGACGTTTCCATTCCACTGGCAATGCTGCTATTCGGCTTCCTCCTGGACCGGTTCAGCATGATTGCCTTGCTCGCTGTCTCCGGAATCTGCTTGATGATATTCTGTCTGGTCGTTATCGGACAGACCCGAAAAAAGTCCGCTGTTGAGGCTGGTGAAGTAGTTGCCTAGCCTCATGCCCCCCCCCATTCTGTGTGTGATCACGGATTGAAAAAAGGGGACATGTATCGATTGCATGTCCTCATGTTTTAAACCTGGTTACGATGTATTTACCGCTCATATACCATTGAAATCTCTTCTGATAACTGTGTGTCCGGAAATATTTTTAACTGTGGGTTAATTTTGCCATTGCCATTATATTAACTGTGAGTTAAAACATAATTATTAACTCACAGTTAATAACTGAGAACATATCAACCGAAGGGAATATCAACATCAAGTTTAGTAAAAAAGGGAGGAATCATGACAAAAAACTCGTATGTGGCAGGGCAATCCGCCCTTGAACAATTTCACCCCGTGGAGCAGAACAGGGGAGTTATCCAAAAAACAGAACAATCGATTATTCAAGATAACAGATCAAAAAACCAATCCGATCTGGTCAGACCAGAATCCTTTAATTCCGCGGTCAAAGAGGATGAATCGGCTGTAAAAGACTCAAGATGGGTTATCATGATAATAGAAAGATCCAAGTCATCTATCGGTAAAATCAAAAATTTTCAAAACCGATGGCTAAAAAAAAGGGATTATTTTTACTATAAAGAGCAGAGGCATTCTGAACTTGAGGATGAAAAGCGAAGGAGTTGGCCTGATCTTTACATTCCACGGGATTATACTAACAGGTAATATCCATGGATCAGACTCGCTTGTAATCCTGTTAAGGTACAAAATCGTAGAGAATTGCAGCAGAGAATTCGAAGGGTCTGTTTTGGTGGATTTTTTAAATTTTTGAGAAATAATCGGGAAAAGTCACTGTGAGTTAAATTTTACACTTGCATTTTTTTTTACTGCTGGTTAAATTCAGCTATTGTTTTTTTAAATTAATTCAAAATCTAAGATGAAAAGTAAAAAGCAACCGGAACCGAACAACTTGGAATATGCCCAGGCGATGGGAACCGTTCTTCGAGAAGAGCGGAAAATGCAAGGGATCAGTATAGAAGTGGCGGCGAAGGCATTAAATATTACTGCTTCTTACATATCTCAGATTGAAACCGGTAAAAAGAATCCGACGTTATCGGTTGTAGAGAATTACGCTTCGTTTCTCGGACTCGGCATGTTTGAATTGTCGTTAAGGGTCAAGATTATTCGATCCCCGGATAAAAGAAGCCTGGAGCGTCTAATCGCGGATCTGTCCGGGAAGATAGACGTCCTGGCGGAACTCAGAAAAAAAAACCGTGAATTATTATTTGTCGGATGTGGAGGGTGAGCTCCTGCAGAATTTGCCACTCCCAGTTAATCAAGCTTCATGGCCGAAAGGGATTGTCGCAGGAGGCCGTGAAATTCAATCCAAAAATTTTATTTAGAGGAGATAAAATGATTTTTTACTGTACAAAGGGAAGCATCAATCACTGCCGAAATGGCAGTACAGGAATGATGCGAAGAGCCGGCACTGATCCGTTAGTAATAATACGAAACTGGATCGAAAACTTCTTTGTGGTACAACGAAAGCGAAAACTATTAATCAAAGGTATTTGGAATGGAGAACTTATATTTAAGATTGGAACAGCTTTTGGAGGACTTTGTTGCAGGCTTCCTAGGTAAAATCCTGAAAACAGGAGTAAGTGAATCAGAACGACTCCTTCCTAACGAATTAAACGCACAATACATCGACTATTTGAATAGATTTCAAACCATACAGACAAGTATTGAACGTTTTGCACCTTCATCCAAGGAAGAAGCACTTCTTAGAAGCCGCGCATTAGCAGTATTGAAATCCTCCTCTGAAAATATTATCAATACGTTTTCCTTTGAGGGGTAATAATTTGAATTATTTGATTATTACCCCTCATGGGGTATTAAATTTCAGAATCTCAGTATCAATCAAAACTCAAGAACCTTATCTCGGGACTGTCAGTACTTGTTTCCCAGGAAGAGTTTTATCACCGTATGAACATAGATGCTCTGGTAAGGGCTGTCCACCTGGCTTACTGAAAAGAGAACGGTACTTTTAAACTCCGATTCCAGAGAAGAGTCCTGTCCCTGCAGATAACTGCCCGCAATGTCAAGGTCACTGTTATTGGTCTTAATGGCGGTATTGCCGTATACAGACACCCCGGTCAGGCGCAGAATCGAATTCTTGACATAGATTCCAGTCTGTTGTGATCGAATCACGCTGTTTTTTATGTTGACGTTGGAGTTGTCGATTATTATCCGGTTTGCAGTCGTATTTTCAATGTTTACATAATTACTGTCTTTTATTTCCAGGAGATCAAAGTCGCCCTGAATAATTATGCCATTGCCCTTAACCACCTCTTTATTGGCACGGTTGCTCGATAGAAACGGTTTCTGCCTTATCTTGTCAAAGGGTTTGATCTCTCCTTGTGCCAGGGATTTGAGCAGGATTCTTCTAAAGGTGGCGGGATCTTCCAGCATGGGACTGTGTTCCAAGCCGGGGAGTACAGCCAAATATGATTTCTGGATATTTGTCGCCAGTAAAAACCCGGTTCTCAGCGGAGCAATCGGATCCTTTTCTCCCCAGATTATGTAGGTTGGTGCTTTTACTTTTCCCAGGATTCGGCTGAAATCAGTGTGAATCATCGCCATGGCTGAGATGCGGATAGGATCGCCACTAAGCGCTTTTTCCCTGAAGAGTTTAATGTTAAGGGTACTACTCATATCATCGGGCATCAGGCTGCTGTCGAAACTTTCAATGGTGGAATTCATCAGGTATTTTAAAGACGAGATGGGACCTTCCAGCAGGTCTTTATTGCCGACTTTCAGCTCTCCGGAAATCAAGCCGTCCAGCATGTTCTTGGTAAAGGCAGCCCTGTGTAAAATCCCGGCGGCATCCACGAGAATCAATCGATCAAGCGAATCCGGGTACATCCCTGCAAAATAAAGGCTGATTGCACCTCCCATGGAATGCCCGATTACGTATACCGGTGCTGTTGTATAGGTATCGATAAACCACTTCAGGAACCGGGCATAGTTTTCGGGCGAATAAAGCTCGTTTTTCTGCTCGGATCGACCAAAACCGGGGAAATCAAAGGCGTAAACGCGATAGGATTCAGCCAGATACTTGATATCTTCGTCCCATATCTTGGCTCCAAGATCACCGGTTCCATGGCATAGGACCAGGCTGAGTCTGTTTTTACTGCCGTGTTCTTCAAAGTAAAAGGTTCCCCCGAAAATAGGCTCATCTTCATATCGTCCCAATTCTAGTGCTGACAGGATATCCCATTGGAACATCACTGCCAGTAACAGGGCAATTATGCTCATTTTTCTCATTTTTTCCTTTAAGACAAACAGTTTATTCTTTGTATTGAGTTTGGTACGAATCATTCAGAATCTCCTGCAATTTGAAGAATAATGGCCCAAACGTATCTTCTTTTGCCAAAAATTGTCGGTAATGCCCTTATAATACAATAAAAACCAGTTATCAGGCACTGATTATGCACATTCGGTGAGAAATATTAGCAACGTAATTCTACCATATGATTTAACAGTCTATTTACTCTTGATCAATCATGAACTCGTCTGATACCGAATCTTTCTATAACGTGAGAATAATCGGGTTGTTAGGCCTCGCTGTATTGTTATGCTTGGGCACTCTTGTCTTTAGGGCATTTTATGGATGCTCGACAAAAATACATAGCTGTCTGGTGGTTCTGACCGCCACTCTCACTATAGCCTTTCTGCTGCTGGGCTGGCGGTTGCTGGTTAGAGAGATTGGGCGCTTAAAAACTGCGGAGGAAAGCATAAGCGAGAAGGAGAAGCGATTCCGCAGGATTCTGGAGAGCATCGAAGAAGCCTATTATGAGGTTGATCTGGCCGGAAACTTCACGTTTTTCAATCAATCCATGACCAAGATACTGGGGTATTCCAGGGATGAGCTGATGAATATGAATTACAGGCAGTATACCGACAACGTCAATAGAAAACAGGTTTTTGAACGATTTAACAGAACATTTCGAACCGGTGAGTCGGTCAAAACCCACAGTTGGGAAGCGATTACAAAACAGGGAGAAAGAAGGTTCATGGAGGGGTCCATTCAGTTGAACAGGGATACGAAAGGAGATGTGATCGGCTTTTTGGGTATTATCAGGGATATCACCGAAAGAAAAAAAACAGAGGCTGCCCTGGAATTAGCTCAAGAGGAGCTGGAAGATAAAATCGAAGAACGAACTGCCGAATTGAGGATTGCCAAGGAGAAAGCAGAGACTGCAAATCAATCAAAAAGTGAGTTCCTGGCAAATATCAGTCACGAATTGCGAACTCCCATGCACGCAATTTTGAGCTACTCCAAATTTGGTATTAAAAAAATAGATATCCGGTCCAGAAAACAGCTATTAAAATATTTCATAAATATCAACATCAGCGGTAAAAGATTATTGCTTCTGCTGGATGGATTGTTTGATCTCTCCAGACTGCAGGCAAACAAAATGGAATATAATATTGAGCCAAATAACCTGAGATCCGTGTTTGAGGAGATTGAAGATGAGTTTTCCGTTATGTTACGGGAGAGGGATTTAATGTTGAAAATTCGCGATAATGAGGATGTGATCGTTCCCTTCGATAAGGACAGGTTGCTGCAGGTAGCATCAAATGTTTTGAATAATGCTATTAAATTTGCAAGGGATCGGTCGGTAATCGATGTCAGGTTTTCATCGACTAAAAGACGGGTGACGGTAAGTGTTGTCAATGAAGGTATCCCAATTCCGAACGACGAACTGGAGATGATATTCGAACCCTTCATGCAGGGTTCTAAAACAAAAACCGGAGCCGGAGGTACAGGGTTGGGACTTCCCATCTGTAAACAGATTATCAAAGATCACGGAGGGAAAATTTGGGCGGTTTCCAATCCGGAAGGTGCTACGATCAAATTCTTTCTGCCGAAACCTGATCTTAAAACCTGATCCACAGCTATTTCAAAATTTGTTGCCATAAGCGGCCAATTGATCGGTTCATCGCTTTGGTTTATTCTTTTTGATCTCGGAAGTTCAGTTTTTCCCGGGACTTTTCCCCAATATGTTGGTAATAATAGAAAACTAAAGAAGTTTCCCAATTACCTAAATGGACTGTATTTTATTAATAATCGGACAACTCTAACTGATAATGAAACAGCAAAACTGGAAACCTGCAACGGGACATATTCAAACAGCATGGGCAGATGATATTGATCCAGCCAATGTGTTACCCGATTATCCCCGCCCCCAACTGGTGCGTAAAGAGTGGATGAATCTCAACGGATTATGGGACTATGCCATTCAACCGAAAGACCAGCCTGTTCCTTCACGTTATCAGGGGCAAATACTGGTTCCCTTCTGCCTGGAGTCTTCACTTTCAGGAGTGAAACGAAAACTGTTCCCGAGCCAGCGGTTGTGGTATCACAGAACTTTTACCATTCCAGCAAAATGGAAAAACAGTTCGATCGTCCTTCATTTTGGTGCCGTGGATTGGGAAGCTAAGGTTTATCTGAACCAGAAGTTGGTGGGACAACATACGGGCGGATTTTACCCCTTTTCATTTGATATATCGGGGTTTCTGAAAGAGGGAGACAATGAACTGATCGTCTCGGTTTGGGACCCGACGGATAGTCACTGGCAGGAGCGAGGAAAACAAGTACTATCACCTAAAGGTATTATGTATACGGCCGTATCGGGTATCTGGCAGACGGTATGGCTGGAGCCTGTGCACCCCGTCCATATTGAACAGGTAAAAATTACCCCGGATTTTGATAATAGCAGGGTAATGCTGAAACTGTCTCTGACCGGGGACGAAGAGTGTCAGGCAATTGTTTCCGTTCTTGAACAAGGTAAAGAGGTTAAGACAGAAAAAGGGAGTTCTGCAGATCCGTTCCTGATAGAACTTCCAAATCCTAGAATCTGGTCTCCTGAATCCCCGTTCTTGTATGATTTGACAATAAAGCTGACAAAGGGGAGAAAGGTCTATGACCAGGTCAACAGTTACTTCGGCATAAGGAAGTTTGGCATCGATTTCGATTCCAGTAATATCCCACGATTGTATCTGAACAACCAACCCCTGTTTCATAACGGTATCCTGGATCAGGGCTACTGGCCGGATGGGTTGTATACGGCTCCTACGGACGAAGCTTTGAAGTTTGATATTGAGCTGGCCAAGAAACTTGGGTTTAACACCCTGCGGAAACATATCAAAATAGAACCCGCCAGATGGTATTATCATTGTGATCGTCTGGGAATGATCGTGTGGCAGGATATGATCAATGGCGGTACTGCCATTAACCCCTTTGCCGCCGGCGTACTACCCTTTTTGGGTGTTCATCTGAATGACAATCGTCTGCTCGGGCGTTTTGGTCGCAACAGTATTGCATCCCGCATCAATTTTCGAAAAGAGATCAAAGAGATGATCGATTGTCTCTATAACTTTCCCTGTATCGGTGTCTGGGTGCCTTTTAATGAATCCTGGGGACAGTTCAACGCAAAACAGACGGCAGACTGGGTTAAGGAACAGGACCCCACTCGTATTGTGGACCATGCCAGTGGATGGCATGACCAGGGGGGCGGAGATCTGGTGAATCTTCATACCTATTTCAAACAACTGAAATTGCCAAAACGGAAAGATGAACGTGTGATGGTTATCTCCGAATTCGGAGGATATAGCTTATCGATACCGGGGCATGTCTGGAACAAGGAGATTGTGTTCGGGTATAAGAAGTTTGAAACTTTAGAAGCGTTCGCCAATGCCTTTCGAAAACTGATACATGCGCAGGTAAAGCCGCTGATTGCAGAAGGTTTGAGTGCAATTATCTACACTCAACTGACCGATGTTGAAGTTGAGACCAACGGGTTGATCACTTACGATCGTGACATCCTTAAGATCAAAGAGGAGATCATCAGGCAGGTTAACCAGGATCTCCAACGGGAAATAAATAAAGTGTTGGAAATAAAATCTTCTGAGTGATCTCTTTCTTTTCACATTATAACTTTGAAATGCTTATTGTTGTTAAGAATGGCTGTGAAGCCGTTAACATCATTAATCCTGGGAACCGTATTGAATCCTGATATGTTTTGTATTTCTGTTGTTCAAACTGGGAAAAGAATCCTGCAGTATCATCTTGTAGCCCTTTTTTTTTCAGGGTCGCTGTTTTTCGCTGATGGGCTGACGGCCCAGACCATGGAAGCAGTATTGAGCCAGGTTGGAGAGCGGATAGAGAAGCAGTTTCCCGGGGATAACGCCAATAAGAAAATTTCAATCCATCTGGTTGAATCCATCAGCGGGACTGTCGATTCGGTGGCAGAAGATCTGGCACGACAGTTGGAGTTGAAGATTCGGCGTCATCTGTTAAAAAACAGGTCCTATTCCGAACCTGTTGACCCGTTTGAGATTCAGATAAAGGGAGCTTACAAACGGGCAGGCATTAATGTGGATCTAACCTTTAAAATTCAACACTACCACCCGCTCACAGAGGAAACTGAAAAACTTGAACAAAGTGTTCGCTTTGAATACCTGGAAGACTCACCACAAAAACATGTTCTTATTCTGGATATTCAGTCCCCAGAGCTGGATAAAATCTTGAACAGCCGTTTCAGCAATGAGCTGCGAGAAGAGATTACAAAACGGCAGATTTTCACTCCGGGACAAAGAGGATTTAGACCGGATGTCTCCAACTGCCGGTCTGTTTCATGCTTAAGCGACCTGGGAAAACAGTTGGATATTGACTATCTGCTACTGCCACGTCTTGATAAAATCGGTAACTGGAAATATATTCTAGGTGCCGATCTGATTGATGTAAAAGACCGATCAATAAAGGGAAAGATAGATATTCATCATAATGGCAGACTCTCTTTTTTGAGTGGAAGCATCGCAGAACTGGCAAATCGTCTGTTTTTGCAGGAACAGATGATGGCTGCTGCCGAAGCCGGCATCAAAAGGGAGATGGGAAGTATTTCCATAACATCTGAACCGTCTGAAGCAGATGTTTATCTGGATGAAAAGAGGTTGGATCAAACCACCAACCTATTGTTGGAGAAGATTGAGGCAGGGATGCATACCGTTGTTATCAAAAAAGGCTCCCTTCAAAGAACGTTTAAATTTGTTCTAAACGCAGGTGAAACCAGACATTTACATGCATTGTTGCAGCCATTTCAGGTGAGCTCTTTCAAGCTGGTCAGAGATCCGGCTGATCCCCTTAAAATCGAGTTTCAGATCGACTATTCTCTGCCGGTTGATCCTGCATCAGTCACCGATCAAACATTTTTTGTACAAAAAGGTGCCGGGAAACTGCCGGGAATAATTAAAATCGACTCCAATGTCATAATATTTTCTCCTGCCAAACCGCTGCAATATGGGAGAACCTATAAAATCATAGCAACCCGAGCTGTCAGAAGTGAATTCGGTGATACTCCGGATCTGTTGTATGAAAGGCGCTATCGCACCTCACCCTATCCGGTCGAGACTGATCCCAATATTTTGATCTTCAGTGAATCCCACGGGCCGGAAAGCTGGGTAAAAAACAGAAGAGGAGTCCTAAAGGTTGGTGTCAGTTCCTTTATTCCCTTAAAGCATATTGATATCAATGGGCAACGGCTTGAATTACAGGATAAAACAATCATGGAACGGGAGATCCCTTTTGAATTCTCCGAACGGCAGCAGAAATTCTCCTATCTGGTCACTGCCTTAACAGAAGAGGGAAAATCTCAAAAAAGATTTGTGATCCACTTCGGCAGAAAACCAGAACGGAAAAAATCACCTCTTCAATTGATCACCATGTTGAAGTATTCCAATAATGACAATCTTTACAGTACATCGTCCGAAATTGAAAATATCAGTGCAAGCAAAACAACACTTACCCTGATGCCGATCTATACTTTTATCACAGGCGAAAGATCAAGGCTTAAGCTCAAGGGCATAATCCTGCGGGACATGATGGATGACGATCAGCACAGCTCTAAAGAGAATTCATACACTCAGATTGCTCTGGAATGGCTATTGAGTAAGACTTTTGTCGGCACTCTTAAAACGGAATTTGGATATAATGATTACAAAACCGACAATGCTGACATTTTTGTAGGGGAGGAGGAATCCAAAAGCCAGGTATTTCTTAATCTGGGATCGCAAGTGAATTTTGACAAGGTTTCCAGGTTTGAGTTTGAGTTGAGCGCGATCAGTCAGACAGAAGCGAACCCGGCAACGGAAGATGATGACGCCAGTGGATTTATTACCGGCCTGACAACCAGCTACCAATTCGAGTTGCTGGGGGCAAAAAGTCGGATTAAACTTAAGATTGAAGAACTGGATGCCAGCGGACAATATAAGGATAATACGGAAACCGGAATGGAGGCAAAACAGGATTATAGCTGGGGGAACTGGCTTCCCTCCTGGAGTTATGCTCTGACCAGCACAGCCTACAAACAGAAAGACACCAGGCTTACCGTTGAGGGCATAGCCATTGAAAATACCTTGGCCGCGTTAACACTCAAGCTTGGATATAAACTGTTTGACAGCACCAAACTCGAATTGGAGGTTAAAAATAAAAAACAGGAGTCAAATGTCTTAAGTTACAATTATGAAGCAACGATAATTGCCTTGGGCGTATCTCTTCAGTTGTAACTCCTTTGATTTCGGTTAGAAAATTGCAGTTTATACCCCGAGGTATAAGCGAAAATCAGTTCCTGTAAAATCTTTAAACAAAGAAGAATGCGAAAATACACTACATCTTTAATCATACTGATTTTTCTCCTGAGTTTTACCTTTCATTTCAGCCTTATGGGAAACGAGCTGGAATTGATCAAGGGGCAGGTAAAAATAAGGAGCAAAGGACTTGATCTGGTCCATCGCCAGAAAGGGAAACGGATACCGGTTTTTAACGGGGATCAGGTTCAAACCGGGCCCAACAGCGAGGTTAAAATCTACCTGGAAGAACAGGGAGATACTATTGAGCTGCAATCTTTCTCCTTTTTTAAGGTCGCAGTGGGGGAGGATAACGTTGATAAGATGGTGCTTCCGGTTGGGAAAGCAAGGTTTACGGTAAAAAAACGGGTGGGATTAACCAACCGCTTTAAAGTCAGAACTGGCAATGCCATTGTCGGGGTTAAGGGAACCGAATGGGTGATGTCCTCCGGGGAGGGAGATACTTCGGTCTTAACAGTGTCAGGAATTGTATCCCTGGCCAATATTCTGGCACCTGAAATCTCGGTGGATATCCAGGAAAACCAGGCCTCCAGAATTGAACAGAACAAGTTGCCGACAACACCGGTTGAAGTGCCACCCCAGGTAAGGGAACAGGTTGCCAAGTCCAGTAGCCGCAAGGCGTTCTCTGCCATTACCTATGGAGCGCCCATCGTCCCAACCAAAGAACAACTACAGGAATTGCAGCGGAAGAAGGAGGAAAAAGAGAAGACAGAAGATTCAACAGAAAAAAAAGAGGGGCAGACTGATGAGACTCCAGTGGAATCTGAATTCCTGGTTGATACCGGCGAGGAAGAGGAATATATAGATGTTTTCATTGATGAACCTCCTGAAATTCCGGATGAACTAGAGGAGGTTACATCAGAAGTTGAGATTGAAACCATAAAGATCAAAATCGATCATTAATCGGACAAGGAACAAGGAAATAACCTGTTGAAACTTTAGAAATATTAGATCTGATTAGATAACAGCCCACATACAAACGATTGGGATCTGGTTGAAAATAGTCGTTTTTCATCCATTTTCAAACGGAAGGGTCACATACCTTTTTAAAAATATTGAACTGTGGTAATTTTGAAACTTAAAAAGTAGACAAAGATGAAAACCAGTTTAGTCAATTTTGTCGTATTTTTACTGCTGGCGGTTGGCTTAACATCCTGTGTGGAGCCCAAGGATGAGTCCGATTTCAGTGACCAGCAAAGAATTGTTTCGGTCACCTTGCAGTTAGAGGATCAGGGCCAACGGTCCCTATGGAATCCTTTTCGTCAATCCGGGCTGTCAACCCTGCCAAAAAATACACAAACGATTTTGGTAGTGGCTGTTAGCGAATCGATCGGATTTACCAATGAGTTTTATGCCATCTCCTCTTACTACGATAAAGCACTGCTTGACTTAAACACCTTTACGGTCAATCTCAATTTGCCTTTGAATACTCCCATCAAGCTTTATGAATACGCTTTTGGCAAAGCCAAGTCGTTGGAACAACTGGGACAGGGTGATCTGGTCATCGCCAGTGCTGCCATTGATCTCAGTTTGAACAGCAGTGATGTCGGCAAAACGAAAACCCTGCAGTCAAGTCTGGAGTTGGTGGCTGCACCCTCATCGCTTTCGATTTCGCCTGCGGTTGCCATGTTGGAGATTGGAGCCGTACAGGAATTCACGGCTACCGGAGTATTTCAGGATGGCAGCAGCCTGGGCATCACCAATTTTGTTAACTGGTCGGTTTCCGATACCAGTGTTGCCACTATTACAGATTCGGGTACCTCCAAGGGAGTGCTCACAGTAGCCAGGTCCGGTATTATCACCGTAAAAGCTGCCATCGGAACGATATCCGCAACAGCCCTGGTTTATACGGGAACTGCTGCAAATGCGCCCGCTTCCGCCAACAATACTGTTACCACAACGCAGCCAAAAGACTATTCTTTTTCCAGTGGTGATTTTCCCTTTACTGGCGTAGTTGCCGGCGATACACTGGCAGCGGTGAAAATAACCTCGCTACCGTCAAGAGGAACTCTCTATCTGGATTCCAATTTAAATACGATTGTGGATTCGGGAGAATCGATTGCCATTGATCAGGTAATAGCGGCCAATGATATTCAGTACCTGAAATTTAAACCCATTCCCGATGAAAACGGCACCAACTACGATCAGTTCACCTTTACGGTCAGCAACGGCGCCAACTATAGTTTTTTCCCGAACACCATGACGATCAATGTTACAGCGGTCAGCTATAGCTGTGCATCAATCTCCAGTGGCTATATAAGCGACTCTTTAAATTTCTCAGGTGGCGCCACCTGTATCTCGGGTGGTTCCAGTATCAACATCATGAAGGGGCATACGATAACCGTTGGTGCCGCCGGAACTCTGGTGGGATCAATACAGATAAATCCCGGGGGTACCCTTGTTGTCGAGGAGGGAACGATCAGCAGTGACATCATCCTCAATGGAGGAGTACTCAAAGTGGACGGTAATCTCCTGTTCAATGGCGATATCACCCATACCATGTCTTCAACCATTGATATACAAACCGGTACAACACTTGATTATAAAGGATCTGACATTCCGGTGGGATCTTACCAGTTGACAATCAAAGGCGGAGGCGAGTTTATCGGTTCCAGTTCCGTTTATCTCAACGCTGCACTCAGTCATCTTTACCTGTCTGAGGATGTGAAGATTGAAACAGTGACAGTCGGTAATACAGCACTGTTCCCCGGAAAAGGAATAGAGGTATTTGGTAATTGTATGATCAAAATCCTGTATATGGGCGCAGATGCCTGGATTACTGTTGTTTCCGGCAGCCTGACCATAGACAAAAATTTATGGATCACTCTGGGTAACGGGGTGGAGCTGACGATTTCGGGAAGTGTCAACGTCGGCGGAATTGTTCTTGAGGCAGATCTTGACATTGATGGTGTCATTACTCTGGGGGAGTTTGCACAACTGGTTGTCAAAGCCGATGCAACTTTTGGGGCAGGCAGTGATCTGACATTTACCGGGGGAGTGCACGTTGATCCCGGTGTAACTTTGAACATTGAGGATGAGGACCTGGTTGTAACCATCACCTTTCCCGGATACTCGGATATTCAAGGCGATATTATTGTGGAAGGGAATGATAACCTGGTATTTGCCAATCCGCCCCTGAGTGGAACGGTTTTCACCTATACCGTAACCGATAACAGTACAGGGACAGTAACCAATATCGATGTCACCACCAATCTCTCCAGTATCAGTCCCCTGTGGCAGTCTGATTTTTACTGCGAGGAGTTTGAAATGGGTGGATGTCCCGATCTGGAGCAGGCAATTGCCTATACTTATCCCGGTTTCAGCTGGTTCATGGAAACTGATATAAACGGCAACAATCATAGTGTTCACTTTATTCCGGATGACGAAAAATCTCCGCTTTTGGGGGGTGACCTTTACGGCAGGCAACTATTACCCGATAGCCACGATTGGAGCCCCGGAAGTGAATTTGTTTACCTGGGACGATATGGCTATACCACGGTCAATGGGGGAATTGAAGCGGTCATCGCTACCGGCTCCCAGGTAATGAGTTTTGTAACCTGGGTAGATTCAGGGAAGTTGTATCATGCCTGGTATTATACAACCGATGCCCGGGTTAACGGCTACTATTTCGATGCCAGTGATGATCTTTATGTCTACTTCAATCAGGATATGGATACCGCTTACGACAACATTACCGGGCTGCCATTTGCTCCGACAACCTCCTGGATTAATTTCAGAACCTTTAAGGTTGAACTGGCTCCCTATGCCGATGGTGACACAGCAACCCTGCCCATGGGATCATTCCAAACTATGGCAACCAATACTCTGGTTGAGGATGGCACCTTCACCATCTATCACTTTGTCAAGGTGGAAGGACAGGTGGTCGATGCCAGTGGTGATCCGCTGGAATGGTCACAAGTAAGTAGTAATCTGGATTACGTCAAAACCAGGAGTGATTCCGGTGGCAATTTTACTCTGGCGACACTTTCTTCCGATCCCAGCACCGATTACCAGGTTTTTATTGAGGGCGGATGTGATATCGTCGGCTATGTTAAAAGTGGGTTAACACCTGCTTGGCAGCAGCATTATATTGACTATTGCAGCGGCGGAACTTCCGGTCCGATTGTCACTTCCGGTCTCTATGCTCCGGCAGGTGTGACTGTCCCCAATATTGGAGGGATCATATGGTATCACAACTCTACCGAGACCATCACCTGGAATACGGGTACTTATGATGCTTCCGGTGACCTGGATATTTATCTGCTCTATGATGATCCGACCGGTCTGGATGCCACCGATAGTGCAATTCTTGCCACCAACGTCAACAGCAAACACTGGGGAAAACTTTATGATAATCTCTCCAACAGCGGCACAATATCGCTTGATCCCGAACGCTATCGGGACCATGGTGACTACTATCGGGTATTGATAATAGACAACAGCGGGAATTGGGATATCAGCGACAATGAATTCGCCATACACCTGGTGAATTCAGGGAATGAATACAATACCGCTCTCTATGGCCCCAACGGCGGAGAAAGCTGGGAATTCGGTCAATTGGATGAGATTACCTGGGATACCAGTATGCTCACTACCGGCAGAATCTCGATTTTCCTCCTGATGGATGATTCCACCGCTTTAGACACGACGGGGGATATGGCAACGGCCGTTAATTCACTTAAGTGGGAAGGACGGCAGCTTAATCAGTTCAACTTGGGAATCAGGACACTTGACCCAACCTATCTGGGATCTAATGGCACTAAATCCCGAGTATTGGTGATGGATGATGCCGGGTCCTGGGATATTAGTGATGCTAATTTTACTATCACCATGGTGAAGTCCGGAAATTATCACTCAACAGCCCTCTTTTCTCCAAACGGGGGTGAAAACTGGGTACAGGGCTCCATGGAGACATTAAACTGGGATAGCTCATTGATTGGCAGCGGTTATCTGATGGTGTTTGCTCTGGGAGACTCCACAGCGGATCTGGATGAAACCGATCCGGTTTTATTGACCAATGCGGTCAATGACAAACGTTGGGAGCTAAGACATAAAGCCGACGCATTCTTAGGGAGTGAGTCTGTTGATCCCAGCCATTTCAGTGGTAGTGGCAGTTCTTCCTGGCTATTGATTATGGATGAGAATGGGAATTGGGACATTAGTGATACCCAATTCAGTATCAGTCCTTAGAAACAGTAGGTTACGCAACAATACGGAGTTCGGAAAACCGGTTAATTGCCTGACTGCTGAAAACATCAGTGACGCTCACATCACTTTTGATAAAAAGATCTTTTTCTTCTTGAAGATCAACCAGGGTGTGCTTTTCCAGATCCTCACCATAGGCATTCCGGATAATGACAACCTGAGGACGTAGCAGGTCCTCATCTTTTTCAGGTACATTCATGACAAATCCCATGGAATCATCGTTCAGAATAACAAGCGATCCTACCGGGAATTCACCCATCAGGCTGAGGAACAGGTCCCAAATACTTTCTTCATATTCTATTCCAGCCAGTGCCGACAGATATCGCATGGCCTGGGGAGGCGTCCAGGATCGTTTGTAGGACCTTTTGCCTACAAGTGCTTGATAAATATCGATGACGGACAGCAACTTGGTTTCGAAGGTAGAGTCATTATAGGACAGTTTTTCCGGATAACTGGTATTCAGAGATTCATCCATTTTGACATGGTGGTACAGTGACATGTTGACAATGCTGTCCGGCATACTCATCCCGGTTAGCAGCTTCGCTCCGTGCTGCGGATGTTTTTTAATCAATTGCATCTCCCTGCTGTTGGTATCGAACCGGGCAGTGCTATCCAGTAACTCCTTGGGAAGTTGGGATTTTCCGAAATCATGGAGAAAGGCTCCCAATAGCATCTGGTTTTTGGTTTGGAAGGTCGATTTATGTTTTCCATCATCCACTGCTTTAAAATATAAAGTCTGGAAAAACACACCAACATCGATGCAATGGCTGTAAGTCTGATCGCTGGATTTCAGGTTGGCAATGGCAGACATCGCTTCCGATGAAGAGTGTTTAACCACGTTATCCACGTACACTTCAATATCACTCATGTTCAGCTTCCCTTGACGGGCACTGTCCATCAGGTGCTCAATGATGTCCGATCCCTCTTTTCGTTTTCTCTGTTCCTCTTTTACTTTTTCAACCAATTTGTTAGCCCTGAACACTCCCAGTTTCAAGCGCTCCTGTTTTCTGCTAGGGGTTCGCATCATCAGGTTGACTTGTTCGATAGCCTCCTGCAGATCGTTGGAAAAATCTTTTGGAAGACTTCTCAATTTTCTGATTTTAAAAGAGAGGATTCCTTTTTTCTTCAAGGCGGCAGCCAGTTTAGGATCCGCAACAGTAAGTCGTTTCTTGGAGCTGGGAAAGGAAAAGATCTGGATAATAGTATCACCTTCCCTGACCTGTTCTACCGGGAGTTCCACCTTTTTGCCGTTGCGGGAAACCAGCACTTTAGACCCCCCGAAATTATGGTGCAGGAAAGCGCATACCTTCCTGTCAATTGAGGTGTAATGGTCGCTGAAACCGGTATATGCGATAATTGTCGCACTATTCTTTAACTCATCAACATGAACTGTTGTAATAATATATTTCGAAGGATGATCCATAATCTGTCTATGTAGCCAGGATGCCTAATGGGAGACAACCGACGTTACGCTGCTGAAAAGGATAGTGATGAACCCATGACCGTTATCAAAAAATTTAACGCCCTGGTGAAAATGATCCATAAAAATTCTGAAATATCAAAAAAACCGGTCGTGAAAAAGACACCGGATTTTTAACCTGCTTTAAAAAAACATAATCATTCAATAACGTCAAGCATAGCTTCTCCTGATGGCACACAACAGACGAGTGCTATTGCTTAACCGCAAGGAACCCATTCATGTGGAATCAATCAATCTCTCTATTGAGTGAACTGAAATATTATCGTAAAACGGGTATAATAAAAGCCATGCCAACTAAAAAGTATTCTTAACAGACAGAAATGTAAAGCTAATAAAAGTAAGATTTAATCCAACAGGTTTTTAAGTTGTCAAAAACTCTTGATCTTTCGGTGTGAAAAAACGGCTTTTAAAAAATGCCTGCCTTCCAATTCCCCTTTTAGAGTACCGGACTTTTCCAGAAATCTAAAATTAAGGAGTGTCATGACACCATCCTTTCTTAACTCGGCTATCATCAAAGGTACATGTACGATCAACGAACATTTTTCATCTGTAAAATCGGTATGGGGATCGATGAGAATCATGTGATTTTTACCGTTAACCATTTGCCTGACATGAATCCAATCATCAGAACCCCGCTGTGACATACCAGGTAAAGCCCGAATGCGGTCCAGGCCCCGAAAATACCTAAATTGAAGACATTAATCAGGATAAAGGTTAAGCCAAGGACAAAAACCAGGTTGGTTATGATCTCACTGGTCAACACGAACTTTCCCCAGCCGTTATGGGTGAATATAATTTCAAAGGAAAACCCAAGGGTTTCTATGAAGAAGAATCCGGCAAAGAATCTCAGAGCCATTGATCCAACTTCAATCATCTCCGGTTCTGAATTGAAAATGCGTACGATCAGTTCGGGAAAAACCAAGGCAAGTATCAGAATAGGTGTTCCTACCCCGATGGCGATCAACTCGGTGGCATGAGCATAACTCTTGGCATTTTTACGATCCCCACGCCCCAAGGCATTTCCGATCAAAATCGAACCGCCTTCTGCCAGTCCTCCGACAATTGTTTTATTTATCTGTAGAGAGATAAAAACAATATGGGTTGCAGCGAGATAAATATTTCCCATATGGCTAATCATCGCCTCATATAAGAGATAGACTGAGAGGGCAATCCCAAGCTGCATCGCTACGGGGGCACTTACCCTTAGAATTTCCATCAGGACTGTTTTCCTGATTAACCGGAAGCGAAAACAGTGATATCGTCTTAAGGGCTTAAAACTTAAGATAAACAGCAACAGAAAAAAGGAAGTCAGGGAATAAGCAATGACTGTTCCCAATGCAGCTCCTTTAATACCAAGCTTTGGCAGTCCGAAATTTCCAAATATCAGACCGTAATTGAGAATGGCATTAACAATATTCAGACTAACAGCGGTAACCATGATGGTTTTTGTACGGTTGATGGCAGCCAGAAATCCGTACATGGCAAAATACATAGCACCGAACGGCAAACACCATTTTATAATCGAGATATAAGAATAAGAAAGTCTCATCAACTCTTTGTCAACCAGAACCATTCCAAGAATCGGTTCTGCCAGAGAGGCTATCAAAAAACTGAAGGAAAAGATAATCAAGGAGACCAGAATGGCATTATCCAGCGTACTCCCGATATTAAAATAGGCAGCTAGCCGGTCTTTTCGGGTTTTGCAGGATCTTAACTGTCCAAATAATCTGGAAACAACCGATTGAGTACCAGGGGCAATTCCCCAGATGGTCAACCACAAAATCTCGGAGTAAACAACCGCTATTCCGATTGCAGCAAGCTCCAATGATCCTAAACGACCAACCATTGCAGAGTCGATTATGTACATCAGGTACTCGGAAAAAAGTCCCAATATCAGGGGTGATCCCAGTACAAGTGTTTTACGGACATGCTTAAGTTCCATCGGTTATCGAATAGTCAGAGATTAAAACCTGAAGTGCAAAAAACTGTTTACCGCAGAAAATCAACAAGAAGATAATAGAGGCTGGCAGTTAATATTGACTTGTTTTGGTGAAAACTTATTCAATTCGCGTAAAATAATAAAAATAATTATATGTATCGTGATTATATGAGCCAATATTGCCTGTTGTCAATAAGTTAACGTCACTCTGCCGAACTAAGCCCTTTGAGTATGGAAACAGTTTTAACTTTGGAACAGGTTTTATTTCTACAAATTGATTTAAGATGAGTTCAGACTTTCTCATCCATCGTTTTATACGAAAGCATCCTGGTAATAGAAGCCTATAAAGAACAATTGACGGAATTCACAAGTTTATTTAAAATTCATATAATATATATCTTATATAAGACATAAAATTTTGTTAGCCTCGGATAGTCTCACATATCTGGGGACGAATGTGTATGATAAATTACAATAACGGAAGGTGAAACGGATGAAGAAAATAGTGATTACCGAATTTATGGATGAAACTGCTGTTGAAAGTTTAAGATCGGAATTTGATGTTCTTTATGATCCGACACTGGTTGATCGTATGCAGGATTTGGAACGGTGCCTGGTTGAAGCGGATGCCATTATTATCAGGAACAGAACTCAAGTCAGAGGAGAACTACTTAAAAAAGCCAGAAAGCTAAAAGCTGTGGGGAGACTTGGTGTCGGACTCGATAATATCGACATGCAGGCCTGTCAGATACGGGGAATTGATGTTTTTCCGGCAACCGGCGCCAATGACGAAGCAGTGGCTGAATATGTGATTACCGTCGTCCTGATGCTGTTCAGACGGGCCTATTTTTCCTTTGAAGCGATGACAAAGGGAGAATGGCCCAGAACCGAACTGATGGGATGTGAAACATCCGGTAAACTGATGGGACTGGTAGGGTATGGTGGTATCGCCAGGGAGACTGCCGTCAGGGCAAAAGCACTCGGAATGGAAGTGATCGCTTTTGATCCGTTTTTACCGGAGAATCATCCTGCCTGGCAGGGGGTAAAATCGGTTGCCCTGAATGATCTGTTAAAGCAGGCGGACGTTGTCAGTCTTCATGTGCCTTTGACAGATAAAACCCATCATTTAATCAATGAGAGTGCAATCGGAGAGATGAAACCGGGTGCCTTGTTGATCAATGCTGCCAGAGGGGGAGTTGTAGATGATTCAGCGTTGATTGCTGCCTTAAAGTCCGGCCGCTTGGGGGGAGCTGCCTTGGATGTTTATGAAAATGAGCCCTTAAGTAACGACTTAGGTAAAGAAATGGTCGGATTAAAGAACCTGATTCTCACCCCCCATATAGCAGGAGTCACCGTTGAGTCTAATGTGCGTGTCAGCGCTGTTACCGCTGAAAATATCAGACAAGTACTGGGGGATTAATCATGCCTGAAATAAGGAAGACAATCGAGGAATTGACGGAGCTGGTAGCAACTGTTTTGGTTTCCCACAACGCATCCGAAGACAACGCCCGGCAAGTGGCTATTGCCTTAATAGCGGCTGAAGTTGAAGGCCAAAAAGGGCACGGGGTGTCAAGGGTAGCCTCCTATTCTGCTCAGGCAAAAAGCGGAAAGGTGAATGGCTTTGCCATTCCGGAAGTTATCAAAGTAGCTGATGCCGCTATCAGGGTGGATGCAAAACACGGGTTTGCTTTTCCCGCTTTTTCAGCAGCAATCGAAACCTTGACAGATCTGGCATCAAACAAGGGAATAGCAGCGGCGGTTATCACCCAATCGCATCATTGCGGCATGCTGGGATATCATGCTGAAAAACTGGCACAGAAAGGATTGATCGCCCTGGTTTTTTCAAACAGCCCCAAGGCAATAGCTCCCTGGGGAGGAAACCAGGCCGTGTTTGGCACCAATCCCATTGCCTTTGCAGCCCCCAGGGCAAACAGCGAGCCTCTGGTGATCGACCTTTCTCTCTCGAAAGTGGCAAGAGGAAAAGTGAAAATGGCATATGAAAACAATCAATCGATTCCAGAAGGGTGGGCTTTGGACAAGGATGGCAAAACCACTACCGATGCCGCTGCTGCCCTGTCGGGAACAATGGTGCCCATGGGAGAGGGTAAGGGTTCTGCATTGGTGTTGATGGTCGAGATTCTGGCTGCCGCCTTGAGTGCCTCCCATTTTGGCTTTGAAGCCTCATCCTTTTTTACGGCGGATGGACCCGCACCTGACATCGGACAATTGATGATCGCAATTTCCCCGGGACCGCTTTCCGCTAACCTGTATTTTAATAGAATTGAAGCTTTAATTGCTGCCATTTTAGGGCAAGAAGGAACCCGTTTACCCGGGTCAGCCAGAGCTGAAAAATGGGAGGAAGCAAGAGCAAATGGAATAAAAATTGGAGATCAGCTGTTCAGCAACTTGTTGAAACTCAGAAATAACCCTTTATGAAGTATAAGATTAAACCATTCAAAAAAGCCCCAGTTTTATTCCCAACTTTAAGGAGCGATTAGATGCCAGAAAAAAAACCTTCGATCAAGCCGTTTGGTTACAACGGAAAAATCCTGCATGTTGATTTATCAAACAAAACCTGGCATGTGGAGGAACCGAGTGAAAAATGGTACCGCACCTACGTGGGTGGTTCATCCATGGCATCTTATTATCTTTTAAAAGAGCTAAAACCAGGGGTTGATCCATTGTCTGCAGAAAATGTGCTGGTTTTTGCCTGCAGTGTATTAACGGGGGCACCCCTGTCCGGGTTCAACCGGTTTACAGTGGCCGCAAAATCGCCCCTCTCCCATGGTTTCGGGGAAACCGAAGCCGGAGGATTTTGGGGGCCGGAACTTAAGTTCTCCGGGTTTGACGGGATAGTGATAAAGGGGAGGGCAGATAAACCGGTTTATCTCTGGATTAACCAGGGAAAGGTGGAAATTCGGGACGCCGCTCACTTATGGGGAAAGGACAACTGGCAAACCAAAGAGATAATAAGGGAGGAGCATGGTGATAAAAGAATCCGTATGGTTTCGATTGGACAAGCCGGGGAAAACCTGGTCAGGTTTGCCAATGTTCAGCACGAAATGGCTCATTTCAATGGACGCACCGGGATGGGCGCTGTCATGGGGGCTAAAAACCTGAAGGCAATTGCGGTGCGAGGCAAGGGAAAAATGATCTTGGCTGATGCAGAAAAGGTCAGGGAGATCGGCCGTTGGCATAACGAGCGCATAAAATCACACCCCTCCAACATTAATCTCACCAAGTTCGGAACCACCTTTCAAGTCTCTGTTCTCAACCATACTGGTATGCTGCCTACCCATAATTTCAGAGATGGAGTCTTTGCCGGTGCTCATAAAATCAACGAGGTAACCTACCACGATACTATTTTTCATTCACGGGGAACCTGCTATGCCTGTTCGGTAAAGTGCAAGCGAGAAGTTTCCAAAGATGATGGTAAGTATCTTCTGGATCTGCGCCATGGAGGTCCGGAATATGAAACCTTGGGAACCCTGGGGTCCATGTGTGAAATTGATGATTTGGCAGCCATTGCCAAAGGGAATCAAATCTGTGGGTTAACCGGAATGGATACCGTGGCTGCTGGTTGTGTTGTCGCATTTGCCATGGAATGCTATGAAAAAGGGATTTTGACAAAAGAGGATACGGGGGGAAAGGCGATCCGATTTGGTAATGCCGATGCCATGATCTGGTTGCTGGAACAGATGGCAATCCGAAAAGGGATCGGGAAAACCCTGTCCGAAGGTGTTAAAAGGGCTGCGGAAATCATTGGCAATGGGGCAGACAGGTATGCTTTCCATATCAAGGGAAGTGAATTGCCGGCTCATGACGGACGAGGAAAAACAGCAATGGCTATGGGCTATGCTCTATCAGCCACCGGGGCTGATCATGTAGAATGCCCGCATGACACGGCTTTCGCAGCCAATATCTCACCATTGAACCCTGTCGGGTTGCTGGATACGGTTGAACCTCTGATCAACGATTATAACAAGGTGCGATATTTTTCCATTGGTCAGAGAGTCTGGGGGATTAACAATTGTTACGGAATCTGTAATTTCTGTTCGGTTCCCATCCATGCCATGGATTTTGATCATCTGGTCAAAACCGTTAATGCAGTCACAGGTTGGCAAACCAGTCTTTTTGAGATCATGAAGGTTTCCGAACGATCTATTACCATGTCCAGGGTGTTCAATAACAGGGAAGGATTCGGACCTGAAGACGACCGGGTAATCCGGCGCTGGCATGAAGGATTTAAAGAGGGTGCTCTCAAGGATAAACCGATTGATCGGGATTCTTTCAGAAAAGTTATTGACCTTTACTATGAAGTATCAGGCTGGAATGCTGAAGGAAGCCCTACCACCGGTAAACTGATTGATCTTAATCTCGACTGGCTGATTGAGGAAGCAGTGTAAAGACATTTTCACAACGCAACCGTCCTGCTGGCAGAATGACGGGACAGGGTTAAATCCTGAACTTTATAGAATCGCTTCAGCCCCTATCCCATCATTGGAGGAGTTCCTCAAATGTTGTGCATCCAGTTCTTACTTGGTGTCAATGGCATATGCCGCGTCAATCTGTCTTTCACAAGCCTTGATATGGTCGTTGAGCTGATCCAGAGCCTTGGTTCCATACTTGTCCGTAAACCATTTTCTCATGGGGGCAACGGCATCCTGAAACATTTTCTTTTCAGCTGCTGTCGGGACATAAATTGTACCACCACTCTTCTTGAACTCTTCGTACGCAGAAATCTGTCTTCTTTTTGGATAAGCTCTCACAACCTGACGCAGGTTGATAAAACCGTCCACAACCACTTTTCTTAAATCCAAAGGCAGCGATTGAAACAAATTATCGTTCATCATCCATAAAGCAGCCATGTAGGCATGTCCATCCAGTGTCATATATTTAATATGTTCATGGAATTTCATCCCAACGATATCAGTGATTCCATTCTTGGAGCCTTCAACAACACCGGTTGCCAGTGAAGTGTAGACTTCTGCCCAGGCTATTCCGGTCGGGTTCCCGCCCAGCAATTTTACCATCTCAATCTGGATGTCGGAATTGATGGTTCGTAGCTTTTGCCCTTTCACATCGTCAGGAGTTCTGATCTGCTTTTTAACCGTGGCGAAATTTCTCCAGCCACCGGTGTTTCCGATTACCATCAGGCGAACATTCTTCAGCTTTTTCAAAACATCTCTTCTGAGTTCTTCAACATATGGCCCATCAAAAACACATTCTGCTGTCCTGTCATCCCGAAACATATAGGGGAGGTCCAGAACCTGTGCTTCCGGATAAAGATTACTAAATCCACCAATTGTTGTAATGTACACTTCCAATATACCAGCTTGTATGGATTCCATACACTCACGGGCATTACCGCAAAGCTGGGTTCCGGGATAGATCTCGACCATGATCTGACCATTGGAGTGGGATTCAACAAAGTCCTTGAAAACCATGGCACCATCATAATCTTCGTCGGCCATGTTGGCATTATGTACAATTTTAATGGTGTACTTCGCAGCCATTGCCGGCGTGGTTACAATAAATAAAGCGATTGTGATAAAGATCCCAACCAACAGTATCCAACGTTTTTTCATCTTGTCCTCCTTTTTGTGTTAAAAATAAAACACTTAATTAATACATTAACTCTCATTTTTAAACCCTGCGTTTTTAATCTCTTCGCCGTTTCCTCCTTTTGATAGTGTTATGATGAGACGGTCTGAAAATTGCGGCCCATCCGTCTGTGGTAAAAAAATAGCAGTGATTCTCCATCATTAAATATGTCTTAAGTAATTCAGTATATATCTTATATAAGACAAAAAACAAAAAATCTACTCATTCACCACTTTTATTTGATTCACTGTTCAAGCAAATCTTATGGTGATCAAGATAGGTGTATCGAGAAACACAGCTGAATGGTCACAACTCAGATTAAGTCCCTGATCTTCACTGGCAGTCCTTGTTTTGCCGATTTTTCTGCTGCCGCTCCGACAACAATAGACCAGAAACCTTCTTCCACCGTTGCAGTGTCGGTTTGTAAGCCTTTTATGTTATCAATAAACTTGATGTGTTCATAATAGGTGGCGCCATTATGTCCACCGGCCTCGATATAGGTCGGATAGTAAGGCGTGGAGACACGAGACGGGTTCCCTTCTCCCCGCATGATCTCCAGGCTGGTTTTGAGTCTGGGACCGGGAAGATAATCTTCACACTCCCAAGCTTTTAACCTTCCTTCGTTTCCGCAGAGTACAATCTCCTCGTAGAACATGGGGGCAAACATACAGAGATTAAAACTGGCGCGGATGTTGTTCTCATAGATGACGGTGACAAAAGCGTTATCAAGAATATCCGATTTCCTCTTTTCATGCTCAAATTCCAGGAAGTTAACTGCCATGCTTCCACTGGCGTATACTTCCACTGGTTTGGATTGAGCGAACAGGTTCATCAGGTCGAAATAGTGACAGCATTTTTCCACCAGGGTTCCCCCGGAGAACCGGGAGAATTTATTCCATTGACTGACTTTATCCAAAAAAGGTAAGCGGTGTTCCATGATACTGATCAGTTTGATATCGCCAATGGATTTGCGTTTGAGTCCTTCGTAGATGGCTTCGATGTACATGGCCTTGTAGCGATATTGCAGCCCGATTTGAAAAACAGCTTTGTAATCGTTGGCAATTCTTGTTATCTCTGCTGCGTCTGGGATGGTGGTTGCCATTGGTTTTTCCAGCAGGATATGTTTTCCTGATTGGGAGGCAATCCTGACGACATCAATATGGGTATAATTTGGAGTGCAGATGATCAACCCATCAACTTCCGGATCATTACACGCCTTTTCCAGAGAATCATATACAATCAGATCCTGGCCGGGGGCCATCATGGCAAAGGTCTGCTTTGCCGTTTCCACACTCTGGGGATTTGGATCATAAACTCCACGCACGGTGGCTCTTCCTTCAAGGATCGTAATTCGAATGTGCTCCTGCCCCATAATTCCGGTGCCAATAATATTGAACTTGTATTCCGGTTTTTCCACCTGGCTGAGGTAGCGATCTTCATCTGGGATATAATTAAAAATGGAGCTGGTGGAAAAAAACCGACTTCTAATCTCTTTTCCTTTTTTCATCTGTTTATCCGGTTAATCTGTTTTAAGTTTATGTTGAAAAGCCAAGTAAGTGGGGAATAAATAAAGTCAACTGTGGAAAAAACGTTATCAAAAAAATAACGGCCACTTCCACTGCCAGAAAGGGTAAGATCTCCACGGTAATTCGTTCAATGCTCTCCTTGCTTAAACTGGCGGCTACAAATAAGACCAATCCCATGGGGGGAGTGGCGAGCCCTACGGTAACATTCACACACATGACAACGGCAAAATGAAGTGGGTCGACTCCCATGCTGGTGACGACCGGTCCCAGAATAGGTCCCAGGATTAAAATTGCTGGACCTGCATCCAAAAACATGCCAACGATAAACAGCAGGATGTTGATCAAAAAGAGCAGTATCATCGGGTTGTCACTCACAGAAATAACTGCATTGGTTATATATGCCGGTGTGCCGGATAAGCTGACAATTGAGGAAAATGAGACTGCAGCCCCTACCAGAAAGAGAATCACACCAGAGGAGATAGCAGATTCCCGTAATACTGCGGGTAAATCCTTGAATTTCAAGGATCGGGTCACAAAAAGACTGATGATCAAAGCATAACCGGCTGCCACGGCAGCAGCTTCAGTCGGGGTAAAAACGCCGGTTAGTATTCCGCCAATTAAAATAACAGGGGTCAGCAACGGCCAGAATGCTTCCTTGGTGGCCACTGCACGTTCTTTGAAGGTCGCTCTCCTGTTGGCCACTGGGTAGCCTCGTCTTTTGGAAATATACCAGGTAACAGACATCAAGCCCACTCCCACCAGAAGACCGGGTACCATGCCAGCAGCAAATAATCCTCCCACAGATACGTTCATGACAAAGGCATATAGAATCATAAGTCCACTGGGAGGGATAATGGGGCCGATCACCGATGAGGCGGCTGTGATGGCTGCTGAAAATTTTCGGCTATACCCGTTTTTCTCCATTGCCGGAATCAGCATGGATCCAAGAGCGGAGGTATCAGCGACAGCGGATCCGGATAACCCTGCAAAAAGAATACTGGAAAGAATGTTCACCTGGGCTAGCCCACCGCGGACATGCCCAATTAGAGCCTTGCTGAAATTGACCAGATTCTGGGTGATTTTTCCGGCGTTCATGATCTCCCCTGCCAGAATAAAAAAGGGAACAGCCATCAGAGGGAAGCTATCGATTCCATTATAAAGTCTTTGCACCAAAAGGGTTAAAAAGATATCCCTCCCTTCAACCATCAGGCTGATGCCCGGGGCTAAAATTAAAGCAAAGACTATGGGAAGCCCCAGTATCATAAAAGCCAAAAACAACCAGAAAAACAGTAATGACATGATGACTCCTATTCCCCGGAAAATTCATAACGGTGTTCCTCATGGACAGAATTGTTTTTGACCAGGAGAACCAGTGAAGAAAGCAGCATTTCCAGATTAACACATGCTGTTAATAACAGACCAATGGGAAGACAAATATAAACCGGAGTCATGGTAATGGGAAGAGAGGTAGCATTTATACTGGCTCCCCGTTGAATCATACCGAGAGATCTTTGAAACAGGATGACGATGGTGACAAGAGTTCCTGATTGAATGAGGAGTGTCATCGCGGTATGCAATCGACCTTTTAACGTCTTATGGAGCATATCCAGTGAGACATTGGCTCCAATTCGATAAGCAATTGGAGCTGCCAGAAAAGTCATCCAGACCATCATAAACCTTGCGGTTTCTTCAGGCCATGTCAGGGAATTGTTCAATACATACCGGAAGAACACCTGAATCAAGACAATGACCATCATCAATCCGATCAATCCGGTTTCCGCTTGTTTGCAAACCCATATGCTGAGGTCGTTAAATCGGGAGAGTCCATTTATTAAAAACATCATGGTAATTCCTTGTCTCTGTTGATCCATATTGAACGCTATGCCCGCTTAGCTTGGCTGAACTCGCTCTAAACAGGCTGTGGAATCCGAATTTCCCCGGTTTTGTCTAATCCATCACTGGAGAAATCTGTTTTCAGGATTCCGCAGATCTGCGAAATCCTGAAAAAGGTTATTAGGCACTTCGATAGAGCTTGGTCAGCACAAACTCCCGATGTCCAAGCACTTCAGCAGCGGTCAATCTGCCATTGCAGACCCGCAGCATCATCTCCAACAACACATCCCCGGCTTGGTCAATGTTCATTTCCCGTTGCAGAATGCCGGATACATCGACATCGACATGTTCTCCCATAGTACGGACAGTCCTGGGATTTGCAGTCAATTTAATAACCGGTTCGATGGGGTTCCCGATGATGTTACCCTGACCGGTGGGAAAAAGATGAACCACATAGCCAGCAGCTGCCTGAAGAGTCACACATTCTGCTGCTGCGGACGAGGTATCCATGTAATAAAGCCCCGCTCCCTTTTTGGGTTCTTCAGCCGGTTCCAGCACATCGATATACTTGGATTCCCGACCGATTTTCTGGATGTTTCCAAAGGCTTTTTCTTCGATGGTTGTCAATCCCCCCTCGATGTTTCCCTTGGTGGGCTGGGAGTCTGACAGGTCGTTTGTCTTGCATTCAAGGATGAAATTGTTGTAGGCTGTCCAGGTTTTTTTGAATTTTTCACCAATCTCGGGTGAAATCGCCCGTTGGACCACAACATCTTCCGCTCCGGTGATTTCGGAGGTTTCGCCAAAACAGGTCGTGGCTCCCATGGCATTCATCTTATCAACCACATTTCCAACGGTTGGATTGGAAGCCAGTCCGGAGGTAGTGTCGGACTCACCGCATTTGACAGACACCCATAGCTCGGAAACATTGCATTCTGTTCGTCTCAATTCCGATGCCCAGTGCACGTACTCCTTGGCTTTTCGTGAAGCTCTGGCAATGGTTTCGATATCACCATGCTGTTCAATGGAAAAGCCGGTAACGGGTTTACCGGTTTCCCTGATTCCCTCCACAATGCGGTTAGTCCAGCCCGGCTCGATCCCAATCACAATCACTGCCGCTACATTGGGATTTTTTCCTGTTCCGATTATTGTTCTGAAAAAAAGTTCCAGATCCTCGCCAAACTGTAGTCGCCCATAGGCGTGAGGCAGAGCCAGAGTTCCTTTGATGTTGTGGGCAACGGCTTCACAGGCCGAGTTGGAAAGATCGTCCAGGGGAAGAATCACGACATGATTGCGAATTCCCACTCGTCCATTTTCTCTTCTGAATCCCCAAAATGTTTTATCTGTCATTCTACCACCTCTTCGTTTTGACGTTATGGACATGAACATGATCGCCCTTTTTAATATCTGACACTACCTTTCCAATATCATAGCCGTATTTTAAAATAGTGCCTCCGTTTGCGATGTTTTCAAGCGCAATTTTATGTCCCAGGGGGATATCTTGGTTTGCCTTGACAACGATGGTCTCGTCCCTATCCATGACCCAGCCTGTTAACTCACAGCCGGCAGTTGCAGTTTCGACAACAACCACACCCACAGAATCAGTGCTGTCATGAACTAAAAAATGTGTTTCACTCATAAAAACTCCTTAAAAAATACTTAAAATAGCTACAATCCTGAATAAAGATTCTCATAAGGGATGCCTGTTATACTTTCGCAAGTCTCCCTGGTTTTTAGGTCTACATCCTTTTTATCGCCTCCACTCTTTAATCGTTCAATCTCTTTTGTCAAAATGGCATGGGCCTGTGGTGTTACTTTGAAACCAAAGGCGATCAATATTCCCAGCAGGATCAAAATAGACGGCCCCAGAAAGAGAAACAGTTTTAAGCGGAACATCACTTCAAGGGTTTGTTCCTGGTTGGATTGAAAACCGATAGTCTGCAATACAAAACCTATCACCGGCATGGCAACGATACCCTGGACAAATTTGCGAACCAGCGTCATTGCCCCTGAATAGACACCTGATCGTTTTTGGGTGGTAATCAATTCATCCACATCAATGATGGACGGGAGTATTGCCCAGGGAATCATCACCCCGGCCGATGTTCCCAATCCGATGACACCGCAGATGATTGCAACCAGCCAGACAGGAGTTGCGGGGGTCATGAAAAACGTCAGCAACATACCGACCAACCAGATAAAAAGTCCGATAATGTACGATCGCCCCTTTCCTTTGCGATTGGATAAAAAAACATACAGGGGGAAAGCGGCAATCTGTACAATAAGCAAAGATCCCATGGCGATGGGATAAATCTGGGGTTTGCCGATATAATAAGTGATATAGTAGGCAAACAGAGCCATAAGAATATCGATGGCGGTATAGGAGAAAATATACATCGCTATATGGATTCGGAAAGAGCGATTACGGAAAATAGTGGCAAAATGGGAAAAGATCGCCAGCCCTTCTTTTCGATCCTGGTGCCCCGATTCATAGGGCAGTTCCCAGGTTCCCAGGAAAACAATAATCCAGGGTAGAGAAAACAAAGCCCCGAAAAAAAACGACATTACCAGATATCCCATGGCCGGATTCGAAGAGTATTGATCTATGATCACTTTGGGTAGGGTGCCTCCCAACAGAGAAGCCACCCCGGAGAAGATTAAACGGGCTCCTGATAATCGGGTTCTCACTTTGTATTCATGGGACATTTCAGCATTAAGTGCGGCGTAGGGAACCATAACCATCGTAAAAACGGTGCTGAAAAGAATATAAGCAAGACTGTAATAAACAAACAGGGCCGCATCGGATTCAAATTTTACCGGAACCCACATGAGCACAAAAGTAATGGCAATAGGAATAATGCCAATCAAAAAGAAGATCCTGCGTCTTCCAAAACGAGACTTGGTGCGATCGGAGATATACCCCATCAAAGGATCGGAAATGGCATCCCACACTTTGCCGATGGCAAAAACAAATCCCGCTAAAACCGGCGAAAGCCCGATGACCTCCGTTAAATAAAACATGAACAGCATGCCGATGATGAGAAAGGATCCTCCTCCGTAAAGATCCCCCAGGCCATAAAATATCAGATGGGGCAGTCTTACCTTTTTTGATTTGCTGTCTGTAGTCTTCAATGTTTTATCTCAAATTAGTGTGTCGGTTAAGGCAGATTATAAATTTGCCAATAAAAACAGTGATAAACGGTTCATTTATATTCTTTGATAAGTATACATATGTCTTATATAAGATATAAATTATTAAAGCAAGTGTTTTTCCATCTAAGAATCATATTATGGATTAGCAACTGCAGACAATGACCATCACTAGGCAATCCGACCCGGTTGATGAATATGAGATGTGAATGAATTTTATTGGTTAATCACTTTTTGAGTGTCCTGGTTTTGATCAATATCGTCAAACATTCGATTGATTTATTGTTAACTTTTATATAAAATGATAAAACTTATATAAAATATAAGATATGAGACCAAAGAATTTACTGGATTTGATCGACAGAACTCTTGACCGTTCAGCAAGGGTGTGATTATCTGGACTAAAAATCCGAGACGATTGGGTTTGATAACATTAATATAAACAGTATGCGGTGGAAAGATTATGGTTACTTCTTCGACGTTAAACTATCAGCCTTTATATAAACAGATAAAATCGCTGATTTTGCAGAGGGTGATTGATGGTATCTGGGCCCCCGGATCTGCACTACCCAGTGAACAACAGTTGGCAAAAGAGTTCGGAGTCAGCCAGGGAACCATTCGCAAAGCCCTGGATGAAATGACGGCAGAGAATATATTTGTCAGAAAGCAAGGGAAGGGCACATACGTTTCCCAACATTCCGCCAATCGATCATTGTTCCATTTTTTCTACATTGTCAGCAATGATGGCAAACGCGTCATGCCGGACAGCAGAGTGATTAGTGTGATTCGGTCAACGGCCAATAAGGGGGAAATTGAACGGTTGGATCTCAAGCAGGGTGAGAAAGTTGTTCGCTTGAAACGAATCAGGCTGTTGAATAAAAAACCGGTTATCGTTGAACATATTTCCCTGGCAGTTAAGATGTTCAGCGATTTTGGGAAAAAAGAGGATATTCCCAATACCTTGTATGAGTTGTATGAATCACAATATGATGTCAGGGTGATGAAGGCAGTGGAAAAGCTTCGGGCTGTGAAGTTAAAAAAAGAGGATGCCATTCACCTGGAGTTACCAGAAGGAACACCGGTGCTGGAAATTGATCGCACTGCTATTTCGCTGGATCAACGGCCTGTTGAATGGCGGTTGAGTTACATTGACACTCAAAACTATTTTTATCTTTCGGAGCTGACGTAATTTTGCTCTGGCTGTCGGCGAATAGCACCATGATTGACTGTTTGCTGTTTTAAGAATGTCATTTTTCTTTAGAAGCAAACAGTTTTTGCAGGATGGGCTGGCTGAGCTGATGCAAATAACTTCAAAACAGTTGTTTGATGCTGAAAAATTAGATTTAAAAAGAAAGTTTTGCCTGCCCATGCTGAAACGGCATCCGCGGGAGCACAAAATACGTGCCAATCCGACAACATTTTTTTGAAAACCCAAGATGTGTATCTATAAGCAAACAGCTAAATGGAAGGAGTTAATCGCCAAGTAAATCTTATATAAGACATTATATACAAAATATAACTATTTTTCTGATTTAAGAATGAAAAAAATCATCTGTCTGGGAATAGCCGTTCTGGATCAAATCTTTACACTGTCTGAATTACCCGCAAAGTCTGGAAAGTATTTCGCGGAGAATTATCTGGAAGTGGGTGGGGGACCTGCCGCAACTGCTGCTGTAACCATTGCCAGACTTGGAGGACAGGTGGAATTTTGGGGTCGAGTTGGTGATGATGGCGTTGGGAATCGGATCATTAGTGAATTAAAGGGGTATGGGGTTGACGTATCACAAGTCAGAAGGATTGCGCATGCTCAGTCTTCTGTATCCGTGGTGCTGGTGGATCAAACAGGGGAACGGTTAATCGTGAACCGGGCCAATTCAGGTCTTGACAGCGATCCATCCTGGCTGCCATTGGAACGGTTAGCGGATTGCAGTGCTGTGCTGGTGGATTCAAGATGGATTGAAGGAGCGCGTTTACTCCTAAGGCAGGCAAAGCTAGCTGAAATCACATCTGTCCTGGATGCGGATAGCACTCCGGATCATGACATCTCTGACCTGGTTAAGATGGCGAGCCATATTGCCTTTTCAAAAAGCGGGTTATTTGAAGTCAGCAAGGAAAGAGATTTTAAAAAGGCATTAGATCGAATCAACCGGAACTCAGAGGGTTGGGTCTGTGCAACCAGGGGCGATAAAGGAACCTTCTGGATTGACGAAGGGAAACTAAGACAGGTGCCTGCATTTAGAACAGAGGTGGTAGATACTTTGGGAGCCGGAGATGTTTTCCACGGGGCTTTCGCATTTGCATTGACCGAGGGTATGAATCCGGAGAAGGCTATCAGGTTTTCCAATGCAGCGGCTGCCCTGAAATGCAGAAAACTGGGTGGCCGGGCCGGGATTCCTGACAGAAGGGAAGTTGAAGACTTAATTAATAGAGGATAATCATGGAATTAACAGCGGGAAAATTGTGGTGTTATCGACGTCTGGCCGATGAAAATGGTATTTTTAAAATGACGGCTGTGGATCAGAGGCCGCCGATCATGAACCTGGTAAAGGATAAAATCGGGGTCACTGAAGCAAATTATAAAGATGTGGCAGCTGTAAAAGCATTGCTTACAAAAACTCTGGCACCCTGTTCCACAGCAATGCTGCTGGATCCGATCTGGGCTTATCCCAATGCGATCCAATATGTTAACCCGGGCCAGGGATTGCTGCTTACTCTTGAAGCTCATAACTTTGTCGATACCAAAAATGGGCGACTCTCGTCCGAGATTGTTGACTGGAGTGTTGAAAAAATCAAGAGAATCGGGGCAGATGGAGTTAAGTTTTTGTCCTGGTATCGCCCCGATGCAGATCCTTCGGTTTGCGAACAACAACAGAATCTGGTGGAAAAAATTGGGAAGGCTTGCAAACGCTTTGATATCAGTTTTCTGCTGGAGCTTCTGGTTTATCCTTTACCAGGCGACAGCAATCAGACAACAGATTATATTGAACATGCGTCCAAACATCCGCAAAACGTGGTGGATTCCTTGAAGGCTTTTGCCGATCCGCGGTTTGGAGTTGATATCTTTAAACTGGAAAGTCCCGTTCCCGGGAGAGCTGTTCCTTCGCCCGAGTCTGCAGAGTCTGGTCAATGCCAGGAGTGGTTTGACAAGCTGGGTGAAATCTGTCAGGTCCCCTGGGTGATGTTAAGTGCGGGTGCTGATATGGCGACCTTTAAAAACATCCTGACCTATGCCTATAGAGCTGGTGCCAGTGGATACTTGGCAGGACGGGCTATCTGGTGGGAAGCGGCACAGCAATTTCCCGATTTGGGTTCCATGGAGGAACAGCTGGTGAAAAAGGCTGTTCCCTATGCAAGAGAAATAGGAGATCTTACGGTGAAAAATGCAACTCCGTGGTTCAGAAACAAAGCGTTTGCTGACGGCATCAATCTGTCAGGATTTGGAGAGACTTTTCCGGCCGAATACCGGGCATTGAATAACTAGAACATAAAAGGGGTGGATATAATGAAAAGCAGAAAACCGGTGATTGGAGTAGCCAACCTGGCACGAACGACATTTGATATTCCATTTGCAGAATCAAAGGCCGGTCAAGCCTGGGTGAGCTTGAATTCCCTTGATGCCGTCATAATTGGAAGTCAAGAGCTGTTGTGTGATGGTGAAGCAGTGCAAAAAACGATTGCATACTTCAAAAAGCAAAAACCGGATATTCTGTTGATCATTCAGGTTACTTTTACCGATGCCATGATGACGGTGGAATTGGCCCGACAGCTTCAAATTCCCACCTTTATCTGGTCATTTCCGGAACCGAGAGAGGGTGGCAGACTTAGATTGAACTCTTTTTGCGGTCTAAATCTGGCAGCTCATGCCATGGGAAAAGCGGGTATCGAAATTGAATATACTTATCAACCGGCCGATAGCCCTTCAGCTGTAAATAAGATTTTCGGTTTTGCCAGGGCGGCTTTGACAGTGCAGCAGATCTCTGAAAGTCGCTTACTGGTCATCGGACAGCACCCTGACGGGTTTGATACCTGTGTATATGATAAAGCGGATTTAAAAAACTGGTGTGGGGTTGAAGTGGATCAGACCGATCTGATGACTTTCCTGGAGCAGGTGCCCTCTATTCCCGATGAAGAGATGATGGAAGTTCACCGGCAACTGAATTCTCAGGTGGTTAATCTTGCAGAGATGGAGGAAGACCCCTTAAAACTTAGCCTAAAAGTCTATCTGAGCCTGAAAAGGACTGCTATCGACAGTCAATATGACGGATTAGCAGTCAGGTGCTGGCCAGAGTTTTTTACGGAACTGGGGTGCGCTGCCTGTGGTGCCATGTCCATGATGAATGAAGATCGGATACCCTGTGCCTGCGAAGCAGACCTGTACGGCGTTTTAACCTCATTGATGCTGCAGATTCTAAGCGATTCCCCGGTTTTCCTCTCAGATCTGGTTGATATAGATACTGAAGACAATACAGGCGTTTTCTGGCATTGCGGATTAGCCCCTTTATCCATGGCCGATCCCGATAAGGAGGTCAGAGCCCAGATTCATACCAATCGTAAAAAACCATTTCTTTACGAATTCACCTTGAAGCCAGGCCGAATTACTTTTGCTCGCATTAGTCAATCACAGCATGAAAGAAAAATCATTATTGGAGCAGGTGAAGTGATTGCGGCACCCATGAGCTTTACAGGTACCTCCGGGGTGGTGCGGTTTGATTCTCTGGCAGCAGATGTATTGGATGCCGTCATCAACCAAAAACTGGAGCACCACTTCTCCCTGGTTTATGGAGACTATCGTGCAGAGTTGATCGCCGTCGCCAAGATGCTCAAAGTCCCCGTTGAACTGATTTAAAAACTAGCTTGAGTTAGCAAGGTTCTGCCATTCTAATCTCAAGCTATTTTAAGGATCAGAAACCCAAAATCCCTCATTTCCCTCTGCTTGCGAAAACCAATGTTTTCCAGTTGATAAAGCCAAAAGTCCTGTTGATAACCTCCTTTTACCATTGACTTATCTGTCAAATTCTATATGGTGTCTGTTGTCAAAAATAAGTATGTTACTGTTTTTTACTTCATCAGCATCAGGCCCCAGGCGGCATGAAAGGGAGGTTCCGGTGCATCATCACTCTAACGGGAAAACAATAATGGTTGAATATTTATTTAAGAACATTCATGAGCAGATAGTTTCCACTGTTAACAAGCGAACAGACAGGACGGCATTTAAATGGTTTCAGGAAGACGGCCAATTGGCCGGCATCTCCTGGACAGGGTTTTATGAACAGCTAAAACAGGCGGGTAAGAGCCTGATGTCGTTGGGTGTGGAAAAGGGAGATAAGGTCAACGTGTTGAGTAATACCTGTTATCGCTGGGTTTTAAGTGATTTTGCCACGGTCAGTATCGGCGGTGCTACGGTGGGAATTTACCAATCCAACCTGGCCAAGGATTGTCAATATATCATCGACCACTCTGATTCCGTACTCATATTTGCAGAAGATGATGAACAACTGCAAAAACTGCAGAATATCCGCAACGAAATTCCCAATATCCGCAAAGTGGTTATGTTTACCGGCAATCATAAAGGCGATGATTGGGTAATTGATTTTGATGATTTTATGAAACTGGGTGAAGCGATTTCTGATGAGGAATTCAAAAAACGGGCTGATTCTGTGGGCTTGGACGATACAGCCGGGATTATTTACACTTCAGGGACAACCGGTGTTCCCAAAGGAGCAGTCACTTCCAACGGGAATTTTTTGTTTACCACCGCTGCTGTAAGAAAAGCGCTGTATTTCTATGATGATGATGAAACCTTTCTATTCCTACCGCTGGCTCACGTTTTTGCCCGGATTCTGGTGAATAGTGTGATCAATGTTGGTAACACCATGACCTTTTTCAGGGGTATGGACACACTGGTGGCCGATTTTCAGGTTGTTCGGCCCCACTATTTCGCCAGCGTGCCCCGGATATTTGAAAAGGTGTACTCCAAGGTTCTCAGCGGTGCGGAAAGCAAGGGCGGTGTTGCCTTGAAAATCTTCAACTGGGCGTCCGATGTCGGTGGTCAGGTGAGTGACCTGATACTGGCTAAAAAGAGTATTCCCATTCTGTTGAGCATTAAATATAAAGTGGCGACCAAGCTGGTTTTCAGCAAGGTTCAGGCTGCCCTGGGCGGACGAGTTCGCAATTGCGTCAGCGGAGCGGCTCCTCTTAATCCCACCATCGCCAAATTCTTCCATGCTGCTGGAATTTTGGTTCTGGAAGGAATTGGCATGTCGGAGAATACCTCGGTTACCAATGTCAACCGACCGGATAATTATAAGTTCGGGTATGTTGGTCCTCCGGTGGAAGGCGTAGAACAGAAAATCGCCGAGGACGGTGAAATTTGTTTCAGGGGACCCAACGTTATGCAGGGATACTATAAGATGCCGGAAAAAACTGCGGAAACGATTGTAGACGGCTGGCTCCTTACTGGCGACCTGGGCGAAATCGACGAAGATAACTTTCTCAAGGTAACCGGTCGCAAAAAGGATTTGATCATTACGGCAGGTGGAAAAAACATAGCACCTTCACGAATTGAAGGAATTATTGCCACCTCCAAGTATATCAACCAGGTTTGCGTAATTGGAGATAAAAGAAAATTCCTGAGTGCCCTGGTAACCCTGGATGAAGAAAATACCAAGGAGTATGCGGATAGTCACGGTATTGTATATGACAGTTTTGAGGCTCTGCTGAAGAATGACAAAATTCAGGTGTTGCTGGAAAAAGAGGTTGAAGAGAAGAACAAGGAACTAGCGTCCTTTGAAAGTATCAAAAAGATCACGCTGGTCCCGGAGTTCACCGTTGAGAATGAGCTGATCACACCAACATTTAAGATCAAGAAAAATGTTGTGGCTCAGACTTACGAAAAGGTGATCGATAATATGTATCCCCGAAATTAATTCCAAATGGACTTTAAGGCTGTTGACCCTCCGATGGATTGACAGCCTTTGTGGCTTTTCAATTTCAGAAAACTCATCACTGCAATAAGACAGTCCGCCGCAGCGCTGCATATTGGTACTCAGATGCTCATCGATTCTTCCAACTTGCATCGCTCCCTTGACACCGCAACGGACGGTTACCATGTTTCATACGAAAGCCTGAATTAGACTCGTGACGTCTCAATGCCGGATGCTGCTCAGGCAGTAAACAGATTCCCTGAACTCTTCCTGTGCCAGTGCACAGTACCTCGGTTTTGACATCGTTTACTTTTTTCGGCACCTTAACGGCGGTTCACTTTCGTTCCCCTATCTGATCCATACCTGACACATTTCATCATGCCTTTTCCTCATCGCTCACCACCAGGACTCTTAATCCGGGCGGCATGAGGTGGTTTAAAACCTGCTTCCGAAATCCGGTTTTGAGGGAGCCCTCCCTCATCTCTCGTGCAGCAAGGAACATTATACAGATTGTTCCGTCCTCGTACACACGCACCAAAAACTCTCAGGAGCTATGAACGGAAAGAGGTTGTTAGTTTAAAAAATATTTAAAATATGAGTTGTGAAACTCATAACTTCGTACTATTTCATATGAACTCCAGACAGGGATTCATGCGCTTTTCTGGGTAATCAACCTCTTACAGCTGTTGAAGTCTGTGAGCTTATAGCCATTTGGCACACTTAATTATGCAATAAATTTTGCAAATCTCTTGTTTTTTGATTATATAAGTTTTTGGATGGATACCTATCATAGATACCTGAAACTAATTTAATAAAATCACATAACTCAGACTATCATCTCAAGACATTTCAAGGGGCTCGCCCAATGCTGTTCACATCACCCAAGCAGCTCGTCTTTTGCCAGCAAGACCCTTTTTACGTACTCCTTCCCTCCTTCAATCCGGCACCTTATTTTGTGAAAAAACAAAATATTTAACAGATTTTTGCTCAAAAATTCTTGACAAAAATTTTTGCAGTATGTTAAAAATTGCCATGCTGTTTTGCAGTATCCGTTTCAATTTCTCGAAGATTGAATCCCCATTGAAAATGTCCTTTTTCTTGCCATTTCTGGCGATGCGGCGAATCTCGCACCTCATGACCAGGAATCCTGATTTTGGATTAACTCTCCCGGATGCCATGATCAGTGCGGCGAGTCTCGCACCTTAAGTCCGGTACGACGGGCGTTCAAGTCTTCATGACCCTAGGAATCCTTGAGCCTAAAAAGTCAAATAAGTATTACCAGACTTTTTAGGGGGAGATTCATGATCTTATGGGGTATGGAAAACCGAAGGAACAATCATCCTTTTCTTCGGATGGGGTTCTTGGAAAACGTAGAAGATATCGCCTGTCTGTTTTTTTAACAAACTGTTTTTTCACAGGATGCTATCTATGAGTCAATGTCTATTCTGGCATTTTGATTGATTCAACAAGGCTAATTAGTCAGTAAAAAAGGGATGCTTGTTAATTTAGGCGCCTGCTTATTGAATCAAAATAGTTACAACTATAATAATGATGCGACTTGACCGCCAAAAGAAATATCGCAGGCTATGTTGCGCATTGGGAAAGGTGGTTAATCGGTGATTTTTATGGTGATCATAGACCGTAATCGGTTTGAAGAAGTTCTGTAACAAAAAGAGTCGGATATCCATTTACAAGCGTTTGGTCAGATGACCTTGAACAGAATTTTCGGGTGAATCGATTCGGTTTTTTTGAAGTTCTCTTTGTTAACACCTTTTAAATATTGGGAGAATGCTTATGAATTCAAGATTGTTTTCAAGACTGTTTTTGTTCATCGCGTCCGTTCTGTTTGTCACAGCATGTACCCCGACGACTCAAAAAACCGTTGAGGTCAAAAAACATGAAGGGCTCATCGGGATCGAAATCCATGCCAAAAACGGAGTGATAGCTTCTAGCCACCCCCTGGCAAGTGCCGCCGGATTGGAGATTATTAATAAGGGCGGAAATTTCATGGACGCAGCGGTTGCGACAGCTTTCGCTCTTGGGGTGGTTGAGCCCAACAGTAGCGGCGTTGGCGGTGAAGGAATGATGTTGATTCAATTAGCGGGATCGAATGAACCCGTTGTGATCGATTTTCGATCAATGTCACCAAAGCTGCCCGGTGAATTGGCTCTAGCTGGGAAATGGGACAACTCCGAATATGGTCCTAATGCAATCGGTGTTCCTGGCATGGTGGCTGGAGCTTATCGTGCCTGGGAAAAATACGGATCCGGAAAAGTCACCTTTGCACAGTGTCTTGAACCTGCCATTCGCTACGCAAGTGAGGGGGTAGCCCTGACACAGCCCATGGCGGATCGTCTTGTTTCAACCATGGAAAGCATTACGTCGACTCCTGCTCTTGCCAAGATCTTCATGACTGAAGAAGGACTGCTCAAGGAAGAGGGACAGCGCTATAAGATGGAAAAGCTTGCTGAAACCTTGAAAACTATTGCAGTCGGTGGAGCAGATGCGTTTTATAAGGGTTCGTTGGCGGAAAAAATGGCTGCCGACATCCAGGCCGACGGCGGGATGATCACGGCAGAGGATTTTGCCAAATACTCGATTCAGGAAACAAAGCCATTGAAAGGTACCTACAAAGGTTACGACATATACGGTGGTTCGGGGCCCGTGGGTGGTCTCGCTGTTCTGAATGCAATGCAGGTGCTGGATCGGTTTGATCTTAAAAAATACCCATTCCAATCAGCAGAGCATTTGAATCTGATTGATGAAGCTCTCAAACTTGGACAAGGTGATCATCGACTGTACGCAAGGGATCTGGCTTTTTATACACCTCCCTACGAACAGCTCCTGAGCCAGGAATATGCTGACGCCAGGGCTTCCCATATCAATCCTGAGACGAATATTAATGATGATATTATCTTCGCCGCTTTTGATACCCCCGGTTACAAAAGAGTATCCGCTAACTTCACTGAAATCGATGTTATGAAAGCCGTTGCAGCCAATCATGGCGATTACCGGATGCTTGGCACAAAGGTTGCTGTCGGCAGCGAAGTGGCATATCTTAATAGCACCGCCATCGATCTCCAGGCTCTAAAAATACCGTTCAGTCCCGACACAACCCATCTGGTAACTGCCGATATCAAAGGCAACGTGGTAACCTGGACTCAGACTATCAGCTATAACTGGGGATCAAGGTTTGTTTCATCCAGTACCGGGGTACTTTTTAATAATGAGATGAATAATTTCAAAGGTCGCCTCAAAAAAGGTGGATTCAAGCCTTATGAACGGATGACCACGTCAATTGCTCCGACCATCGTCCTCAAGGACGGTAAACCATACATGGGATTGGGCTCACCGGGCGGAGGACAGATTGTGCCGGCCGTGATGAATGTTATCATCAACCATGTTGATTATAAAATGGGGCTACAGGAATCGATTGAAGCCCCCCGTTTCTACAGTACTCTGTCCAAACACGGTCAGATCACGATGGAAAAAGGGATCAGTGAAGCAACTGTCAAAAAGCTCAAGAGTTTTAGTAAAGATCCCGTTATGGATTCCTTACGATTCAATAAAGCTTATGGTTGTGTTCAAGCCGCACTATTCGATTGGGATGCCGGTATTGTCATCGGTGGTGCTGACCCGAGACGTGGAGCAGTCTCCGTTGGTTACTAGAACCTGATATCTTCCAATTAGACGGGTGTGACAGGTCGATATAGTGAGATTCGACCATCGCACCTGTACCTTTTTTTATTAATAAAACCCGGATATTCAAAAGGATGGGGATCAAGACAACAAGTTGAATTAATGACACTGACAATTGTTTTTCTTTTTATGGCGGTTACCTTCGTCCTGGGGGTTTTTGTCTTGAGGCTTCCGATCGGTCTGGCTCTCGTGCTGGCATCGGTTGTGGGAGCTCTGGCAGGCGGGGAGGGATTTCCCCTGCGCCATCTGGTCGAAGGAGAGTTCGGATACCTGGACAGTATTCTGATTATTGCTTCAGCCATGGTCTTCATGAAGGTCATTCAACATTCCGGCTTGTTGGATACCATTGCCAGAAAAATCATCGATCACCTGCATGATAAGCCGGTATTGCTGCTGCTTTCCATGATGATCATGATCATGTTTCCCGGAATGATCACCGGGTCATCCACAGCCGCTGTACTCACGACCGGCTCCCTGGTTGCTCCGGTTCTTATCGGCCTGGGAATTCCCCGTGCAAAATCGGCTGCAATCATTGCCATGGGAGCGATCTACGGCATGGTGGCCCCACCGGTGAATATTCCGGTAATGATTATCGGTGGTGGAATCGACATGCCCTATGTCGGATTCAGCTTACCATTGCTGGTGGCCAGTCTGCCCCTAGCGGTAACCGTCGTCATCATGATCGGATACTCCTATGTCCGCAAGGTAGACCTTACGGAACTTGAATGTCAACTGCCGGTCTCCTACCAGGAAATATACGGACTCAAACTGTACCTACCTATTGTTGTCCTGGTGGTTTTGATGGTGGGGGAAAAAATGCTTCCCGAAGTTTTTCCCTCCTTCGGTCTCTCCCTGGTTTTTCTCCTGGCAAGTCTAACGGGTGTTTTTACCGGTCGGAGGCTAAATTTTTTTAAAGTTTCATGGGAAGCAGTACACGATGCCCTGCCGGTGATGGGGATTCTCATGGGGGTTGGCATGTTCATCCAGATCATGACTCTGACAGGCGTCCGTGGTACATTGGTGATCCTTTGTTTGGCACTGCCTTCATTTTTACTTTACCTGGGAATTGCGACCAGTATGCCGTTGTTCGGGGCCATCTCGTCTTACGGTTCAGCCAGCGTTCTCGGTGTACCCTTTGTGCTGGCTTTGTTGGGACAGAATGAAATCCTGACAGCCAGCGGATTGTCACTGATCGCCGGTCTTGGGGACCTGATGCCTCCCACGGCCCTGGCCGGGATTTTTGCCGCCCAGGTGGTTGGAATCGACAACTATTTCAAGGTTCTCAAATATTGTATTTGGCCGGCAATCCTGACTGCCGTCTACGGTATCATTATAATCCTGAATGCCAGTGCGATAATGCAGTTGTTCTCAACCGTGACAGGCGGTCTGATCGGCCTGGCCGTCTTTTTCGGATACCTGTTGTTAATCGTAGCCCTGGCCCGTGTTGGAGTTAAATTGTCGGGAAGGAAGGAGGTTGTATGTTGACCGTAATCTACCAGTTGATTGTCTTGTTTTTCATTATTCTTGTCGTCTGGGATCTCTGGCGGGAGAAAAAATGGACACTTCAGGTGGTAGCCAGTATCGTACTGATCCCACTGGTTTTGCGATTTCTAATGCTGAAATAACTGTATCCATAAAGATTTAAATGAAAAAACATCTCGTATTCTTATCGATCCTTGCTGTGACGGCTGCCGTTATTATTGAAGCTGCTTCGTTATTCAGCGAAATGAGCGAAATGCCGACGGAAAATCCGGGAAAGGGGGTGACGGAAATCCGCATGCTCAGCCGATACTGGCCAAATCTAAAGGGAACTGCCGGTGATACTGAAGTGTTTGTCCTCAGGGGCGAAAAACCCGGGGCTTCCATGCTGATACTGGGGGGAACCCACCCCAACGAACCGGCCTCGAATGTGGCCGCAACCGTACTGATAGAACATGCCAAAGTCAATGAAGGTTGCCTGTATATTATCACCCGGGCCAATCGCAGCGGTTTTACCCACAACGATCCAACGGAAGGATATCCCCAACACTATTCCATTCCGCTTCCCGATGGATCGAAAAGAATCTTTCGCTTCGGATCCAGGGCTACCAACCCGGTTCACCAGTGGCCGGATCCGGATATTTACATTCACGAAAGCGGGCAGGCTTTGTCCGGTGCAGAAACACGCAACCTGAACCGGGCCTATCCGGGGAAACCGGACGGAACACTGACCGAACAAATTGCCTATTCCATTGTTCAGCTGATTAAAACGGAAGCCATCGATATTTCCATCGATCTGCATGAAGCCTCGCCCGAATACCCTGTCATCAATGCCATTGTTGCTCATAATCGGGCCTTTGAGCTGGCAGCAGTGTCAATGATGGCACTGGATATGGAAGGATTGCCATTCAGCCTGGAACCCTCTCCAGTAAACCTCCGTGGTCTTTCTCACAGAGAGTGGGGCGACAGTACCGATACCCTTGCCCTCTTGATGGAGTCTGCCAATGCGATTCAGGGCAGGCTCAGGGGAAAAACCGACGAGGCATTAATTATGACTGCAAAGGATTCGATGTATGTACGAGCTGCTCAACTGGGGCGCCTCTACGTCGATTACTCGGAAAAGGGACATCCCCTGGAAGAGAGGGTGGGACGGCATATTGCCGGTATCCGTGCAATAATCGACGCGTACAACACTCTGGATAAGGGGAAGATATTCGAAGTTGAGAAATTTCCCGAGTACGGCGAATTGCAGGAAAAAGGCATCGGATACTTCCTGAATCCTTTGTCAAAATTATTATTTCAACGGTTTACCGCTTGATCCGGAAATACAGGATCAGCATTATCAATTCTCTGTGTGATGGATTTTGCACAGGGAGAATAATCAATACGAAAGGAGTAAATCTTATGAAAAGAGTATTCAACAGTTGTTTTCTCGTGCTTGTAATAGTTATTTTTGCATCCACTTCATTTGCAGCGGAGTGGGGAGAGCAGAAAGTGGCAACCCCGGTTCTGATTACATCAGTCGGCCAGAGCCCAGATGCGTTGATGGTCAAGGTATTATTGAAGCGACTTAAGCTGGATTTTACTTACGACAATATGGCAAAAGCCGATGTTGTGGGACAATTTAAATCCATAATCATGGTTGTCGGATTTAGTGGCAAAGGTCTTGGAGCAGCCCAGATTTCCAAAAAAGATGAGATCGAAAGAGCTGAGAGGCTTCTGGATGAAGCTAAAGCAAAAAATGTCACCGTTGTGATGGCACATATAGGGGGTAAGGCACGTCTTGGAGCCGGATCAAATCACCTGGTGGATATGGTGGCCTCAAAATCGGATTACCTGGTTTATGTTTCGGATGCGGAGGTAGAACCTGTTTTTCGCAAAATGATTGACAAATACAATCTGCCGGCCAAATCAGCTCCAAAAATCAGCAGTACCGCTTCGGTTTTCAAAGAACTCTATCAATAGACTAATATCTAGATAAACGACCCATTTCGAAGGAGATTTGCTTTGACTCACTTAGTTGTTTTTTTGAGCTTTATCGGGCTGGTTTGCATATTATATCTGATCAGGCCCAAATGGACTTATTTCGGTATCATTCCCCTGGCCATTTTGGGAGGTGTTATAGGCGGGTTGATTCTATATCAGAATCTGATTGAAGGTACCACCGCTTACATCATGGAGATGCTGACCATTTTTTGTGGAGCAGTTTTTGTCTACATGCTGAAGAGCACGGGTTCACTGGAAAGCCTCATATTCAGCTGGATTCAGATTGGACGAAAAAACCGATATTTGATGTTGCTGGGATTAATCACCATAGGCTTAATTCCCGGAATGGGCACGGGTTCAGCACTGTTCTCTTTTTTTGTTTTAAATACGGTCATGCTGCCCATTATCAGGCAGTGTGGTGTTGGAAAAGCGCAGATAAAATCCCTTTTGCTGACCACAGCCGTCCTGGGCATGATGGCGCCTCCGGTGAATATTCCCCTGATGATACTAAAACCATTCAGCGGTGGAGCAAACGCCGATGTTTATCCGTTTTTATGGCTGGTGGTCATCCCCGGGGTCCTTTTTTCCGCCCTCTATTTTATGCGGCACTGTCGGTTTGATCAAGAGAAGATCAAACACCTGCCAAATCGTAAGACCTCTGCAGGGGACTTTTCCGGGATTGTGTTCGTCGGCATCCTTTTGGTTTTGCGAGGACTCTTTCCTTTCGGCGAGATTGAAGATATCGGATTACCACTGATTTTCATGTTGGGAGTATGTCTCCAATGGATGGTATCCTGGGATAAGAAGGAATCTTTTTTCTCCATCTCCCAGCAGGCATTGACAGCTACAAAACCACTCCTGCTTCTTCTGGTCGGCTGTTCTTTGGTTATGCAAGTCACCCATTACACAGCGGCTCATTATGTCATTGTGGGACTTGCGAAGAACCTGCCTTTTGTCTATGCCATGGTGCTCCTCATACTCGCAGGTATCGTGTTTGGTTCTCTCTGGGAGGGGCTTGCTGCCATTGTGGTGATGCCCATCTACATTGCTCATTATTCAAAAGATATAGTAAGTTCGCTGGATGTGTTTTCCGCTGTCGTCGCCTGTATCATCTGCATCGGAATGCTTCTTCCCATCGGATGGAATCGACCTGTATTCGAAACTGGAACCTTTGAAAACAAGATGGCGGGCCTGACAATCATTCCGGCTTTCTTTCTGCTGGTTTGGATGCTGTTAGTGTATTGGAAGGTCGGAATCTGGTTCAATCAATTTTTCCTTTCTTAGAAGGAGTTATTTATGTTGCAAATCATATACTGTTTATTAGCGATTTATGTGGTTGTGATGTTGATTGTCAGTCTGTTTAAACAACGGAACTGGAGAGATCAACTAGCAGCCTGTGTCATTTTGATTCCGCTAATCATGCGTTCATTTCTGATACGGTAAAGGAGTTGACTATGCCAAAGCAAGAGCCCAGAGGATGGTTAAGAGAAATATGCCTTATGGGGATCGTGGCGGTGATGGTTATCAGCGGCGCAATCCTGGTGAAACAGGGGAGGAAAATGGATCTTTTCAAACCCGGGCCGGGGGTTAAACAGATCAAACACCTGAGCGACTATTACGGCGAACTGAAAGGATCTTCCGGAGATACTCCGGTCTTCATCCTGGAAGGAGAACAACCCGGCGGAACAACCCTAGTGGTTGGCGGAACCCATCCGCCGGAAATTACGGGTATCATTGTGGCCACCCTGCTGATTGAAAACGCCGTTGTTAGCAAAGGACGTCTGATCGTCATTCCCCGCGCAAATAACAGCGCGGCTTCATTCATTCCTTCAAGAGGGAGGTTCACTGGAACTCCTGCCGGATATACACTTACCAACAAACATGGCGAGGATCGGTATTTTCGAATTGGAGAACGAGTGTCCAACCCGGTTGACCAGTGGCCGGATCCGGAATACTACTGCACCAATTCTGGCCCTTTGTGCCTGGAGGGACGTGAGGGCAGAAACCTGAACCGCTCCTATCCCGGAAACTCCAAGGGCACTTTCACGGAAAAGGTTGCCTGGGGAATCATGGAACTGATTCGAAAGGAAAATGTCGCTGTCTCCTATGATATTCATGAGGCTGGTATAGGTAGCCGCTTGGCCGGACTTCTGGTGGCCAATCCAGTGCAAAAGGAGAACGGCATAAGCGCCCTGGAGCTGGCAACCATGGCGACAATGGAACTGGAGATGCAGGAAGTCACCATGCGGCCCGAACGCTCATCCGAAGCATTTCGGGGACTGTCCCACCGCGAATGGGGGGACTACACCCAGACCTTTTCCTTTCTCAGTGAAACAGAAAATCCGGAATGGTCAAGAACCAGGCTTTATGACGCGCTCTCTTTGGACAGCGAATTCCCGCTAAAGGAAAGAGTCGGCAGAGTCATTCGTACTGTTGTAGCAGTTATTGACTCGTTCAGCATGACCTTTCCGGATCGTGAGGTCATCGTTGAGGGAATGCCGGAATACGAGGAAATCATGACGAACGGAGTCTCATATTATCTGAACTGACATCCATCCCAGGAAAGTCGCAACAAAACATGAAAATGAGGTGACTTGTACTCGTTATGGTGAATTGCGAGCCACGCAGCAAGACCACTATTTTCATGTTTAAATCTGAATTTTAAAGGATATTTAAAGGATATCGGCAAATGAGGTTATCTAAAATATTGGCAATCGGGCTGATACTGTTTCTGGCAGCAGGTTGCACCGGAAGTACCGGTCTCGAAAAAGAAAAAAACGGGGTGATTAATCAAGAGGCTCAACAGATTTTCCCGTATCCCTATCAAGACACCTCGCTCCATCAGCTGTATCTCAAGCATATTGACTCCGTTCGACAAATCCGGATACCTGACCTCCCCCAGCCGGATGGTTATATCGGCAAGGGAGAGATCTGGCAAACTCCGTATTATGTACGTGAAGGAAAAACGGAAGGCCCCACTGTGCTAATTCTCGGAGGAACCCACGGGCACGAAATGGCAGGCTGGATAGCAGCGCAACGACTGCTTGAATATCGAATCGATGTTGGAAAAGTATACCTCATTCCCAGGATCAATTATCGGGCAGTAACGGAAAGGCATCGTTTTATTCCAGGGGAAAAGGATCTCAATCGCTGTTACCCGGGAGATCCAACAGGTGAAACCACGGATCGTCTGGCATTCGATGTCTTCGAATTTGTTAAAAACAAAAAAATCCAAATACTGCTGGATCTTCATGAGTCCTTCAGATTTCACCTGGAGGGAGGGCTGGGTCAAACGCTGATCATCTACCCAAACGATGAAACAGCCTGGATCGCAATGGCCATCAGCGAGTCCATCAACGAGGGGATTTCCGAACCGCTGGAAAAAATAGTGATACTCCAGGGGCCGAAACAAGGATCAACAGCCTGGGCAAGCGGTAAGTTTCTAGGGATTCAGGGGTACACCGTGGAAACGGCTATCCCTCTGCCATTGGAAAAAAGGATCGAATACCAGATCCTGATGGTACGTTCAATCCTGATCGAAAACGGCATTCAACTTGACCATGATAGCTCTTGAAATGATGCCGGTATTTGTCAGTTGAAGCCCGGTTGCATTGCCGGTTCTGCTGAAAACCGGCCGGAAAACATTCCATGAGAAACAGCTTTTCTCGATTCCTCACCGACCCGGTCTCCTTTCAGGTCATTATTTCAATTAAAAAAAAAGACAGGAGACAATATAACGTAACTGTCCAAGCAGGTCTTCGTACAAATGAAGGATAAACATGAATGTAATAAAGAGATTTTCACATAGTTTTTCGCTGAAGTACAAGCTGATGATTACCAGTTTGTCGATGGTAATATTTGTGGTGATCGCATGTACAATTATGATTTCTTTGGTAATATATCATCAGAATAAAAATTCAGCCCAGGAGTTGATAAAAAAAACTCTGTTTCTCTCGGAAAAAAAATTCGTCCTGAAAAATGCATCTCTGGTTAAAAGCACTGAAAATGTTCCGTCCAATACCGAGATTGTAGAAACCCTTACCACGTTGCACTCCCTTGGTGGTTTGGAAGACCACTCACAAGCCGATCATTATTATAACTTCCGCAAAATTACAAAGGCATTGTACAATATCGGGTTGGCCGCCGATCTCGCAAAAATAGCCATCTACACAAAAGATGGAAGACTGATGTCTTTTGTTAACTTTTATAAAAACAGCAGTCTTGTGGGGTATGCATTGGACAATGAATTTGAGGTTACCACAATAAAAGACCATGACACCTTAAATTTCGAAAATTGGCATAGAAGTGAACGGGTTGAAAATATTAAGACAAGATATCAAATGGGATCCACAGATACTTCCCAAATGTTTTTCGAAAACAGGGAACTCTCTCTTGTCGCCTTTGCCCCCATCAAAGTGGAAGCTTACGATGTTGAAAAAGATCAAGATCTTCAAGTGATGGTCGCTTTCGTTGTCGCAGTCGCCAAAATAGACGGTGAATTCTGTGCTGATCTGAAAGACATAACCGGAACCGAGTTTAATATCTTCCACAACAACGGATTAAGCACTGGAACTTTGAATGAGCTTTCCACCTTGGAAAGCACAAGGCAGTACAGACAATCTAACACAAAAAACCAGTTATTCGGAGAGACGAATTTTGATAACATGACAGTGGCATCCCATGACTATTTTACCGGGCACGTCTCCTTGATGGCAGATTCAAAAAAAATCGGAGATGTTGTGGTCCTTTATAAAACCGAAACCGCAATGTCTAACACCTGGCAGGTGATAAGTACCCTGGTTGGCATCGCCTTCGCCTGTCTTGTTATCTTTATCCCCCTCTCTTTCTTCTTTTCCAATTCGGTCTCAAAGCGCATGATCATGGTGTATGAGCTTATCAGAGATGTCGAAAAAGACGGAGATTTTTCCAGAAGAGTTAGTATTTCCGGTAAAGATGAAATCGGTCAGATGGCCATGGCCTTCAACCAGATGATGGATGCATTGCAAAAGGCATTTAACGAAATTGATTGTGTGATGACTCAAGTCGGAAACGGAAATCTGACCAATCTGGTTACAGGAGATTATAAAGGAGCGTTGAGCAATCTTCAAAATGGGACCAACCAGTCGATTCAAGCGCTTCGCGAAACAGTCTTGCAGGTGATTCCGCTTTGTGAAAACGTTGACGCCAACAGTTCAGAGCTTAAATCCTCGGCGCATAGCCTGTCCATAGGCACAAATACCCAGGCATCAAGTGCGGAAGAGATGTCTTCCACGATGGAAGAGATAAAGGCTAATGCCATTTCGAATAGTGAGAGCTCTAATCTGGCAAGCCAATGTGCAGATAAGGCACTTAAACTGACTGAATCCGGAACTTCACTAATGGAACAGATGGTTCTGTCCATGTTCGATATCCAATCGACCAGTAATGATGTCAAAAAGGTTGTCTCAACCATTAATGACATTGCATTCCAAACCAATCTATTGGCTCTCAATGCTGCTGTGGAGGCTGCTCGTGCCGGAATCCACGGAAAGGGATTTGCAGTCGTGGCTGATGAGGTCAGGAACCTGGCTACCAGGTGTGGAAAAGCTGCAGATAGCACGACAGAGTTGATTGAGAGTTCCAATAAAAACGTGGAAGCAGGTGTCATCAAAGCTGAGAATACTGCAAAATCATTGATGCAGATAACAGAGTCAGTTATAGAAATCAATACCCTAGTAAAATCGATTTCCGATGCCTCCAATGAACAAAAGGTAAGCCTCAACGAGTTTAACCAGGGCTTGGTGCAAATCAATAATATTGTTCAGCAAAATTCGTCTATTTCCGAGCAGACTTCCACATCTGCCGAAGAACTATCCTATCAGGCGAGTGAATTGTCCAAGTTAATGGCCAAGTTCAAGGTTCAGGAAAACAACCGTCTGACTCAGGCAAATCCCATTTCCAGAATCGAATATCAAGAGTTAAAAAAACTAAGAACACTGTAAGGGCTTTTGAAATCATTGGTGTCTCCTTTGGGTGAAGAATGATTAGCGAAGTGATCATGGACCATGAGCTAAAGCGAAAAAGCAGGGAATCAAGGTTATAGCCATGCATATAGGTGGTAAGGGACGAAGAGTTATACTTTCCGGCCTGTTTATTCGGGAAGCTGTACCGAAGGCTGATAAAACCGTTGTGGTAGAAGGCGATGATCATGATAGAATCTTCAGTTCAATTCTGGAAAGTAAAAATATTGAGACGCTTTCCGCATAATTGGTAAGGGGGGCGACTGCCCCATTGCAAAAAATTCTAACAGAATGGGGAATCATCAAATGATTGAGCAGCAGTCTCAATCATTTCAACATAAAAACATATCCTAAAGGGAGGAGTATATGAAACGAAACTTTTTTGCCATTGTTATGATTGTCTTTTTTATCTTACCTCTTCATGTGGGGTGTACGCCACAAAGTACGAGCATGAGCGCCAAATCCGGAGGCGACGCGGTTGTATTCGCCCCCAGTTTGAGTTCAAAAAAAGGTATGGTAACTGCCGCGCACCCACTTGCTGCCAAAGCAGGAGCTGAGATACTGGCCAAAGGGGGAAACGCCATTGATGCCGCAATTGCAGTCAGTTTTGCATTGGGTGTTGTGGAGCCTTACGCCTCGGGATTGGGAGGTGAAGGTTATATGGTTGCCGCATTGGCTAACGGACAGGATATCGCCATTGATTTTCGCAGTACGGCACCAGCGATGGCCACCTATGAGAATTTAGCCAAAACCGCGCAGAAATCCTTATCAAAAATCAAGTATTCGCCCAAGGGATACTGTGTTGCAGGGATCCCAGCCGGTGTGGATAAGGCAATGAAATATGCCACACTCCCATTAAAAGACCTGATAGCACCTGCCATAAAACTTGCCGAAGAGGGATTTGAAGTTAATGAGACCTTCTCCAGGCTGACCTTTGACGCCTATGAAAAACTCTCCAATAATGCTCCGGGTTTTTTAAATGAGGGAATGGCTTGGTCCACGGGAGAGAAATTCCGCAATCCTGAATTGGCCAAGACTCTTAGAATTATTGCGGAAAAAGGTATTGATGCCTTCTACAATGGTGAACTGGCAGATAATCTGGATCGGTTCATGAAGGAGAACGACGGGTGGACCCGCAAATCAGACCTACAGTCTTACAGGGCTATTGAGCTTGCCCCTATCAAAGGGACATACCGTGGTTATGAAGTGATTGCTCCGGGTAGCCCTGTTGGCGGGCCAAGGGTTCTGGCCACCCTGAATATCCTGGAACATTTCAATATGGGACTTATGAACTGGGATGATCCGTTGGCAATTCATATCATGCAGGAAGCAATGATTTTGACATCTTTGGATCAAAGAAGATGGGTTGGTGATCCCTTAACGAATCCATATATCCCGGAAAAGGGGTATATCAGTAAAGATTATGCACGCCAGCGCCTGATGCGCATTGATTTGGACAAGGCCTCCGATCCGGAACTCTGGGTCAAGGAACGGACTGGTAATCCCGGCCCATATGAAAAAGATGAAAACTATATTGATGTGATGCTGGAGGCAGCCAAGGCAAAAAAAGAGGTCGCGGCTTTGGAAGGTTCCCAACCGGAAATCCCGCCATCCACTACGCACTTCTCAATTGTGGATAGCAAAGGAAACGCTGTTTCATGGACTCAAACAATTTCTTCCTTTTTCGGTACCAGCGTTATATTGAACGGCTATTTTCTCAACAATGAAATCGGCAACTTCAAGAACAAGCCTGTTGAATTCAGCCCGATCAACCTGGAGCCCGGACGACGTCCACGTACCACAATCGCACCCTTAATTGTTCGGGAAGATGGTAAGGTTCGCTGGATAGTCGGCTCTCCGGGTGGCGGTCGCATCGGTTCAACCGTTATTGAAATTCTGGTTAATCTGATCGACTTCAACATGGATATCGAACAAGCTATTAAAACCCCCAAGTTCGCAGGTTACGATTCATACAAGGAAATATATCTTGAAGACAGCTATCCTGAGAAGACACTCCTGTTTCTGGAGATGCTGGGTCATCAAATTAAAAAATATAATTATCCGGACCTCTTTTTTGGCGGCCCAAACGTGATTGCAGTGTCTGAAGACGGAACAATAACAGGTGTCGGTTCCATCAGACGTCTTGGTGGCGCTGCTGCCCCGAATTAGAAAAATAGCTTTCAGGTATTTCTCATCACATTCCTGTCTTCTCTTGCGGAGACGGGGATGAATACCTGTTTTTTCTGTCATGACTTTCTGTGCAGTGAGTTTTGCCCCCTCACCGATCCGATGTCAAGGATGAAAAGCAAGCTATTTAAAATGGATCTCGGAATGACAAAGCAGGGCGATTTGAGCTTATTAAATTTGGTCATGATTAATACCTAAACAGGTCAAAAATCTGACAGTAGCCACTACCCTGCTTACCGAACATTTCATATGCCCTGGTCGACATTCGATCAGTCGTTCTGGATAGTTGAGAAGAATATTCAACTATTTTTATAAACAAAACCGGATAGCAGCGGCTATTTAATAAATCTGTAATTTGTCAGGGAAGGGAAAGAGATTATCCTGGAAGGTATTCCGGTATACGATAAAATCATAGACTTGGGAGTTGGTGCTTTTCTGGTGGAATAAAAATCTGTTTCTCAGTATCTGGTGCTATATTATGTTAAAAAGACTGTGTCATCCTGACTATCGAATATTGGTAACCGGCAGTCGAGGGAAAAGTTCGGTAACCCGGCTGTTGCATGCATCGCTTAACAGTTGTGGAATCAAGACGTTTGCCAGGATTACCGGGGTTGTTCCCCGTGAACTGGGACCGAAAGGTTGCAGGACGATTATTAGAACAGCCGGTGCCCATGTGGAAGAGATGCGTTGGTGGCTCAGGCAACTACCGGCCAGTGCGAAAGGTGTTGTGCTCGAAAACAGTGCCATAGCGCCCGATCTCCAACTTCTGGCTGGCAAATGGCTAAAACCGCAGGTGATAATATTAACCAACACGTATCCAGATCATCAGGAGGTTTGGGGGCCGACCTCCTCTGCTGCCAGAAATACTCTGTTATCAGGAATTCCAATGGGTTGCCGGGTTGTGCTTCCATTCGAATCGAATTCGGATAGTGAACTAAAGACGGCGCTGGATTCAAAACGATGCCATATCGTTTTTTCGGATCCCTTGTCAGGAAAATTACCCGATCATCGGGAGGTCAATATCAATCTCGCGCTTGCAGCGGTAAAAATCATGAGGCTGGATACTCAAAAGGCCTTACAGAGCATGTTTGACTTGAAACCCGATCGATATGATTTCCGGAAAACCGTCCATGCCGATTCCGAATTCGCATTGGCCTTTACTGCCAACGACATTAAAAGCACCATAAACCTCTTTACGTCGTTGGATTGGAAAAAAGAGGAGACCCGGTTGGTCTTTAATCACCGTTCGGATCGTTCCGGCAGGATATTAAGTTTCGCCGAATGGATAGACTCGTCTGACTGGCGTGATGTGCTGATTATCGGTGACAAACCGGGAAAATCGTTTCGTACTGCCCGATACCTGGATGTTAGAAGCATGGGATCTTTCTTCCGATCATTTCAACCTGGAGACAAGATTTTCGGTTGCGGCAATTTCACCGGCCTGCCGCCAGAAGTAATGACCGGTTTGTATCATCAATAGCAAATAAATTCTCGGTTTGTTCGTCCATGAAACCAGAAAACTCATCGAATCTGCCATGAAAACTAAATATTTAATATTGATGTGGATTAAGCAGTTTTATTGTAAAACAATGGTTGGCTTAGGAATACGCATAGCCATTTTCAACGGATTTGTATGGATGCAGCCGCAGACCAGGGACAGGCACTCCCTGGACAAGCGATAGCGGAAGCATGGCTTATTTCTCCATTGTTGATGTTGTCGACAACATGGTCGCCTGTACCAAGACGATCAACCATTTCTTCGGAACTGGAATAAAGGTTGCGGGAACCGGGATCCTGTTGAATGAACAGATGGATGATTTCGATAAAAGGTGGGCCGGATGAACTCCATTCAGCTTGGTAAGAAGCCCCTGAGCAGCATGAGTCCAACTCTTTTGATCAAAAACGGAAAACCGTTTGCATCTATTGAGACCGGGGGAATGAGGATTATCGCAACCATGGCATTATTGATCAGCAATCTTATCGATTTACGAATGGATGTTCAAACAGCCATTGAAGCTCTCCGTTTTTACAACTGTGCTGAAGTAAAACTGAATCTGGAATCCCGAATCCCACCGTCAACACAGACTGCCGTGGAGAAAAAAGGTCACGAACTGCAAATTAGAAAACCTTTTGACCTGTATTTTGGCGGGGAATTGAGCATCATCATCAATCCGGAAAGCGGAGAGCTGCATGGAGGTGTTGATCCTCGCCGGGATGGCATTGTACTTGGTTTTTAAAATCACCAATAAAAACTCGAATAAACGATTATTATGGCTTATGATCATGAAACGGTTTGCCTTGCTGTGGGAATGATTCTGGGAATGTTCTATTATCACAAAACCGGCTGGGCTTGTGGTGGCATTATAACTCCGGGGATTTTTGCCTTGTACATTAGTGATCCAAACCGAATTGCCCTGGCTCTTGGTATGGGAGTTGTTATCTGGCTGGTATTGAGAATTCTGGTGCAATTCACCGGAATATACGGTCGACAAAAGCTTGTGGCGGCGATGTTGATAGCCCTGGCTTTGCGCTATCCCATGGTTACAGTTTGGGGAGGAGCATCTCTCTGGCTGGGATGGGTTGTCCCCGGTTTGATCGGTTCAGATATACATCGTCAGGGTATTGTTCCCACTTTGAGTTCAAGCGTTGCCACCGGCATGGCATCAGTATTGGTTGTCCAACTCTATCAGATGGTTTTCGTTCCAATTACTTAGAACCAGGATCTTTTTCTCACTTATGGTATTACTTCAACTTCAAAAACTCAGATCCGATCACAACCGGCTTGTTTTTTTTAATAAGCTGAAGCTGGCCCTGTTGGCACTCGGATTGGTTGCCATCTGGTTCTTTGCTGCCGGTTCGGAACTGACTGATAAGGAAAAAATGCTCTGGGATAAGGTAAGGGCTGCCCAACTGCACATCAGCCAGTTCCGCCAACGATCAGGGGTGATGTCGGAGGCCTCGGTTGATCCCTGGCAGACTGGTATGATAGGATTGGAATGGAGCGGTATCACAACAACCATGGGCGATCTGGCCGCAAAACGGACTGCTTCCGATCCCTTCTGGTCGGTTCAATTTACTCGTTGGTTCCGCGAACTCGGACTGGAAAAGAGGGATACCGTTGTCATATTTTCCTCGGGCTCTTTTCCCGGGATGCTTCTCAATGCGCTGGCAGCTGCTGAATCGATGGACATGAAAACAGTTTTGATTGCTTCGTTGGGCGCATCGACCTGGGGGGCAAATCACCCCGGGTTTACTTTGCCAGTTTTGTTGACCGAGCTGAGAAGTGGCGGTTTCATCAATACTCAAGCTGGTTATTACACACTGGGCGGCGGGAGCGAGATCGGTAACGGCATGGCACCTGAAGGTAAGGCATTGTTGGAAAAAGTAGTTCAAACATCCGGTGTTAAGCTGCTGAGTACCGACACCCTGGAGGAGATGATATCAATGAAAACGGATTTCCTGCTCCGGCAGGAAGCCGATGTTTTCATCAATATCGGAGGTTCACAGGCCAACCTTGGCAGTGATGAAGATGCGATCTATCTGCCGTCCGGCTTGGTATCGAAATTTTCTATTGAAGAGTCGGGAAATGGAGTCATTGGCGCTGCGATGAGAGGATCGATCCCAGTAATTCACATGTTGAATCTAAAGTCGTTATGCAAACGGATTGGTTTACAGTTTGACTCACCTCCTCGTAAGAAGGCTCCAGCTAAAATGGGAGCACTATGGTCTGTGGTGGGCTTGTTTGCTTTTTTCGGTGTTCTGTTACGACATCATCGGTGGTTGTTGAGTTCCGATGGATCAAACGAGAGTTTGTGAATTTCCTCTAGCTTTCATTCTCGTTGACGGGATAGCTGAAATTGATTTTAAAAAAAAGTGATTCCTTATCATCTTGATTGTTTGAATGATACATTATGAAACCTTGAAAATATCCCACTTTTCCGCTGGTGGTAATATTCAAACCTCGATACTATATCAATCAAGAAACTTCATTCTGTATCTGCAGGGACTAAAAGGACTGGTCTTCTGTATAGGAAAAGATGAGCGAATTGTGGAAATCCGGGGAAGGGTTATTCGCAATCGTCAACCAAAAGCTGCCTTAATGGCATATCAATCTGTTCTGCTTAATGGGGGGTAACAGAGATGAAAAGGAAGCGAATTCTTGTTGTGGAAGACAACTCCGTTGATGAACTGCTGACAATGAGAGCATTAAAACAGTGTAATATGGCAGATGCAGTTCAAATGGCAAAAGATGGTGATGAAGCGTTGGAATATCTATTCGCAACGGGGAAGTATGAAGAACGGGACGTCAATGATCTGCCGGAAATCGTGATACTCGACCTGAAACTTCCAACAATCAGCGGACTTGAAGTGCTGGAACGTATCAGGGAGAATGAGAGTACGAAATTACTACCGGTCATTATTCTGACTTCCTCTGATCAGGAAGAAGAAAAAATCGAAAGCTATCGGCTCGGTGCAAATAGTTTTGTCCGAAAGCCGATGCAATTTTCTGATTTTATTATGGCTGTCACCAAATTAGGCAGATATTGGTTGGCAACAAGTGAATCCCCTTTCAACACGAAGTAATTTGAGCATGGTGCAACAAAAACCGGAAAGAGAGAACGTTTTTTATATTGATATGTGGATTGAAAGTCTGACTGATTGTTCGACACCAAACACAGGCTGGGAATGATGAATCTGATATTATTACAGTTAGTTACGATGTTAAGGAATCTTTATCGTTCAATTGGGATCATTGCTATTGTCATTGCAGTACTTTGTTATCAGGCAGATGATTTGCGTGCCCGAGAAGGTGTTATTTTAACATCAGTCTCGAAAGAATATGCAAATGGACTTGATGTCCGAATACTAAAGGTGATTGCCAGAAATCTCGGCATGAAATTGGAAATAAGGCACGCTTCCTTTGCAAGGCGTTTGATTTTTTTGGAAGAGGGTAAAATTGATATTTGTGCTGGTGTTTATAAAACACCGGAAAGAGAAAAGTACATCTATTTTACCCAATCACAGTACAAAACGAGCAGCAGCAAATATTTTTTTGTGCTAAAAGGGAAAAAGTCTACTATCCAAAAATATGAAGATCTTTATGACCTGGATGTCGGTACAGGTATTAATTCTCTCTATTTTGAAAGGTTTGATAATGATCAACAACTAAGTAAAGTGAGGACAGGAACAACCGAGCAAAGGTTTAAGATGCTGCTGCTGAATAGGATTGATGCTGTGATTCAAGGCTTTTTAGGGGGACAGGCAGTTATTAATAAACTGGGAATAGGTGATAAAATAGAAATTGCTGAATATTATCACCAAGAGACCAGACCTGCCCATGTTGGCATATCCAGAAAATCTCCTCTGATGGAAAACTTGGATGAAATAGAATTCGTCATCAGAAAAATGACTAAAAATGGGGAGTTCAAACGAATTTGCGATGAGTATATCGCCCAGATCCTGGCCAGTAGCAGGCACACTGAGCTTCCTCCAGATCAATTTTAATAGAAATGTCAATTAAAGCGTTACTCCCTGGAATAACAGATTCTTATGACGCTCAAAACCCATAAAAAGACAGAAGGGAAAGGCTGAACAGGAGCTACGAAACTGTTCTTATGATTGAATGTCATGGATTAGCGAGGGATTTTAATAGAGTATAACAAAACAACGATCCGAGGAAATTGGCCAATTCAATGAACGATTTCAAAAAAAAGTTTTTTGCCAGTATAACCGAATCAACCAGCCGGTTTACGACAAGTGATAATGCTATTGCTGATCATTTGGTGCGTACCTATCCCAATTGTATGCTTAGAAATGCATCTGAACTGGCACAAGAGCTTAATTTGAATGTGTCTACAGTAACCCGGTTTTTCCAGAAGATTGGTTACGACAGCATCAAGACAGCCCAGAGGGATTTCAAGAAGGATATCGATCTCCAGGCGAACTCGGCACGTATAAACCTTAGGGAAGAAAACCGCATTGATGCCAAGGAGAGTATTGTCGGAGCCTACCTGATAAGCGATATTGCCAATATCGAAGCGACGTTTGATGATCTTTCCATAGAAAAGCTGGACATCCTAAACGGGCTGTTTTCAGACAGGAAAAATACGATTACCATTGGCAGCAATCGCGGACAGACTTATGCCATGGCCTATTATCTGTACTCCAATTTGAAGCAGGTCCGGCCACATGTGAAGCTTTTAAAACCGGATCCGTTGGATATAGCCGATGACCTTGTATCCACCTTGGTTCATGACGTATTGGTGATGTTCGATTTCAGGAGGTATGCTGAATTTAATTATAAGATTGCGAAAACCTTTAAACAGCGGGGTGGGAGAATAGCAGTTCTCTCTGACTCTCCAATTTCACCCATTGGAAAGATTGCCGACCTGGTATTTGAAATCAAAACAAAAAGCCCCTCAGGTTTTGATTCATATGCTGCAGCCATTACGCTTATCAACCTGATAATCGGCGTTGTCTCCCGAAGCTGGGAAGATTTTATGTTTAATAACGCGGAAACCTTGGACAAGCTTCATGGAGACTTAAAGATCTTCTCCTGAATCACATCCAACAGGCTGACAATCCCACTTCTATCTTACTTCTATTTGTTGCATTGCCGTTTCTTGGTGTAACAGCAACCGGTCTTCAGAATATGGTTCAAACTCACCATTGGTTAATCCGGATGTCTGGTTTCCAGGGTAAAATAAAAGGTGGCTCCCTGGCCCACCACCGATTCAGCCCAGATTTGTCCACCATGTCTTAAGATAATACGTTTAACGGTTGTCAAACCAATGCCGGTCCCGGTGAAGTCATCATTCCGGTGAAATCTCTTAAAAGGGACAAACAGCTTATCTGCGTGCGACATATCAAAACCGGAACCATTATCACGGACAAAAAAAAGCGGTCCGTTTTCCCCTTTTTCTGTACCAAATTTAATATAAACATTCGGACTTTTACTTGAGAACTTCCATGCATTGCCTAGCAGGTTCTCCATTACAACCCAAATCAATCGGGGATCTGCCAATGCTCTGATGTCAGGTGCGATTTTTACTGTCACATCCCGTTCAGGTTCTGCTTCCTTAAGTCTTTTCATAACGTCGGAAGCAATAGCTGACAAATTCACCATTGATGGAGAAATCCCCCCACGAGTGGAGCGAGAAAGCCTTAACAGATCACGCGTCAGGGCTTCTATCTGGTTGCTGCTTTTGACCAATCCCTGCAGATAGTTCACACCTTCCTGGTCCAGCTTTTCAATATAGTCCTCCAAGACCGCATTACTAAGACCGCTGATAGCTCTTAATCCTCCTTGAAGATCATGCGAAACTGCATAAGTAAACGATTCCAGCTCCTGGTTTGTCAGTTCAAGCTCTTTGGTACGAGCCGCAACCCGTTCCTCCAGCTCTATATTCAATACGCGCATTTCTTCTTCAATTTCCTGCCTGCGCTGTATGTTTTCTCCCACAGCTTTTAAAAGATCGTTGGTTTTGTTGATAAGACTACCCAGTTCGTCTTTTTCATGCTGAGGAGGAAGTTTCACCCGGTAGCTACCGGGATTCTGCGGATTCACCTTGGCGAGGAAATCTCCTATTGAAAGGATTGACCGGACCATGGTTGCGTGAAAAACATAAAGCAGAATTATTGCCAGTGCCAGGTTAATCAGCAAACCGGTAACCAGGAATACCAGGGTTCGCTTGAAAAAAGATGTTGCTGTGGCGCCGGTATCATAAGTCAGTTTGAGTTGTCCGACAGATTCCGATGACCGGTGTCCGTATTGGATATTCAAGTCTTGAGTATACAAACGGTATCCCCCAAACAGCCAGCGAATATAGAGAGCTGAGGGAGTAGTGGACTTCTGGGCGGATGAAAAGATCTGTTCCTTTGAATCAATAAGCTCTGCCTTAATAATAGCATTATGACGTAGCAAACCCGAAAGAAGGTTCTGCCCTCCTTCTATGTCCAACGTCCAGATAGCGTAAGATGCCGCTTTTTCAACGGTTTTGAGAATTTGAATTGCAGTTTCATCCAGGTATTCATTGTGGATTCTATAGTCAAACAGGATCTGCCCCGAAGCAAGGACTATCTCAACAGCCAGGACAGATATCGCAACATTGCGAAGTAACCGGAAAGAAAGTCGGTCTCGAATGGAGACGCTTTCTTGAATCTTCAAGGGCGGAGCCATAATTCAAAGCTTTTGTTGAGCAGGTTTTGATCAATTGGGAAGTATATAATGACACTACTCCAGAGAATCTGATTTGAAGTATATCTCAATGCGGTTTTATGATCACCATTGCTAAATGCTTTATATTTGACAACGTTTATAAATCATAGGAATTATCCCGGTTGATGTCAATTGCTAAATCATCTCCCTGGAGCCTGCCCAGTCCGCAGTTGGAGCAACTTAATGGAGCACCATATGCATAAGTGAAGTCTAATACTAAACTAGAATAACAACATCGTCAGGAAGAGGTAGAAGAGAGTCCAGAATACCTACTGCGGCTACTCAAATATCAAGATAGACTCAGTGGTATCAGATCTTTTTAGGGTAATCGGAAGAAACCTGATAGAGCTTTAACGTTCCAGTCAAGCCATCAGTTTTGAATCTGTCAAGCTGGGTACAAGGGAGAAACTGAAACCAAATGTCTAGGAGCTATATCGCTCAATCATAGGATTTTCCAATGATCACCACCGTTTCATGCTGAATTGGTTGATGGGCAACAGTACGGTATCTGGAAGCGGAAATAGAAACCATTCACTTGCGATTGCAGGAGCTGCTTTCAGAAAAAGAAGAGATGATTAAGCGTTTGATTGAAGGGGGTGTACAGGTGAATTCAGCATTGTCGATTATCTCTGAAGTGGGAAATACGCTGGAATCCTTCCCGAATGCGACAGCTTTGTGCCGTTGGGCTGATGTTTGCCTCGTGAACAATGGCATCTTCTCTGCTCGGTTTGTGCATCAAAATCTTTATGGTGCTCCAGTTGATTTTAAAAATTGGAAACTCATTGACCAGTATATCAAAATGAAGAAACGAATGAATGCTGACGAAAAGCCACCAAAGAGTGAGAAATCGGGTTAGGGTGCCGGTTGGTTTGCAGACAACATCTCCTGGCTCATCTTTGAAATCCATGCTAATATCTGGAAAGATTCGACACCATTACAAAAAAAATCAGGGTGAGCGATCAGCGTTTCCCCGGTGGGCTGAGATTGCCGATCACCTTTGGGAAAAGCAGGGGAAAAGGTGAACTAAACGTCTTGTTCAGTTCGGTTTGATGTTCAATATACTCTTACCGGGAGAAGTCTTATGACTAACACAAGCTACGATGTGGACATTATCGATGTTTCAGGAATGGATTATTCAGAACAGATCCTGGTGGCATCTCTGCAGGGGCTGATCAATCGTGTTTCGCCACGGGTGTTTGTAGATTATGGTCAATATGACGATGTTGAATCCCGGACAACCAATGAAGTTTTTATCCCGGAAGATATTTGGAGATCAACGTACCGGGATGCAATTGGCAACCAGGATCAGAACAATCTGAAACAGTATCAGACTTTTTACGACTTTAAAACTACTCCTGTTGCTGGCCTGCCTTCACTGATCAGTAAGTTTGCCGGTGAGATTAAAGGGTTGGTGGTCTGGGATCCTAATATGCAGGATACTATCAATATTGCCTTGATGCTTTCGGCCACAGAAGATCTCTTGGTAGCAGATCCGCAGCAGATAGAGTGGTTGGATGACACCTATGGCCTCAAGGTCAAACAAGACCTAAGAAATCGCTGGTCAGATAGAGTAATATTGTACCAGTGGGCATTTGAAAACCTTTTCCGCAAGTGCTCAGAAGGACGGATCGCTTGTGTTGAACCTGGATGGAAAAGGCCTGAATTTGCTGATTATATTGTACAGAACAAGGTATTTGTATACAGCCTAACCACGCAAGGCGGTGGGTTGGTCTTTTCATTTGGACAGAAACTGTTGATGCTGTTGGTAGGTGGGCCATATGCGTTGCGGAACACGATTTTCAAGTTTGGTGTTGACCTTCTGCTTAGAAAACTCGGACTCTTCCTGATGGGACTTGGTTCCAGGGAAACCCGACTGGCCACCCAATTCCAGCGTGCGGTTAAACGGAATCCCTATCCCACTATTTTTGGCTGGCATACCAAACGGGATGATGAGTTCGCCTTCATGCTTCACCTTTCAGCCAACGGATTAAGACTGGTGCCCTGCCATCTTGCCGGGAACTTCTCCTTTCACAGTAAGTTGCCCGCACTAAGTCGGTTCAAACAGAGACATGCACAGAAAGGTTTTGTCAGACTGGAAAAGGATAAAACCTATCTTACTTTCACGTTATCTGATGGAGATCAGCTTGTGCTTATGAATACGTCACAATTGGGGAACTGGAATCGCAAGGAACGTGGAAAGGTACCATTTAACTGGGAAATTCAACCCTTGCTGGCAGATCTGGCTCCCGGACTTCTGTCGCTCTACTACGAATCTCTGACAGAAAACGATTATCTGATTGCAGGGCCTTCAGGAGCAGGATATATCGTGCCCCCCCTCGCGCCAGACCTGGAAACCTACATGAAAGAAAGTGAAAGAATCTGCAAAAAAGCTGATATTAGGACCATGACATCTTATATTGGTGATCCGTCATCAAGGGTAATTTGCCAGCATGGAAAAACATCTGACTGGTTTCTTGGATTTCTGGGCGGTTACCTGCATTTCGGACGCACGCCAATGGTGCTGGCAAACAACAGAGCCTTTATCGCAAATGCCTGGCCACCTTTGGAGAATATTGCCGACACTTCAGAACAGACACTTGAAGGAGTAAGAAAACTATTGAATCAACCGGAAGAAACACCGCGTTTTATTGGCGTACACCTTTTTGCTTACCGGACAACCATCAGTGATGTGTACCGGTTTGTTCAATCGCTTGACGCCAAAAGAGTTAAGGTGGTGAAGGCAGATGAATTTTTGCTGGCCGCTGCCCGATATTTATCCGAAGAGAAGAAACCATCGATTTACATTGACCCGAGTATCAATATCTAATTGATGCAATCCAGCGTAACACTGCAATCAGCAGTCTACAGTGTGGCTGTTCCAGAAGTCCCTTAGAACCAGGTTTAATGTTTCCTCATTTTTGATGATATGAATGGTTTTCCATTCAGGTGGATACAGTCTTTTGTAAAGGCCGCTACCGAACCGATCGTCAATAAGGAGAAGGGTTCCCAAATCGGTTTCCGTTCTGATCAGCCGACCGGCAGCCTGTAAAACCTTATTCATTCCGGGGTAGGTATATGCGTAATTAAAACCTTTACCAGATGACTTGTCAAAATAGTCCCGGATCAGGTTTCGTTCCATATTGATTTGGGGTAATCCGACGCCTACAATTACTGTTCCGGTTAAACGGTCACCCGGCAGATCAATGCTCTCACCGAAAATGCCTCCCATGACAACAAACCCCACCAATGTTTTACTGTTGTCCTCTTTGAATTCTGCGATAAACGATTCCCTTTCCTCCTCGCGCATGAAACTTTCCTGGCGGATTAAGGTGAGGTTTAAAGCCAGGTTGGTACATCGTGAATATATCTCTTCCAGATACTGGTATGAGGGGAAAAACACCAGGTAGTTTCCCTGTTTCTGTTGTAAGTAAACCGAAAGGTATGCGGCAATCTGGTCATAGGTATGAATCCTGTCGCGGTATCGGGTTGAGATGTGGTCGACCAGACACAAACATCTGTTTTTCTCCGGAAAGGGTGAAGGGAGTTGAATAAAACGATCATTTTCCGAACCTCCCAAAAGATCAATGAAATATTCCGTGGGAGTCAGGGTTGCTGAAAAGAAAATAGTCGACAATCCCATCTCAGTTTTCTCTTTTATCATCTCGGTGGCATTCAGGCAGAGCAGTTTGATCAAAAGATTGCTCTGTTTGCGGTACATGGTCACGGTATAAGCATTGGTCCCATTTTTCAGCTGGTTGATCTTGATAAAAAAGGAAACCTGGTAATAAAGATCAAGCAGCTGATCACGAAAAGGCAGGGGCTCACCTGAGCTTAGCAGTGATTCAGCAGGCTCCAGCAGGTCGATCAGATAATCGATGAGTTCATCGGGCAACTGTTTTCGTGCTACTTCATACTGCTTCTCTTCAAAACAGCTCTTTCGGGTTTCCAGCAGAAACCGGTCCAGGGTGTCGAGGCATTGGTACAGTACCTCGAATTTAGAACGGTTAACCAGTCGCTTCAAGGCCAGAAAATCGCTTTTCTGAATCTCCGCGGAATACATGGATCGTGAACGTTCCACCAGATTGTGGGCTTCGTCCACCAGGTAAACAAAGGGTTGCCTGGTTTCGGATTTATACCGTGCCAGTTGCACCCTGGGATCAAAAAAATAGTTATAATCACAGATGATACAATCTGATACCAGGGAGAGGTCAAGGGAGAGTTCAAAAGGACAAACCCGATGTTTGCGGGCATAGGTCTCTATCTGCTGTTTATTAAAACTGTCATGGCAATAGATGTCGTGAATGGCACCTTTGATTTTGCCGAAATAGTTGAATAGAAACTCGCAGTGATCGGGACTGCAGATCATCTCACTCTTGAGACAGGTTTTCTCTTTAGCCGTAATAACAATGGATTTCAGTCTCAAACCCTGTTTCCGTAAATGTTCAAGGGCTTGTTCGGGAGCCTCTCTCGTGGTGGTGCGTGCCGTCAGGTAAAAAATTTTCGAGTTATAACCGGCTACCATGGACTTAATTGCCGGGAAAAGTACGGAAATGGTTTTCCCCAAACCGGTAGGAGCCTGGGCAAAGAGATTAACTCCTGAGGCGATGGCGTTCATAACCTCGTTCATGAACTCTTCCTGTCCCCTGCGGAATTCGGAAAAAGGAAATACCAGGGTGTTAATCGATTGGTCCCGGATCTCCCGCCATTCATAGAGCTCGCGAATGCTTTCGAGATAGTTATTGACGATAAAATCGAAGAACTTTTTTAACTCATCACTCGTGTATTGTCTGGAGAAAATCTTGGTTTGAGAACTCTTTAGCTGGAAATAAGTGAGATTGACTTTGATTGACTTCAACTTGAATTGATCGGCAAACAGAAAAGCATATATCCTGGCCTGGGCGAAATGAGATCCGCTCTCATCAGGATCTAACTCATCCAGGGAACTATAAGTTGTTTTGATCTCCTCAATTACAAACTGGTCTTCCTCCTTGAAAACCCCGTCAATTCTCCCCTGAATGTCAAGCTCAATACCCAAGGGATGATCGTTGACGGTATAGGAAACGGAAACCTCCCGGCGGTAAGATTCTCCTCTTTGTTTCTGAACTGTCTGGTGCCCCATGGTCCCTTCCAGGGCTCTTTTCTGGGTGCCGAAGGAAGCATGTAAATCCCCATGCTGTAGAACCTGTTCAACCAACTCCCTGACAGAGACTCGGATGCGATTTTCTTTTAGCTTTATTCCCGTTTGACGCAATTTATCTCTCCGAGATAACTCAGTTCTATATTCGGTTTTTATTCTGAAATGATCTATTGAACTACAGATATCAGCTGCTCAATGGAAGATTTAGTAGGTGTGTTTATGAAATACTCGTTTATCTATTTGTCCGCAGAATAGCGACTCTGTCAATCATGCTATTTGGCTAAAATCATCTATATCTTCAAATTGAGTTACAAATCAAGTTGAAAGCCCCCGGTTCAGATTTGCGTCTGAGAGCAAACTCAGTTCAGTAAAATTACAATGGATAAAGAAGTCATTATAATCGAATTATATTAAAAAAATGAAAGCTCGGGGTAATTACTAGCAGCATTCCTGAAAAATTTTTCCAGCGTTGTTTATAAGCTGCTCAATTCTATATTTATTTTCATTAATGTTGATTTGCAGAGAGGGAGTAACAATCCCGGTATTTAGCACCTTGATGATATCAGCAGTCTGTTTGTAGCATTCGGACTGAGATCTTTTCCCCTTTTTCACGAGTCCGAATAAATAGTACAATGCTTCTTCAACAGAACCGGCTATTACTTCTCCGGAATAGTTGGTTTGAGAAAGTTTTCCGGAGATTTCTCTAAAGTTTTTGTTTGCCATCGTTCGCCACAGAGAATCAATTTGATTGTATTGGCTTTTTTGCCAAACAGGTGCTTTTTTTGTGGAGGAGAACATCGTCCTTATATTTTCTTCAGGAGTGTTTGCAGAAAGAGCTCCTCCAGAACTGATTATGAAGTTTGGGAAGTTTCTAATCTCTCTATTTAGCAAAGTAACTTTTTTATCAATCTCTTGGGGAGAATCTTGAAGCATGGCAATTGAATTGACATTGCCAAGTATAACGACATTGCCGGGTATAAAATGAGCCATTTCCCGCATGTTAATGCACGAGTCAAGACTGAGGCATTGTGCGCCTGTTTTAATGAATTTTTCAATCAGATGATTCGTATCACCTGGAACATGAAGGAAAGCAGCCAGGGAAATACTGTCGTTAATCTTTTTGATAAATTCACCTGAAAATTTTTCAAAGTGTTTGGGTGAAACCAAAACTGCGGTTGGCTCGGCTATCCAGAAGAAGTCCGCTCCTCTATCCTCGCATTCATGGGCAAACTCAATCAGAATATTTGTAATGAAAGACAATATTTCGATTAAGAAATCAGGATCAAGGATACAGTCACAGCATAACCGTTCCATTCCCAGGATTGCGCCAGCCAAAGTGAAAGGTCCAAAGCAGGCCCCCCCGATTGGTTTATCAGAAAGATTTTTAAATTTCCCGATACATTCAATATAGGGTTCCAGATCAGGACTATTCAGTGGGTTGCCGGATAAAGTTTGTATCAGGTCAGATGATTTAGCAATCTGGTTTTCGATGACAGTCTCTTTTCCATCGGCGGTCACAACAGTCTTTATCCCAATACTTTTACAAAAATCGATTACAGGAAGAGTGGAAGACAAAAAATCATGTCCATATTCCCTGGTCTGAAATGCCATCCAATGGGCAAGTTTTTGTTCTTTTGTAATTGCAGTAAGATTTTTATAATCTGAAAACCGCTTGATGGACCCTCCTCCTACAGGAGAGATCAAGCGTCTGCCAGAATCGAGAATATAATCAATCAGCTTCTTCAAAGCATTTACCGGGGAAAAGACAGGGAATTAGTAGCACAGCCTGAAGGAGTGCCAAAACAAACAGATCACTTTTTTGTTATCCTGTGTACTGTGCGTCAATGGTTCCTATTCTTCGACGCCGCCTGCTGTTAAACCAGCTTTTAGAAATCGTTGGAGAAAAAAATACAGGATAATTATAGGAATACTGATGATAGCACTGCCTGCCATTAAAAAAGTACTGGGCACCTCTTGATTATCAAGCTGTTGTAAACCTAAAGGAAGTGTCCAGCCATCAGGATTGTCAACCAGAAACAAGAGAGCATAGAGAAACTCATTCCAGGCAACCATAAAGATATATAATGCTACTGTTGCAATAACTGGTGCTGCAAGTGGAATGGTGATTTTCAAGATAACTTCCAGCCGACTTGCACCATCAATTCTGGCTGCTTCTTCAAGCTCCTTGGGAATACTTTCAAAATATCCACGCAACATATGAAGACATAAAGGGAGGGTTCCTGCCAGATAGATAACAGCCACTCCCATCGGGCTTCGTAGTTGAATTCCCAACAGATTTTGCAGACGAACAAAGAACACAAATAGGGGAATGGAAATGACAATACTGGGAAACATGTAGATAAGTAAAATTATCCAGTTCATTAGATTACGACCACGAAAGTCAAGTCTGGTTGTTGCATAAGCCGCCGGTACTGCAATGATGAGATTGAGAATCACCGTTACACTTGATATTATGAGGCTGTTCTTTATAAAACCCAGAAAATTGTAGTTTATCAATACCGCTGAATAGCTGCTGTTTGAAATGGCCTGACGGCAGGTTTCCGTTTCCAAATCTACTAAACAGGAAAAGGGGGTAAAAACTGTTTTTATGTCACTCCAACGGGGAACCATACGGGAGGGATTGAGAGAAACGTCACCATAGGGCCTGAAGGACAGGTTTAACATCCAATAAAATGGAAATATTGTAATAAACAGGAAAAACAGAATACTAAATATTTTAAATACATTTCCAATGCTGGTTTCGAAATCACCTCGAGAGTGTCTTGCTTTCTTTTTAAGAATCATTATGGACTCTCTTTTAAGGAGTTCCAGCGTTGAAACAATGCCGCCAAAATAATAAGCAAGGCTGCCAGTATTACACCAATAGCGGCTGCCACACCTATATTTCTGCGGGCAAAAAGCCAGCTGTATATCTGAATACTTAGGATTGAGGTTCCAGCCGTTCCGCCGTTAAGGAGAAAAACATCATCGAATTTGTAAAAGGTCCAAATAAAACGCAGAAGAAACAGTACTGTAATTGCTGTTCTCAATTGTGGCAAGGTGATGTGCCTGAGCTGTTGAAGTGGGCTTGCCCCATCTATCCTGGCTGCTTCATATAATGTCTCCGGAATGGCTTGCATCCTGGCAAGAATGAATAAAAAAGCAAAAGGGAAATATCTCCATCCTTCGAAAAGAATTATGGTTGTGAGAGCAAGGGGGAAATCAATAGTGTTGCCAAGAAGATTTAATTGAACCGATCTGGTTGTCAACCATGCAATTGGGTTTGCGCCGAAAAATTGCCAGACCTGGTTGATAATTCCAATATGCTTGTCAAGCATGAATCTCCAGATAAATGCTGATGAGACCACAGGGATAACATAGGGTAATAAAATGAACGCCCGAAATAGATTGTGCCCCCGGAACTCTTTCCTGGCAATTAATGCGGCCCACAGGCCAAGTAGAATTGATAAAGAGGTGCCGAAAAAAGCATAAATAAGGGTTACTCTCAACCCAATCCAGAATTTTCTGTCAAGTCCTGTTGTAAAATTGTTCAGTGTGAGTTGACTGAAATTCAGCAGATCCATATTTCCCAAATCGCGCATTCGAACAGGCTGAAAACTGAGCACGATGTTCCAGAATATGGGGAACAGGACAATAAGGAGCACCACCAACAAAGCAGGAAGAACCAATGTATATCCGAGAAGTGATTCCTTCCTGCTAAGACTTAGATTCCATTCTAATTTAGGTAGCTTTCTTCGGCTTTTTCTCTGTGAAAGATCTTCATTTAAAGTTGTCCCCATAATTTCGAGCTTTTGCTTTATAAACTATTTCCAGTTACAAAGTGTTCAGAACTGGCAGGCACCTATTCTTTTAGATCCTTCTTTAATTTTTCAACCTCTTTCTGAATTTGGCTGGCTGCCTCTTCCGGGGTTATTAAACCTTCCATTACATCGCCAATAGCTCTGGGAAATACCAATTCGCTATAGATTGCACTAACAAGTTCGATCTCCCCTTCTGCAATTCCTAGTAGTGATATATTGTTTGCACCTTGGATGATTGTTTCCAACTCCTTGGCACCATAGAAATCACTGAGTGTTGCACGGGTGTCTACACCAACTTTAAGATGGCTCCAGCCGTCAATAAATTTTGTAGGGTTTTCCTGTGTACCGCGACGCATGGGGAATTTTCCTTCAGCTGCGACTTCAAGCCAGTCGAGATAGCCCTCATTTAACCAGAAAGTGACAAACTGGGTGGCTGCATTGAAGTCAGCCCCTGTAGTGATGCCCATGTAGTTAACTTTACCATATTGGGCTGGTACGCCATCCGGTCCGGAAAATGCCGGGACAAAACCGCTGTTTTTTGCAATAAATGCACGGTCATTTACACATTCAGCACAATTGGGCAGACTTGTATTAACTAAGCCTGCCAACTCATCCAGAATAAATGGTGACCAAAGTACCATTCCTGCTTTTCCGGCCAAATAGGATGCCCGGGTCTGTCGCCAATAGGTGGATGTATCTTTCGGGCCGTATTTTTTCATCAATTGAGTGTAGAGTTCAATAGCCCTGACCATTTTGGGAGTATTTAGAGTGATATTTCCCTTTCCATCCGTCAATTGAACGCCATTCGCCAACATAAAATGTTCAATACAGCTCTGTGTATGGGGATGTCCGGGATCAGTTCCAGCCATAATGCCTGCTAATCCTGATTCTTCCAGAGTTTTAGCAGCAATAAGTATTTTGTTGAAATCAGTAGGAGGATCAAGCTTCAATTTTTTAAATAGATCGGAACGGTATACCAGAAGTTGTCCCCATCCATCTGAAGGAACTGCCGCGTAGCCTTTTTTAACAGAAACCATTTTAAGTGCTCCTTGGGAGAAGGTCTTTTCTCCAAGAGACTGAATGACTTTATTGGCTGCAGAAGCATCCAAGATTCCGTCAGCTTCCCAACCTCCGGCTAACACAACAGGCATAAAAACAACGTCTGGGAGTGTACCAGCCGCATAGTTTGCTGCCATAATGCTTCCCAGGTTTTCCTGCGCTATCAAAATCAACTTAACATTTACGCCTGTTTTAGTGGTGAAACGGTCAATGATACCTTTTGTTGCCTTAGCACGTGCAGGTTGTGCTTCAAAACTCCAAAATGTAATAGTAGGGCCGTTTCCTGTTTTTGCATAAAGATTTGCAGAAACAGAGAAAAACAGGATTGCGATTGAAAAGCAAAGTGAAAATAAAAAATAAAATTTTCTATTAAACATAGCGATTCTCTTTTTTTGAATAAAGTAAAATGGTTCTGCTGAACTTTCGTTGTTAAAACAGAGCCGTATAGAATTGTAAAACAAGTGATTTTTAGTAGAAGGAGAATATTTCCGACTAAAACCAATTAATCCAAAAATAATTTACCGTTTGCTAAGATCACAAATATTCGAAATCAAAACTTTTTATAACTTTATCACTATGTCATGGATCTTCACCTGCTATCAAATAGATTTTAACTATTTAGAAGCTTTGTCCTATTGAAGATTCCTATGGATGACCCAGTTAGCCCATTCCTTATTGGCGCTTTTAAGATCTAGGACCAACCCTCAAAATCTGAATTCATGTTCCATCTTGCTTTTTCCTCTCTGGCTTTTTTCCCTTTGGAAAAAGCCCAGTTTTCAGTATTTATGCCTACAACTAAAGTTGTAATTACAACCTTAGTAAATTCTCGCTGTTAGACTTTCCTGTCTCGTTTTAACAGGTTTTCCCTAATAAAATTACAACAATGATTGTGGGGGCGTCACAATGTCCCAAGGCTGGAAGATATCTTGTCAGACCTATATCAATGTGGTTTAAGGCTCTTCCGGGTCACATGGTCAATAGTTTGCAGAATATCTGACGCAGAGTTTTAATCAAAGAACAAACAGGAATATGGTCTTGAATGAAACAAAATAAAAAACCAGAGATTTAGCAATTTCTTGTTTGTCATTTCCCTTCAGTAAAACAGTAAGTCCATTTTTCACAGTTTTGTTTTTACTCCAAGGGCTTTCATCTTATAACCAAGCATTATAGCTCTTAACCCCAAATTGAATTTTACCTTAAAAAAGGAGAATCATATGAGCGAAATACGAGAGAACAATCGCTGGCTACTGGTAGTTGGAGCATTGATGATACAACTTTGTCTGGGAGCCATCTACGGATGGGGTGCTTTCACAGGTGCATTGCAGGACCCGAGTGGCGCTTTTAAATATTCTGCGTCACAAACATCATGGATTTTTTCTGCTGGACTGGCCTCGTTTGCAATTGTAATGATTATGGCCGGTCGATGGCAGGACAAATATGGACCACGAAGAATTGCAACCATAGGAGGAGTTCTTCTTGGAGCCGGATATATTCTGGCCAGTTTCACCGGAACCTCTTTTATTGCCATGGTAATTTTTATTGGTGTTCTTGGTGGTGCCGGAATTGGTATGGCCTATGTTTGCCCGATTGCAGCCTGTGTCAAGTGGTTTCCCGATATGAAGGGTCTGATTACCGGACTAGCCGTTGCCGGATTTGGTGCAGGTGCTTTTATTTTCGTCAAAATGGCCGGTTCCTGGTTGAATCTGTTGGAAAACCATGGTGTTAATGGAACATTTTTCATATTTGGAATTGTTTTTCTGGTTTTTGTTGTTCTCGGAGCCCAGCTCCTATCAAACCCTCCAAGCGGTTGGTATCCCAAGAACTGGACTCCCGCTCAACAAAAGGAAAGCACGGCAGCTAATGTGAAAGATTTAACACAGTCTGAAATCGTTAAAACTTCCCAGTTCTGGATGATCTGGATCTCCTTTGTATTCAGTGCAGGATGCGGTTTGATGGTTATTAAATGCCTGAAGAACTTCGGTGTGCTGGAAGGCGGTCTCACAGCAGCAGCTGCCGGTTCAGCATTAGGTTTACTGGCTTTATTCAACGGTCTTGGCCGTATTGCCTGGGGGACTGTGTCACAAAAACTAACAGCCAAGGTTTCAGTTATCCTTATGTGTTTGTTACAGGGAATTATGATGTTTTTTCTATTGGGAATGGGATCGCAGTCCATCACACTTGCAATAGCTGCCTGTTGGATTGGATTTAATTTCGGTGGAAATTTTGCTCTTTTCCCACTGTTAACTCTGGAAAATTTCGGCCCTAAAAACCTGGGCGGAAATTATGGAGCAGTATTTACTGCTTATGGTGTCGGTGGAATATTGGGACCGGTCATGGCTGGAATGGTCTGGGATTCCATGGGCACCTTTAAAATTGCATTCATCGTGGCTGCAATTTCCTGTCTGTTAGCGGCAGGATTTTCATTTATTCTTCAGCCACCAGAACGTGAACTGGCAGTAGCGGTAAGCTAGTTTTGTTTAATCTGTAATATTTTTTCGTGCATGTGTACATTTATTCAGACGTTTTAGCATAGGAGAAGATTAACATGTCAAAAAAAGAAGCCGTAGAAACATCAGAATCCCAAATTGCTGTTCATTGGGAAGAGGAACAGTATTTTTATCCATCTCCGACATTTGTTGGCCAGGCTAATCTGACAGATGAATCAGTTTATGATAGATTCAGTCTGGATAACTTTCCGGAGTGTTTTCATGAATATGCCGAACTCTTAGATTGGGATAAATACTGGAACAAAACCCTGGATACCAGTGATGCTCCCTGTTGGAAATGGTTCACTGGCGGCAGGCTCAATGTTTCATACAACTGTGTTGACAGACATCTGGCCAAAAATGCCAATAAAACAGCCATCCATTTTGTACCGGAACCGGAAGGGGAGAAAATAGATCACATTACCTATCAGGAACTCTACATCCGTGTTAATGAGATAGCTGCATTGCTAAGAGATTTTGCGGGATTAAAGCGAGGTGATCGGGTTACCATCCATATGCCGATGTCGGCCGAACTGCCAATTACCATGTTGGCCTGTGCCAGGTTGGGTGTGATTCATTCGGTTGTGTTTGGCGGTTTTTCTGCCAATGCCTGTGCCGATCGGATTGTTGATTCCCAGAGCCGAGTGCTGATCACCATGGATGCCTATTACCGAAATGGTCATTTGCTAAACCATAAAGTTGCAGCTGATGAGGCCGCCGAAATATCTGCCAAACAAGGTCAGGTTGTCGACAAAGTTCTTATCTGGCAACGATACCCGGGTAAATATTCTTCAAAAACGCCCCTGGTTGAAGGTCGGGATGTTATTGTTAACGAAAAGATTAAAGAGTTTTATGGAGCCAGGGTAAAACCTGAATCCATGAAAGCAGAAGAACCACTTTTTTTAATGTATACAACCGGCACAACCGGAAAACCAAAAGGTTGTCAACATAGTACCGGTGGATATCTGGCGTATGCGGCCGGAACTTCCAAGTATATTCAGGATATTCACCCTGAAGATGTATACTGGTGTATGGCCGACATCGGTTGGATCACAGGGCATTCCTATATTGTCTACGGTCCCTTGGCCCTCTGTGCATCTTCAGTTATTTATGAAGGTGTGCCGACTTTTCCTGATGCAGGTCGATCCTGGAGAATAGCCCAGGATCTGAATGTGAATATTTTTCACACGGCACCAACCACCATTCGGGCATTGCGAAAACTGGGACCGGATGAGCCCGCCAAATATAGTTTTAAATTCAAGCATATGACCACTGTCGGTGAGCCGATTGAGCCTGAAGTCTGGAAATGGTATCATCGGGAAGTGGGAAAAGGTGTGGCCATTATTGTGGACACCTGGTGGCAGACAGAAACCGGTGGATTCCTCTGCAGCACCATTCCCGGGATTAAACCGATGAAACCGGGAAGTGCCGGTCCTGGAGTTCCGGGGATTCATCCTATAATCTATGACGATGAAGGGCAGGTTATTGAACGTGGTTCCGGAAGAGCTGGGAATATTTGCATTCAAAACCCATGGCCGGGTCAGTTTCAAACCATCTGGGGGGATCGAAAGCGATTTGTTGATACCTATTTTTCCAGATATTGTAAAAACTCTGAAAGCAAGGACTGGCGTGATTGGCCTTATCTGGCCGGAGATGCAGCCATGGAAGCAGAAGATGGTTACTACAGAATCCTGGGTCGAATTGATGATGTGATCAATGTTTCCGGTCATCGTCTGGGGACAAAGGAGATAGAGTCCGCAGCCATGACTGTGGACGAAGTCGCTGAAGCAGCAGTTGTACCTGTTGCTCATGACATCAAGGGAAAGGAACCGGATCTCTACATTGCCTTGAAAACCGGCGTCCAGCCCTCTGTTGAGCTGCAAGAGAAGATCTCAGCCGCTGTCTGTAGTCAGATTGGTAAGATTGCCAAGCCGAGAAAGGTGTGGCTGGTTCCGGATATGCCCAAAACCCGATCAGGCAAAATCATGCGTCGTGTTCTGGGTGCCATTTCAAATAATAAGGATGTCGGGGATGTCATGACTTTGGCTAATCCTGACGTGGTTGAAGTTATAAAAGGGATGATTAAAAATTAGATCGTTTCTTTCAAAGTCCGGGCAGTTATGCAACGTGTTTCTGTATGCATGGGGGTTACCGACTGTCCGGGCTTATCCCGGAATATTAATTGAAAAACTCATCCTTATGCGAGTCTTAAAAGATCTGTTTGAAAACAACAAAAAATGGGCAGAAAGTGTTAAGGACTCAAAGCCTGATTTTTTCCAAAATCTTTCCAAACAACAAAATCCTGTATACTTGTGGATTGGTTGCTCGGACAGCCGAGTGCCGGCAAATGAGATTGTCGGCATGCTCCCGGGCGATGTATTTGTTCACAGAAATATTGCGAATCTGGTTATCCACACGGATCTGAACAGTCTGTCAGTCATTCAATATGCTGTTGAAGTATTAAAGGTAAAGCACATTATCGTTTGCGGGCATTATGATTGCGGGGGCATTCAGGCTGCCATGGACAATAAGGAACACGGACTGATTGATAATTGGCTTCGGCACATCAAAGATCTATACAGGCATCATCGAGTAAAAATTGACGCACTTCACAATGCAAGTGAAAAGATAAATTTACTCTGTGAACTAAATGTCGTTGAGCAAGTTGCAAATATATGCCACACAACAATTGTGCAGAGCGCCTGGAAATCAGGACAGGAACTGACAGTTCATGGCTGGATGTACCGTATCGAAGATGGAATTTTAAAAGATTTGGACATCTGTGTTGAAAACATAAACGACATCTCTCAGATTCACAGAATAAGTTAGCAAACTGTCCTGTTATAAAACCTAAATTCTCTTATTCGGACGAATTAAGCTTAATTTTTTTCAGGCGTTTATTAACCGCCTGTTGAGAAATTCCCAGAAGGCTTGCCGCCATTGATTGGTTGCCTTTTGAACGTCTCATGGCTTCCTTGACAAGTTCCTGGTTTGCAACCTCGATTGTCGGTAGATTTGCGGGAAACACAATCTGGCAGGTGTTATCAGATGACACCTGTACATCAGTACTGTTTCTCTGCCTCTCAATGTATTTCTTTATTCCACTCATGGAAAGAATACCGGACTTGTGATTACTGACCGCATCAAAAATAATGGATCTTAATTCTCTAATATTGCCCGGAAAGGAAAAGGTCTGCAGCAAATCAACAAGTTCCTTGGGAGCACTTGGTTTTTGGATTTTGAAAGAATTGGCAGCCTGCTCCAGAAAATACTCCAATAGCAGCGGAATATCATCCAGCCTCTCTCTCAAAGCTGGCACTCTTACATGATGGATTCTAAGGCGATACAAGAGATCTTTTCGAAATCGTCCAACCTTTTGTAAGGCATTTAAGCTTTCATTGGTTGAGGTGATGATCCGTGTATTACATTTTTTAGTGTTATCCATACCTACCGAGCGGTATTCACCTTCCTGAAGAAGTCTGAGAAGTTTAACCTGTGAAGACAGGCTTAGATCGCCGATTTCATCCAGCAACAAAGTTCCGCCAGAAGCCTGTTCCACCAATCCCTTTCTGAGTTGATCCGCTCCGGTAAAAGCTCCTTTGGCATGTCCAAACAGAGTGTCAGAGAATACATTATCGTCCAGGCCGGCTACATTGACGGTTACAAATGGCCCGGAGCGCCCGCTCAGAGTGTGTATTGTTTTGGCGACCAATTCCTTACCAACACCGGTTTCTCCAGTAATCAACACAACCTGAGACGATCGGGCAATAGAATCGATATACCTGAATACGGAAAACATATTTCTATTGTTGGTAATTATGTCTCGAAAAGCATCTGAATTTTTCAGTTCTTCATTAAAAAGATAGTTTTTTAATGAGCTGTTTTCTCTTTGTAATTCTCTAAATTCTGAAGCTTTTTTTACGGTTGTAACCAGTCGTTCTGCCTCAACCGGTTTTACCAGGTAATAAAAGGCTCCCTTCTTCATACAATGCACTGCTGTGTCGACATCCATTGTTCCGGTAAAGATAATGACCGGAATTTCCGGGTAATCTTCAGTAATGGTTTCTAACAATTCCTGACCGGAAAGATGTGGCATCTTCAAGTCCAGAAGTATGACTTCCGCATGGTGTTTGGAAATCAGTTCCATAACCCGACGGCTGTCATTGCAGGTTATAATATTATTGAATCCTGCCATTCTCAACGTAGTGTCCATGGAAAGCAGGATGGAATCCTCATCGTCCACAATAATGATCGGGTGTTTAAAACCGTTGCTACACTTCATTCTTCCTCTATTGGTTTATCGAGATGATTTAACAGGAAAGTAGATTTTTGCACTAGTCCCTTTACCAGGAAACGAAGTAAACTGCAGTTTTCCTCCATGATCTTCAACAATCCGGTTTGAAATGGCCAGTCCCAGGCCGGTGTTTTCGCTGCTATTTTTGGTGGTAAAAAAGGGGTCTTTAATACGATCCAGAACATCAAAAGGAATTCCGATTCCGGTATCCTTAACTTCAACAACAATGCTGCCGGTTTTTTCGTCCAGATTTGTTGAAATGGATATACGTTCGCTGCTTTTTTCTAATGCCTGACAGGCATTTAGCAGAAGATTGATAATGACCTGCTCGACTTTTTGTGCATTTCCCTTAAACAGAGGTAAATCGATGCGGTAATCATAGGCAAAGTGGTCGGTTTTTTTTTGGATAAGATTAGTAACCAAACCAACCGCTTTTCTAACCGACTTATTAATATTAACATCATCATCCATTTCTGAAGGGTTAGATCGTGCGTAATCCTTTAATTCAGTGACGATCTCCTTGATTCGATGAGCTCCATCCTGAATATGGTCCAGAAGAAGCGGTACTCTTTCATTAATTGTTTCGAAATCCATGCCGCCTATTTCAAAGCTTTTATTTGACTGATAGTGAGTTTGTACAATGGGGGAAAAACTCTGCCATATTTTTTTCAATAAAGGAGCATTTAAGAGTATAGAGGTGGCCGGATTATTGATCTCATGCGCGACTCCTGAAACCAGTGTGCCGATGGATGCCATTTTGGCTGCCTGATTTAAATGTTCGTTCTGCAGTTTGGCTTGCTGTTCAGCTTGTTTCTTTTGCCTTTCAAATTGAATCCCCTGCAAGATGATGAATAAGGAGAGAACAAAAAGAATCAGTAAAATGACAATGAATACGGTTGTCATTTTATGCGTAATCCTGGTTATCTCATGCTTGACATCATGTACATAAATTCCGGTGCCCACAATCCAACCCCAGGGGGCGAATCCTTTTACAAAAGAGATTTTGGGAACAATTCGGTTGGGGTCATCTTTCCATTGCCACTGGTAATCGACAAACCCGTCACCTTTTAAGTTGACGATTTTAACAAATTCAACAAAAAGATGTTTACCTGATGGATCGGTGAAATCGGTCACATCTTGTGATTCCAGGTCTGTTCGGTAAGGATGCATTATAATCCTGGGGTGCATGTCGTTTATCCAAAAATAATCTTTGGATTCCGAACCATAACGGATTCTTCTGATATGTTCTTTGGCCAGTCTCTGAGCTTCATCTTGGGGCAATATTCCTGCTTTTTCCTGCTCTTCGTAAAGATGGAGCGTACTCCAGGCTACTTCAGTCAGGTTGTGAATCAGATTGCGCCGGTTTGCCATCAGGGCATCTTCCAGAGAAGGAATAATCAACAGAAAAATGCTGGTGACAAATAGAATAACCGATAGAATTTCCGGAAGAATAATTGATAATGGCACGTTTTGAAAAATTCTTTTGCTCATTCCGATCTTTGGATTTGATATGGTTTTTATAAAATAAAGTTCGTCTTAAAAACAACGGTCTTTGGTTAAGGACAGGTTATTACCAAAAGAACCAGTTAATTATATCAAAGTATAGAAGCCACAATTATACACCTTGGGAACAGTGCAGACTTTTCTGATTGAAAGGCATTAAAAATTTAATGTGCGATTTCGGAAATCTGCTGTTGGATGCCAGGAAACCCATAACCCCATATCTGAATCAGAGGATTGATAAGAGGATAAGCCTTTGCGATTTCTCGCTTTCTCTCTCGACCTTGGATCCAGGGGCTAGCAAAGATGATAGAAACTTGGTTTTCTGAAGTCAAGGTATTATTCCATTTTTGAATAACCAAAATTTCTAATTAAAACATATCTGGGATTTTACCTATCTACCATTATTTATATTTGTCTGGAACAAACCTATTTTTTAAAAACAATCAGCAGGTTTATGATAGGTTTTAGTTTTTAAGATTAAGTCTTGTATTAACTGTTGTTATAAATCGGGAGATAAATTACCAGACGATAAGCGTTCTTAGCTTTTAATAAACACCTGTTTTTTGGGTGGAAATATCAAGGCTGGAATACAAGCATCAACAATTTGTTTAAGTATCCTTAAAAATCTTTGTTATTTAAGGAAAAAACGGTATACTCAGCTGACATCCGCTTTTTTATCAGAACTGATTGCCATGAGAATAAAAACCAAAACCATTATTTTACTGACACTCATGTTTACTCTGTATGGAGCTGTGAATTTTTGCATTCAATACTTCATTATGTTTCCCCGGTTCGTCTCCCTGGAAGAAGGAGAAGCAAGGAAGGACATGCAACGCGTCATAAAAGCAATAAAAAGCGAAACGGGTCACCTAGATTCTCTCTGTCATGATTGGGCTGCCTGGGATGATACATATGACTATATTACAAATGTTTTTCGTGAATATGAGGAGTCTAATCTGCAGATCAGTACTTTTGTTGATAATAATATCAATCTCCTCTTCTTGGTAAATATTGAAGGCCGTGTTATCTGGGGAGAAATCCGTGATTCGGAAACAAAGGAACCGGTTAGGCTAGACCAGTTTGATCCAGCCAATTTTGGTGAAAATCAGCCGTTTTTGTTGTTCGAATTCAAAGGTAGATCGTTTGCCGAGGTTTCAAATAAAGGAGTTATCATGACTGAGAGGGGACCTATGTTGGTTTCATCTCGTCCAATCCTGAAAAGTGGCAATGAGGGTCCGGTTCGGGGTGCACTATTGATGGGGCGGTTTGTTGATTCGAATAAGATAGCGGAACTGATAACTCAAGTCAATGTTGCTTTCAATGTCCTCCCTGTTGATTGTAAAATCAGTACTGAACAAAATGAGGCATGGATTAAAAAATTCATTGCTTCGGGAAAGGAGGTTGATGTGTTTGTTAAGAGCAAAACCATCAACCTCGTTTATGGCGTAATTAATGATATCCAGGGGAAACCCGTTATTTTACTCCAGGCGGAAATTCCACGGGAGATATCTCAAAAAGGGGCTGAAAGCATACAATATTCGTTGATAATGATATTAATCGCGCTGTTTCTGGTGCTGGTTATTGTCGTATTAATCTTACAGAAAACAATCATTAATCCCACTGTCCTGTTAACCCGGCTTGTCTTAAGCATTCAGAAAACGGCTGATCTAAGAAACCGATTAACCGTTAATCGGAAAGATGAAATCGGCATGTTGCAACAAGAGTTCAATAATCTGCTTGAGCAGCTTGCCCTGACCAGAAAACGGCTCCTGGAGCAGTCTTATTATTCCGGTATGAGTGAAATGGTTCGCGGGATTCTGCACAATATCAGAAATTCTCTGAACCCTGTGGCGGCTCAACTGGAGCTATTGAGTCAAAAACTGAGTTTTTCCAGACGTGGCAAAATACAACAGGCACAGGACGAATTTGTACGGAGTGATATTGATCCGCAAAGAAAAGAGGAATTAGCTCAATATATTCTGCTCAGTAACCAGTCGATGATGGATCTTTTAGAAAAATCCAAACAGAAAGCAGATCAGATTACACTGGGGATCAGGTTGATTGAGAGAATCCTGGACAACCACGAAAAATGGGCACATCAGGAACAACCGGTGGAGATCATAAAGGTAAAGTCGCTGATTGAGAGTTCCTTATCAATGCTTGACAAAGAAAAGGTGAAGATCATTACTTTTGTCCTTGATCCGAATATGTCTGAACAGATTACTGTAAAAGGCTACGAAATATTGTTGAAACAGGTTGTGGATAATATAGTCCTTAATGCTATTGAAGCAATAGATCGCTTTAATCAAAAGGAGGGGATTATCTCTTTTCGTTCCAAAACTTTTGATATGGAAGGTAAAGCGATGGTTGATATCGAGATTTCCGATAATGGGGATGGACTCTCCGCAGTTGCACTGGAAAAGATTTTCAAAAGGGGTTATAGTTCAAAAAAACAGCAGGCTTCAGGAATAGGATTACATTGGTGTTCCAATACCCTTCAGTCAATGAATGGGAAATTAACCGTAGAGAGTAATGGAGTTGGTCAAGGCTGTAGATTCCATTTGATCCTGCCGGAAGGTTGTGAAATGCATAAGGATAATGTATGAGTGGTAAAACTGAAAAACTGTCACGAATTCTGATTGCTGATGATGAACAGGAAATCCTTGATATTTTTGTTGAGACACTGATGCCTGGGGAAACCCTGACAAAAGAGGATACGCAACTGTCAGCAATGGAGGGGAGATTATTTGGAGATACGACCCTAAATGAGAACAATACGAGATTTGAGGTTGTAACCTGTCGGCAGGCAACTGATGCAGTAAACTATATTGAGCGGTCCTACAAAGACAAGAATCCGTTTTCTATTGTTTTCCTGGATGTACGCATGCCTCCCGGCGAAAATGGGATATGGGCAGCACAGCGAATTCGGGAACTGGATGCGGAAATAGAGATTGTGCTGGTTACCGGGTATTCTGATGTGCAACCTGAATCTTTTTTTAATCAGGTGCTTCCGGTGCATAAACTATTGTTTGTTAGAAAGCCGTTTTTTCCTCAGGAGATCCTGCAGTTTGCTCATTCTCTTGGTGAAAAGTGGAGAACGGAAAAAGAGCTGAAAGAGAATAGAGCACAACTGGCAAAAAAACTGGAACTGGGTGATCAGGAACTCAAACGGCTTAATGAGGAGTTAACGAAGGATCTGGCTGACAGAAAAAAAGTGGAAGCAGATCTGAAAAGATTTCGCCTGGCCATGGACATTGCTGCTGAAGGTATTTTTATTACAGACCCCGATAGCGGACAGTTCCTGGATGTTAACCAACGCGCCTGTGGTCAGCTTGGGTATGAACGTAGCGAACTGCTGAGCAAGACTGTCATGGATATCGAAACCATCTTTCCCACACTGGAGGATTTCAGGGAGCATGTCAAGGCTGTCAGGAAAAAGAAGGGCTCTATTTTGATAGCCAGAGGGGAACAGGTGCGCAAAGACGGGAAAGTATTTCCGGTGGAAGTTGGAGTTTGTATCCAGAGAGTTGAAAATCAGGAATTATTGTTGTCAACAGTCAGGGATATTACAGAGTGGAAACAGGTGACTGATGAATTATCGGCCAGTAGAGAACACCTGGCGCAGGCACAGCAGATTTCGCACCTGGGAAGTTGGGAATGGGATCTGACAACAGGAATCACCAAATGGTCCGACGAGGGATATCGAATCTTCGGTTCAATTCCTCAAAGCCATCCCATTGATATTGATCTTATCAAGGAGCGTCTCCATCCTGATGATGTTCGCATTTTGATTGATGATGTTGTAAAAGCACTGAAACAGGGGGTTGAATTCGATTCCGAATACCGCTTGATTGTTCCCGATGAAGGGAAAAAATATGTTCGGGTGAGAGGGCAGGCGTATCAGGACGATTCCGGTCAGACAATAAAAATAGTGGGGACGGCCCAGGATATAACCAAGCGGAAACACCACGAGAAAGAGATGCAGCACCTTAGAAACCTGCTGTCAAATATTATTGATTCCATGCCATCTATTTTGATCGGTTTGGATGAGAAAGGAAAGATCAACCAATGGAATCGCGAAGCACAAAAATTTACAGGAATATCGGCCACGGATGCATACAATAACCAGCTTTCCGATGTATATCCCAAGTTTATTGTTGCGGCAGATATGGCACTGAGGGCGATTACCGAAGGCTCAATCATTCAGGAATCCAAGCTTTCCATCAGCCAGGATAGTAAGAATTTTCTATTTAATATTGTTGTTTATCCTTTAATCACCGACAAAATTGAAGGTGCAGTCGTACTGATCGAGAATGTTACGGAAAAAGTACGCATGGAAGAGATCATGCTGCAAACCGAAAAGATGTTTACCGTTGGCGGACTGGCAGCAGGAATGGCACACGAAATCAACAATCCTCTGGCTGGGATAATACAGAATCTGCAGGTCATCAGAAACCGACTCTCTTCAAGTATTGCCAAGAATGAGTTAATCGCAAAAGAGTGCGGAACAACCATGGCGATTATTGAAGACTATATTAAGAGGCGGAACCTGGATAAGTCTATTCAGAGGGTGATAGATGCAGGTCAGCGGGCAGCAAGGATTGTGGAAAACATGCTCAACTTCAGTTATAAAGCTGGAACGGTTTATACCATGCATAGTCTGGTAGATTTGCTGGAAAGCTCCATCGAATTGGCCTGCAATGAATATGATTTGAAGAAGAGATTTGATTTCAGGCACATAGAACTCATTAAAGAGTATGATCCCAAAGCTCCCCGGGTGCCGTGCGAGGGAAATACGATGCAGCAGGTATTCTTCAATATTCTCAAAAATGGGGCTTATGCCATGGCTAATCATACACAGTCATCAGAGCAGCCCCGCTTCATTTTCAGGATTGTTCCGGAAAAGGAGATGGTGAGAGTGGAAATAGAAGATAATGGGCCCGGGATCGATGAGGAAACACGGAAGCGAGTATTTGAACCGTTTTTTACCACAAAGGAGAAGGGGGTTGGAACAGGTTTGGGATTGGCCGTGTCTTACTTTATTGTCACCGAGAATCACGGTGGAGAAATATTGGTTGACTCCAAACCCGGAAAGGGCTCCAACTTCATCATTCGACTTCCCATCTGAAAATCCGCATTCCCCTCAAGGGGAGGATATAATGCACCTCCCTTCTGGCACCTTCTGTTTAACGGTTTTTATAAACCTCCCAGGTGGAAGAGATAATGGTTTTAAGATCGCTGAATTGGGGTTTCCATTTCAGGAGTTCATTAGCCTTTTTCGAGTGAGCATACAGATCAGCAGGATCACCCGGTCGTCGTCCAACGATTGAATGCGGGACTTTTTTACCCGATACTTGTTCGGTCATTTTGATCACCTCCATAACCGAGCAGCCCTTGCCTGTCCCCAGGTTAACAGTTAGAGGTTTCCGTTCTCTCAGGACGTATTGAAACGCTTTCAAATGGCCATCAGCCAGATCGGAAACATGAACATAGTCTCTGACTCCGGTCCCGTCTGGCGTTGGATAGTCGTTACCGTAAACTTCAACCTTGTCTCTTCTACCAATGGCAGCTTCCATTACAATGGGAATCAGGTTGGCAGGGTTGCGTTCCAGCCCTTTGATATTCCCATCGGGATCATAACCGGCGGCGTTGAAGTAGCGCAGACTAGCGAAATGTATTCCTTTGAGACGATAAAACCAGTCAAACAGACGTTCGATTTCCAGTTTGGTGAATCCGTAGAAATTGATGGGGTCAAGAGGGTGATCCTCGGTCAGGGGAAGCTGTTGCGGCATTCCATAGACAGCGGCTGTTGAAGAGAAAATTACAATTTTCGTTCTGGAGTTGGAAAGGGCTTCCAGTAGGTTCACCGCTCCATTTATGTTCTGGTAGGCGTATTTTTCCGGGATAATCATCGATTCGCCGGCAGCCTTTAAGGCGGCCAGGTGGATAACCCCGTCGTAGGGTTTTTTGAAGACATCATCCAGGGCCATGCGATCCATGATATCAGCATGAATAAAGTGGGCTTTTTCAAAGAGATTAATCTGTCGACCGGAACTGAGGTTATCCAGAACGGTAACATCAAAGCCCGCATTTAAAAAAGAGAGTACAACATGGCTGCCAATATAACCTGCACCACCGATCACCAAAATTGATTTCATATCCCTTCCTGTTAGTTACTGTTAATCCCTGAAAAATAGTCTTGACTAAAACTTATACACGATTGTGTTTGACCGATTCTCCGGCACAGAGGATCGGTTTAATCTTGGATGTAATCTGTCTCTGATCTTGAATAACATCCAGGAGAGACCAGAATGCCTTTTCATAAACCCGGTTCAACTGAAGATCAATGGTTGTTAATTGAAACGGCAAAGCATTAATTACCGGTAGATTATCATATCCAATGATACCAACATCATTAGGAATTTCAAGACCAGACCGCATCAAGGCATGAATAATTCCTATGGCAGTTAAATCATTCACAACCCCTATGGAGTCTATTTTGCTTTGCCTGATCGCTTGAACCAGTTGTTCTCCGGCTTGTTGCCCACCTTCGATCGACGGATGAACCTGAATTACCTGCAGGGAAGTTTTTCCATAAACCGATAAAAATCCCGCCAGACGTTGCTGATGGGAAAACGTCTCTGCCAGGGCTCCGGTAATATAAACTGGTCGATCATAACCGGATTTTTTTAGCTGATTAGCCTGGATTGCTCCTCCCGAGTAATTATCCGTGCTTACCCTGTTGGCGTTTTTGAATCCTTCGGTATGGTGACAGCAGACATAAGGCAGTTCGCTTTCTACCAGAATGTTGATAGAATCTTCAGTCTCAAAATTAAAACCGATGATACCATCGCAAATGGCGGGGGTGGCAATTTCAAGAATCTCTTTCTCTGAAGTCACGGTTTGCAGCCGCAAATGGTAAAGGGTTTTTTCAGCTTCTTTTGTCAGAGTTCTTATTATTTCTGCGTAGAACGCATTGTAATGCCGCAGCTGGGTCCATTGGTATCTGTCCGTGTAATGCCTTTCAAGAAACAAAATCACACCGCTGCCGTTCCGTCTAAGGGCACTGGCGTATTTATTGGGACAATAACCAAGGTCTTGGGCAGCTGTCTTTACCCTCTCCACCTTTTCTGCAATTACCGAGTTCGGGCGATTATATACCCTGGAAACAGTTGCTTCACTGACTCCAGCCTCCAGCGCTACCTGTTTTCGGGTGGGTGCTTTAGACATGATGGCTGCTTAAACGGTAATTAATTCAGTACCGTCGACAGCACTGGATAGATAAATTTTGGGCTCCAAACCGGAAACATTGCGGTAAAGTCTATAGAGGTCCTCTTGAAAATTTTCCGCTTTGTTCGCGTCCACCAAGGCAACGGCACATCCGCCAAAACCGCCGCCTGTCATTCTCGCTCCATAACATCCCCTGCTGGCAAGCGCAGCTTCCGATATCTGGTTCAAAGCAGGGCTGGAGACCTCATATAGATCCCTCAGGCTTCGGTGACTTTCAACCAGCAACTTTCCTGCCGCCTTCAGATCATTCTCTTCCAGTTTTTCCGTTGTCAGCCGAGTGCGTTGATTTTCAGAGATGACATGCAAAGCCCTGTTACCGACAGTAATGTCCAGCTTTGAGCGGTTTTCCAAAAAGAGTTCCAGGGAGAGATCTCTCAGACTTGCTATATTAAAAAACCTTGCGGCTTGCTCACATTGTCTTCTTCGTTCGTTGTACGCTGAGTGAGCCAGTTCACGCCTGGTGGCTGTATCCAAAATTGCGATTAAGGCGTTGCCGGGAATCCTGATCGGTCTGTAGTCAAGGCTGCGGCAGTCAATAAAAACCGCATGATCCCTAACGCCCCCTGCCGAGATCAGCTGATCCATAATGCCGCAGTTTACACCAATCCAATCATTCTCAACCTTTTGACCTACCAGGGCCATCTCTTTTACTCCGATGGAGAAACCGGAAACTCCGGAAAAAGCTTTTACAGCGGCCATTTCGATGGCTGCTGACGAGGAAAGCCCGGCGCCGATAGGTAGGTTTGACTGAATAACTCCCTGAAAGCCTTTAAGGTTAAATCCCTTATTAATTAAGTGGGCAGCAACTCCTTTTATATACTCCAGCCAAGTCTCTTTTCTGTTCCGTATTTCCCCCAGATCAAATCCAAGCTGTTGATCAAAATCCCCGGAATAGAGTTCAACCCTGTTTTCATCGAGCGGAGAAAGAGCAATCCAGACAGCATAGTTGATTGCCAGCGGCAGCACAAAGCCATCATTGTAATCGGTGTGTTCTCCAATCAGGTTTACTCTTCCCGGTGATCGCACCAGAAACCGGGGAGAACCGGGAAAAATCCGGGTATACAATTCTAGCACGGAATTTTTCATTTCTCTTTTCCTTCCGATAACCTGAAATCCGATTCTGAAAGTGATCGTAGTCTTTCGGCGGCCTGTTCAGGCGTCAGGTCGCGCTGGGGCTCGGCCAGTGTTTCATATCCAACCATAAATTTTCTGATCGTTGCGGATCTCAACAGCGGTGGATAAATATGGGCGTGCAATTGCCAGTGGTTGCAATCCGCAATTCCGTTAGGTGCCCCATGCCAGCCCATCGAATATGGAAACGAAACCTGGAACAGGTTATCATACCGGGTCAACAACCGCTTTAAAATATCAGCCAGCTGTTCCCTTTCCGTTGGCAAAAGATCGGGAAATCTTGGCACATGCCGCTTCGGTAGCACCAGGGTTTCAAACGGCCAGATAGCCCAGAATGGGGTGACGACCAGCCAACCACTGTTTTCAATCACGATACGACTGCCATCTGCCGATTCAAGCTGTCGGTATTCCAGCAAAAGATTCTTTCTATTTTGCTTCCAATACTCCTTTTGAGATCGATCCTCTTTTGACGGTTCGTTGGGTACCATATCACTAGCCCAGATCTGGCAGTGGGGGTGAGGATTAGAACACCCCATCAGGTCACCCTTGTTCTCAAAAACCTGAACCCATCGATAACGCTCTCCCAGTTCGGAAACCTGATCGGCCCAGACATCAACCACCGTCTTAATCTTGGAAATCGACAATTGGGGCAAAGTCAGATCGTGACGAGGAGAAAAACAGACCACACGACAGATTCCACGGGGAACGGCTATCTTGAGCAGAGGATGACTTGCAGGGACATTGTTATAAGTATCATCCAACAGGGCGGAAAAATCATTTTGGAAGACAAATGTGTCTTTGTAATCCGGATTCCGCTCACCATTCGCCCGTTCATTGCCCGGGCAGAGATAACAACCGGAATCATACGAATTGAGTTTGGAAACGTTTCTCTCCTCCTCCTTTCCTAACCAGGGACGTTTGTTGCGGTGGGGAGAGTTCAGTACCCATTCCTCCGTCAAAGGATTAAATCGGCGATGGGGGTGATCGGTCTGGGAAAATTCAGTCATTTTTCTTTGGTGTTGAAGTATTGTCGATTTGTACACGTGTACATTATGATATAAAGTTTTTCCCCAGTCAATAGGCCATAAATGAGTTGAATATCGAAGAACATTTCCGGGTTGGCGATAAAGACTGTTATGGTTTTGCCGGTTAATGAGATTCTGCTGCCTGGATCAATAAATCGATTCTTCGTTTTGTTGAGGGCTCAACCTCTTCTCTTGTAGGGAGATATCCCCGTTTAATTCTGAAGGCCAATCGTCTGAAGTCGTTTAGAATCATGAAAAGATTCGGGATTAATACCAGGGTGAGGATTGTGGCAAAAGTCACCCCGGCTGCTATGGAGATGGCCATGGGAATGAGAAATTTGGCTTGAAAATCTGTTTCAAGGATTAGGGGCGCCAAGCCACCCACTGTGCTGACGGTGGTCAGAAAAATAGCCCTGAATCTTCGGGCACCTCCGTTGACGAGGGCGTCCATAAAGGGCATCCCCTCTGCCAGGTTTTCATTAACCCGTTCTATAAGGACAATGGCATCGTTCACCACCACTCCTGCCAGAGCTACCATTCCGAAGATGCTCATCATGGAGAAATTATACCCCAGCACCAGATGCCCGAAAATCGCACCGATAATTCCAAAGGGGATGGTAAAGGATATGATAAAGGGCTGGGCATAGGAACGAAACATGGTGGCGATAATAAAGAAGATGCCGAGCATTGCCAGGGGATATCCGATCAGCAGGCTTTCAAACGATTCCGCCATCTTCTTTTTTTCCCCCTGAAAAGAAGCATGGATACTCGGGTATTGTTTTTGTAATTGGGGGATAAATTCTGCCATCAAAGTATTGCTGATCTCATTGGCGTTTGTTTTATTGGTATCCACCTCTGCGCTGACAGAAATTCTGCGCATACCATTGGTTCTGGTTATGGTCGAATAACCCGGGCTGAATTCGATATTGGCAACCGAAAGCAGAGGAACTTCATAGCCTTGTTGTGTCCGAATACGGATGCGTTGAAAATCGGATAGTTTTTTGCGTTCATCGGCAGCGTACCTGACCTTGATCTTTACATCATCCCTTCCCCGTTGAATACGAACAGCATCTTCGCCGAAATACCCGGAATAGACCTGTCTGGCCAGGTCATTAACCGTTAATCCAAGGGTTCTTGCCTCCGGTTTTAGTTCCAGTCTGAGTTCGTTTTTACCGGGAGAAAAATCGGATTTCACCTGGAAAACGCCCTCAAATTTCCGCAGGCGAGCCATTAAATCGTCAGCCGCAGCCAGGATCTCATCCAGGTTTTGACCTTGAATCCAGACTTCAATCGGAGCGCCCGGGGGTCCTCCCTGCATCCCGGTATAGGTCACAGACTTGACACCGGGAATAATACCAACCTCTTTTTCCCATTCAATGCGCAGATCCTTGGAATGGATTCCTCTTTTTTCGGAATCTAACATGGTGACAATGATTCCGCCCAGATGCGGACCGTTGCTCATGTCACCTATCGCTTGTCCAACCAGTACTAATCTATCTTTAAGCAGGGGATCTCCCGACTTGGTTTTTGTCCTTTCCGCAAGTTTTACCAGGGCCTCCTCTATTTGGTTTAATGCTTTTTCAGTCGTTTCAATGGGGGTTCCATTGGGGAATTCGACATTCGCTGTCATGATAAAACCGTCAACTTCCGAAAATACCTCAAATTTTACGATGCCCGCCTGAACCAATCCCAGTGTGATTAACAGTGTGCTGATGGCAATACAAAGCGAGACATATCGCCAGTGAAGGATCTTTCTTAAAGCTGGCATATAGACAGCTCTAATGAACCATTCCATCCCTTTTGTTGTTACACTATGAAAAGACTCAATCCAGCGAAAAAGTAAAATCCTCTTTTTTGTCTCCCGGACTGGATCCGGCAGGTGATTAAGGTGAGCGGGCAGCAGCACAAGACATTCAAACAGTGAAACTCCAAGACAGGCAATCACGACCACGGGCATGATGGCGATAAACTTTCCCATGATTCCACCGACAAAGGCCAGAGGAAGAAAGGCCACAATGGTTGTAGTAACAGCCGCGATGACGGGCATCCCCACTTCCATAACTCCGTCAATAACCGCCACCATAGGCGGTTTCCCCAGAGTGCGATGGTAGAATATCGATTCTCCGATCACGATGGCATCATCCACCACAATACCCAATACCATCAGGAAACCGAACAGGGAGATCATATTGAGGGTTCCCCCAGATCCCCATAAGATAACCAGGCCGCCGGCAAGGGAAATAGGGATTCCCATGCCACTCCAGAAGCTCAGCCTGATATCCAGAAACATCCAGAGGATAAGAAAGACAAGGGCCAAACCGATGGCACCGTTTCTAACCAGCAAATTGATCCGAGCTCGCAGCATGTCGCTGGTTTCATAGATAATCGTAATGGTAGCTCCCCTGGGGATTTGCTGCCGTTTTTTATTAATATAGTTGTTAACTGCCTCGGTAATCGCCAGTGTATCTTCCTCTGATGTCTTATAAACATTGAGCAGGACAGCCCGTTCGCCGTTAATAGTGGCCAGAATCGGTTCTTCCGTAAAACTATCTTTGATATCTGTCACCTTATCAAGGGTGACGATTTCACCCGAAGGTTTGGCCAACACGACTATTTTGGACAACTCTTCTCCCGTATATTTTCTGCCAACAGTTCGAATGCGTATCTCTTCACCTTTGGTGCGAATGGTACCGCCTGCCAAGTTGAGGTTTCCACGTCTGATCGCATCCACAATCTGGTTAAAGGTTAAGCCGAATTGTCTTAATTTTTCTTCGGATACCTCGATACTGATCTCGTAGTCCCTGATGCCGAAAACGGTGACCTGGGTTACCTCGGGAAGAAGCAGAATCTCATCCTTTACCTGTTCCGCCCACTCTTTTAATCGTCTTTCGGTCATATTTCCCGAAAGTGAAAACACCATTACCGAGTCCTTCAGGGTGAGGTCGGTAATAATCGGTTTTTCCGTATCCACGGGGAAAGTCGCGATGGAGTTAACGCTATTGCGAATACGATCAAGAACCTTATCCACATCAAATCCCTCTTTTACCTCTATAAGGGTAAAGCTGACATTTTCACTGGAATGAGTGGTAAACTGTTTGATTCCTTCCAAACCTTCAACAGCAGATTCAACCTTCCGACTAACTCCTTCTTCTACCTCCTCCGGGTTGGCGCCAGGGTAAGCCACGGATATGGTGATCATGTCCAGGGAGAACTCGGGGAAGAACTCCCGGATCATGGTAACTCCGGCAACAATACCCGACAGGATGATCAGAAGCAGAAGGATATTGGCAAATACCGTGTTTCTGGCATAGGTGGCGATAAGGTTTTTCATAATTAGTCGTTAGCTTTAGTGACAAATTCGAGTAATGAGTTCTCCAGGGGGTCAACAAGGCGAGTAATAATGACATTGTCACCCGTTTTTAATCCTTTACTTACAAAAACTTCATCGTCTTGAATTCTGACGACCTCAACCGATACTGTCTGCAGACGTTTTTCTTTGGCAACATAAACAGTGTTATTAAAACTGACAGCCCATCGCGGCAACCTGAACACCAGGTGCATTTTTTTCCCGGATATGGTTACCGCACAAAACATACCTTCAACCAGAGGAAGGGTTCCATTGGTAATGCTGAGTGGTCTTTCAACCCGGATGGCAATCGTCAGGGTACGCGTTAACTTGTCATACTTGACAACCCTGTCGAGGATCCCTTCCCAGACATGGCCGCTGATATCTTCAGTCCACTTGATTTTTACCGGAAGTGGTTCCAGAGATGAAAACCAGGCTTGATGATTCCCTTCGTCAGGTTTTTCAAAAGGCAGCCATTTTCTGGCATCCACACTATCGAGGGGGATATGGAGCTCAAGTTTTGAATCATCGACAAGTGTCAGCACACCTTGACCCGGTGCCACATACTGTCCGGTTTCCAAGGATACAGTTTTTAATCTCCCATTAAAAGGAGCTTTAACAACGCATCGTTCCAGATTGGCACCTGCCCTTGACAGCCTGGCATTGGATGACATCAGCACATATTCCGTCTCTTTGATCTGCAGCGGATAGTTTTCCAATGATTGTCTCATCTGGTCAACCTGATCCTTGGCACTGTTATAGGAACGTTCCGCAGTATCCAAATCCGACTGGGTTCCTATTTTATTAATTGAAAACAGGCGCTTAACTCTATCGAACTCCTCTTTTACCAGTTCTCTATTACGAACAAGGGTTTTTATTCGCAATTTACTGCTCTCATAGTCCTGTTTAAGACGTTCGATGGTGTTTTGAGTTTGCTGCACCGCAGCAAACGCCTCCTGATAGGCTGCCCGGTAATCCTGGGGATCGATTTCGAACAGGACTTCGCCTTGATTGATCAGTTGACCGATCTCAAGTCTGGGATGAATGCGGATAATTTTTCCGGCAACTTCAGGAGCCAGATTTACAGTGTTTAAAACAATGACTTCTCCATATCCCTGGATGTAGACATCGACATTTTCGGGGTTAACGGTAATCGCTTCCACTTTGATCGGGATCTCCTCAACAACCACTTCAGCAGGCGGCTTCTTCATGTTGGCAATCAGTCTCATCCCGATAATCCCAACCACAATGACGAGGATGGAAATGATTACCCGCAGGATGACCTTGGATTTTATTGATGATGATTCAGGGGAGGTCATACTAATTCTCCAGAGTAGTTAGAGGTTCGGGAGGCAGCTCGTCTAAAGATGACTCAACAGCGTTCAATACTTTGCACCACATCTCACCGATATCTTTTCCAACCTTGGTAATCAATTCCTCGAACATATTAAGCACGGTCATCTCAATTTGCTCCATGTGTTGCTGCATTTCTGCCGATACACTGATTAAGATTTTTCGTCGATCTTTGTCACTGCGTATTCTGGTTAAGAACTTTTTTTCTACCAATTTGTCTACCATTACCGATGTCGATGGGGGAGATACCTTCATTATTCCTGACAGATCTTTCAGGGATAATGCTCCCACTTTAAAAATGGTCATGATGACTTCCATCTGGGCAAGTGTCAGGTTGATAACCGAAGCATCCTTACTGAGCATGATACTCTTTATGATTCGATCAATACGCTGATGGACAATTCGTCCTTTATTGAAGATAAATTGTGCTGTTTTTTGAATTTCCTTTTTCTCCTGAATCTCCAGGTCTGTAGTCATTGTTATGTTGAGTGGTGTTTAAAATCCCCTTTCATATTGGCTGGTAACAATGATTGTTAATCAGCAATGTCCGGTTAGGTTATTGCAACAATAACGAGAAACGGCTTTCAAAATAATGGAATGTACAAAGACGCCATTACTTTAACTTTAGCTATTATTTGTTTAGAAAAAGTAGGATGGG
>Ga0180009_10000155_pt1 | contig 104552 bp, 77 predicted proteins | sample OS_PC_MetaG_FD_123537 | JGI IMG/M metagenome (GOLD analysis project Ga0180009, IMG submission 123537) | Groundwater microbial communities from the Aspo Hard Rock Laboratory (HRL) deep subsurface site, Sweden - OS_PC_MetaG | ecosystem: Environmental > Aquatic > Deep subsurface > Groundwater... | reverse complement strand
ATATTTCTTTCAAGATACTGAATGCCAGTATTTTAAATCGTATTTTACGAATTAGTTATCAAAAAGTTATTAACATATTTAGTTGATATTCAATTGGTTATATTTTTTGTCATGTACTAAAGTTATTTTTACAAAAAGATACCAATTGATGCGTCCGTTTTTTCATCATTTTTTATTCACTTTTTTGCTGCTGCTATGCATGCGGATTGCTGCTGTAACGATGGCTCAGCCTGCTATTGTTGCTGTGGACATTCTAACAGAGCATCCAGTCCAAAATGAACGTTTTGAATTGGCGATCCAAATAGAAAGTGCGGTAGAAAATCGTTTTGATTATGATGACATCCTGTTGGAGGCTTTTTTCGAGTCTCCTGATGGTGTAACAATCCGCATTGAAGGATTTTATTATCAGCATTTTATGCCCAATAGTGCGGATGAACTCCAGGCTACGGGGACGCCTCATTTTCGCATACGTTTTGCACCACGACAGGCAGGGGAGTGGCAGTTTTACCTCAAACTTGCCGATGCCGAAGGTGTGGATCAAACGGAAGCAATCAGTTTTTTTGTTGACCCTGGAGCAGCGAAAGGTTTTTTAAGGGTAGCTGATGATAAGAGAAGATTGCGTGATGATGCGGGTCAGCAGGTTTTTCTTGTGGGTGAAAATATTGCCTGGACAAGCCAGTTCCCGGGTTATGATCCCATGGCACATTATTTTGAACAATTGGCAGAAAATGGCGCCAACTATGCTAAGCTGATGCTTACACCCTGGGGCTATCATATCGAGTGGGGCGAGGGGAGTTTGCGCAATTATTCTGCGCGACAGACTGATGCTTTTATGATCGACAGTCTTTTTCGCATGGCGTCGCAGTTGGATTTATACCTGCAGCTGGCTTTTTCTATCCATACGGAATTAAATTTTGGAAACCCGGCAGAAGACTGGACTTCAAATCCATACAATAGCGCTAATGGAGGGTTTTGCAATCTTCCACAGGAATTTTTCTCCAATCCCGATGCCAAAGCTGCATTTAAGAATCGCATGCGCTATATCGTTGCGCGATGGGGATACTCCAAAAATCTGGCAGCATGGGAAATTTTTTCAGAGACAGATAATTTCCCCTTTTATAGCAGTCAGCAGGCAACGGTAAGCAATTGGGCGATTGAGATGGCTGCGTGGCTTCAACAACACGATCCCAACAACCATCTTGTTTCGGTGGGTTATGCGCTTCCCGAAAGCGAACCGGCTGTCTGGAATCATTCTGCAATAGATTTTACACAACTGCATTTATACCACAAATCTGCGGATCTTTCGGGAGATGTTTTCAGACAAATGAGCATGTATTTGAATAAATACAATAAACCTGTTTTGACCGGCGAATTTGGTATTGGACATTACAGCGATTCGATGGCTATTTGGGATTCAGGCGGAATAGCCTTGCACAATGCGTTATGGAGCTCGGCGCTTACCGGATCAATGGGTGTTGTTGTGCCCTGGTATTGGGAGGAATATGTTGATCAGCTTGATTTGTATGCTGAATTTGCTGCAGTGGCTGGTTTTTTAGATGATGCATTGGACGAGGTTTCAAGTCCGGTTCACCTGCAAACAAAGCATGCACAGCAATATGACTGGATTATTGAGCCGGATTATTTTAGCCTGACAGAGCCAGCGCCTTCCAGTAATTTTCAATGGCACAGCAGCGGGCAGATGATTCCTTCTGCTGACAGTCTGAATCAATTTTTGTACGGCCCGATTTCTTTATTTGCAGCCTTGCGCAACCCACCGGTGTTTAGTGGTTTTTTTAGCGAAAACACGGTTCTTGCCATTGAAACGGGCAGCCAGGTAAACCAGGCTGTAATGCAGTTGCGTATTGATGAAACCATTGTATTTGAACAAAGTGCAGCATCTTCTGAAGTCTATTTTATTGAGATTTCCGCCGGATACCATCAAATTGGGCTGGATAATATCGGCGCTGGTTTTGCGAGTGTGCTGGAGATTGAACAACTGACGCTTGAAAATTATTTACCCAAAATTAGGGCTTTCGGACTTGAGCAGGATGCTGGTTTGTTGGCCTGGATTCATCACAGAGATTTCAACTGGAAATATATTTATCAGCATGATCAGCTGCCTTCAGCGGTTTCGGCCGACCTGCTTTTGCCGTTAAAGAGCGGAACCTACCGTATCGACTGGTACAATACCAGCAGTGGCTTGATTGATTCGGTTAGTATGATCGAATCCGGAGATGAGGGTGTGTTGCTTAGCCTGCCTGCTGTTCAGCATGATTTGGCACTTATCGCCAATTTTATAACCAAAGCGCGCTCTCTGCCACAGTTTCCGGGAGTTGTTGTGTATCCCAACCCATCACGGAAAAGTTTTACGTTTGCATTCGAACTGTCGGCTCCTGAGCCTGTGAGCCTGGAAATAATCGACTTGCATGGTCGTATGATTTATCGCCATTTTGAAGCGGTAACTTTTAGCGGAACAAATCAACTTACCTGGAAAATTGATCAATCGTCTTTTAAATTTGATGCGAGTGCTAAACCCGGAATTTATATTTATCGCTTGGTATTGCCACAAAGAACCATTACGGGCAAGCTGATGTTGTCGCGTTAAGCACAATCAACCGGTTTTAATCTTTTTTTCTATAATTAATTTCGGTCTGGCGTAGCATCATAAAATGGAAATCATTAAATTTGCAGTAATAGCTTGATATGATTGTTATTACATTAACAATGAATAATCATTTAACAAAAAAATAAAGCATGAAGGTATTTGATTTAGACATGATTAAGGGAGTTTATGCCCGTATGCCTGAGCGAATTAATGCGGCACGTCAATTAATGGGACGTCCATTAACGCTTACTGAAAAGATTTTGTACAACCATTTATCGGAGGCATTACCGGTTAAACCCTATGAGCGCAGCAATGCTTATGTAGATTTTAATCCCGACAGGGTAGCTATGCAGGATGCAACAGCTCAAATGGCTTTGCTACAATTTATGCAGGCAGGTAAGGCAAAAGTTGCAGTTCCATCTACAGTACATTGTGATCACCTTATTCAAGCGAAACTTGGTGCTGAAGTCGACCTGAAGTCAGCTAAAGATACCAACAAGGAGGTCTTTGATTTTTTGGCCAGTGTTTCCAATAAGTACGGGCTTGGTTTTTGGAAACCCGGAGCAGGGATTATTCATCAGGTAGTGCTCGAAAATTACGCTTTTCCAGGCGGAATGATGATAGGAACCGATTCGCATACCGTAAATGCCGGCGGATTGGGTATGGTAGCTATCGGCGTTGGAGGTGCTGATGCCGTGGATGTGATGGCCGGAATGCCCTGGGAGCTGAAATTTCCAAAACTCATTGGTGTGAAGCTGACTGGTAAGTTGAGCGGTTGGACATCCTCCAAAGATGTAATTCTTAAGGTGGCCGGAATCCTTACAGTAAAAGGGGGCACAGGTGCTATCCTTGAATATTTTGGCGAAGGCGCAACATCGCTTTCCTGCACCGGCAAAGGTACGATTTGTAATATGGGTGCTGAAATTGGTGCTACGACATCCTTGTTTGGCTACGATAACAAAATGGCTGATTACCTCAAAGGAACAAACCGCGCTGAAGTTGCAGATGAAGCAGATCGTGTTGCTGAACATTTAACCGCAGATGCGGAGGTTTATGCCAATCCTGAGCAGTATTTTGATGAAGTGATCGAAATTAATTTGTCCGAACTGGAACCTCATATTAACGGGCCTTTTACTCCGGATCTCGCTACTCCGGTTTCAGAATTTGCAGCGGCTGTTAAAGCCAACGGCTGGCCCGAGAAGCTTGAAGTGGGATTGATTGGTTCCTGCACCAATTCCTCATACGAAGACATTTCCAGGGCCGCTTCAATAGCTAAGCAGGCTACCGACAAAAATCTGAAAGTAAAGTCTGAATATACGGTAACCCCAGGTTCCGAAATGGTACGTTATACCGTGGAACGTGATGGCTACCTGAAAACTTTTGAAGCAATTGGTGGTGTAGTACTCGCCAATGCCTGTGGTCCCTGTATCGGTCAATGGGCGCGCCATAATGCAGACAAAGGCGAGAAAAATTCTATCATGACTTCATTTAACAGGAATTTCGCCAAACGTAATGATGGCAATCCCAATACCCATGGTTTCGTGGCTTCTCCAGAAATAACTACCGCTTTTGCTATTGCTGGCACGCTCTTATTTAACCCAATGACAGACACTTTGGAAAATCAAGCCGGCGAAAAAGTGAAACTTGATGAGCCTAAAGGCATCGAATTTCCTCCAATGGGTTTTGCCGTGGAGGATAATGGCTTTCAGGAACCGGCGAAAGACGGCACAGGAATTGACATCATTGTTGCTCCCGATTCAAATCGCCTACAACTTTTAACACCTTTCAAACCCTGGGACGGAAACGACATCAAGGGCATGTATTTACTCATTAAAGCAAAAGGGAAATGTACTACTGACCATATTTCTATGGCTGGACCCTGGTTGCGCTATCGTGGCCATCTCGAAAATATTTCTCAAAACCTGTTGATAGGCGCTGTGAATTATTTTGGAGAAGAAACCAATGCAGTAAAAAATCAAATTTCAGGTGGTATAAATACTGTTCCCGATGCAGCTAAAAGCTACAAGGACAGTGGGTTTGGTTCTATTATCGTTGGCGATGAAAATTATGGCGAGGGTTCATCACGCGAGCATGCTGCCATGGAACCCCGCTTTATGGGCGCTAAGGTAGTATTGGTGAAGTCGTTTGCGCGAATTCACGAAACTAACCTCAAGAAACAGGGAATGCTTGCCATCACTTTTGCCAATAGGGACGACTATAACAAGATTCTTGAAGATGATCGTATTGATATTCTGGGGATGGAAGATTTTGCTCCTGGCAAATCGCTTCGCGTACAACTCAATCATGCAGATGGATCCAAAGAACAGTTTGAAGTTAACCATACCTATAACAAAAATCAGATCGAGTGGTTTAAGGCAGGCAGCGCCCTTAATCTGATTAAAAAACTTCAAAACAGTTGATAATGAAATGATTTAAGTACAATTCCGGGCAGTTCTTTCGGCAACTGTCCGGACTTGTTTTTATCACATACAACAATATTAAGCCAAAAGAAATATTAGTTCTATTTTAGCTCCTCAATTAACAGAAACCATGCACCCAAAACTATGAAAAACTTAATTTTTACGCTTGTCGCTTTGATGATCATTCCATTGACTGTGCCAGCTCAGGATACTTTTTCTATCGTTGCAGTGGACACGATTACCGGAGAAGTAGGAAGCGCCGGTGCAAGCTGTCTGGATAACAGCGCTATCGCTGGTGGAGCAATCATCATCAGCGATATCATTCCGGGAAGAGGTGCCATACATACACAATCGTATTGGCATCCTACCAATCAGGCAAATGCACATCAGCGTATGCTTGAGGGGCTTTCTCCTGCCGAAATCATCGAATGGCTCGAAAATAACGACATACAAAACCAGCCTGAGCGCCGGCAATATGGCATTGTTGATTTTGACGAAGCAGGCAGTGCGCGATCGGCAGCTTTTACCGGAGAGGATTGTTTCGACTGGAAAGGCCACCATACGGGGGTAAATTATAGTATTCAGGGAAATATTTTGCTCGGACAAGCGATAATCGATTCCATAGAGGCACGTTTTTTAAGTCAGGAAGGCAGTTTGGCCGACAAGTTGATGGCTGCCCTTCAGGGCGCTAATGTGGTTGGTGCTGATACGCGCTGTGCACCCGAAGGGGTTTCTTCTCTGTCAGCATTTTTGCGTGTGGCACATACTGATGATGATCCTGATAGCTTGTACCTGGATTTGAATGTGCCGGAGACCCCTTACGGTGTTGAGCCAATTGATGAGTTGCAACTGCTTTATGATGAATGGCTTAACTGGGTAGGACAATCTGATCAAAAAATGGAGTTGAAGCTGTTGGAGATTTTTCCAAATCCTGCAAACCAATGGATTAATTATCAGCATGGACTGACAGATATCAGGAATGCCGAGATTCAACTGATGGATTTACAGGGCAGAGTGTTAAAAAGCGAACCGGTAAAAGCCTTGAAAGGCAAGATTAACATAGAGACCTTTTCCGCCGGGGTTTATATTGTAGCCCTTAAACAAAATGATCGCATTTTGGCATCGAGAAGAGTGTACCTGTCACTTTAAAATTTAAACATCCCAGAAACTTGAATAATAAAGCGCTTTCAATAGCGTTAACAAGTCACATCCATCGCAATAACGAATTGATCATACTGTGAAAAAAATACGATCTGTTTTAATCATAACGTTTAGTTTACTGGTTTTGTCGGGCGTCTATGCTCAGGAAATGCATAAGGGTACCTACCGTTTTATTGATGCAACCAATTCGGCGCGTGTTGCTGCTTTGGGGGGTACACTCGTTCCCATTGATGATGCCGATATTCAACTGGGGATTTACAATCCATCCCTGATAAATCAGGATATGAGTGGTAAACTGGCGCTTTCTTATGTTGACTATTTTGCAGATATAAATTTTGCCACTGTGCAGTATGCCAGGTCTTTCGAGAAGATTGGTAATTTTTCGGCCAGCTTACAATACCATAACTATGGAAGTTTTGATTATGCCGATGAAGGTGGGTTGACAGGCGGAACGTTCAATGCAGCTGATTATGCTTTTGTGCTGGGTTGGGGTCGCCAGCTGGATTCAAATTTCAGTATTGGGGCTAATGCCAAGTTTTTAGCGACGCAGTATGAAAGCTATGGTTCTATTGCTATGGCAGTGGATGTGGCAGGAACCTACCAAACCAATGCGGGCTGGGTATTGTCGCTTACAGCAAGAAATATTGGTACAGAGCTTAAATCACAATTTGATGGTGACGAAGGAAGTTTGCCATTTAGCATGCAATTTGGTGTTTCAAAACGACTCGAACATGTGCCATTCCGCTTTATGCTGGTTTATGATCAGCTGCAAAAGTGGGATTTGACCTATGATGACCCACTTGATCTGGAAGGCAATATAGATCCTATCACAGGTGAGAAAAATGAAGCCGGCGGAGCATCTGCATTTGGCGATCAACTGTTGAGACATCTCATTGTTGGCGGTGAGTTTTATATTGGCAAAAATCTTATACTTCGCGGAAGCTACAACTACCGGCGCAGGCAGGAGATGAAAATACCGGATAAGCTGGGAATGGTTGGTTTTGCCTGGGGCGTTGGGATACGTATTTCAAAGTTTCAGATCAATTATTCGCGTTCCACTTATCACGTGATTGGCTCACCAAATTATATCAGTATTGTCACCCGTTTGAGCGACTTCACAAATTAGATTTCGAAATTCAACCATAGGGTTGTATTTTTGCATCAAGCGAAATCTATTATGCACCTTCAAAATCTCAGGCTTTCCAATTTCAAAAATTACGAAAATGCTGATATGCAGTTCTCTGAAAAGATTAACTGCTTTATTGGTGCCAATGGAGCCGGCAAAACAAATATCCTTGATGCGATCTATTACCTCTCTTTTTGCAAAAGCTATTTCAATGCCAGCGATCAGCAAAACATAAAACACCATGCTGAATTTTTTACGGTTCATGGACTGTATCAACGGCCCGGCCTCGAACCCGATCAGGTGAGTTGTGTGCAAAAACGGCGGCAAAAGAAAGTGTTTCAACGCAATAAGAAAACCTACGAAAGACTTGCTGATCATATCGGAAAAATTCCTCTCGTTATGATTTCGCCATACGATCGCGATTTGATCAACGAAGGAAGTGATCTGCGACGTAAATTTATTGATGGCGTTATCGCACAGTTTAGTCCGCCCTATCTCGATGCTTTGTTGCAGTACAACAAAGTTTTGGCGCAACGAAACGCCTTACTGAAACAATTTGGCGATCAGCAGAAGTTTGACCGGGAATTGCTGCGTTTGTGGGAGGAACAAATGCTCAAGCCTGCCGAAGTTATCTATCAGGCCAGAAGAGATTTTTTAGCTGATTTTCAGCAGATTTTTCAGCAATACTATAAAATCGTTTCAGGAGGTAATGAAGAGGTTAGTATTGAATATGATACGGCCTTGCATGATAAAAAACTGCAAGAGTTGTTAGATGAAAGCATTGGCAGAGATCGCGCCACACGCTACACCAATGTAGGTGTGCATAAGGACGACCTGCTTTTTCTGATGAACAGCTATCCGGTGAAACGGTTTGGGTCGCAGGGACAGCAAAAATCGTTTGTGATTGCCATCAGGCTGGCTCAATATGATTTTACCTTGAAGAAAATGGGCTATAAACCCATCCTTCTTTTTGATGATATCTTCGATAAGCTTGATGATCAGCGTGTGGCTCATTTGGTGAAACTGCTGGGGAATGATTATTTTGGGCAGGTATTTATTACCGATACACAACGGCAACGGATAGATTTCCTGTTTGAGGGCACAAATATTGATCATAAAGTTTTTGATGTAAATCAGGGTGCAGTGTATCAGCAGCAGCTATAGTTTTAAATATGCACTGCTAGCACCAATTATCAGGCTTGTTATCAACAGAGTAAAAGTTATTTTTATGTCAACACACAATGAGGAGCCTCTGGGGGATGTGATTCGTCAATTGCTCAAGGTTTATAGCTGGGAGTCGAAGCTGGAGGAAGTGAAACTGATTAATTCCTGGCCAAAAGTAATGGGTAAGATGATTCAGAACAAAACACTTGACTTGCATATTGAAAAGAAAGTGCTTTTTGTTCATCTTGATTCTGATGCGCTGAAGCATGAGCTTTCCTTTGCTAAATCGTTGATAATTAAAAATCTAAACCAAGAGGCCGGTAAAGAAGTGATCAATGAAATTGTGTTCCGGTAAGCTGGTCTGAAAATGGTGCTAACGAATCCTTGATGTCTCAAATCTATTTGTTGCGCCTGTGTTTTAACGCACGAATGCTGTTGAACTGATGTTTTTATAAAAGTCGTTTTTGGGTCTGCTGTATTTTAATGGCGTTAGATGGCTGAAAATTGAAGCCGATTGACTAAATTTGTCGCCCTATTCACTAATAATCTTATTTATGGCTAATACATCTGATTTCAGAAATGGTTTGATCATTGAATTTAATGGAGATTTGTATTCAATTGTTGAGTTTCAGCATGTGAAACCTGGTAAAGGCGCTGCTTTTGTGCGGACGAAATTAAGAAATTTGAAAACAGGAAAAGTGTTGCCAAATACCTTTCCGGCTGGTATTAAAATTAATATTCAGCGAGTGGAGCGCCGCCCTATGCAATATTTATATAACGATGGGCAGGATTATCATTTCATGAACAACGAAACTTTCGAACAGATTCCGATAGCTACAGAATTGATCAATGCGCCTCAGTTTCTTAAAGAAGGGGATATGGTTGAGGTAATGTACCATACTGATACTGAATCTGTTTTGAGCTGTGAGCTTCCCGCAACAGTTGTTCTTGAAGTAACCTATACAGAACCCGGAGAAAAAGGTAATACAGCAACCAATACCTTTAAAGATGCTACCCTTGAGACAAATGCGGTAATAAAAGTGCCTTTGTTTATCAATATTGGCGATAAGATCAAAGTTGATACCCGCGACGGAAGTTATTCGGAACGTGTTAAAGAATAAGGCTTTATAAATAGCGTATGAAATTTAATCCAGCCCTTGTTCTCTCAAAGCTTGCGGAACAGCTGCATGCCGAGTTTTTAGGTGATCCTGAATTTCTAATCACCGGATTGAATGAAATTCACATGGTTGAACCAGGTGACATCACTTTTGTCGATCATCCCAAGTACTATGATAAAGCTTTGAATTCGAAGGCAACTACAATCCTTATCAACAAAAAGGTAGATTGTCCCGAAGGGAAAGCCTTGATTTTTCATGACAAGCCTTTTGATGCCTTTATACAAATTATTCAGGCTTATCGTCCTTTTGAAGCCTCCCGGGTAGCAATTAGTCCGGAAGCAAAAATTGGTGAAGGAACAATTATTCAGCCCGGAGCATTTATTGGAAATCATGTTACAATCGGTAAAAACTGCCTGATACATTCCAATGCCAGCATTTATGACCATACGGTTATTGGGGACGATGTAATTATACATGCCAACAGTGTGATAGGTGCTGATGCCTATTACTTTCAGCGGCGCCCCGAAGGCTATAAAAAGTTTGAGTCGTGTGGGCGCGTTATCCTTGGCAACCGTGTGGAAGTTGGAGCGCTTTGCAGTATCGACAAAGGAGTAACGGGTGATACCATCATCGATGATGGAACAAAGCTCGACAATCATTGTCAGATTGGGCACGATACCTATATCGGCAAAAATTGTTTGATAGGCTCACACGCTGCTATTGCTGGTGTTACCCGAATTGAGGACGATGTGATATTGTGGGGAAGAGTTGCCATTAATAAGGATATTGTTATTGGAAAGGGTGCTGTTATTTTGGCAACTTCAGCTGTAGATAAATCACTTAAAGGTGGAAAAACCTACTTCGGTGTGCCTGCTGATGATGTGAGAAAGAAATGGCGCGAGCTGGCAGCTTTGAGGCAATTGCCCGATTTTATTGCTGGTAAGCGATAGTGTCAGATTCTTAATGATGTTTCAAAGACCGGTGATTATCGGTCTTTTTCTTTTGGCAGAATTTTGTCCGATTCTTGCGAATGGATATCTTCCAGGTCAGCAAAATATAAATCCATCACTACAATGATTGCCATTGATCCCCATACCGGCAAGGAAAGTTTATCAGTATCCAGAAAGTTATTCAAAAGGCCGTGCACAAAATAGCTTATCAGGGCAAGTGTAGCGGCCAGACTAAGTATTCGGGCTTCTTTATTTCGGGCTCTTTTGTGAGTTCGTAGTCCGGTATAAATCATTGTGCCAACCAAAAGAAATACCAGCAACATACCAATAACACCCATCTCGGAAAGCGGACCGATGTATTCGCTGTGTGCGTTGCCGCCATCGCCTGCGTTGGTGCTTATTATTGTTTTCTCTTTTGAACGCTGAAAAGGTGCATAAACGAATTGATAGGTTCCGGGACCCCAACCAAAGAATGGCCTTTCGTTGAACATCCTGATGGCTGCTTGCCATCGATTGATGCGCTCAAGGTTTGAGGCATCCGAAGAAATATTAGTGATGGAACGAACGTGTTCAGCCAGGTTATTGGATGAGTCCTGCTTATTTTTTTCCAGCGCATCAATAATTTGATGTTGAAACGAAAAAAAGAGGATCAAAATGGTTGCAAAAGCAGCTAAGATCCACCTGAATTTTATATGTAATAATACTGCAATAAATACGCCAAGCGCTGCAGCGATGCTAATCCAGGCTGCCCGACTTAGCGATAAGATGGTGCCCACAGTAAGCAAGCCGATTACTATAAAAACCAAGGTTCTTTGCCAGGGTTTAATGCCAGGGTAGAAGGCATAGGCAACTGAAAAAATAAGGTAAATTGCCAGCGCGGCACCATATGCAGTGTGGTCGTTATAAAATGGTGACATAACCCAATGTGCCGAATCATCACTGAAACCATAACTGGCATGATTTATTACGGTATAGAATATGATTACGATAAGACTGAAAGTGTAAAGCCAGATAAACCAGTGTAAGTTATTCAGACGCCGGAAAACCATCGCTGCGACAAAAAATGAGGGGACGACAAACCACAAGCGCGAAACAATATATTTTACTGAAACAAGTGGTATTTCGCTGGTAAAAGTTGTTATGATCATCCAGCCAAACATCAGATAGATAACCAGCGCAATTGGATGCAAGGCTATTTTTGAATCATAATTTCTTTCGTATAAAAACTTGGCAATAAATAGCACCAATACGCCTGCCAGCATGGGTTCGACGGGTAAGGAAATGGCGAGCCCAACATCCATATCTTCTATATTTACAGATAGTGGTGTTAAAAAGCTGATCAATAAAATAACTTTATCCAAAGAGAATATATAGAGCATCAATATGCCTAAAACGATGGGTAAGCTAAAAGCAAGGTAGAAATCTTTTTGTACGACCAAATACAAATTCAAGGCAACAAATAAAGCTGCTGCCAGGTATAACCATGCTATTTTGATGCGATCAGTCAAATTAAAATCGTTAGCTGTCTGTGCGTCCTGTTGTTAATCTACGCTTGTTTTCGATGATAAAAATTGCCAATACGGCAATTAATAGGGCACCAATTGCTGAAAGCGCAACAATAACCCATCTTACAGGGTAAGCTTTTTTGTCGGATGGAAAAGGTTGAGAAATGATGTTCGAATAGGTTAGTTTTGAAAGATAAAAGCGCATTTCCTGTTCATAATCAACTTTGATATCAACATAGGTTCTTGATTCATGTTGCAGCATTTCTACTGTTGTGAGCAAGTCGCCGCCAAGTTTTTCAATATTACTTTTTAATTCTTCTACCGCTTTGGAGTTCACATTTCTGCTGTCGGAACCATCAAAAGTTTTTAGGAATCCACGCATAATTTCCTGTGATTGAACACTATAATCGATAAGGCCGTAGGTTGTACCCAAATCTTCAAGGCGGTTTTTGAGTGAGTCGATCAGTTGGAGTTTAGATTTTAGCTGTTGTTCATACATCTGTACAACCTCAAAGCGCTTGCCTCTGTGCAACTGGCCTATCTTAATATTATAAAGCTCTAAAATCGACATCGCCATGGCTGAGGCAACTTCAGGATCTTTGTCCATCACTACAATAGAAATTGCTTCAAAAGGCGTTTTACCAATCTTAACCTTGTCGTGGTATTCTCGGTGCAAGGCAGTGCGCCAGTATGGATAAGCCGGGTCAATACCGTAGTGTTCCAAAAGATTGAAACGATTAACTATTGAATCAACAATTGATTGCGACTGAATAATCTGAAGCATTTGTTCGGTTTCGCTTTCATCAGAATAGCTGTTGATATTAGCAGGGTATGCAATGGCCTCAGACTTATACAAGGGTGTAATAAAAGATGAGCCCGAGAAGAACGCACCTAATAAAACAGCAAAAATGAAAACTACAGCAAGGTGATATTTCCATTTGAGTAGCAGCCGAACCAATGAAGTGTTGTTAAAATAATTATCCATCTTGATGTGATTATGCTTGTTGTTATTCCTTAGTTCTTTTCGTATTGCTTTGATACTTTCTTTAATTCTTTCTGTGTAAAGTCGTTTAGGCTTTTTTTTTGTGGTTGCCAAAGGTTCATTCTGTCAATCACAGCAAGTATCAATAGCATCAGTACAAAAGTACTTGTTAGAGCTATAGCAGCTATTAGCCAACGTATTGGATATGATTTGCGCTCTGCTTCATAGGCGGAGCTAACAACGAATTTATGAGGAAGATTTTGGGTGGCATCCACTTTGGCTTCCTCATATTTTGCTTTAATCTGAGAGAGTTGTTTCCGCTCATGCTCCAGGTTATCTCGGATTGATACATAATCGCCCCCATATTCGGCCAAAACTTTTAGACGTTCTTCAATGGCCTGGATACCTGCCCGATTGTTCTTGGCCAGTTCGATGGCAAGCTGTTGATTCATCATCTCTGCCTGGCTTTCATAATCATGTATGCCAAGTTTGCGCAGCTTGTTCAGTGAGTCTTCCATCTGCTGTACCTCAGCACGCAGTTGGAGGTATTCGGACTCAACAATTTTAAACGCCTTGCGCGAAACTTCTTTACGCATATTATTCATCGTGGAGTCGAAAAGCTCAGCAATATCATTGGAAATATTGGCAGCCATAACAGGACTTTTATCCAATACCGTAATTTTTACAGCAGTATATTCTGTTCTTCTGAATTTTATGCGATCCTCATAGGTTTCATAAAGCTTGGTATTCCGGTATTTTTCGTTTGGCCGGATGCCGTAATGCGACATGAGATCATATTTCTCAATGATTTTGTCTTTTATTTTGTTCGAGTTCAGCACCTGTAACATCTGTTCAGTTTGCTCATCTTCTCCAAATTCCAACAAATCTTTACTGGTTTGAAAATTGGTGCTCAGCAAAATTTTTGAGATTGAATTGGTGGACGTTGGATACAAAATCGTAATAGATTTGTAGAGTGGCGTTATGAAATAGGGAGAGGTAAACACAAAACTTAATAAAGCAGTTACTGCTAATACAATCAGCATTGGTTTCTTGTAATCTATCACCAACTTCAACAAGCTGAAGGAGTTAATGTCGCCTTTTACCGGTTCTTGCATGGATTTCCTGATATTTTTAAAAGGTCGTCAAATGTACATGATTTTTTTTAAATCGGTAACTGTATCTATACTGATTGTTAAAAGTTATGGATTTTTTTTTCAATCAACTGTTTTCAATCAATATTTTAGAAATTTTAGCTGCTTTTTTGCCTCACAAAAAGCAATTTGCTGAGCTCTGAAAGCCGCAGCAGTCCACTGAAAAAGGATGCCAATAGACTTATTATTGCAGCCAAAGCGAAATTTATGATCCAATGGTAAGGCAGTAAGCGGGAGAAAAAGCTTGCTAAAATCGCGATGATGACAAATGCTGCCAGGCGCAGCCAGAAAGAGAAACCAAAGTTAAGCTTAAAAATTTTCCATGCCATTAAAAACTGTAATAATGCGGTAAATACCTGAACGCTTAGGCTGGCATAGGCAGCGCCTAGAGCTTGCCATTGGGGAATAAGCAGGAAATTTATGGCAACATTTACCACAACTCCTGATGCTGCAATAATATTGAGCATTTTTAAATTTCCATTAGCAGTAAGCAGTGTTCCAAAGATATAGGTAACCGAAACGGCGACAAAACTTCCCATAAGCAATCTGAAAATTGCGGCAGAAACACTGATTCGCTCCTCGAATGCGATAACCGATTCGCCACTTTGTAAGCCATATAATAGCTGCATAATTTCGGTGCTGTAAAATATCGAGAGAATAGCCACGATAGATGACATGCTGATTATGAGGCTGAAAGAAAGTTTTGCCATTTCTTTTACAGCCTGTTTTTTCTTAATCAGTGAAGCAAACATTGGCAAAAGCAATACCGAAAAAAGCAAAGAAATATTGTTGCCTGCATCGAGCAATCTGAAAGCACGGCTGTAAATCCCGGTCTGTATTTTGCCGAGTTCTCCTCCCAGAATGCGTTCAATCAAAACGGGTTCCAGCCTGTTATAAAAGCTCATCAGCAATACCAACAGCGCATAGGGAATGCTTTTCTTGATGATCATCAGCGAAAAAGGCAGGCTGAAATTGAGCTTGATTTTTCCGGAATATTTCAAAACGAAAAATGTTGCAACAACAATGGTAACAGCGTAAGCAAAAGTTTGGGCATAAACATACCACTCGATCCGAAATTGATCTTTAAAAAATCCGGACCAAAGTAAAAATCCACAAATCAGTATCATCAGCAAGCGGTCGAACACCGAAAGGAAGCTATCCGTTTTGAAAAGCAGCAAACCCGAAATATTCGATCTCAGGTAAAGAATAAACGATAGTAACACCTGATTAATGCCTACCCAGGCTAAAAGTTTCAGCTGCTGACCATCGTATCCAATCAGAAAGCCTATCAGGAAAATGACGAAACCGTAAAGTATTACCAACAGCATCTTCACTACGGTGATGCCAGCCAAATGTTTATTTAAAAGCTGATTGTTTTGGGCAATATTTCTGTTGTTGAAATTCGTTATGCCCAGATCGAGTAGGATGTAAAAAAGAAAGGAAAAACTGAAAACAGAGGAATAAAAACCATAGCTGGCATCGCCAACCGTATTTTGAACGGCACGATCAACGCCTAAAATCCAAAATGGCTTAATTAAAAGATTCAGGAAAAGTAAAAGCGCCAGGTTTTTAACGAATCTGTTTTGCATCAGCTATGCATTCGGTTGAATCTGCTAAGGTATAAAAAAGAAATTCTGTGTATGATGTTTCTTAGGATCAAAGTCAATAAGCTTTTTATCGTTTAACACTTTTATCTGATAACCACTGCTTTTCATCAGGTCGAAACATTTTTGCCGGTTGTCGTTTTCCCATAGTTCTGTGTAAATCAGCGGCCTGTATTTACTGATGATTTTTTTTGCTCCGTCCAGCACAAAAAACTCAAAGTTTTCAACATCAAGTTTTATTGCGGTAACAGCTGAGGTCGTGTTTTTTAGCAGCTCGCAATCATCCAAAGTAGTTATTGGTGTTGTAAAACTCTTTCCTTTATTAAACTCAGTGATCGATTCATGCACTACATGGCTCAATCCCTGCATTTTAACTTTGTCCAAAACCGGCATTACCATATTCACCTCACCATTGGAATTCCCAAGGGCTTTTTCAACTACCGTAACATTCTTGAGTTTATAAAATTCCAACACCTTGCGTAAAGCTTTAATATTGTGGGGTATAGGTTCGAAGGAAATAATTTGTGCTTGCGGACGATTTTTACCCAGCCAAACCGACATGATGCCAATATTAGCACCAATATCTAATATTGTACCCGTTTCAGGAATCAGGTTCAAAAAGTGTAAAAAGTCGCCTTCCTTCTTATTCCATTTTAATGTGTTGATCACGAAAAGAGAAAACAAAAACAGATAGCTGTCGAAACCCAACAGCTTTTGCAAGATCTTTTTTACCCACGCCTTCATTTAAAATTCTGATATTTGCGGCAAAGTTAGCAGATATTCATTACGGATTTTGCCAAAAACATATTATGGCCATACGAATTGCAGTCAATACGCGCTTACTGATAAAAAACAAACTGGAAGGAATAGGCTGGTTTACATACGAAAACCTCAGGCGTATCGTAAAAAACCATCCCGAAGTAGATTTTTATTTTTTTTTCGACCGCAGCCCTGATCAGGAATTTATTTTTGGAAAAAATGTGACGGCGCTCGTGTTGCAGCCGCCTGCGCGTCATCCGTTTTTATTTGTGCTTTGGTTTGAGTGGTCCGTAAATCGTGCTCTAAAACAACTTAAACCCGATTTGTTTTTATCCCCTGATGGTTACCTTAGTTTGCGTAATAATACGCCTGATCTGGCTGTGATCCACGACCTGAACTTTGAGCATTTTCCGAAAGATTTGCCATTTTTGGTTCGCTGGTATTACCGGTGGTTTTTTCCGCGTTTTGCGCGTAAAGCCAGTCGAATAGCTACTGTTTCCAACTTTTCGAAAAATGACATCTTCAAGCAGTACGGCGTTCCTTTGTCGGATATTGATGTGGTTTATAATGGTGCGAATGAAAACTTTGTGCCAATTTCCGTTGAGGAAGCTCAGGAAATTAAAGAAATTTATACTGCAGGAAGTGATTATTTTTTGTTTGTTGGCTCGCTGCATCCCCGCAAAAACCTTGTCAGACTATTTAAAGCTTACGATCTTTTTTGCGAACAACAGCCGACTACAATTAAGTTAATGGTTGTAGGCGAAAAGAAATGGTGGACAGAGCCAATCAAAGAAGCCTACGAAGGGATGAAGCATAAAAATGAAGTTGTTTTTTGCGGACGACTTGATGCTGATCGCTTGCACAAAGTAACGGCATCTGCCTTTGCTGTAACTTATGTGTCCTATTTTGAAGGCTTTGGCATTCCAATTATTGAAGCTTTTCGGTGCGGAGTGCCTGTGATTACTGCTAATGTTACGGCCATGCCCGAGGTGGCTGCTGATGCTGCGCTTTTGATAGATCCTTTCGACGAACAGTCGATAGCAGATGCTATGCAACTGCTTGCTTCCGATGAAGAAAAGCGCAAGCAGCTTATCGAAAAAGGAACGAAGCGCGCCAGATTATTCAGCTGGGACAAGTCGGCGAATAAACTCTGGGAAAGTATTTTAAGAACTATTGATCAATCCACAGAAAATTAACGATATGAATATCTTAGTAATTGGTTCCGGAGGTCGTGAGCATGCTATTGGATGGAAGCTCAGGCAAAGCAAAAAGTGCGAAAAACTTTTTTTTGCCTCCGGTAATGCAGGCACAGCGCAAGTTGGCGTTAATATTCCGGTAGATGTAACAGACTTCGATGCTTTAAAGCATATTTGTGTTGAGGAACAGATTGAATTGGTGGTTGTAGGTCCTGAACAGCCTTTAGTTGAGGGTATTACTGATTTTTTTCAAGCGGACAGTTTTTTAAAGGACATCGCGATCATCGGCCCCGACAGCCATGGTGCACGTTTGGAAGGAAGCAAAGCTTTTGCCAAACAATTTATGCGCGAAAACGGAATCCCGACAGCTGTTTCGATGGATGTAAGCCGCGACAATATTGAACAAGGTATTGAATACCTGCGTAGCATGGCAGCACCTTATGTGCTAAAAGCCGATGGTTTGGCTGCCGGGAAAGGTGTGCTGATTATTCATAATCTTGAAGAGGCCGAAAAGGAGTTGCAATCCATGCTCGAAGGTAAGTTTGGTGATGCATCGAGCAAAGTAGTGATTGAGCAATTTTTAAACGGTATCGAACTTTCTGTTTTTGTGCTTACCGATGGCACAGATTATAAAGTGCTTCCGGCGGCAAAAGACTACAAAAGAATAGGAGAGGGCGATACAGGACCGAATACAGGTGGTATGGGCGCTGTTTCTCCGGTGGTTTTTGCCGACAAGGACTTTATGCAAAAGGTGGAGGATCGGATTATTGTTCCCACCCTCAACGGACTTAAAAAAGCAGGAATAGTCTATAAAGGCTTTATTTTCCTGGGCCTTATGAATGTTGAGAGCGATCCTTTCGTAATTGAATATAATGTGCGCTTAGGCGATCCTGAGACAGAGTGTATTTTGCCGCGTTTAGAATCTGATTTCGTAGATCTTTTAATGGCAGCTTTTCAGGGAAATCTGAGTGAGATAGTGTTGGAAACCGACGATAGGCCGGCAGTAACTGTAATGATGGTTTCGGGTGGTTATCCGGGCGATTACGAAAAAGGCAAACTCATTTCCGGACTGGAAACGACAAAAGAATGCGTTGTTTTTCACGCTGGAACAACCATAGATGTTGAAACACAACAAGTGAAGACAAGCGGAGGACGCGTATTGGCTGTAACTTCCTTGGATTACAGCGTTGAAGCGGCAAGAAAAACGGTTTATGCCAATGTCGAAAAAGTAACTTTTAAAGGCGCTGCCTATCGTGCTGATATTGGTATCGATATTTTGGCATTTAAAGCCTGATAGCTATGATTCGCTTCTTTCGTTCGAGTTTTGCTGCGCAATATTTGGTGGTCGTTTTACTGGCTTTTTTGCTATGGCTACCGGCATTTTTGCAGCAGCTTTCTCCCCTTCAAATTGACAATGGAAGACAGCCTTTGTATGATTTAATTGTCAGCAATCTCAACGATTTTCCATACGTGGCGCTTTCTGTAGCTTTGCTCTTGTTGCTTTTTCAGGCTTTCTTCTTCAACGCGATTCTTGCTGCCAACAATTTTATTCAACGGGTTGGCTCCAGCGGGGCTTTCGTTTATGTGTTGTTGTTTAGCTATACCGCGGAATACACAAACACACATGCTTTTTTATATGCTGCGGTTTTTATTCTGGCAACGCTGCATACGCTCTTTCTGATTGTAGAAACCGATAGACCACACTTTTACCTTTTTAATACTGGATTTTTTGTTGCAACAGCAGCCTTATTCTACCCGCCAGCCGCATTGTTGATTTTGTGGATTTTTATCTCAATGATAATCGGACTTCAGGCAAGTATCCGAAACTTTTTGACAGTTATTTTGGGTTTTCTTACACCGGTTTACTTTTTGGTGAGCTGGTATTTTCTTACTGATCAGCTGGCAACAAATTTTGCGCTTTACAAAGGAGTATGGATTCAATGGCTCCCTGACTTTAATCAGATTTCAATATTTCAGTGGGCTATAGGAATCAATATCATACTATTACTCCTGTTTGCTACAAGGCCTGTTTTTGGCACTAAAACAGAGAAAAACCTTCGGCTGCGCAAAAAGATCAGTATGGTGAATGCATTACTGGTTTTTTCGTTACCCATGTTATTTTTTCAGACGGGTTCTATAATCAATAATACCGCCTTGCTTTTACCCATAGCTGTTTACCTTTCGTTCGATTTTGCTTATGCGCAACGACTCCGCTGGAGAAGTTTGCTACTGGGACTGCTAGTTCTGTTGATTGTTGTGAATCAATATAGTAAATTGTTTTTTTGATGGGACTTCATAGGTTATATAAGGCCGGAGTAATTGAAGCTGGTTGCGACGAAGCCGGCAGGGGATGCCTGGCCGGGCCTGTTGTTGCTGCCGCGGTAATTTTAAATCCGGAAAAGGACTATCCCCAGCTGAATGACTCAAAAAAGTTGACTGCTGCAAACAGAGAGCAGTTGCGCATTATAATCGAAAAGGAATCTCTTGCCTGGGCCATAGGATCAGCTTCTGCCGGCGAAATAGACCAGATCAATATTTTGCAAGCCAGTTTTTTGGCAATGCACCGCGCTATTGAACAGCTCAAGCTGAAGCCGGAAAGTCTGCTTATTGATGGAAACAGGTTTGTGGCCTACAAAGAAATTACGCATCAGTGTATTATTGGTGGCGATGGTCTGTATCAAACTATTGCGGCTGCCTCTATTTTAGCCAAAACATACCGCGATACCTTGATGATAGCAGCGCATAATGATTATCCAGAGTATGGTTGGGATAAAAATAAAGGCTACCCGACCAGGGCACACAAAAACGCTATTGCTATTTATGGCCTTAGTCCGCTGCACCGGCTAAGCTTTAACTGGGGCAAACAGCTTAAGCTGAAAATGTGAGCAGCTATTAACAATGTGCTGTTGAAGACTGACTTGGAAGTAATGTCAGGGTTTTCAAATAGTGATTAACTTTGTTAGTTCAATAAACCACCTTGTATCATGCAAAAAAACTGGCTAAAATATTTTCTTTCTTTTGCTGTACTCATTTTTGCCGGACTGATTCTTTTTTACTTTTTCACAAAAAGTCAAACTACCACAGTGCCTGTATTACAGGCAGTTCCAACCAATGCTGTTTTTATTGCCGAGATGCATGAAGCAGGGCCGGTTTGGGAAAAACTTCGTCATCAAACAACTTTATGGCCTGTTATTTCAGGGATTGATGAGGTTGCCCGATTCCAATCCAGAATGCTTTGGCTTGATACCTTGTTAGCAGGCGAAACGGAATTTGTAAATTCGATGAAGGCGCGACAGTTGAGTTTTTCGCTACACCCTGTGGGCGAGGAATTTGCATTTCTGTTTGTTGCTGAAGTGAGAAAAGATCTGGCATTTCATCAAGCTGAATCCCTGATTCAACAGAAGTATAATGGCAGAGTCAGTATTGCTGAACGCACCCAAGCGCAAAATCAAAGCGCCCTCATTATAGATGCTCAAAACGGAGAACAGTATTCTTTTGCCCTTGTCAATGGTTTATTTATTGGAAGTTTTAACAGAGACTTGCTTAATCAGGCACTGGAACAGCTTAAACAGGAGAAGGATTTGACGGATCATCCTGAATTTAAGCGCTTGATGCAAACCCGCGGTACAGCTGTGGATGGCTATGTGTATCTTCAGCATCAATTTTTGCAAGAATTGATAACATATTATACCAGAGATGTTTATAAGGAATATACTGCCGAAGTCTTTGGAAAATTTGGCGCCTGGACAGCCCTTGATGTATTGGTGAAAAAACAGGATTTATTGTTGAATGGGTATTCGCTCGCTGCTGATAGCAACGATTATTTGTATCAGTTACAAGGCTTGCAAGCCAGTAAAAACTCCCTTGTCAATATGCTTCCTTATTCAACAAGGTTGATGCTGCATTTTGGTTTCGAGGATTATACAACATATTGGAAACGAACGCAAAAGCAAACAGAAGTCAGGGCTTTTGAGAAAAAATATAAAGTAAATGTAACAGAGCAACTCTTAGCATTTCTATCGGGTGAGTTGGCGATTTCATACATTGATAATGACGAAAAGCCGTTGTTGATTGTTGGTTTACAAAATGAAACCGGGGTAGAGGTTTTTTTGAATCGACTTGCAGCAACAGCCGGTGGCAGGACAGTTAGGCGGATGGAAAATGCGCAAATGGTGCAAATGAATCCAACGTCTTTTCCTGAAAAGTTATTCGGTGAGCAGTTTTCCGGCATAAAAGGAAAATATTACCTCATCACTGATCAGTATCTGCTGGTTGCTGATGAAGTTAGTGTGTTGGAACAAACCCTGCATATGTATCGTACCGGGCGCACGCTCGACATGAATGAAAATTTCAAAGACTTCCAGAATAATCTTGCCGAGCAGGCCAACCTCACACTCTATATTAACCTCCGTGATGGGCTGCCTTTGTTGAATCAGTTTGTTGGAAAACAGCTGGCTTTTCAGTTGCACCGTAACAAACAAAATCTGAGTGAGTTTGAAGGGGTAGCATTTCAATTGTCTTCATTTAACGATCTGATATATACCAGTGTTTATTTAAAACACAACCCCAACTACAAAGAAGAAAGCCTGGTTGCCTGGAAAACGGATCTGGAAGATGTGATGGTGGGACAGCCGCATATCGTTGAAGATCATGTTACTTCAGCTTATAATTTGATCGTTTTCGATGCCTCAAATAATATGTATCTGATTAGTCCCGATGGTGAAATCCGCTGGAAAAAGAAACTTTCTGAGGAGCCCATGGGCGAGGTTTTTGTGGTGGATTATTATAAAAATGGCAAATACCAATTCTTGTTTAACACCCCCGGATACCTGCATCTTATCGACCGAAACGGGAATAATGTTTCAGGTTATCCTGTAAAATTGCGTTCGCTGGCAACCAATGGAATCGTTGTGTTCGATTACAACAACCGCAAAGATTACCGCATTTTGGTTTCGTGTGCCGACAAACTTACCTATAATTATGAGCTGAGCGGAAAACAGGTAGATGGCTGGCAAAAGCCGCGTTCACTTGAGATTGTCACCAAAAATGTTGAACGTCTTATTGCAGGCGGAAAGGATTATATCATCATCACTGATATCAAAGGAAATGTCCGTATTGTTGACCGAAGAGGACAGGTTAGAATCAGTCCGCGTGGAAATTTGGAAAAGTCTGTTACGGCTGATTTTTATGTCAACAAAACCAATAGCAAGGGTATCCTGCTTACCGCTGACAAGCAGGGAAAACTGCTGTATGTTTCAGGTAACGGACAGCTGTCAACAACCGATTTTGGCCAGTTTAGCGATGAGCATTTCTTTTTGTATGAAGACTTTGACCAGGATGGTTATGTGGACTTTATTTACCTCGACGGACAAAAAATGGAAATCTTTAACCGTTTCAAAAAGACGCTTTTCAGTTATAATTTTAAAAATAGTATTGTCACAAAGCCCAAGTTTTTTAATATCACAAAGCGCAAAAGGCTGTTGGGAGTGGTATCAGAGACTTCACGTGAGATATACCTCATTGATAAAAATGGTAAAATGATTATTAGCTCCGGACTGGCAGGCGAAACGCCATTTGTTGTTGGTAGCCTGCATGATAGCGACGAGATAAATCTGATTACCGGAATAGGTTCAACAGTATATAATTACGTGATTTATTAGGAGACCTGATCAACTTTTGTCACTCATAGTACATGCAAAGCCTCCCTTTGAAGCTTAAACTTTGCCCGAGGACCAGTCACCTTTTCTAAGGTAAAGCCACGAAAGACTGGCCAGAAATATTCCGTAAAGCAATTCTGATGTCCATACCAAGGTTACATCAGCACCAAGGAAGTTGATAAGACTGTACACATAAATAAGATAAAAAGTGAGCACCACCAGCTCAATATGAAAGGCGGTATTGGTTTTGCCGGTTCCCAGAACGGCATTGAACAAAACAAAACCAAAAGCTAAGGCAATTGCACTAAAATTTACTACAAAAAGAACAGGAATACTGTTTTCAATCAAGGCCGGGTCGCTGCTGTAAATGCTTAGTATTGCCCTGGGCCACAACACACTTGCAAAAACCAGGAGGATGACACCGCCAACACACATCAGCAAAATTCGCCGCAGCAATAGCATCGTCTGGTCTTGCTGTCGCATGCCGATGAGATAGCTTACCATCGAATTTGAGGCAGAGGCAAATCCCCAGATAGGAATCATCAATACAATATAAACGCTGCGAATAATATTAGAAATGGCAAGTGCTTGTTCGCCGAGTTTTTCGACAAACAAAAAGAAAATAAACCAAACACCCAACGACAGGAAATTTTGCAGCATAATGGGTGCTGCCAGCTTGTAGTTTCTGATAAATAAGGCTTTATCCCAAACTTTAAAATGGTAAAGATTGAAGGTTATCGGATGTTTTTTTACCTGTGTATTAATGATCAGATAAGCCACTGCAGCACCTTCGGCAATTACGGATGCAATTGCAGCACCTTTGATACCCATCTCGGGAAATCCCCAGTGGCCAAAAATCAGCACGTAATCGAGGATGATATTAACCACGGCCATCACCAATGTGCTCCAGGTAATAATCTGTGTGCGTGCAATTCCGATATAAAAAGAGCGAAATAAAATTTGAGCAAAAGCAAAGAAAATGCCGTAAACCCTGTAATCTAAAAACTCGATGCTGGCAGCATAGATGGCGTCAGACGAAACCAAAGGACGTAATATGGCCGGCGAAAAGAAAAACAATGCCACAAAGGCAAGTATTGAGAGTGGCAACATAAAATACAGGGCATGGTCGAATGTTTTTCCTATGAGATGTTTGTTGCCTTCGCCAAAACGCCTGGAAATTATTATCTGTGCTCCTGTGCCAAAACCCAGCCCCAACATAATAAAAATCAGGTAAAACATGCCTCCAATTGCCGATGCGCCCAACGCAATTTCTCCCACGCGGCCCAAAAAAGCGGTGTCCGTTACATTGATAAAATTTTGCGCAACACTACCTAAGATAATAGGGTAGGCGATACTCCAGATACGTTTATAGGTAATATTCAGATTCACTGATTCCTGTTTTTTCAGGCTACAAATTTAGTTTAGATTAGACAGTAAACTGTTTTCCTTGCAGTTTTTGTTTTCAGATACAGGCTGTCTTATGCAAAATAGTTGAGATCAGGAGTATGCGGTAGATTTTTGGATGACAAAAAATAATGCTTGTTAATCTTTTTGCAAAACCTCATTTTTGCAGTGTAAAATAAAAAGAGAATGCATTGAATAAGGAGCTAAAGCAACTGCTGAAAGAGGGCCAGTTCGTCAAGTTCAGTGCCTATGGATTTCTGAAAAACCTGCGATTTTTTGAGCCATTCCTGGTGCTTTTTCTGCTATCCAAAGGCTTGTCCTATACTCAAATTGGAGTTTTGATTGGTCTGCGAGAGTTGTTGGTAATGCTTGTCGAAATTCCCAGCGGACTGGTAGCGGATGCTTTTGGCCGCAGACGCACACTGGCGGCTTCTTTTGTGTTTTATATGCTTTCGTTTGTCGCGTTTTATGTTTCACAAAGTTTCCCCGGTTTTATATTAGCTATGGTTTTCTTTGCCGTGGGCGACTCATTTCGATCAGGTGTGCATAAGTCCATGATTTTTGAATACCTTCAACGCTATCAAATGCAGCAATATAAAGCCGATTATTATGGCCGCACCCGTTCATGGAGCCAGATGGGTACCGCTATTTCTTCTTTATTGGCGGGTCTTTTTGTAGTGATTTCCGGAAATTATGAGCTGATATTTTTGCTTTCAATCGTACCCTATATTGCTGATTTGTTGTTGGTGCTTTCCTATCCGAAATGGCTGGACGGCGAAAGCAAAAAGGGTGAAATTTATGCTCTTTTTCGATTCAGGCAGGTTTGGAAAGCCTTTGCTACATCACTAAAAAGCAAGTTTTTATTGCGTGGTCTAACAAACAATGCCATACATTCCGCTTTTTATGCAAGCGCAAAAGATTATCTGCAGCCACTGCTGAAGGCTCTGGCGCTATTGCTCCCGTTTCAGCTCTTTGAACAGGATGAAAAACAAGCTGCCATGTTGATCGGGATCGTCTATTTCTTTATTTATCTCGGAACATCATTTATGTCGCGTTTTGCAGGAAATTTCTCAAACAAATTTTCACAAACTTCAGTGGCCTTAAATTGTACGCTTTATGCAGGCTTGTTGGCGGGCGCACTCAGCGGGCTGTTCTTTTCGCAAGGATTTGAATTGATCGCTGTTCTATTTTTCTTGTTGATATTACTCAACGAGAACCTGCGAAAACCTATTGGAACAGCATATGTTGCAGCACTTACCGACCAGAAGTCGATGGCAACACTTTTATCGGTTCAGTCGCAGCTCAAAGCATTGATGGCCGCAGTTTTTGCGCCTACAATAGGATTCCTGGCTGATCGGTTTGGGATAGGTAGTGCATTGCTGATTTTTGCTTTGTTTGCAATGGCTTTAAGTCCGCTTTACCTGGCGCGGGCAATCAGACAAAAAAAATAATTGGTTTTTACTTTTTCTGCAACAAATCAGCAGCTTAGCTGTTTTATAAAGAAATAAGGTAAGTATGAAAATAATTGTAGCAGGAGGAACAGGGCTCATCGGTAGCATGTTATTAAAACGCCTTGCGGGCAAAAACGACATTGTGCTTTTCACTCGAAATCCAAAATCGGCCCACAAACAATTTGAAGGTGCCGGTTTTCAGATCATGAGTTGGGATCAGCCTGAGGAACAGCTTTTGGGAGCCATAAAAAATAGCGATGCCCTCATCAATTTGTCGGGAGCCGGTATCGCAGATAGCAAATGGACGCCAGCACAAAAACAAAAGCTGAAGAACAGTAGGCTAAAATCCATTGACAAACTTGTTTCGTTGATTAAAAAAGCCGATTTGCATCTTAAAGTTGTCTTACAAGCATCGGCAATAGGTTATTATGGTAATCATGCTGAAAGGATTTTTACGGAAGATGATGCTCCCGGCGAGAATTTTCTGGCACAACTAAGTATGGAATGGGAAAAGAAAGCGGCTAAATATTTGCCTTTTACTGACAGGCTGATATTATTGAGAACCGGCGTAGTGCTGACACCCGAAGGTGGTGCTTTGAAGCCCTTGATGCAACCATTTAAGTTTTTTGCCGGAGGCAAAATGGGATCCGGAAGACAATGGGTTTCGTGGATAGATATGGAAGATCAAATTGGCGCAATACTCTTTTTATTGTCGCACAATAGCAGTAATGGAGCCTATAATTTAACTGCTCCAAATGCAGTAAGGCAGCAGGAATTGGCGTCGGCAATCGGAAAAGCGATGAAGCGGCCAAATTGGTTGCCTGTGCCCGGTTTTGCGCTAAAAATGCTGATGGGTCAAATGGCTGAAGAAATGCTTCTGGAGGGTGCGCACGTAATGCCAAAGCGTTTGTTGGATGCCGGCTTCGAATTTCAATCGCCCGATATTGATATTGCTCTATCGCATTTGCTCTCCTAATCTTAGTGGACATAAAAAACGAAAGCTTAAAAGGATGAAAAAATTAAACATGGGTGATCTTTTGCCTGAATTTAAATTACAAAATCAAAAGGAACAATGGGTCAATAGTAATCAACTTGTTGGAGAATCTGCTCTTGTCATTTATTTTTATCCTAAAGATGATACGCCCGGATGCACTGCTGAAGCATGTGCCTTTAGAGATCAGTATGAGGATTTTACAGCTGCCGGAGCCAAAGTAATTGGTATAAGTGCAGATGCTGTTGAATCTCACAAGCAGTTTGCCGAGAAATATCGCTTAAGTTTCGATCTCTTAAGTGATACCAATAATGAGGTTCGTAGAAGTTTTGGCGTACCGAAAAGTATGCTTGGATTATTGCCCGGAAGAGTTACATATGTTTTTGACAAAAAAGGCAGATTGATTCATCAGTTCAATTCGCAGTTTAATGCTAAAAAGCATATTGAGGAAGCGCTTGTTGCACTCAGAAAGTAAGCGTCTGGTATTATGCCAATACCTTGGGATAGCACAAAAAATATTTTGTTACCGGAAATGTCAAAACACTGATATTTAGTTGATCAGAAGCCTCAGAGATATCTTTTATGCTACCATCTTTATAGAGGATGTTAATTCGCGCTTGTTGTGGATGATAGGCATGATTTGATGTTTTTCCGCTGATTAACAAATAGTTGGACTCTTCTGCTGAAAGTTTAAAATGATTGCAAATATTTTTTCTGAGGGCATCTTTTCTTTCTTCCGGAAAATCCGTTGTAGAAATTTCGACTTTAAAAAGTTGTCGGTCAACGATTGCCTGACTGAGCAAACGCAGCACTTTATCCGGGTGATTATACCAGATTTTTAAGGCCGTAAACACATCAAAATCATCAAGCTGACTATAATATTTTAGTGCATTCTCATCTTCATCAAGCTGCTTAAATTGTCCTTTTTTTTGAAGAAAAAATGCAAGGGGATCAGTTATCTTATCAACAAGCTGTGGCGAGATTTCCTTTGCCCTTAGCAAAACCTTCATGAGCATATGCTCAGCACTTAAAACGGTTTTATGGAGGTAAACCTGCCAGTACATCAGCCTTCGGGCTACAATGAATTTTTCAACAGAGTATATGCCTTTTGCTTCTATAGCCAACTCATTGTCAACAACTTCAAGCATTGCTAAAATCCGGTCAGCATTAATATTGCCTTCTGTGACTCCGGTGAAGAAGCTGTCACGTTTCAAATAGTCCATCCGATCCATGTCTATCTGGCTGGATACCAGTCTGCTTAAAAAACTCTTTGGATGGTTGTCCGTAAAAATAGCTATCGCCTCATCCAGCGCCCCATGAAATTGGGCGTTGAGGCGTTGCATCAATAACAGCGAAATGGTTTCATGCGTAACACCCTGAATGATTGTTTGTTCCAGCGTGTGCGAATAGGGCCCGTGACCAATATCATGCAATAAAATTGCAATGGAGGCAGCCTGAGCTTCGTGCTGGGTGATGGCGTATCCTTTGTTGCGTAGCAACTGTATGGCTTGCTGCATCAGATGCATGGCACCAAGGCTGTGATGAAATCGCGTATGTAGGGCTCCCGGATAAACCAAATGGGTTAGGCCAAGCTGCTTGATTCGTCTTAAGCGTTGAAAATAAGAGTGTTCTATAAGATCGAAATGTAGTTCATCCGGAATATTAATAAAGCCGTAAACGGGATCATTGAATATTTTCTTCTTGTTAGATCGTTCTATGGGCATAATAATTGTTAATTTTGTACAAATAGCCGGAGCTTGCACAATAAAAGGAGTGCATTACTCATTTTAACTACAAAATTAAGATTATCGTCAACACTTCTACCCATTTCAACTTTCAAAAGCAGTGATTGAGGAATTATTCTCAAACACTAAACTTAAATAACAATTAATTTATGGACAAGATTCGTATTCTATGGGCTGATGATGAAATTGATTTGTTGAAGCCGCATATCATGTTTTTAGAACAAAAAGGCTATGAGCTGGTTGCCGTGAATAATGGCGATGAGGCATTGGATATAGTGAGGGCAGAGGCCTTTGACATCATTTTTCTGGATGAAAACATGCCCGGACTATCCGGTATTGAGACCTTGGAGAAGATTAAAGCAGAATTCCCGAATTTACCTGTTGTGATGATTACCAAGAGTGAAGAGGAATCGATTATGGAGGATGCCATCGGGAGTAATATTGCTGATTATTTGATCAAGCCCGTTAAGCCAAATCAGATTTTGCTCAGCCTAAAACGCAACCTCGAAAACCGTAAACTGGTCAGTGAAAAATCCACCATGAGCTACCAGCAGGAGTTTAGAAATATTGGTATGGAATTGAACAATCAGCTCAATTTTAAGGAATGGACGGAGGTGTTCAAGAAACTTACACGTTGGGAACTTGAATTGGAACGAACAGAAGATGAAGGTATTAAAGAGGTTCTGAATATGCAAAAAGATGAGGCCAATACCCAGTTTTCCAAATTTATTGAAAAAAATTACATCGATTGGCTTAATCGTAACCCGGATGACAAACCGGTGTTGTCGCACACGCTTATTCGCGATAAGTTAATGCCGGTTCTTGAAAGAAACGAAAGGCCGGTTTTCTTATTAGTCATAGACAATTTGCGCTACGACCAGTGGAAAGTGATTCAGCCGCTGATCGAGCAAAGTTTCAGGGTGGAAACAGATGAAATTTATTGCAGCATTTTGCCAACCACCACGCAATATGCGCGCAATGCGTTATTTGCAGGATTGATGCCCAATGAAATTAGAAAAAAGTATCCCCAATACTGGAATGATGAGGAGGACGAGGGCACAAAGAATCAATTTGAATCAGAATTGCTTAATGAACAACTCAAACGGTTTGGCAAGGATATTCGCTTTTCGTACAACAAGATTTTAAACCTTAATGCAGGTAAACGATTGGCTGAAAATATGTCCAATCTTATGAGTAATCAACTGAATGTGATTGTGTATAATTTTATCGATATGCTTTCGCATGCCCGAACCGACATGCAGATGATCAGGGAACTAGCTGAAGATGAATCCGCCTATCGTTCCTTGATGAAATCCTGGTTTGAACATTCAAGCCTGTTCGAGATTCTTCGGTTTATTGCACAAAAAAAGTCGGAGGTCATACTCACCACCGACCATGGATCGGTTTATGTGAAAGATCCTGTTAAAATATTGGGCGACCGGAACGTCAATACCAATCTCAGGTATAAATACGGTAAAAGCTTGAAATACAACGCTAAAGAGGTTTTCGAAGTGCGTAATCCAGAAGATGTTTTTCTGCCTAGGATCAATGTAAGTACGGCTTATGTTTTTGCACGATCCGGCGATTTTTTTGCCTATCCTAATAATTACAATCACTACGTAAATTATTATCGCAATACCTTTCAACATGGAGGAATTTCGATGCACGAGATGTTAATTCCTGTTATTCACCTTAAACCCAAATCTTTGGTAATATGACAACAGCCAAGTTTGCTGCCAATCAGGTTAGCGATTTGAAGAATGTTGCCGAATGGCTTATTCAGCAAAAAGAAACAGCGCCGGTAATGGCGTTTTATGGCCCGATGGGCGCCGGAAAAACAACCCTTATCAAGGCAGTTTGTGGCCTGCTTAAGGTTACCGATGAAGTGAACAGTCCTACCTTTTCTATTGTTAATGAGTATCTTACGGTAGAAGATGAGTCGGTATTTCATTTTGATTTCTATCGCATCAATAAACTCGAAGAGGCTTATGATATTGGCTATGAAAATTATTTTTATGGCGGACAACTTTGCCTGATAGAGTGGCCCGAAAAAATAATGCAACTTTTACCCGCTAAATACGTAAAAATCAATATTACTCCGGATGAGGATACCGGGAAAAGAATCATTACCTGCCAGCTTATTGGCGTTTAAGCGTAATTGCGATGAATGAAGGAAATCAGTACATTAAATTTGCAGGCAGCACCTCGTTGATGCCACAGGAAGAAAAGCTGGAAACTGCACAAAAAAAAAATCAGCTGACCATTGGCATTCCTTTAGAGCAAAATCCAGATGAAAGCAGGATAGCGCTCATTCCCGAGGCCGTTAAATTATTGACTGATCATGGGCATCGCATCCTTTTTCAAAGAGGAGCAGGCATCACCTCGCACTTTTCCGATCATGAATTTGCAGAGTCTGGCGCTGAACTTTTTGATACCGCTCAGGAAGTTTTTGATGCAGATATAGTCCTTAAAGTTGCACCACTTAGCAGCGACGAAATAGCTTGGCTGCGTAAAGGGCAGTCGCTTTTTTCAATTCTACAGCTGGGTCTTCATGAAAAGGAATGGTATCAGGCTTTGATGCAAAAAAAAGTTACTGCGGTTGCTTTTGAATACATTCAGGATAAGACAGGCGCACTGCCGTTGTTGCGCTCCATGAGCGAAATTATTGGAAATCTTTCAATGATGATAGCCGCCGAATATCTTTGCCATCCTAAATTTGGTAGTGGAACGATGCTGGGTGGTTTTCCGGGAGTTGCGCCCACAGAGGTTGTTATCATTGGTTCTGGTAATGTAGCTGAATATGCCACCAGGGCCGCGCTGGGAATGGGGTGTCTGGTGAAGATTTTTGATAATTCCATGTACAAATTGCGTATCCTGCAAAATAATGTCGGGCAACGACTTTTTACATCAGCTTTGCAGCCTCATCTTATTGGTGATGCACTCAAAACTGCTGATGTAGTTATTGCTGCCAAGCATGCTCCAACCGGCACATCGCCCTGTGTTATCAGCGAAGAAATGGTAAAAACCATGAAAGCCGGAGCTGTTATCATTGATGTGAGTATCGATCAGGGAGGCTGTTTTGAGACAAGTAAACCCATGTCGCATCACGATCCTGTTTATCAGGCTCATGGGGTAACGCATTATGCGGTACCAAATATGGCTTCGCGTGTGCCCCGAACTGCTTCCGTTTCGTTTAGTAATTTTTTTATGCCCTTATTGCTCGAAATTGGCGAAAACGGTGGTTTGGAGAATCTTTTAAGGGCCGACAGGGCTTTGGCAAAAGGTGTTTATATTTATAATGGTAAGCTTACAAACTACGATGTAAGCAGGCTGCACAGTATTCCTTTGAGCCATTTGGAATTGTTAATGGCCGCGTTTTATTAATTTTGCCAATCTTTTTCAGATTATAGTCTGTCCGAATACCTTAGATTTGCACAAAACTGAATTTTCTGATGGCGAACAATCCGCATGTCTTAATCAATCAGGAGGCCATAGAAAAGCTTAGCCAAAAGCTTACGCTGTTGCACTGTCGTGGCGGTGTTGTATTTTTTTTGGTTGACGATAACACCAAAGCGCTTTGTCTGCCAGTTTTGAAATCGTTGGTTGCTATTGAAAAGTTCAATCCGATTATTTTAGAAATACATCACGGCGAGGCACATAAATCACTGGAGACAGCTGCATACTTGTGGGAACAAATCACCAATGCAGGCGCAGGACGCGATGCGATGCTTTTTACTTTAGGTGGAGGCGTAATCTCAGATCTTGGCGGTTTTGTTGCTTCGGCTTACAAAAGAGGTATCGCTGTTTCGCATATTCCAACCACTTTGCTGGCCATGATTGATGCTGCCTTTGGAGGTAAAACCGGAATTGATTTTATGGGCTATAAAAACCATATCGGGACTTTTTATATGCCTGAAGATGTGTATATTATAACGGAATTTTTGAACAGTCTGGATGAGCAACAGTGGCTGTCAGGGGTAGGCGAGCTGCTAAAATATGGTTTTATAGCCCGTCCTGAGTTTTTGAATTATGCTGTTCTTAAAACTAACGACAGGACGCATTACGATGCTTTGATCAGGGAGGCCGCAGCATCCAAACTGGAACTGGTAAACACAGATCCGTATGAACATGGTATTCGAAAAATACTCAATTTCGGCCATACCATTGGGCATGCTTTTGAAAGTTTGGCGCTTAAAAAGGGATTGACATTTCATCATGGTGAAGCTGTAGCGGCGGGTATTTTAACCGAGCTATGGCTGTCAGTAAGCTATCTCAAGCTGGATATTGAAGTATTAAATGAGTACAAGCAAACGTATCAAAGCCTGTTTAAACCATTTAAATTTTCAGTCGATGATATAGCTGCCATCATACAGCTGATTCGGCATGATAAAAAGAACAGTGCTGAGAAACTTAATTTTGTATTGATACAGGAGCCAGGTAAGGCAGTATTTGATGTGGCCGTTGAACCATCTGATATTGAAGCCTGTTTAAGATGGTATATTGATCTATTTGAAGCTAATGGTAAATCATAAAAAGTTAACAGCGAATAAATCCGTTTATAAGGCTGCTGTACAACTGAGCAGTAGTAAGAGCGAGAGTAACAGGGCACTGATGATCAGAGCCTACGGCGGGTTCGACAGGCAAATAAGGCAGCTTTCTGATGCGGACGACACTGTTCTGCTCAAAAGAAACCTAAAAATGATCCAGGAATGCGCCAATTCTTCTATTCCACTTGTTATTGACTGCGGAAATGCCGGAACAGCTTTTCGGTTTTTAGTGAGTTATTTGGCCTCTACTCCCGGCAAATGGATGCTTACGGGTTCACCCAGGATGTTGGAACGACCTATAGGTGAGTTAGTTGACGCTTTGCGTAGCTTAGGAGCTGAAATTGAGTACACAGGCGAAAGAGGCTTTCCACCGCTGCGTATTCTTGGCAAGCAGCTGCATGGAGGGAAAGTAGCGCTGAGTATAGCCCAAAGCAGTCAGTTTGCTTCTTCCTTGTTACTGGCGGCTCCAAGCTGGCAATCTGGCCTCGAAATCGAGCTTGTTGGGCAGCAAAGCTCATTGCCTTATCTGGAGATGACCCTGTCGATGATGCGCTATTTTAAAGCTGAGGTCGAATGGAGGGATAATCACATACTGGTGGCGCCAAAACCTTATGAAAACGTGACATACACGGTACAAGCCGATTGGAGTAGCGCTTCATACTGGTACGAGCTGGTGGCCCTTAGCGAAAGGGGTGAATTGTTGCTTCAACAGCTTGATATGGATAGCCTGCAAGGGGATAAAGTACTTGTGGATTTATTTGAAAAGTTTGGGGTTCATAGTCATCAGGAGCCCGAAGGGGTTAGAATCTTTAAGCAGGAAGGCTACAATCCGGATAGTTTTGTTTTCGATTTTAAAGATTCGCCTGATTTGCTGCCAACAATCGCTGCTACTTGCGCCGGACTTAGTATTGAAGGGCATTTTACGGGTCTCAAAAATCTGGTAATCAAAGAGTCTGACCGCACCTTTGCCATGAAATCAGAACTGCAAAAAATAGACGTTAAACTGGAGGCGCTTTCTGAAGATGCGTATAAACTCACCCCAGCACCTAAGCTCCTTGGATACACAAAAGCTGATGCTGTTGTTTTCGAAACATGGGGAGATCACCGAATGGCAATGGCTCTTGCGCCACTTGCAAGCAAATTGGGTGCAATACAGATTAACAACCCCGCTGTCGTATCTAAGTCCTATCCCGCTTATTGGAGTGTTTTACGGAAAACAGCAATTCTGAAATAATGCTGCAATTTTTTGTTAATTTTGCCAAAAAATTACCATGACGATCGATCTCTTCATTCCCTGTTTTATTGATCAGTTTTATCCGGAAACGGGTATGAATATGGTAAAGCTATTAAAGAAAGCCGGCGTAACGGTAAATTACAATCCGGAACAAACTTGCTGTGGGCAGCTTGCTTTCAACAGTGGTTTTAGGGATGAAGCTAAAAAACTGGGTAATAAATTTTTAAAAGATTTTCCTAACGATCGTCCGGTAGTTAGCCCTTCGGCTTCCTGCACCGGTTATGTAAAAAATTATTATCAGGAACTTTTTCACAATACCGCAAACCATATTGAGTATAAACGTTTGGCGCGTAATATTTTTGAGCTTACAGATTTTCTGGTTAACAAGCTGAAATTTACTGAGTTTAATGCTGTTTTTCCGCACAAAGTTACCTATCACGATAGTTGCGCCGGTTTAAGAGAATATCATTTAAAGGCAGAAGGTCGCTTGCTGTTGTCGAAAGTCAAGGGACTGGAGTTAAGAGAAATGAAAGATACACATGTTTGCTGTGGTTTCGGAGGCACCTTTAGCGTAAAACATGAAGCCATTTCAACAGCTATGGCCCAACAGAAAGTGCAGAACGCATTGGATACGGAAGCTGAGTATATTGTATCGACCGATTTATCCTGCCTCATGCATCAGGAAGCCTATATCAATAAGCATAAACTACCCATAAAAGTTATCCATATCGTTGATATCTTAGCTTCCGGCTGGGAAGCCTAATAGCTGCGTTTCAATGTTTCGCTTACATTGATGGTGTGATCGCCTATTTTCTCGCAATAAACAATTAATTGCTGGTAGAAGTTACCTGAATTGAATGGATACACGCTTGCTTTCATATCCTTATAGTGGGCTTCAAGATAAGTGATTTTAAGGTTATTGATTTGTTTTTCAAGTTGTTCAGCTTGACTGATGTCAGGTTTTTTAGGCTGTTTCAAATTGTTTAGCATAATGTCTATTGCCTCCTCAGCAAGCTGAAACATTTGATGCAAGTTGTCGCGCTGATTCTGATTAAACCATGCTTTCTGACTGTTTTTCAGCTCAATGACCCGTGCCATTTTGAAACAAATGTCGGCAATACTTTCAATATTATTGACAATGATCATATTGCCATTCACCATTCGTGAGCTTTCGGCACTCAACTTACTCTCGGTCAAACGGGCAAGGTATTGCATTACAGTTTGCTCGGCCTGGTCTACCTGCTGTTCAATTAATTTAACCTCCTCGTTGAGCTGATTATAGATCGTAGGATTTTTTTCCAGCAATAACAAAGGTATCTTGGTTAACATCTTCTGGCTTTTATGGGCCATATTTAAAATCTCGCGACTTGCATGCACAATAGAAAGTTCCGAAACCGTTGTCATAAAATTATCGCCCAGCTGTAGCGGAAAGCTGTCTTTTTCATTTGGTTTTATCGGAATGATCTTATAGGAAGCCTGCAGTAAATACTTACTTAAACCAATAAGCAACAGTGTATTGGTAATATTAAAAATGGAATGAAACAGACTCACTTTGAGCGGTGCAGCCAGTATGCTGTCGTTTGTGGAGATTAACAGTAATTTATCTGCCAGTTGCTCAATACCTTGAACAAATGCATTAAAGAATGGAATCAGAATGAGTGCTCCAATAATATTGAAAAGCGTGTGAATCAATGCAGTACGTTTGGCATCGCGATTTGCAACAAGGGCAGCAATATTGGCAGTAGCTGTTGTGCCGATGTTTTCGCCCACAATCAGGGCTGCTGCCACCTCGAAACTAATCATTCCTTCGCTTAAAAGTACAATGGTAAGCGCTATTGTAGCGGTTGACGATTGAATAATTATGGTAAGAATAATACCCATGAAACCGACAATCATGATGGGGATAAAAGATTGTCCTGTAACTGATTTGAGCAAATCTATAACTCCGGCTTCACCATGAATTTCGGGCAATACATCCCTTAAAAACTGAAGCCCGATAAATAAAATAGCAAAACCCAGAATGAATTCCGCCAGAGATTTCTTACGCGAATTGGAGGTGAAATATAGTGGAATTGACAAGGCAATAAGTGGTAAAATGATGACCCTTATATTGAAGGAATAACCAAAAAAAGTGATCAACCAGGAGGTCAATGTTGTGCCAATATTTGCTCCCATTATTAAGGCCACAGACTCTCCGACTGTTATTAAACTGGCATTTACAAAACCAACCAAAAGCACCGTTACTGCCGATGATGACTGCATTGTTGCTGTAATGATGAAGCCGGTAAATAGCCCGCGCCAGCGATTGGCAGTAACAGCCGAAAGGTACTGCCGCATCTTTACGCCGGCAATTTTTTGAAGTGACTCGCTCATAAGCTTCATCCCAAAAAGGAAAAAAGCCAATGCGCCAAAAACACTTAATATATCGTATATGAAAGATACTACATTCATGTAATAATCATTTAATTGCTAAATGTTTGGGTCTGACTCAGCTTTTGCTTTACTGCCTCTTTCATAAGTGCTTCAATCGATTCAAAAGGGATATAAATATTGGTATGACCAAATGAATAAGGAGCGATTTCGTAACTATTGTAATAGAAACCAATGCCTCCGGAACCTAACCAATAATTAGTGTTGGGTTCAATTTGATCAAAAAAGAAACCAAAAGATTTTAAGCTGCTATCAGCAGGGATTTCATAGCGCTTTCTGATAGCATCGTTGAGTAGGAGAAAAAGTGAGTTTTCGGCATTTTCAGTAAATAGGTCTGTAATATGTAATTGCTCTCCTGTTTCGGTGTCCAATACCGTAAATAGTCTGTTGGGAAGGCCGTGTGCGCCTCCGGTATAGCCGTAGGTATTTGATTCAATACACAAAAATCCGCCTTCATTTATCAGCACGCCTGTTTCACATGTTTTTACCCATTGAAAACTTGGGGTGTCAGTATTTTCAAAGGTGTTTAACTTTTGATAGTTATCGAAAAAATTAGTGGCTTCCCGTTCAAGTATTTGCAGCGGACTTACAGTTGTGTCAACATCAAATACAAGTTTCAAAATGGAATCGCTTAATGGGTTTGATGTGCTTGCTTCCGGTAATAATAACTCACTTTCGAAAAGTGCATGAGGTCCGCCGGGTAAGGCAGTATTTAGCTTATGGTCAGCACTATAGCTATAAGGTTTAAGCGGAATACTGCCTTTCAAATTTGTCGCAACCAATGCAATCCTTTCGAGTTGATTTTGTGTATTAATGAGATATCCTTCCATGCGATTTGCTGTCATGCGGCCTCTGATCAAGGTGTCGGATGTCATTTCTTCTTGCAAGAAAAAATTACCGTTTTGTTTCAGACTTCCTGAAAGTGTTAAATAGGCAGCTTGCCCATTAGGCGCATAAAACAGGTGTGCCCGTAATTTTCCCTTTACTTGAACCAAATGCATGGTTGCAGTATTTTGGCCAATACTGCCCGAAAAGCTGCTGACAAAATCAGTCTGTGCGAATGCATTTTGGGCTGCCAGTGAGAAAATTATTAAAAAGAAAAAAATTGGTTTTATGAGCATAAATTTAAAATGGGTTGCAAAATTAAATCTTTTGCTCATATAAGCGGACTAAATGGACAGTCGTTCAAAGATTTAACAAACTATTAATACAAACGATTAATGATTATCCTCCACTTTGCCTTCAAATTTATAGCCCAGCGCTTCCACGGTTTCACGTATGGCCTCCATATCTATCGCATTGCCTTCGATACGAACTGTTTGGCTGGTGAGGTCAACCTCTGCTGACTGTATTTCAGCGAGTTTTTTCAGGTTGAGCTCAACACTGTTTTTGCAGTGGTTGCAGTCCATTCCGCTAACCTTGACAAAGGTTAAATTATTTGTGTTTGCATTCATTATTTCTGATTTTGAAGATTTTTTGTTAAAATATTTTTGATAGTAACCGTTAATAATCAATAGGATAAGTGTTATTCCCGAAGCCAATTCAAGCCACCCAGGTAGTAGTTGGTGTGAATGAGCGCCCGAGTGTCCGGAAATGATAAACCAATTAGCTGGTAGTTGATTGATTAACAATCCAAAAAGCAGTGATCCACCAACAATTGTTGCCAGATAAATCAAAGTTGTTTGCTTTCCCAGGGTTTTCCAGAGCACGGTCATCGTCGCGGCATTGGTAGCCGGGCCAGCCATCAGAAAGACCAAAACAGCACCGGGTGATAATCCCTTGAGCAGCAATACTGCTGCCACTGGCACCGAAGCCGTGGCGCAAACGTACAGTGGTATGCTGGCAACGAGTATCAGCAGCATGCCCAAAAAATCGTTGTTGATCTTGTCGTTAAAAAAATTATCCGGGATGAGCACCGCAATTAAGGCGGCCAGTATAAGCCCAATGAGCAGCCACTTCATGATGTCTTGTAAAAAGGTGACAAAGGCATATTGCAGCATCTGTTTGAATTTTCCGTTTGTTTTCTTAGCGGCTTCATCTGCTGTAAAAACATCACCATGAAGTGTTTTGCTTTGTTTATTCTTGACCAGTAGATTTGTGAAAACGCCCCCAGTAATTCCTGTTATCAGTGCTACAATAGGTCTGATAATGGCGAAAGGCAGTCCCAGCATGGAGTAGGTAACCAAAATAGAATCTACGCCCGTTTGAGGTGTAGAGATCAAAAACGAACTGGTGCTGCCCCTGGAAGCGCCGTTTCGGAAGAGAGAAATGCCTGTAGGTATCACTCCGCAGGAGCACAATGGCATTGGTATGCCTAACAAACTTGCATTTATGGTGGCTTTGGTGCTCGATTTGCCCATGTATTTGTTGAGCAAACGTTGCGGAAAGTAAACCCGCAACAAACCTGCAAACAAAAACCCAAAAAGGAGGTATGGCGCAATTTCCAATGTAAGTCCCCATAGCTCATTCAAGTAGGCTTGTATATATGGCATCATAAGGATCATTTTTGACAAAAGTAAACGAAATCATTTTCAAATGCCGGGAAATGATGTTGATATTAATCAACGAACTTGCTGCACCTCTGTTATAAAATTTATTTTAACTTTGCCCCGATAATTACCAATAGGGGTGCCTTTACCCGCCGGAGCGGGATGAAAGACAGGCTGAGATCAAACCCTTTGAACCTGAACGGATAATGCCGGCGTAGGGAACAAAAGCATCTCATTTTCCTCTATTGATTTAAATGTTTAACAATTAAATCAATGAGTCATGTTTAACAAAAAATTTTTAATTGTGGCACTCATTTTCCTGCCCTGGAGTTTGATTGCCCAGTTTTCCATCAGTGGGAAAGTAGTTTCCGCAGATGCTGATGAAGCATTAAGTGGCGCCCATGTGCGTTTGATGCCAACCACTTACAAGCAGGTTGCAGATGCCGGGGGGCAATTTTCTTTCAATAACCTCAGCGCTGGAAACTATCAGCTTATCACCTCTTTTTTAGGGTTCGAGGATGAGGTTAAATTTGTCACACTCAAGCGTGATACGGTGTTGGAAGTGGTTATGAAACCGGCATCATTTTTACAGGATGAAGTTGTTGTAAGTGCTTCGAGGCCTCGGCCAAAAACGCCTTTAACCTACAGCATCATAGATGCCAAGGAGATAGGGAAGAACAACAGCGGTGCTGATTTGCCTTACCTGCTTCAGCAAACCCCTTCGTTGGTTGTAAGCTCTGATGCCGGGACAGGCATAGGATACACCAGTCTGAGAATCAGAGGTACAGATCTTACCCGTATCAATGTCACCATAAATGGCGTTCCGGTGAATGATCCTGAATCGCATGGTGTATTCTTTGTTAATCTGCCTGATTTTGCAGCTTCGGTGGATAATATTCATATTCAGCGCGGTGTTGGAACTTCGGCTAATGGTGCAGCGGCTTTTGGTGCCAGCCTGAATATCAAAACTGATGCACCCTCTGATAAGGCGTTTGCTCGTTATGAGTCGAATGTGGGATCGTTTAATACTTATAGAAACAGCCTGAATTTTTCTACCGGCCGAAGCAAGCAGGGCTTTGCACTTAATGGTCGCTTGAGCAGGATTACTTCCGATGGTTATGTGGATCGGGGCTGGTCTGATCTGAAATCGTATTACCTTTCAGCTTCGTGGTCAAATGCCCAAACCTTGATCAAAATAATTGCTACAAGTGGTAAAGAAGCAACCTATCAGGCCTGGAATGGCGTGCCTAAAGACAGTCTGAAAACAGCCTCCGGAAGGCGTTATAATCCATCGGGTGAAATGTTTAACAGCGAAAAAAAATTGATCGGCTATTATAAAAATCAGACCGATAACTACCAGCAGGATTATTACCAACTGCATTTGGCACACCAATTCAATAATCAATTTCAATTGAGCGGAGCTGCATTTCTCACGAAAGGCCGTGGATACTACGAAAGTTGGAAAAATCAAAGAAAATTCAGTGAATATGCGCTTCCGAATGTAGTGATTGGTTTGGATACAATCAGGCGTACCGATCTCATACAGCAGAAATGGCTTGATAACAGCTTTTATGGGTTTAATCTTGCGCTCCAGCACCAGAAAGGACGCTTCAGCAGTACTTTAGGAGCAGGTTGGAACCACTATGATGGCGACCATTTTGGTTATATAAGCTGGGCACAATACGCTTCCGAAAGCCTGAACGACAAGCCTTGGTACACAAATAAGGGTTTGAAAACAGATTATAATGTCTATCTGAAGAGTCTGTTTACCATGAATGAAGCCCTGAACGCATTTATTGATCTGCAATACCGTCACATTGACTACAAAATTAGTGGAATACACGACGACCTCAGGGATATCAGTCAGGAACATACGTTCGATTTCTTTAATCCCAAAGCAGGTTTGTTTTATACCATCAATAAGCGCAATCAGGCTTATGTTTCAATAGCCGTTTCGCATCGCGAACCTAATCGTTCGGTCTATCGCGATGCTGATCCCGGGCAGAAGATTACACATGAGCAGTTGGTCAATCTTGAAGCAGGGTATAGTTTTAAGAGTCAAAAACTCAGGGTAAATTCTAATGTTTATTTTATGGATTACAACGACCAATTGGTGCTTACCGGAAAAATAAACAATGTGGGTGCAGCCATCATGACGAATGTACCCGAAAGTTACAGACTGGGAATTGAAAACAGCATTGATTACAGCTTCAGCAGGATGATTTCCGTTGGTGGACACCTCAGCCTGAGCGCCAATAAGATTTTAAACTATACCCATTTTGTGGATAATTGGAGTTACTGGGATGATCCTGAAAATGAACCTTATCAATATGCTTATGAGTTAGGCACAACAGATATTTCCTTTTCGCCGGCAGTGGTTGGTGGTTTCACTTTGGGTGTGAGGCCATTTGATGGAATGGCAATCGATCTGACTGGCAGTTATGTAAGCCGGCAATATTTGGATAATACCTCCAACAAGGATCGAAGCCTTGATCCTTATCTGGTGACCAATGCTAATATTCGTTATGAGGTATCACAGTCGTTATTCAGGCGTCTTGAAATTAAACTTCAGTTGAATAACCTGACCAGCACTTGGTATGAAACCAATGGATGGATTTATCAATATGTTTATGAGCAGGAAGAATACACCATGGATGGTTATTTCCCACAAGCCTTACTGCATGCTGTTTTTGGCATTGCTGTAGAATTTTAAGCAATAAGTTTCAGGCAAGTGTCGAACCGAAAATAGGTGAAAGCCAACCGTTTTTCGGTTTGACATTTTTTGTTTGGTGGAAATAAAAAACACTGTCGCTAATAAATAGGATTGATCCAGACTCATTTGAGTGGTGTCGCTTGAAAAGTAGAATGGGTTGGTTTTTTTGTATTTTAGCGAAAATTATAACATTCCCCTTGCTGTTCATTGTCTTGTTTTGGGGAGCGTAATCACCAATTTAAAATCAATCAATATGGTACCACGTATTTCAACTTTAGGAGGATATATCTTTGAATATCAAAAAAGTGTAACAAATCCAACAGGATTTTGGGCACATGTGGCCGATAGTTTTTTCTGGCGCAAAAAGTGGGATTGTGTGCTTGATTGGGATTTTGAAAAGGCAGATGTCAAATGGTATAAGGATGCCAAATTGAATATCACTGAAAATATTTTCGAGCGTCATCTGTTTTACCGTGCCAATCAAAAAGCCATCATTTGGGAGCCCAATGATCCGGGCGAAGACATTCGTGAATTAACCTACCAGGAGTTGTTCGTAGAAGTGAAACGTTTTTCGAATGCACTTTTGCGTGCTGGTGTAAAAAAAGGCGACAGGGTTGGAATTTATCTTCCGATGGTTCCTGAGTTAGTTATTGCCATGCTGGCCTGCGCCAGAATTGGAGCCATTCACTCCATTGTTTTTGCCGGATTTTCGGCACAGTCGCTGGCAGATCGCATGTTGGATGCAGGTGCTACTATACTGATCACTGCAGATGGCGGCTTTAGAGGAAACAAAACCATTCCATTGAAAAAAATTGCCGACGAAGCTATGGAATCATGCAGCTGTGTGCATCAGGCCGTTGTGCTAAAACGTACCGGTGAAGCAGTCACCATGAAAGACAAGCGTGATATCTGGTGGGACGATTTTGTGGCGGGAGTTTCCACCGAAAACCAAGCCGAACTTATGGATGCCGAAGATCCGCTTTTTATCCTGTACACCAGCGGTTCAACCGGCAAGCCTAAAGGATTGGTGCACACCACGGCAGGTTATATGGTTTATACGGCTTACACTTTCAGGAATGTGTTCCAATATGGCGATGGCGATGTGTATTTCTGTAGTGCCGATATTGGCTGGATTACCGGCCACAGTTATCTGGTTTACGGACCTCTGCTTAATGGCGCTACCAGCCTGATGTTTGAAGGAATTCCTACATTTCCCGATGCCGGCCGCTATTGGGAAATCGTGGATAAACATCAGGTAAATCAATTTTATACGGCGCCAACAGCAATTCGTTCATTAATGGCCATGGGAATGGAATGGCTCGACGGAAAACACCTGACGAGTCTTAAAGTGCTTGGAACGGTTGGTGAGCCTATCAACGAAGAGGCCTGGCACTGGTATCATGATCATATTGGAAAAAATCGTTGCCCCATTGTTGATACCTGGTGGCAGACCGAAACCGGGGGCATGATGATCAGTCCTTTGGCGGGTATTACACCTACCAAACCATCCTACGCCACCTTACCGCTTATGGGAATTCAACCTGTGATTATTGATCCTGAAGGCAAAGAGCTAACCGGCAATAGCGTGGAAGGTAATTTATGTATCAAGTTCCCCTGGCCCGGAATTGCCCGCACAATATGGGGTGATCACGAACGCTTTGTTCAGACTTATTTCTCCACATACAGAAATATGTATTTCACCGGCGATGGCGTAAAACGTGATGAGGACGGCTACTATCGGATTCTTGGTCGGGTGGATGATGTAATAAATGTTTCAGGCCATAGAATGGGTACAGCCGAAATAGAGAATGCGATCAATGAGCATCCGCTGGTGAGCGAGTCAGCAGTAGTAGGTTATCCGCACGATATCAAAGGACAGGGAATTTATGCCTATGTGGTTTGTACTGATTTCAGTACCGGCGGCGAAGAAGGTATCAAACAGTCTGTGCTGCTTACGGTGAGCAAACTCATCGGGGGATTTGCTAAGCCCGATAAGATACAAATTGTTAGCGGGCTTCCAAAAACCAGATCAGGCAAAATCATGCGACGGATATTGCGTAAAATTGCTGAAGGGAATGATAGCAATTTCGGAGATACCACTACCTTACTTGATCCTGAGATTGTGGAGGAAATAATCGAAGGGCGGGTTTAGTGCTTGTTTTAAGTTTTTTGGGCAGTCTTTCAGTCATTAGGTTAGCTTGAATTGAAGCAGTATCTTTGTCGCATGAGGTGGCTCACATTATGTAGTCTTATGCTTGTTTCATCCGTTTTTGCACAGCAAAAATCAGGCATTCGTGTCGATACTTTGCTGAATGACAGATGGAATGTGCAACAGGCCGTTTTCGATGTTGAGGCGAATAAAGTGCTTGTTGTGAGCGAAATAAATGAACGCAATACCTTATTCATTCTTGAACCCGGGAAATCGAAACTCCTTAAGCCGGGATTTACAAATGGGGCATTGCAATCGGCCAATTGGGACAGAAATCCAGAAAAACTGATTGCTAGTTCGGCAGAAAACGGGCAGTTGTATCGGCTGGATGGCCAAAACTGGCAGTACCTTTTAGCTGACCGCGATGTTTCTGCGGCTTATCCGGTATATAACCACAGTGGAAATCTATTGCTCTTTGAAGGCATGCGAGCAAATCAGCAAAACAGTAGTTTATTTACTTATGATTTTGTTTATCATAACCTCAATGAGCTTGATTTGACCAAAAACTGCCAAAATCCTCAATGGTCACCTTCGGATGAGTTGATCAGTTGTACCAGAGCTCAGGATAAAGATACAGAAATAGCACTATATCATTGGTATGGAGCATTTTACGGTTTGATCAAAAGCGATACGCTGGCTCTGCGTGATGCCTGCTGGACGGAAAGTGATTACCGACTAATATTTGTGGGAGAAGGAAAGCAATTTAACTATGTGTTAAGCAGCAGAAAAGATGGCACCGATTTAAAGGTTTTGTTTAGCAGCACAACGAAATTGTCCAGGCCGAGCAGGATAAACGGACACGATCAATTGTTGCTCTTGCAGCAAACTTCCACAAACAGAACCCAATTATTACGAATTTATCTAGATGAACAAAGTGTTCAAAATCATGTTAATATTAAAAATTTAAACCATGAATCAGCAACAAGAAGAATTCAATTTTAAAAAGATTTTACCGATAGCCCTCATTGTTGGTGCGGTATTATTGTTAATCATTTTCTGGAGCAGAATGACAGTGACTATCCCGGCAGGCCACGGAGGTGTGTTGTTTAAATTGTTCGCGGGTGGTGTTGACACCGAAGTGACTTACAAAGAAGGGTTTCATTTTCTGGCTCCCTGGAATTCCATGTACCTTTATGAAACTCGTCAGCAGGAAGTAGCCGAAGAAATGAATGTTTTATCATCTAACGGATTGGAAATCAGGGTTGATTTTTCGGCCTGGTATCAGCCCAGTTGGAGTCAATTAGGTTTTTTACATTCACAGATTGGAACGGATTATATGCGCCGCGTGGTGATTCCTTCACTAAGATCAGCAGCACGTTCGGTGGTTGGGCGTTACACGCCGGAGCAGATTTATTCAACCAAACGTGATGCCATTCAGATTGAGATTTTTGATGAAACAAAGAAGTTGCTCGACGAAAAATATGTTCAGCTCAATCAGGTGCTGATTCGTTCGATTACGCTTCCACCGACCATCAAAACAGCCATCGAAAGCAAGCTTAAACAGGAGCAGGAAGCATTGGAATATGAATTTAAGCTCGAAAAGGCTGAGCAGGAAGCTGAGCGCCAGCGCATTGATGCTGAAGGTAAGGCCAAGGCCAATAAAATTTTGAGCGCAAGTATTACAGAATCAATTCTGCGTGAGAAGGGAATAAATGCAACCCTGAAGCTTGCAGAATCTCCGAATGCTAAAGTGGTAATTATTGGTAATACGGGTGACGGCATGCCGATTATTTTGGGAGATAATAAATAAAATTTTTCGATCTATAGATTTTTTAAACTGTTCCGGGATTGATTTTTCCGGAACAGTTCATTTTAACAGGTGCTTGTTTATAAGGCAGGGTGTTTGTGAAGTAATAAAAAACTTAGTCCCGAAGGGTCAATTTGATTTTTTCTGGCAAGCATTATGAAGAAATTGAAGTTTTAGCGCTGACACTACTTCTTATAATCAATGGCCTAACATTAATAATTGACATCTGCTAGCTGATAGTTTTGTCGTATTTTTGCCGATCAAATGAAGACACAGACGATACGTATAAAAAACAAACGTGCCAGTTTTGAATACTTCCTCGAAGACAAGCTGGTGGCGGGAATCGTGCTTACCGGAACCGAGATTAAATCAATCCGGCAGGGGAAGGCGAATTTGAATGAGTCTTTTTGTTCTTTTGTGGGCAACGAATTATTTGTGCGTGAAATGCATATTGCCGAGTATACCATGGGAACAATTTACAACCATGAGCCCAAGCGCGACCGCAAATTGTTACTTAATGCACGCGAATTAAAGAAGTTACGTACGAAGGTAAACGAAAAGGGCTTTACCATTGTACCGGTAAGTCTTTTTATCAACGGAAAGGGATTGGCCAAGCTTGAAATTGCTCTTGCAAAAGGGAAACATCATTACGACAAACGCGAGGATCTTAAGAAAAAGGACACAAAACGCGAACTCGATCGCCTAAAGCACTTCTAATAAATACTACACCATTATGAAATACCTGTTAGCACTAAGCCTGTTGATTCTGGTTTTGTATCCGGTATCGGCCCAAGACACTAAAATTGATTGGCTGAGCTTTGAAGAGACCGCTCAAAAAATGAAAACTGAACCCAAAAAGGTGTTTATTGACATGTACACCGATTGGTGTGGCTGGTGCAAAAAAATGGACAAGGAAACTTTTGCTCATCCTGAGGTTGCTGCTTTTATGCAGGACAACTTTTATATGGTAAAGTTCGATGCAGAACGATCAGATACTATTGTTTATGCCAATCGTACTTTTGTAAATCCCAATCCCGGAAAATCGCGTAGCTCGCACGAACTGGCGCAAGCGCTCATGCGCGGAAAAATGTCGTATCCCAGCTATGTGTTTATGAATGAGGAAATGAAAATCATCACTGTGGTTCCCGGTTTTTTCCCTCCTCAGAGTTTTGAACCGGTGATGCATTATTTTGGCAGTGGAGCTTATGAGAATCAAGATTGGGAAACTTTTAGTAAAGCTTTTAAAGGAACGATAAAACCTTAGTTCTGCGCGCAATCGTTTCAAGCTTTTATCAAAGCTGAAGCTCAAAAACTTATTTCTTTTTTGAGTGTATTTTCCGTTTTCTTGCACTCAACGCACCTCAAAAACAAAGCTTCCGCTCACATATTCGCCTTGGTGTGTAACAGCCCGAATAATCGCCTTATAGCGCCCGGGAGTGGAAGGTGTTTGGAATTCAAGTTCCTGATTATTCGCTGTTGGTGTTATGTCCGGATTCCAATATAGGGTGTTTCTGGCATCAGGAAATTCAGCTGAATCGGTCTCTTGATCAAGCTTGAAATGATTAGCGGAAAGAAATTGAAAATCAAGAAACAAGCCATTTTCTGGCAGGTCAATATTAGCAAAATAACCTTCGCTGGAAATCAGATGAATTATACCTCCATAGGTAAAAGCACCTTTAATGTATGGAGTGTTGATGATTTCGATGCGATCGAGTTGTTGAGGAGATAGGGCTAATACGGCTTCCGCATTGTCGATGGCAACCCCGTCGATAAGGATTAATGGATCAAACAGCGGAATTTCAGCATTGTTGCTGAGTACTTTAAAGTATTTTTTACCCATTCGCTTTCTCACTTTTACCAATGTCGGAAGCTCGTTGAAGTATTCTTCCAGATTGGGCAATTCCACATAATTTCCAATACGGACGATTTCGGTTGGCGTGCCATAAAAATACGTATTAAAACGTGAATTGTACTTTTTTGGACTGGCACTATAGGTTACGAAATTGTCTTTTAGTTGTTTGTTAACTGCCATGTTCAGCACAACAGCTTTTTCAGCTTCAGTGAGCTGGAATACCGTATCGGGCAATTGTACTGGAATACGACAAAAATCGTTATCGATCAGCAACTTGGTTTCAGAATCTGCCTGGTTCTCGTTGCACAAAAACAAATCTCTTCTACCTTGATAATTGGGCAAAGCGAACAGGTATTTCCCGGCAGAATCGGTCATTGTTGCCATAAAGTCCCTGCCTTCACCAATGATGGACAGCGTGATGCTGCTATTGGGTATTACTGAATCATTTTGCTGGTTTTTGAGCAAACCGGAAATGGAAAGTCCCTTCATCTCAGGAGGATAGTTCAATTGCTGAAAAGCACGCTTGCCAGAACCTTCAAGTTGTTCGCCATACAAAGCAAACTCAGGAATGACACTAACGGAAGCCTTTATATAATCCTGGCTGTTTTGGTTAAAATCCAGGCTTAAAATGGCCTTGGCATTTCTTCCGTATTGAGTTTGATCTGTTGAAATGCTGATTTTATTGCCTTTCAATTCGGGGATAGGTGAAAGCGGTAAAAGCAGGCTGGAATCAATGGAATAACTGGTTGAGGCTTGCTCAGGGTTGATAATTTTTAAGGCAAGATAAGTATAAGCTTCCGGACCGATATTGCGCATGTATTTGGTATAAACACGCAAAAAATAATTACCGCTTACCACATCATCAGGAATAGGGAGGCTGCCAAAAGCACCTGTTTGATCCATCAGAAATTTTGCCTGCGACATTTGTTCGGACTGAGGGCTAACCAGTTCGGCATAAAGAATGCTGCTCAATTGGATTCCCAGCTTTGGATTAGGTATTTGTATAGCACTGAAGGCAATATTTTCGCCTGCAATATACAGGCTCCGATCAGTAAAAAGCCTGAATTGTTCAACTTCAGGAAATTGAGACTGGCTTTGCGCCAGAAGCCCTGTTTTAAGAATCAGGACGCTCAATATCAAAATCGGTATAAATCGTATTTTTTTCATATTAATAGGGCCAAAAATCAGGTTTAACAGTTACACCACCCATTAGCGTGCAATCCACACATTCATCATTAAGCCAAACAGGATAATAAGTCATTGCATCACCCATCAGGAAGGCCGGAAAATAGCGGGAATCAATTTCACGAACCCCCTTGCGAAGAATGGTAGGGGAGCAGAAAGAATTATAATCAAGATTAAGGCCGGGATTAGTAAGGAAAATTCTGCGCGATACAACTTGTGAGGCGCCAAAAAATCCTAAAACCTCCTGATCGGTGGTACTGAGGTGATGCATATTACCTTTAATAGCAAGTGGTTGTGTTTCGTATAAGCTACCACCCTGCAAACTGTTTTGTCGCATCTGATCCCAGTATATATAAGCAGCATTACTCAGCGCATATTGCTTTACCAGCAAGCTGTAGCCATATTCCATGCGTACTGAGCGGTTGCTGACGAAATGCAATGGATAGGAAACTATCGCATTTTCGTTTAGGTTGGAGGTGGTGAGGGTGAATATTTCTGCGATTTTCACAGTTCGCCAACAATACATAGTAGATGAATCGGGAGGCACAATATGATGAACCTCACCGTCATAATACCATTCGCGTGCATACATGCTATGGTATTCATAGGTTTCAAACACGCTCCAGCGGTAGTTTCTGCTGTCGTTGCTGCTGCCTTGCATATCGAGGAAAAACTGAACACCTGGAGTTAAATCATCCGGGTTATTGCCTTCGTGTACTTCAATTTCGTAATACACAGCCTCAATTGTAGATACAGGTAGCAGTGTATCATAATCCGATTCTAGTCTGCTGCCATCCGGTGTGTTGATTTCCACCTTGAAAGCAGTTCCTGGTATAAGATAGGCCTGATCAATATTTGCTTGATAATTCCCGTTTCCGACATCTGTCATCGTAAAAGAATTTCCGCGATCATCTGTGATAATTACCTGGCAAAGACTCACAGGCAGATACTCGGGATTACTGATGGCTGAAGTTTGGGAAATCGTAAGCCTTTGCAGACTATCGCCGGCATACACGCCGCCATTTATAACGTATTTTCGGGCATCACTTCCTTTGAGCTTAGGGTCGAAGGGTTTCTCGCAACCCCAAAGGAATACGAATAGGATAAAAGGCGCTATTGCTATGTTATTCCGAAGCATAATTTCCCGTTTTGAAAATCCATGTTGCCGTAAATACGGGCACTCCAATAATTGCATATTGATAACTTCTGATGCGGCCATTTTCAACTATAAAAAGAGCTGCATAAGGATTATCCCTTCCGGTACTATTTTCGCCTGTAATATACAGGCTCTGATCAGTAAAAAGCCTGAATTGCTCCACTTCCGGATATTGATACTGGCTTTGCACCAGAAGCCCTGTTTTAATAAATAGGACACTCAATATCAAAATCGGTATGAATAATATTTTTTTCATCTTAATAAGGCCAAAAATCAGGTTTAACAGTTACACCACCCATTAGCGTGCAATCCACACATTCATCATGAAGCCAAACAGGATAATAAGTCACTGCATCACCCATCAGGAAGGCCGGATAATAGCGCGGATCAATTTCACCAACCCCAAAGCGAAGACCGGTAGGGGAGCAAGTAGAATTATAATCCAGATTAAGGCCGGGATTTGTAAGAAAAATTCTGCGCGATACAACCTGTGAGGCGCCAAAAAATCCTAAAACTTCCTGGTCGGTGTTACTGAGATGATGCATATTACCTTTAATAGCAAGTGGTTGCGTTTCGTATAAGCTGCCGCCCTGCAAACTGTTTTGACGCATCTGATCCCAATATATATAAGCAGCATTACTCAGCGCATATTGCTTTACCAGCAAGCTGTAGCCATACTCCATGCGCACTGAGCGGTTGCTGACGAAATGCAATGGATAGGAAACTATCGCATTTTCGTTTAGGTTAGAGGTGGTGAGGGTGAATATTTCTGCGATTTGATCGGTTCGCCAACAATACATAGTAGATGAATCGGGAGGCACGATATGATGAACCTCACCGTCATAATACCATTCGCGTGCATACATGCTATGGTATTCATAGGTTTCAAAAACTTTCCAGCGGTAGTTTCTGCTGTCGTTGCTATTGCCTTGCATATCGAGGAAAAACTGAACACCTTGAGTCAAATCATCCGGGTTATTGCCTTCGTGCACTTCAATTTCGTAATACACAGCCTCAAGTGTAGAAACAGGTAGCAGGGTATCATAATCCGATTCCAGTCTGCTGCCATCCGGTGTGGTAATTTCCACCTTGAAAGCAGTTCCTGGTAAAAGATAGGCCTGATCAATATTTGCTAGATAATTCCCGTTTCCGACATCTGTCATAGTAAAAGAATTTCCGCGATCATCTGCGATAATTACCTGACAACGACTCACGGGTAGATACTCGGGATTACTGATGGCAGAAGTTTGGGAAATCGCAAGCCTTTGCAAACTATCGCCGGCAAACACGCCACCATTTATCACGTATTTTCGGGCATCGCTTCCTTTGATATTAGGGTCGAAGGGTTTCTCGCAACCCAAAAGGAATACGAAAAGGATAACAAGCGCTAGTGCTATGTTACTCCGAAGCATAATTTCCAATTTTGAATATCCAGGTTGCCGTAAATACGGGCACACCAATAATTGCATATTGATAGCTTCTGATGCGGCCATTTTCAACTTTAAAATAGGCGGCATAAGGATTATCCCTTCCGGTAAGATTATACAAACTCAGGTTTAATGAGCTGTGGATCAGTTTTTTCTTCTTTAAGTTTCCCTCAAAAGTCAGTGATAAATCTATCCTGAAATAGTTGGGTAGGCGATAGGCATTGCGATCGGAATAATCAAAATAAGGCGTTCCTTCATTGTAATAGGCTGAAATGGGATAGGTAATTGGTTTCCCGGTTTGATAAGTGATAATAGAGGAAACCGAAACCCGTCTGCTCAGGTGATAATTCAACACCATATTCAGCACATGGGGGATGTCGAAATTGGCAGGATAGGTCTTTCCTGCGTTAATGCTGTTCCATTGTTGGCCATTATTTACCTGCACCAACGAACGGGAATAAGTATAAGTGAGCCAGCCCTCCAGCCTGCGGCTGCTGCGTTTCAGAAATAACTCAATACCGGCGGCCTGCTGTTCGCCCTGAAGCACGGTTGTTTCAACCTGTGGGCTGTCGAGAAAACCAGCACCGTCTTTAAATTCCGGATAGTTTTTGGTAAGCTTATAATAGAGTTCAGCTGAAAATTCCAGACCCATGCGGGGTATTGTTCTGAATACACCGGCAGAAAACTGATTGCTCTGAGAGGGTTTCAGGTGATAATCGGCCAGTTTCCATTGGGTATTTGGTGCCACTGAAATGGTGTTGTTGAGCATAAACAAATTTTGATGCATTTGGTTAAAAGCTAACTTAACAGCACCATATTCGTCTGTTTCATAGTTCAATGCAATCCGGAGATCAGGTTGTACATACCATTTGATCACTTCATTGCGGCCAAAGCTTATGCTGTCATTTATATAGCGTATATCAGTAGGGAAGCCATCGGCATAAGTATAAACTGTTTTGGGGCCGACAGGATTAAATAAACCAAGCCGCAAACCGGTATTTAGTGTCAAACGGGGCATGACTTCCCAGGAATCTGCCAGGTAGATTGCGCTTTCCAGGCCTTGCTCGTTTCCCAATTCCATGGTCTTTCTAATCGATTGAAATCCAAAGGGCTGCACAGTTCCTCGGTTAAGCTTAAAAAGCACCATGCTGGCACCAAAATCAAGGCTGTGCTTTTCGTTGAGCTGATGCTTAAAGTCAGCTTTCAATTCGTAATTTCCCAATTGATAGTCGTGCTTGTAGGCACTTGAAATCTCTTGTTTATCAATGGTATTGAAAGCGTATTGGGCGCCAACCAAAGCAAACTCACCTCTTAACGTTTTACTGAAATTATACCCTACATTGAATGAAATACCGCTGTTGGCGTAGTCATATTCTGTGAGATCGGCCAGTTGAAAACGGTCTTTGCTGTGGTAAAAGAAGATGGACGACTGGGTGTTTTGATTGTCGAAATTGATGCCGCCAGCCAAATCATAGAAGCCGGCTTTGCTGTTGCGGATATCAGGATCTTTAATGCGTTGCAAGATCCAGTCGGAGTAAGTAGATCGCGCACTTAGCAGCACCGAAACAGTTTCCTTTTTCAACGGTCCTTCTACAACTATATTGGCCGAAATAGGACTGATGCCACCATGTGCAGTGAAATTTTTCCGGTTGCCTCTTCGGGTTATGATATTAAAAACCGATGAAAGCCTTCCGCCGAAAGCAGCAGGAATATGACCTTTATAAACTGAAAAATCTTTGATAATATCACTGTTAAATGCAGGAAAAAACCCAAAAAGATGAGTCGGGTTAAAAATGGGTATATTGTTGATATAGAACGCGTTTTGGTCAGCCCCACCACCCCTGACATTCAAGCCGGCATTGCCTTCACCTACATTAACGATACCGGGAAGTGTGGTCGAGACCTTCAGGATATCACGTTCTCCCATAAGCATGGGCAACTCCTTGACCGATCGCATGGATATTTTATCCAGACCCGGGTCTTTCTCTTTCATGCTTCGCTGTCGGTCGCCATAAACTACAAATTCTTCAATCTGGTAAACAGTCTTACTAAGCTGAATACTGAAGTTTCCATCCGAGAGCACTTCCAGTTGGTATTTCTTCTTCTCGTATCCCAAAAAATCAAAGACGATATAGTATTTGCCAGGCTTAAGGCTGAGTGTAAAAAAGCCATTGACGTCGGTTACTGCACCTGTTTGGGTTTCTTCAATGAAAACTGTAGCATAAAAAACAGGCTCTCCTGTTTCCTGATCCAGCACCCTGCCAAGAATCTTTGCTTTTTTGCCTCTCAATTGTGAGCCTGACTCGCCAACTCGAAGCGTTTGAATTACTTCTGCTTTGCGACCCGTGAGGTAGCGTTCCTCACTGGTGGTAAGGGTTTTAGATTGCTGTTCTGTGGGGGCATTTTCCTGATCAGCTGTTTCAAATTCAGGAAGTTCGCTGATTAAAACCTGATCGGGCAAAAGCACCAGGTTATCATTCCAAACGGAAAGCTGAAGTGTAGTTCCACGAATGGCACGTGACACGGCATCGAAAACGGTGATGCTGTCAGCTTGGATCGAAACTTTGAGATCAGCTGTCCAGCTAGATTTGTAATAAACCTTCACACCGCTTTTCTGGAAAATCACTGTGCAGAATTGCTCGAAAGTCAATTCGTTGACGTGACAACTGATTATCTGATCCGGTTTATCAGCCTGAACCCGCAACACGAGCAGCATTAAAACAATTAGTAGGATTTGTTTCATTCTTGCTGTAGATTTAATGCGCAGAATTCCAATAGCTTGGCAATCTCTTGATCCGAAGCTGTTTTAAACGAAAAGCGTTGTTTGCGCAGGTACCTTTTAAGCTGCGACCCGAAATCATCAGGGAATAACTTAACAAACTGACGCTTGTTTTTAAAGGGCTGGATTGTATTTTTCTGTCTCAAATAGGTTTTTTTTAGTGCCTTTGAGAATAAATGGTTTGTGGCGCCATACCTGGTGTCGAGCGATAAATTTTTGTGCCAAAGTATTAGTATTTCAATAGGTTGTTCGCCTATACGTTGTGCAATTTTCCAGCTTGAATCGCTCCATTGAAGGTATTCAAATGTCATGTCATCCAAGGTAAATCCTTTGAGCCAGGCATCTGAGACAATCAATTGATCTAAGGCTCCAATCTGATTGGTGAAGCGCAAAACCAATTGCTGGCTGTAAATATCGTAGTTGAGTAGTAAATTTTCATAGACGTTCCCGCGGAGGCTGACACTTCCCTGTGCAAAATTTTCACTGATTAAAAATTGGTGTCCTCCGGTTCGCAAAGGCGGAAAGTAGGTGTATCGCTTGCCGTTATATAGCACAGGATCAGGATCGTAAAATGATTTTGAGAAGGAGTTATTATTTTGTCCGAATGCAGTGGAGGTGCTACTGATTATCAGGCTTATCAAAAAAAACTTTAGGAATGATTTCACTGGATTTTATATTAGCTGTCGAATCCGGCAATGCATACTTATTAGTAGCCCTAAGCACGTTGATTCGGCTTTTATAGACAAATGTAATAATTGTTTGATAAGATCTGTGGATTTGTTTGCATTTAACGTGTTTTAGATGTTACAGCCTTAATTTTTATATAAATGTTGCGATATTTTTGGTTTCAAGTCGTTTTACCGCAAAAATCTGAATGAGGAGAAATTCTTGTCAATCTGAAGCAAGTCATACTACGCCTGGTATCGGGTTTCTGAATCGGTAACGGAAACGAATTTTTTCAAAGAAAAAGCCCCTCTGATAAACGGGGCTTTTACAAACTCACTTATTCTTTACTAAAGTAGATTATTCACTTTCAAGCCAATGAAAACAGTCCTTGGTTTCATAGGGCCATACATATAGCCGGCATCACGTTGCACGCCAAAATCAAAATCAGATTGATAGCTGTTGAAAATATTTTGAACGCCGGCTTCAAGTTTGAGGCTAAAAGACTCATTTTTACCAATATCCAATGCAAATTTAATGTTAAGGTCGAAAAAGGCATCGGTTTCTTTAAGCTCATCTGTCGGAATAAAGCCGGCATAATGTGCCACAAGCATTGAGCCAGTGTAGGTTCCGGTGATATATGCAAGAAGCCGTTTGCTGAGCCTGCTGTTCACAGTAAAATAGCCATACAAATCAGGTGATTTTAGGAGTTTATTAAGCAGAGGAGCATTCGGATCATCGCTCCAGGCTTCGGCATCTTTGTAGCGGCTTTGCTGCCAGGTAAATCCAAACTGAACTTGATTATCGGCGGTGAAAGCTATCTTGCTTTCGAGGTTTAGCCCGTAAACACGTGCCCCAGAGCCATTGCGGCGTTCTACGATCAGGTTTCCTGACGCATCTGTTTCCAGGCTTTGTAGCACAAAAACATCATCCAGTTGTGTATAGAAGGCTTCCAGCATAACATTAGTTTCTTTGCCAAACAAATTGAAGTAATTATCTAAAGAGCTGCTGACACTTTTTGAGTATTCGGGCTTTAGGTTTGGGTTGAGTTGAATCAGCATTACACCTCCGTTCACAGCAAGGATATGCAGGTCTTCGTCAAATGCCTGAGGGGCACGATAGCCGGTGGACAAGCTGGCACGCCATTGCATATTTGGTGTTAAATCGTAAAGAAATGTTAATCTGGGACTGATAATGGGTTGATCGATCAGGTTGTGCTTATCTGCCCGTGCTCCAAGCAAGAGACTGCTGCGATTAACTTTCCATTCACTTTGCGCGTAAAATCCTGCAATGGTAATATCTTGCCTAAGATCACGGTTATAGCCGGGCATTTGGTCGTGCATTTGGTTTAGCTGATATTCAAAACCTGTGGTAAGAACTGCTTTGGTAAACAGAAATTTATCTGCTTTGTGAGAAAACTGCAATCCTGCAACAGCAGCCAGGTCATCGGTATGGCCGTATGCATTTGGGTCTTGTTCGGCACCATAATAGCTCTCGCGTTTGATGTGTTGTAGCGATGTATAGAGGTTGAATTTATTCTTCAGGTTTTCGGAATAGCGTTCCAAAGCCAGCTCGCCACCATTGATTTTATGGTCGGTTTGCTCGGTGATATCTGTTTCATGGGGTTGAAGATCAAATTTATTGCCGCCTCTGCGAAACTCGCTTACATAGTGATAAGTAGCCGTAAGTTTGGTGTATGAATTGAACTTAAAATAGGATCGAAATCCCAAGGCATCTCCTGCTATCAGACCTAATTCGGAAAAACCATCGCCATTGGCGTCATAGTGATCGCGGTGACGATTTACAGCAAAAAAATTAATACCGGCCAATCGATTATCTGAAACAAAAGAGCCGTTCAGGCTGAGGTTTCTGTCGGCTGCTGTTCCATCAATTAGGGCATAGTTGAAGGCGCCTTCAAAGGAGTTTTTTACAGGCTCGCGTGTAATTACATTAATAGTGCCTGCGATCGCATTCGACCCATACAAGGCAGAGCCGCCTCCACGAACCACCTCAACTTTTTCAATCATGGCAACAGGAATTTGTTCAATACCGTAAACGCCACTCAACGCGCTGAAAATGGGCCGGCTGTCGATCAAAATCTGTGAATAAGGCCCTTCGAGACCATTGATGCGTACTTGCTGAAAACCACAGTTCTGGCAGTTGTTTTCAACGCGCATCCCGGCCTGGAAATTTAAGCCATCCGCCATACAAACAGCATTGCTGGCATTAATTTGTTTCAGCCCAATTACATTTACGATCACCGGTGCCTCCTGCCGGTTTGTCTCCTGCCGGTTGGCCGTTACCACCACTTCATGAAGGCCAATCAGGTCTTTGTCCAGCTCAATAATAATGTCTTGTTTTTTTTCGTAACCACGAACAATTATTTCCTTGGGTTTGAATCCAACAGATTGTACCTTAATTATATACATTGGTCTTTTTATGGTTTCTAACGAGAAATGTCCGTGTTGATCAGCTATTGTTCCTGTAGTTGTTCCGGCAAGACTAATAGTCGCATATGGAACACCTTCATGGGCAGATAATACCTGGCCATGAAGGACAAAAGGCGGTTCATTTGCTGCCAGCGGAAGGGCGAAAGCTATCGCCAGCAGTATGGTAAAATACTGTGATTTAAACATTTGAATAAGTTTTATGAATTAATTCAGTTGAGGAAAAGCGCAATATTTATTGGCTTGGCGGCCCTCTGAAATGCCATGATCCCAGAAACTCGATGGTTTTGATTGCGGTGAGATAAATAGACTTTTCGGGCTCGAAAATCTGCGTTGTCTGGCTATCCGAAATTCGTATCGCTATACTAATAGCGTAATGTTGGAAATCTTTGAAAAATGCGAGCATCGACAAAATACCGGACTCATGCTCATGATCCTGCACTGGAGCATCAGTTGTTGCAGGTACAAAAGGATGGGAATGGGTTACCATGATTCCATTGATGACATGGCTGTGCTTGTGGTTGATCTGACTGTAAGAAACGACTGCCAGAACTGCAATAAGAGCCAATATCCCGATTTGTGCAAAACGATTGCGCATGGTTTTTATTTATGCAGCAAAATTGCAAAAAGCGATCTTATCAGCAATACCTGAATATAGGTATTTGATGCGCGAAAACCTTATTTAGAATGAAGGGCAGGGGCAATAACAACCCTTTTATTACATACGCTAATAACATTCCATCAATGGCAGGAATTGGTGGATTTCTTCCAACTCCAGGGCGAATTTAAAAGGGCTTTCTGTCTGATGAGTATTGTTGAGTCTTGCCGTAGCTGCCAAAAACAATCCGATTTCTGCTGTTGAATCGGCATTTAGGTAAGCGCGCTCAGCGTCAATATTGGCTTTTAAAGGCAATACCTGAATAGCTTTTGGCGTGGTACAAAATCGCATCAGCGCAGCATCTGCAAAATAACTGTAGGCGCCTGTGAGCTTGAATTGGTATGTCTTAATTGAATCAATGGATTTTGGTTCTAAGATAAATTTCTCTGCTTTCATCACGGCTTCGCCCGCATTGTTGAGTACCTCCAAGCCTTGTTTCACGGCCTTGGCCACCAGCCTGCTTTGGTTGCCGCCATCGAATAATAATTGGCCATTGCTGCGTCTCCAAATGCCTGTGCTGGCATTCCAGATGGTGTCGTCATTGATTTTTTTCAAGATAAAGAACAGGCTGTCAGGTAGAATAAATACTGCGGTGGACATGGATTCTGTTTCAGAAAAAATGTACTTCCCTTCAAATAACATCCCGCTGGAATCAAACTCGAAATCATTGGAAGAACCTTGCTCCGAATTGGTATTTATACATGAAAGAGAAAAGATGAATACACAGAAAATCAGGATTATGTTGGATGTTTTCATGACTTATTTTCTTTTGTTGGAGGTGGAAAAATAGATGACAAGCGGTAAAAACGAAAGCACAAGAATCGCGGGTAATAACCAGCGTAAAACATGACTATCATGCTCCTGACCAGAAATATATAAAGCAAAAAACCAGCTAAGAATTAAAGTGATAGCGCTTGCCCATTCCAGGGTGTGATCGACTGAGCCGGGCTTGGGGATATACTTTGGTTGTTTTGCGCGTGTGGACATACTTTTAATAGGTAAATGGCTAGCCTAATATTCATGCTGGACCTCTTCGACAAGCATTCCGTTTTCAAAAATTCTTGTCAGGCTGGGTTTCCCTTCCGGAGTAAAAAACTCCTCTTTCCCATGCTTTTCATTATCCTTGTAATGGATAATAAGACTAACAGCGCCGTTGTCGTGATAAGCTTTCTGAATGCCGCTTCCGTGAACGAAATCGGCTTTGGCGGCAATGCTGCCGTCAGAATGAAAAAACAACCAGCTGCCGTGCATCATCCCTTTAGCATATTGTCCTTCAACCATGAGCTGCCCGTTTTCATACCATTTGTAATATGGCCCATGCAGGGTGTCGTCGACATAATATTCGCTTCCGATTTTTATTCCATCGATGCTGTAGCTTATGAACAGGCTGTCGAGCTTGTTGTCTTTGTAGTAAGAGACGCTTTGCAACTGTCCGTTCTCATGCCAGCGTTTCATTTCACCCTGCAAAATATTATCGACATATTCGGCAGTCATCTGAGGAAGACCGTTTTCGTAATACCAAAGGCTTTTGCCATGAAGCTTATCTTCCACGTAATTTAACTCGGATTTCACATTCCCATTCTCCCAATAGCTTCTCTTATTACCACTATTACAGGCTATTAGGCTAAACAAAATGATTACAAAACCTAAAAAATACTTCAGTGTTTGCATGCTTAAAAATCCTTATTGATAAAGTATGAATTAGGAACAGGTACCCGCTTAAAGCGGTTAAATTGGTAGACATTCCAATAGGTATTTTCCAATCCATTATTTTGGCTGGGCCGATCAAAATAGTACTGCGATTGAAGTAAAGGTATTTGAAATTGAGGCAGACAGGGCAGGGGATTGTCACCCAGATTTAGCAAGGCCTGAAGAAAATACCAGCCGATATCAAAACCTTCAAATGCATAGCGATCTGGCTCGGAAAGGTATTCATTGCGGTATTCCTTGATAAACAATTGTGTGAAATAGTCATTGTAATTGATCATCATCGGACTAAAATAAGTGGCTTTCATTTTCATGAGGTTTTCCACAAATAGCTGATCAAATTGCTCCCAATCGGGCAAGCCAATCAAGGTGAGTGAGAAGGTATCAGCGACCTGATTCATTTTGTTTACAAACTCTGTCGAAAATACTTTGTCATCAGAAAACACAATGACCACATTTTCGCGAACCACCGAAGCTGTTTTAGCAAACTCCCGCACACTATCCGTCGCATAAACAAAGCTGCTGACAGGGTTGTTAAAATAAATGGTATCAAAAGGCCTGTCGCTTAATTCAGCAGGATAAAACTCCCTTTTTTCGATTCGAATAAATGGTATCAGATCGTCTTCCAACTCCATTTTTTTGCTACGTTCTTTTGCCACGCGATAGATGTCAGCCGATGAAATTCCTACCATTGGTGTAATACGTTGCTGTAGTTTGGATTGTAAGGCTTCAGCTTCGGCTGTATACTTAAACTGATGAGACCGATAGATGTAAATTTTGGAATCAGGATACCGTTCGGTTATCAGCTCAGTGAGTTGATCAATTTGTGCAACTTGTGACGGTTTAACCTTTATCACGGCCTGATTATTTGAAATAATTTCGTTGCGTTGTGAAAAAGGGTTTACAATCGGTATTTGATGGCGCAAAGCAAAAGGTGCCACAACTTCAAAAGCTTTATTGAAAAATGGCCCGATGATCAGGTCTGAATTGCTTAGCTCAGAATCGGAGATGGCATTTAAGGCTTTGCTGATATTCATATCCACATCATAAACTTTTAATTCCAATTTTAAGCCTTGGGTTTTTGCCAGGGAGTCGGCGGCTATTAAAAAGCCTTCGTAAAATGCCAGAAACGAGAAATGTTTTTGGTTCAGCAGATTTTCATCTCCATTGGTGCTTTGTGCTTCCATTTTGTCGAAATCGTCAAGATAAAGGGGAAGCATTAGCGCTACCTTAAAAGTTTGGTCGCTGTGGTATAATCCTTTGGTACACTCAACAGATTCGAATGGTCTTTCTTCACTTAGCTCAACTACTGTATCGGTAGCAATTTCAGTGGGGGTTTCTATCATTTCTGGTTCGAGCGGTGATAGCTCAATATGATCCAGTAGGGGAACTTTTATCTTTTGACCGGGGAATACTCTGCGACCTATGCTGGGGTTCAGATCAAAAATTTCATCCGAATCTACATCAAAATCTTTGGCGAGCCTTTTGGTGCGCTGTCGCTTTTCAACATTATGAATCAGGTAGGGTCTGGTTATTTTTTTTTTAGGGACAACGATTCGCTGTCCCGGCCTTATGTCGTTAGTGAGTCCGGGGTTTATTGCCTTGAGTTTTTCCAGGTCAACGGCATAATTTCTGGAGATACGGTATAGTGTTTCTCCTTTTTTAACAATATGAATAAGGGTGGTATCCGCTTGTCCTGTGTTCTGCGAAGAAACAGCCGGATTTGGAGCGCTGTCTTCGGGCAAAAGTAATACCTGCCCGGCTTTTACGCCGTTGGCTATCCCGGGGTTAAGAGCAATCAGGGCTTCCATGCCGACAGCTTGTTTGCGCGAAATACTGTAAAGTGTTTCACCTGGTTTTACGACATACTGCTGGCTCGAAACTGTTGTTCCTTTGTTTGATTGAGAAGGTTTTTCTGCAGTAGCTTCTTTTGTTTCGCCGGGCATCGCAAAAGGCTCAACCATGGCTAACGACTCTTGTTGATTTGGTTGGCGGTCGTCAATCTCCGGCAGCTTTACTGGTGCAGGATTTGTTCCAGGAAGCTTTGATGCTTGTTGCTTTTCATTGTTTTGCGGAGTTTGAAAAGGGTTATAATCTGATCGCTGAAAACGCTCCTGACTGGTTACCGGTGGCCTTTTATCTTTGGGTGCGATGGGTACTAACACGTATTCGCCTTCTGATAAAGGCTCTTTAAGCCCTGGATTGGCCAGCCTGATATTATTTTCCGGAACAAGATATATTTCCGCGATATAATTGAAACGATCGTCTTGTTTGGCTACATGATAAATGGTTTCGTACTGTGTCGCAAAATCCGATACATTGTCTTCTTCAACCGTTTGGTTATTGCCGGAAGTACGCGTATTGCTTGAATAGGCTGTTACATTGTTCGAGGCAGGAATTCGAATCACCTGGTTTACGCGCAGGCCTTTGCTGATATCAGGATTGGTATTCATTATTGTTTCCTGATCAACGTTATAGACTTTGGAAATACTGTAAAGTGTCTGTTTTGGTGTAACAGTATGCAGATAATAGGTCTTTCCATTGTATTGTTCAATGGTGTTCGACTTTACAACCGGTGCTTGTGCACATAGCGGGTTGATGGCAAATAGCCATAATAAAAGCCAGACTGCTAAACCTATTTTTGGCTCATCGTGCCGTTGTATTCGCTTCATGTCAGAATGATTCGTTTTCACTTTATTCCCATTCGATGGTTGCCGGAGGCTTTGAGCTGATATCATAAACAACCCTGTTTACTCCTTTCACCTTGTTGATAATTTCGTTTGATATAGCCGCCAGAAACTCATAAGGCAGATGCGACCAGTCTGCGGTCATACCATCGGTTGAACTAACAGCTCTCAAAGCTACAACATTTTCATAAGTCCGTTCATCGCCCATAACACCTACCGACTGTACGGGTAATAAAATTGCGCCAGCCTGCCATACTTCTTCATAAAGTTTATGTTTAATAAGGCCTTCAATATAAATATCGTCAACTTCCTGAAGTATGCGCACCTTTTCAGCGGTGATATCTCCCAAAATTCTGATTCCCAAGCCCGGACCAGGGAAGGGGTGCCTGTCGATGATAAAGCCCGGTAAACCAAGCTGACGACCTATGATACGAACTTCGTCCTTAAAAAGGGAGTTGAGCGGCTCTACCACTTTCAGCTTCATAAAATCGGGTAAGCCTCCTACGTTGTGATGCGATTTGATGGTAGCCGAAGGACCTTTCACTGAAACAGATTCAATCACATCAGGATAGATGGTGCCTTGAGCCAGCCAGCTAACATCCTGAATGCGATGTGCTTCTTCATCAAAGACTTCGATAAAGGTATTGCCAATTATTTTACGTTTTTTTTCAGGATCGGTTTCTCCTTTTAGTGCATCAAGAAAGCGGTCGCGGGCATCAACACCCCGCACATTTAGGCCAAGGTCGAGGTAGGAATGGATCACTTTGTCGAACTCATTTTTGCGCAGCAGCCCGTTGTCAACAAAAATACAATAGAGGTTTTTGCCAATTGCCCGATGCAATAACATCGCTGCTACTGATGAATCCACGCCGCCGCTTAAGCCAAGTACAACTTTGTCGCTGCCAAGCTGCTTTTGTAATTCCTCAACCTTTGTTTCAATAAAGGAATCAGGTGTCCAGTCCTGTTTGCAATTGCAAATACCTACCACAAAATTCTTCAGCAAAATCATGCCTTCAGTGGAATGATAAACCTCCGGATGAAATTGAATACCAAAGGTTTGCTCTCCGCTGACCTGATAACCGCCTACCTTTACGTCAGTTGTTGAAGCAATTATCTCAAATTTGGGTGGTAAGGATAAAATGGTATCCCCGTGCGACATCCACACCTGCGATCCCTTATTCATATTTTGAACCAGCGAACATTGCTGATCCACAAAATTTAAATTGGCACGGCCATATTCCCTTATTTGACTGGCTTCTACATTGCCGCCGTTGCTTTGTGCCAAAAACTGAGCGCCATAACAAACACCCAGAACAGGTATCTTACCGCGGATATTACTCAAATCCGGTACGGGAGCTTCTGCATCGCGCACCGAAAAGGGACTTCCTGAAAGGATAACCCCTTTTGTTGCTGAAGTAATTTGGGGCAGGTGGTTGTATGGATGAATTTCGCAATACACGTTTAACTCGCGTACTCTTCTGGCTATCAGCTGTGTGTATTGTGAACCAAAGTCGAGAATAAGAATGCTTTCTTGCATATTAAATTGGAGTGAAATGAAAGTGCAAATTAACCCAAAAACCATCAATCAGTCAAGGAATGATTTGCAATCCTTTTATTCTTTGTTAAGCTAAACGCAAAATAGGTTCTTTTCTGATTGCCAGAGCAATTTTTTTGCAAAAAATAATATGCTTTGGCAATAATGCTAACAATTAATTAGTGTTTGTGTATAAAGTGTGTGTTTAACTCATAACACTTATTTTTCATCGATCAGCTGTTCCAGAAAGCGCTCCATACCAGTTAGCTGAGGGCGCAAGTGTTTTCTCAGTTGGATTAATTGAGTATGGTGTTGCTTCAGGTTAGTAGTTAATAAACTTGCACTGAATTTATTTTTTAGCTGTTCTTCGTTTATTTTACCTTCCTTATAAAGCGCCAATTGGTAATACCAGTCAAGTCCGGGGAAACTGTCGGGGTTTTGCCTGTAGAGTGCTTCCAGGTTTAAAAGTTTATATTTTCCAAATGTTTTGATAAGCTGCGTATAGCGGTTCAAAGCAAGCAGCGTTTCACAAAAGGCCATAAAAAAGAGCCGCCATCGGAATTTTAAGATGTCGTTGGTATTTTGTTCCAAAAAGTGCTGTGCAAAACGAAGTGCTTTTTGGTGTTTGCTGTTCTCATTCAGGCTTTTAATATAATAAGAGGCAAAACCAATGCGCGTATGTGGACTGATATTTCTTCTAAATTCAGGCAGGTTTTCCTCCATTAGGTGTTGCCCCTCTTTAAACTTTTCACGCCTTAACAGTATGCCGCAGAGGTTATTAACATAAAAGAGATAATCGGAGCTATGCACTTTTATCGACAAATAGCCATAATAGGCTGCCTTGTCGAGTTCGTTGTATCTGGAGTGTAAAAGCAACCTGTTGGCGTAATAGTTTACCAAAATGCGTTTGCTGTATAGCTGTCCGCTGATGATCAGTTTGTCCAACTCATTATACAATTTGGTGAGTTTGTGAAACTCCCGGTAGTTGTAGTAGATAAACGTTAGGCGCACAATAGCATAGTAACGGTTGAGGCCATCCAGTTTATGGTCATAAAAGGTGCTGATTAGTTTTTCCTCCCATTGCCGCGAATCACTGGTTTTTGTGATATACTGATTGACAATATCATTTGTGGCATCATGCAGCATGTGATTGATTTCGAGTGCGTTTTGGTAGTTTGAACGCTGTTCTTCAATAAAGGCTGAAACAATAGATAAGTAATTGATCCGCATCCTGATTAGCAAATAGTTGCGGTAGTTTTGTGCCAGTTCGTAGAACCGGATAAAATAATAATCGGGTTGCTTGTATTTTTTGATTCGGTTGATCAGCTCCAATTCCTCATCCTGACTGATCTGATCGGTCATAATTTGTTTATCAAGGTGATGCATCCAGTTGAATTGTTCGTCAGCATCAATAGCAGCTAGTTTTTTGTTGATCCAGTTTTTTAAGTAGCTGTATTTTCTTTTGTTGATAGCTTCATCGAAGTGGATTTCACGTTCAGGATTATTCACCGCTTCTTTTACTTTCTCAAAGAGGGAATGGTTCGTAGTGTCAGCGAAATTTTCCTGCTGTTCCAGGTAAGCAATTTCGTGCGGCAGGAGTCCGGCAACAAATTGTTTAAATTTTTTCAGACTTTCTTTTGGCTTTCTCTCTGGATTGTGCTCCATGGTCTCAACAATTTTAAACAGTAAAATTAGACTTTTCGGTTCAATTGAACATGTTGTGTTTTTTTTGACACTTTCTAATTTAGAATCAATCTAAACCGCTGAAATGCCATGTCGAATAATTGAAATACTACCTTTGAGGGGATGTTTTTATGAAGTGCTTTGGTAAAAATGTAGTAAATTATAAATGAGCGTTATAGACAGTCATTATTCCAAAATTTATACTGAGATGATAAAAAAAATTGTGATTGTAGTGGTATTCCTTTTTTCGGTTTCATTGCTGAATGCGGAAATTATTGAGAAAACCTATTATTTTGATGAGCCTGTAATACTGGAAACCAAACAGTGCCAGCTTGTGCAGTTTGGTCAAAGTTTTCTGTCGGGATTAGCCGGTGAGCCTACGCTGCCGTGGCATAGGGTAAGTTTGCTGTTGCCTCCGGGCGAAGAAGCCGTTTCCATCGAAATCAGCTTTTTTAATCGAAAAAAATTGGAACGAGAGCTCATGCTGTTACCTTATCAGCCTTCCAGGCCTTTGTCGGAAGAAAAGCAGGCGGCTTTTTTGAAGAATCAGGCCATTTACCAAAGCAATGAAGCCTATCCTGTTCTAAGCAACGGAAAACTTACTACCAGCTGGCTCAATGGGATGGGATTTGCTTTTGCCAGTTTTACACCGGTTTCTTATTATCCCGAAAGTGGCGAGCTCTATTATGCCACAGAAGTGAAGGTATCCATTGAAACCAAGCCAGCCAGAAAGAAAGCAGAAATGGCAGTCTGGTTGAACCAATCGACAAAAAAGACCATTTCAGCTCTGGCTCAAAACCCTGAAGCCGTTGATTTTTATGTTGAGCGCGGCCGCGAAATTGGCAATTACGATATGCTTATCATCAGCCCGGAAAGTTATTTTGACCAATTTGATATTTTCGTTGATATGCTTTACCAACGCGGGTTTAAGGCCGAACTTGCAAGTAAAGAGATGATTCAAACACAAATGGAAGGCATTGATTTGCAGGAAAAAATCAGGAACTACATCATTGAAGCCTATAATACTGACGGTATCCAATATGTGTTGCTTGGAGGCGACGTGGAGTTGATTCCCAGTCGTGGTTTATATTGTTATGTGGAGTCGGGTGGTGGTTATGAATCCAGCAATATTCCGGCGGATTTGTATTATGCCGCACTTGACGGTAACTGGAACGACGATAACGATGATCGCTGGGGCGAGCCCGGTGAAGATGATTTATTGCCTGAACTTGCCATTGCACGCCTGCCTTTCGGAAATGCTGCTGAGCTCGACAATCTGCTTAACAAAACCATGATGTATCAGCAGCAACCGGTTTTGGGTGAACTCGAAAAACCCCTGTTCGCCGGCGAAAACTTATACAATAATCCCGATACCTGGGGACGGGATTATCTCGAACTTCTGGTAGGTGAAACTGACGAAAATGGTTATACGACTAATGGAATTCCAGTGAGTTATGACATTGAAAAACTATATGAATACAATGCTTCCTGGTCGGGCAACGACTTGATTAACAGCATCAACCAGGGCAAACAATTTGTGCATCATGTAGGGCATGCAAGCCAGACTTATGTAGCGCATTTGTACAATTCTGATATCACAGATGCTAATTTTGCTGCTACAAATGGGGTGGATCATAATTTCACACTTTTGCACACGCATGGCTGCGATTGCGGGGCTTTTGATTACAATGATTGCATTCTGGAAAAGATGGTATTGATCGAAAATTTTGCTGTCGCTGTCATCGGGAATTCCCGTTATGGCTGGTTCAACGAAGGACAAACCGAAGGACCGGCAGCGCATCTGCATCGCGAAATGACGGATGCTTTTTACCATGATAAGATTCCTTATCTGGGCATGGCTATGCGCGAGTCAAAGATAGAAACGGCTCCCTGGGTAACAGCTCCCGGACAATGGGAAGAAGGCGCATTGCGTTGGAATTTTTACGATCTGAATATTTTGGGCGATCCGCTTTTAAGTGTTTGGACGTCAGAACCTTTTGAGCCGGAAGTGGATTATACTTCCGAATTGATTATTGGCTTAACTGAAACTGTTGTTGAAGTAGCTAAAGATGGCGAGCCGCTTGCCGGATATCGCTGTCATTTGCGACATAATGGCGAAATACTTGGAATTGCAGAGACTGATGCAGATGGCAATGCGCTAATAATCTTTGACGAACCATTGAATCAAACTGGTGAAGCGGAGCTTGTAATTGTGGGTCAGAATATTTTGACTCAAATTTTGCCAACAACAGTTATTCCAAATGAAGGCCCTTATGTGATTTTGGAAGTCCTTGAAGTTGTTGGCGAAGATGGAAACGGCCTTGCCGATTATGGAGAAACCATAGCACTGAATGTAGGGTTGAAAAATATTGGTTCTGAAGCTGTTGTGGGTGTTGAAGTGATACTTAGTACTTTAGATGATTATGTTAACCTAATTGAATATGAGACAGCAGTCTATGGCGTGATTGAACCGGGCGAAACGATGATGCTTGAAGCGGTTTTTCTGCTTGAAATAGATTTGTTAGTCCCTGATCAGCAGGATGTTGAATTTCAAATGATAATCGTCTCCGGGGATCAGCAATGGGAAACAAATTTTGAATTGATCTTACAGGCTCCTAATTTGTATTTATCAGGGTTTTTAATTGATGATGCAGGTGGTAATCAAAACAATATGCTCGATCCCGGGGAAACAGTTAGCTTGCATATTTTCGGTGAAAACCGGGGTGGCAGCAGTGTGGATGATGTGAGTCTCAGCTTTAGCAGCGCGGCTGATGAATGGATACTAATTGAGAATCCCAATCAGGAGATTGGCACCTTACTGCCTGACGAATCATTTGAGGTTGTTTTTACAGTTCATGTCGATGAATACACACCACAGGGGACCATTGCATTAATGAATTTTTATTTGGATTGTCCTCTTGACGACTGGTACTATGATTATCCGCATTCATGGCTGATGCCAATCGGTTTGCAGATTGAGGATTTTGAAACCGGAGATTTTACGGCTTATGAATGGATAATGGGAATGGCTAATAACTGGCAAATTGTGGAAGATGTGGTGTATGAGGGTTCATTTGCTGCAAAATCAGCTCAAATCGCGGATGACCAGCTATCAGAATTGAAGATTAATATGTTTGTTTATCAACAGGATGAGATCAGTTTTTACCGCAAGGTGAGTTCGGAATCGGGTTATGATTTTCTCAAATTTTACGTGGACGAAATGCAGGTCGCACAATGGTCAGGTGAAATAGATTGGGAATTGGTTGAGCTTGATATTCCTGAAGGGCAGCATACTTTGAAATGGGTTTACAGCAAAGATGGAAGCGTGAGTAATGGCAACGATTGTGCCTGGATAGATTACATTACTTTTCCGGCTACTGCAACAATCATGGCTGTAAATACTGTTAGTGCAACAAACTCCGATTTTCAGATTTATCCAAATCCGGGAGATGGCACTTTCTGGTTCGATGCTTCTGAATCAATTGTATTTCAGGATGTAAAACTGTATCAGCTGGACGGAAAATTGGTTTTTAAACAACAAGAATGGCGCAGCAGCCAAGTACTGGATGTTCGATTCCTGCAAAAGGGAATGTATGTTGTCGAAATGAATGATGGCAAAGCAACATTCAGAAAGAAGCTGCTGATACAATAATTGCTTTTTGGCGTTTTTCCTGCCATTACTAATTTTTAACTGGCTTTTGTATGAGATATTTTTGATAACAATAAGTTGAACGTACTTGTAGTAGAATATCCAAAAAACAAAAAAAACCCGAATTTGCATCGGGTTTTTGCTTTGTTATAGAACAAGCTTCAGCGGTTATCGGTCAGCTTGCTTTGTAAAGTTTTTTTTAAAGCCTTTACTTCTTATTTTACTACAATTTTAATAACATCAGTTGTATTTGTTGTCTGTACTCGGATCAGATAAATGCCTGGCATTTGATTACTTAAATCGATCCTGTAATCAGCTACGCCATTCAGTTGATAGGTGGCAGCCAACTTTCCGTTTAGCTGGTATAGGTCTATTCTTTGCATCTTTTCATTGTTCAAAGAACTCAGCTGCAAGGCGCCGGTAGTAGGATTAGGATAGGCTTCAAAATTTCGGGAAACAATTGTTTGCTCATCAATTTTTACAAAATCTTCATCAGCATATTCTATCAGGTAGGTGTGACAACGATAGTGAGGCTCGGTATGGGAGCTCCCATTGTAACCGGTATTAAGCAAATTGGTATAATCAGCGAGCACATAATCGAGGCTTACTGTTTCGCCTGGCGCGAAATGACCATTCATATCCCATTCCCAGGGCTGAACATCCTGTCCGGGACACCAGCCTGACCGGCTATAGAGGTAAGTGCCGTTTTGAGGACTGCAGCTGTTCTGATCACAGTCGTCTTTCCAAAGATGCTGGGCAAAAGTTTCTTCACCATCGACCCAGATATGGTGCGTGAATTCAGAGAATTCGGCAGCATTCAGTGTGTTGCCCTGTCCGTGACCGGTCATTGTCATCCTGATTTTTGCGGCAACTGTTTCTGGTTGAATGAGTATTTCTTTTTCCGGAAAATCATAAGAAATATCCGGATCACCATATACCCAATTGTCTTCATTCCAGAGTTTTGTAACTTTTGTATAAGGATAAGCGGGGCTTCCTTCAATCAGTTCGAGTTGTACGGAGACCAACCAGCCCGAGGCTCCCCAAACCTGCACATAGCTTACCCAATCAACTTCATTCACCAGTAATGAACGAAAATCAGTAAGATCCCAGGTCCAGCCTCCACAAGCAACACCATAAGGCGTGATGTAACGTGCTATTTCGTAATTTTCGCCGTCTTTGTTAATCATCAGTTTCGCCGGCTGATCCCAGGGATCGCAACCGCCTGTAGGACAGTCAAGATCAATATTCACGTAAATTTCACTGTAATCATCTAAATTTTCAGGCATATACACGGTTCGCGTATGCGCCTGACCATATCCTCCGTAATTGTGGCGCTCCTGATCAAAAATCATGTAATTGAGCGTAGGTTCGATGGTTTCGGTCAGGATATTATTTTCTGTATTGTCATCGCCTTCAAGAGCTACAGTGCCGGTAATTGTTATCCCGGTCATGCCTGACAAGTCAACAAAATCATTGAAAGTATGGATATATGTTTCGAAAGGGGGGATGCTTACATTTACAGTTTCTGTTACTATCGGTTCCTCATCGATTTGATAGCTCAGGTCAAAACCTGTTACGGCTTCGGTTGCAAAATTCTTTACTTCGAGCCGGATTTTTTCTTCTGCTCCAAAACCACTTCCAATCACAGAAGGTGAAGCGATGCCTATAACACCCATATCAGCTGTAACAGGCTGAAAACCTTCGACCCAGGAAGTGTCGTCCATATTGACCAACTGCCCGTCGTTGTCATTGCCCGAAGCATCGCCAAGAACAATGCCCGTACCTTCGTTCATTGGGTAATAGGCTACCAGACTTGTTTCAGTTCCCGTGAGCTCAACACTCATATTAGCCTGAATTTCGGCTTCCGATCGGGCTACTTCCCATATCCGGATTTCATCAAGCTTGCCATTCCAGAATCTTCCCGGCCAGGTAGGGTTATCGCCCAAATTCATTACTACACCTGTTCCGTGTGTAAGCTCACCAATGGCATCTTCGGTTTGGATAAGCTGTCCGTTGATGTAGAGCATCACTTGTGTTCCGGTATATACACCTGCCAGGTGGTACCAGGCATTGGTTCCGAGTAAAGCAGGTGTTGAAACCGATTTCCAGCCTTCATTCACTGATACAGTAAACTCCACGCGGCCGTTTTCGCCCGCGGTAAAGCAGTAACCCTTATCCGGATTAGTGCCTTGTTTACCTACGATTACTCCACCCCAGATGTTGGAGTTCCACTCTGATGCATTGATCCAGGCTTCAATGGTCATGCCGTTTGTCGGATTGAGTTCAGGACTATCGAGAATACCAACTTTATCGTCGGTTCCGTCAAACTTTAGCGCAAAGTTTTGTGCTGAAACTGTTGTTGCTAGCGCAGATAGCAGCACAACCAAAAATAATTTACTGATTCTTTTCATGATCGTAATGGTTTAGTGTTTAATTATTTTTTTTACAATTTTCCCTTTAGCTGTTTCAAAAACAACAAGATATATTCCTGAATTTAATGCAGACAAGTCAATACTTTGTTGTTGATCGAAATATTTCTCAAAGTAAAGTACTTCCCCAGTCAATGTGCTGATACTGATAGAAGTGTTTTTTGGTAATCCACTGATTGATAATTCCTTGCTAACCGGATTCGGGCCTAATTGCAACTTGGCAAAAGGAGATTCAGCAACTGATGTCCAACCCTGCACCGGGAACTCCTCAGTTGCATAGCCCAGCGCATAAAAGCCATCGCGAAAAACGATGTCATTGCATTGAAACACGCCGGCAGCAGGCTTTGTGGGGCGCACAACTGCGGTAAAGTTGTCTGATTGGTTTGCGCGGTATAGCAAAACATACTGGTTGATGTCGGCATTAGCCGGAATGTCAGCTGCTGCGGCATCTTCGAGTAGGATAGTCAGGCCGCCGCCAACACCACCAGCACAATTGATATACCATTCTTTTTGGGTTCTTAAAAATCCAGCTGGAGGGTTTTCGGGTGCGAGCTCGCTGCTGGTGCCTGTAAGCCCATTTTGTCCGGCTACAATATATTTTCTGAATTCTTTTTCCTGTATATCACTGATAATCAACAAACCATGATTGGTGCTAATGCGGTGATAGTTCTCGCTGTTGCGATACCAGGCCGCTTTTATGTCTGACATGCCGGCCATCGTCAAGTTTCCAACAGGTGCTGACGAAAGGGTAAAAGCGGTGCTTTCGTGATCAGCGTTGCTGAGTGTGCCATCAAAGCTGTTTGTGCCATTATCGGGAATCAGACTGCCGGTTGCCTGATTAAAATTGTAATAAGCGATAAGGCCCTGTTCCCCTCCGCTCAGTTCTGCATGCATACGGGTCGTTATTTCGTCATGAGATAAGGCTTTGTCCCAAATTCTAACTTCATCCATATCCCCGTAAAACTGAAACGACAACAAGTCCCAGGGTGCATTTCCGATGATAAAGGGGCGATCGTTGCTCACAATGGCTGTGTTGGGAAACATGCTTGTTTCGCCGGATAAAACGCCATTCACGTAACTTTGGATTTTACCGCTGCTGACAGAATAGGTTGTAACCAGATGAACAAAAGAAGAATCGGGTTCCATGGGGCCATCGCCTGGCCGCGGGACTTCCTGTTTTGTGGGATTAAAGTACTCGGCATAGACATGCAGATTTTCGAACCCAAAAACATATCCATTGTCAATAGGATCGTGGTATTCAATCTTGCCCATCATCTTACGGTTCTCGGCAAAAGTGTGGGCTCTTACCCATACTTCAAGGCTCATTTCGCTGCCCATATTGAATCGGTCATCATTTCCGCAATCAATATACAAGCTCGGTTGCCCTGTTGTGTTCCAGGTTTCATAATCAATCGACCAGCATTTATTGGCTTCCGACTGTGCTTGTAATACAGCGAAAGGAAGCAAGAGCAATGCTGGAAAGAGTAGCAGTTTTTTCATAGTTATCTTATTTAATGATTTATTCTTTGGCCCACCATATGGGTGTCAATTGACTGTCGGCACCCTGTTGTTCAATGATATTGAGATAGTTGTTGCGGTTATAGGTAAATTCCGAATAAGGATAGCGCAATCTTTTCGGAAAGATTTGTGTGTTGATCGGGTTGCCTTCGTAATCACTTAACACAGGATATCCTGTTCTGCGAAACTCCGCAAAACTTTCAAATACATTTTCATAGGCAAACAGCAGGTATTTCTGTGTGATAATTTGCTTTAAATCAACTTCATTGATAGTGTTGATGTAGTTTTGAATGTCTGATTCGCTGATTAAGGGTTCTGTTGCGTATGCGTTCATATAGATCATATGGGCGTTGATTCCTTGCTTAAGATAATCCATCGGATCACCCGGCCACATTCCTTTTAAAGCTGCCTCAGCCTTTAAAAAGCACATCTCCGAAAAGCTTATCAAGGGCAAGGGGCGATCGTTGTTGAGGTACCAATTGCCAATTCGTGATACATCGCCCCAACTTCCAAGCGGATCTCCAAGTTGTGCATCGAGGTTATAGTTTTGCCAGATTTCGCTGTTGTAAGCTACTAAATTGGGTACGCCTCTGTACTCATCGATAAAGGGAAAAGCATCCGAAAGGCTTGTTTTATTGAGGAAATACCCAATACGTGGATCATTGGTCGTTTTCAACAAATCAGTAAGAAACTTACTTGGATTGATATACTGTTCGCCTTCCTGATAGCGAATCATAGCAGCTTCGAGCACAGGTTTGTTGAATACACTGTTAAACTGGAAAGCTGCCGTTTGCGATTCGTCACTAATCATCAGCGCTTGCGACAAAGCATTCAGTTCGGTTTGTGTTGTTTGTGGTTGCACTTCCACAAGGCGCATGGCAAGCCGAAAACGCAGTGAATTTGCAAACCGAATCCAGGCTTCCATGTCGCCACCGAATATCAGGTCGGATGAGGCATCATAAAAGGGCATTGCCCAATCGAAGGCGGTTGCAGCCTGTTCCAGATCGTTGAGCATTTGCAGATAAATCTTTTCCTGACTGTCATAAGCAGGCGTAAACTCAAGCGCCGGATTACCTTTAAATGCTTCAGAATAAGGGGCTGCACCCCAAAGATCGGTAACGCGATGCATCATGAAAGTTTTCCAGATGGTGGCTGCGGCTTTTTTATTTACCCATTCAGGATGCGCATCAGCTTCGCGGATAATGACTTCAGCGTTGTTCATTGCATCGATGTAAGTCTCATTCCAAAAGCCATCACCGCCTGTCGGAATAGGGTATTCATTCCCGGGTTCCACACCGCCCCTGTTGGCAAAATACATCATCCACTGATGCAATCCGTTGTATTCGAGATGTGATGCCGTTAGATAGCTTCCCATACCTCTTTTTACAGCAAACTTAAACAGCAAATCAGGATCGGCCTGTGTGGAGTTGTTCGGGTCCGAATTGAGTTCGGGCAGGTCTTTCACACAACTTTGAGAAAACAATGTAATAATTAGCAATAGCAGTATTTGGGTTGTCTTCTTCATGGCCTATAGATTTATTGTCAGCGAAAATCCTACACTTCTCTTATTGGGATAGGCATAAAGCTCATAACCCTGTCCGTTGCCATTGGTGAGCATCGACTCCGGATCGATATTTGGTACTTTACTGTAGATCAGCCAGATATTATTTGCAAAAATACCTATCGAAGCCTTTTTAAGGCGTAGCCTGTTCGTAAAATTCTGTGGTAACTGATAACCAATACTCAGTTCGCGAAGTTTCACAAAGCTGGCATCATAAATGAATGGCTCATGAATCTCTTCCTGCCACAAACTTACCTTTTGGTAATAGAGATAAGGGTTTACAAAAGTTGCGTTGGTTTTGCCACTCACGTCTTCACCATTGAGGATAGTGCCCGGTGCGTAAACCCCTTCAATTAACAAGCCTCCGGTAGGTGTCCAGTCGGCGGGTGCAATTCCGGCTTCTTCGCGCTCGGTTTCTGATTGATACCATGCCTCGCGTCCTTCGAGCGATTCTTCAAAATTGCCGGCATAGCCATTGCCATACATATTGGTGCCCGAGAAAAGATCGCCACCAAATTGGCTGTGTATTAAAAACGACATGCTCCAGTTTTTATAGCGAAAGCTGCTGCTGAGCGAGAGGCTGAAATCGGGGGTGAAATTGCCCAGTACTTTGGGTGTTTCATCCCGGATGATCATCCCTCTGCTATCGACCATCACTTTTCCGGTTTCATCACGCAAAAAGCCGTAACCAACAATATCACCATAAGGGTTTCCGGGGCGCGCTTCAACCGTGAGACGCCAGTGTTCGTATAGTGTTGCCCGTTCTACATTGGGTGCCAGTTCTATAATTTCCGAAGAATTTTTTGCATAAGCTATGTTTAAATCCCATTGCAATCTGCTGTTGCGCACTGGTGAAGCATTCAGCTGAAATTCCCAGCCTTTGTTTTGAATTATTCCGGAATTAACGATGGCAGTATAATAACCTGAGGCAGCCGAAACGGGCATATTGGTGATTTGATTGTGCGAACGGGAATCGTAATAGGTCGCATCGATACCCAAACGATTCATAAAAAATTTAAGTTCCAATCCGGTTTCAAAGGAGTTAACCAATTCCGGGAGCAAACCCAGGTTAGGTACAGTCCGGTCGATAAAAGCCATATCGCCGTATCCTTCGTTGTTTACAAGCTCGTAGGTTGTTTCCAGTTGATAAGGTTCGGCATCGTTGCCAACACCTGCGTAACTCAGACGGAATTTTCCAAAACTAAATATTTCTTTATCGAAACGATCTTCATCCAGCAGTTCCGAGAATACAAAACCAAGACTTATCGAAGGATAGAAAAAACCATTATTCCCCGCCGGCAGCGTTGATGACCAATCGTTGCGTGCCGTAATATCGAAGTATAAAAAACGCTTGTAATCAAAGCCTGCAAAGGCATACAATGAATTTTTTGCTGCTTCCTGGATATACTTTCTTGAATAGATTGGATTCAGGCTATTTTCGAGGCTATAGACATAAGGCTCAACCAAACCGCCTTCGGTATTGGCTGTGTTATTCTCGGCCTTGTAAATCATGGCATTGCCTCCCAGATTGATCGTATAGCTCAGGTTTTCATTCCATTTATTGGAATAGGTCGTAAGAAAATCGCTGTTTATTAGCAACTGTTTGTTATTGGATTCACTGTAACGTCCGGGGCTGTATATGAGCCCTTTCATGGCATCTATCGACCAAAAATCTGTACTGGAATAATCCGGTGCAGTGCGTACCATGAATTTCAGGTTTTTGCTGGCTTCATATTCGAGAGATACATGACCAAAGTAGCGGTTTCTGTTGTCCTGATTCTTTTGATAAGCTATGTTCCAGTAGGGATTGGTCATCCAGCTCCAGTTCTGATACCAGGTTACTTCGTTGCCATCCGCATCCTGATAGAAATCGCTCAGAGAATTCAATGGAATATGCCGGGGCATATGGATGAAATTCCTGTTTGGATTGTCGTGCGCATCAGACAGGCCTGGCCTGTTGTCAACTTTGCTGTTGACAAAGTTGAAGTAGGTGCTGATTTTTAGATTCTTTAAAATATCTGCTGAAATATTTGCCCCCACATTAGTCCGGTTGTATCTTAATCCGGGAATGATATCTTTTGTAAGTGCATTGGCAAGCGAGAAGCGATAGGTAAAATACTTATTGCCGCCATCAACACTCAAAGCGTTATTGGTAGTGATACCGGCATCGAAATAGTCTTTGTAATTATCAGGTTGCGGTAAAAAATTTCTTGATTTTCCGTCCCAGTCAATAATCTCTTGCCCTTCCATCCGTGGCCCCCAGCTGCCTTTTGAAAAATCATAGCCCGGATTAAAAACCGGAATGTCGTCTTTTATATCCCAGGCACCTTCAAACTTGCCATTTCGTCCGGCTCCGTAAGTATTTTGCAAATCATACAAAATATAAGCCCTGTCGATGGAGGTAGTGCTGGAAAATTGCAGTCCCATTTTTCGGCCGGATTGACCTTTTTTAGTAGTGATCAAAATAACGCCATCCATTGCCTGCGAACCATACAAAGCCGAGGCGCTGGCACCTTTGAGTACCGAAATACTTTCAATATCATCGGGATTGATATCTGAAATGCCATTTCCATAGTCACGTCCGCCCCATTCGCCTCCGGAATTACTGTTTGTTGTATTGTTGATCGGCACACCATCCACCACAATCAGCGCCTGGTTATCGCCTGTTATGGAATTATTTCCTCTAAGGATAATGCGACTTGATGTTCCTGCGCCACCATTGGTTGCAGTTATTTGCAAGCCAGCTACTTTTCCGCTTAGTTTATTAATCACACTCACATCATTCGACTTTAAGAGGTCTTCGTTTTTTACTTCTGTCATGGCATAGCCCAGTGATTTTTTTTCTCTTTTGATGCCAAGCGCTGTAACTACAACCTCATCAAGAATTTCTGCTTTGGGGGTTAAATATACCTGCATCAGTCCATTCGTCACAGCTAATGTATCTTGCTCAAAGCCTACTGCAGAAAAGATCAGATGGGTATCGTTCTTTTTCAATGCAAGGATAAACTGTCCATTGAAATCGCTGCTGGTTCCTTGTCCGCTTTCCAGGCTAACGATATTCACAAAGGGGACAGGCTGTTTGTCAGAAGCTGAAAATATAACTCCTTCAGCCTTTTGCTGAGCCTGAACAGAAAAACCTAGCAAGACAGTTAATACGAATGTTAATTTTTGCAGCATGTTGAATCTCTATAAATGATTTTGGTTTGGAGAACGACTTTTTTTGGTTCGGTTTTTTCTTTCTTTATTTGTTGCAAAACCAGATTAACGGCTACTTCGCCTATTTTTTCGAGTGGCTGGGCAATGCAGCTTATGGCTGGTGCTGTGTATTGAAAGCATTCCACATCATCGAAAGTAATGAGCGACAGCTCATCGGGAATACGCCTTCCTAATTCCATTGCCGCATTCAGACAAGCTAATGCCAAATTGTTGTTGGTGGCGAAGAGCGCGGTGATTTGTGGGGTTTCAGCAAGAAATTGTTTGATTTGGTTGTAATCCTTATTTTTTAATTTTGCATAATCCACTTGCAGCAAATGGCTGGTATCTATATCAAGGTTGTATGCTTTAAAGGCCTCTAAAAATCCCTGCTGTCTGTCGTGTAAGGTACTGATATAACCGGGAGTAAGCGTTAAAAAACCAATATTCCGATGTCCCAAATCTAGCAGGTATTTTACTGCATTTTGTGTAGCCTGTTCATTGTCAACTCCTACATAGTGACTATCGAATCCATTCAGGTAGCGGTCAAATAGCACCAGCGGATAATGCGGAGGAATAATTTGTTTCAGTATCTCTGCCTGTTGCATGGTAGTCGTCATGATGATTCCATCAACCTGTCTTTCGAGTAACATTTTAATCAAATGTTTTTCGCGGTTTTCACTTTCGTCCGAGCTGCATACGATCAGGCTATATCCTTCAGCTTCAGCTATATGCTCAATAGTTCGGGTGATTCGTGCATAAAAGGGATTTGAAATATCGGCCACAAGCAAGCCTAAAGTGTTTGTTTGGCCCATTCGTAATCCACGAGCCACCTGATTAGGTTTGTAGTTGAGTTCTTTAGCCCTGGCGATGACACGCTGCTGCGTTTCTTTGTTGATGGCTGCGGCATCAGCTTTTCCGTTCAACACGAGTGATACCAGTGTTTTTGACACATTTAAGTCAGCTGCGATTGAAGATAAAGTTATTTTCCCGGCTTTCATTACAGCAAAACTAAATCGTTTTAGTAAAAAACGCAAATTATTTTTATCAAGAGCTTAATATTTTTCTAACCAAAACGCAAACGAACCAGCAAGATGTTGCTTCGAAATTCAAAAGCTTGTAAAAAATGAATACTTTTGAAATTCCAAAAAATAAAAATTAATTAAACAGGAATACTCGTTATTTTTGCGCCGTGACAAAACTTGTATCACTTCCATTTGGGCTCTTAATGCTTGTTTCACTTATTTTGCCTTTTCAGCTGATGAGGCAACTGCAGCATGAACAGGCTGAAGCGCGTGCAGAAGCCTTGATTGAGATGAACGCAATACATGCAGGAAAAGCTTTGAAGTACATTGCGATTCCAAAGCACGAACTTGAGGGGAGAGGTTCACGTTTTGTCCGCATCCATGCTACTGAATTTATCTGGGATGGGATGATGTATGATATTGTAAGCGCTTTTCCCGAAACACACCAAACTTGGTTTCTGGTGTATCCTGACCATAAAGAAACTAGTATTTTGAATCAAAAGATTGCCCTGGCAAAAGCTTTCAATCAGGATGCTACCGTTCATTCAAGCACGAGCTGGAATTCTATAGTATGGCATTGGATTAGTAGTGCGTATTGCGATGATTTACCGCGATATCTTCCCTTGTCCGAAATCGAATTTCATTATTTTGGGAACACTTATGCCTTTTTAAAAAGCCATCAGATTGAACACCCTCCGCAGTTACTTATTCATTATAGATGTTGATTGGAACTTAAACGTTCCTGTAATTAGTGTCTGTCCATAATGTCTTGGGCTTGAGCTTTAAAGTATGAGAGCGAGGCATGCAAGGAATGAATGTCAGGAGTCCCGAAAAATTCGGGATGACTGACATGAATGACGCGTATAAAGAAGCCATCGGACTTTAAAGACAAGCACTAATTAGTTGTTTACCAATTAAATAATATTTTATGATTAAGCAATATATAGTACTGCTTGTCCTGTGCATGCAACTTTTCACGGGTGTTGCGCAAAATGTGAAGGTGGTTGACTGGCAGCGCAATGTTCCCCTTGAGTTTGTTAACATTAGCAGTGTTTCTCCGGCAGTTTCTACCCTCTCCAACCTCAATGGAGTGGCTGACTTAACGGCCTTTAAAGAGGCAGATAGCATTATTTTCAGCAGACTGGGACATGAGACCATCGTGATGGATTGGCAGAAATTAGTTCAAAGCAGCTTTGTTGTTGCTATGCACGAATCAAATTACTCGCTCGATGAAGTTATTGTGAGCGCCACCCGATGGGCACAGTCACGCCGGGAGCTAACAAGTCGGGTTACCACTATTCGTCCGGAGGAGATAGCCATCAGCAATCCGCAAACCACGGCCGATTTGCTGGGTTCGAGTGGTGAGGTTTTTATTCAGAAAAGCCAGCAGGGTGGGGGAAGCCCCATGATTAGGGGCTTTGCTACCAACAGGCTGCTAATCAGCATTGATGGTGTGCGTATGAATAACGCCATTTTCCGTAGTGGAAATATTCAGAATATCATTTCAATCGATCCTTATAGCGTTGAGAAAGCCGAGGTGTTATACGGCCCGGGTTCGGTGATGTATGGAAGCGATGCCATTGGTGGAGTCATGAATTTTACGACCTTAAAGCCAAAGTTTTCTGAGGATGGAGAAGTTATTACCAGTGGAAAAGCAAGCACGCGTTATTCTTCTGTGAATGACGAAATCTCATCTCATTTACACATCAATATTGGCAGTAAAAAATGGGCTTCAGTCTCTTCATTTAGCTTTAACCGATATGGCGACCTGCGCATGGGGACTAACGGCCCGGATTTTTACCTGCGCAAAGCCTATGTAAAACGTATTGACGGCATTGATGTCGTTATTAGCAACGAGGACGCTCAATTGCAGGTGCCTACTGGGTTTCAAATGGGAAGCTTTATGCAAAAAGTGAGCTTTCGGCCTAATGAAGAATGGAATTTTGAATACGGGTTCACTTATTCAACCACAACGGATTATAGTCGCTATGATCGTTTGTTACGGTATCGCGATGGGTTGCCCCGCAGCGCAGTGTGGTATTATGGTCCTCAAAATTGGATGATGAACAGGTTGACTGTCACCCATCAGAAGGAGCGTAAACTTTTTGATCAATTGGTTCTGAATCTTTCAACACAATCTTTTGAAGAAAGCCGGCACGACCGTGATTTTGGGAAAACAACGCTTTATGAGCGTTTTGAAAAAGTTCATGCTTATGCGCTGAATGTGGATTTGATGAAAGAACTGAGTAAACGGTCAAAGTTCTTATATGGCGCTGAATTGGTTTATAATGATGTGGTTTCAAAAGGTGTGGACACTGATATTGTAACAGGAATTTCCGCAGATGGCCCTGCACGCTATCCGGCCTCCGACTGGATGTCGGCAGCCTTATTTGGGACTTATCAATATCAGCTTACTGAAAAAAGTATGTTACAGGCCGGAGCGCGGTATAATTATTTCTCGATGAATGCCACCTTTGATACGACTTTTTACAAATTCCCGTTTGTAACCGCTGAAAACCAAGATGGCGCACTTACCGGAAGTCTTGGCGTAAATTACCGACCTGACGACAGATGGATTTTAAGGGCAGGCCTTTCAACGGGTTTTAGAGCGCCTAATATTGATGATATTGGTAAGGTGTTTGATTCTGAACCGGGCGCTGTTGTTGTGCCCAATCCCGATTTGAAACCTGAATATGCCTACAATGCTGAGATTGATGTGGCACGTGTGTTTGCCAATCGTATCAAGTTGGATGTTTCTGCTTTTTACACCCTGCTCGATCAGGCTATGGTGCGTAGAGATTATACCTTTAATGGTCGGGATAGCATTGTGTATGATGGCGAGTTGAGTAAGGTTCAGGCTATTCAAAATGCAGCAAAAGCTACCGTTTACGGACTGCAGCTAGCGGCTGAGTGGAAGATGGATAATGGTTTTAGTCTCTTTAGTCACCTTACCTGGCAAAAAGGTGAAGAGGAACTTGACGATGGCTCCACAAGCCCGCTGCGTCATTCCGCACCCATGTTTGGTGTAACGCGGCTAAGCTATAAAAATAAAGGCCTGCGCCTGGATTTATATGCTCAATATGCCAGTGAAGTGCCTTTTAGCGCTATGCCTGATTCAGAGTTAGGGAAGGATTATCTTTATCCTGTAGATGGGGAAGGCAACTTATATGCTCCGGCATGGTACACCTTGAATTTCAAAGTGATGAAACAGATTTCCGATGTGTTTTCCTTTACCGGAGGCATCGAAAACATTACAGATCAGCGCTATATGCCTTATAGCTCGGGATTGGTCGCTCCGGGGCGAAACTTTATCTTTTCGCTCAATATGAAATTTTAATCTGCTATTTCCACTTTCTGTAATTCTGCGACACGATCATTTCAATATTATTCTGTTGTTTTTCTTGTTTCATTGAACATGTAGGGTAGTGTCTTGTTTTAAACACAAACTTAAAAAATAAATTATGGCTACAATTACACTAAAAGGAAATCAAATTAACACCAAAGGCAATTTACCTAAAACTGCAACTCAGGCGCCTGACTTTAAACTGGTAAAATCGGATCTGAGCGAATTGAACAAGGAGGCACTAAAAGGAAAGAAAGTGGTATTAAACATCTTCCCAAGTCTGGATACCGATGTTTGTGCGGCTTCCGTAAGAAGATTCAACAAGGAAGCTGCTGGGTTGGATAATACCGTTGTGGTATGTGTTTCAAAGGATCTGCCTTTTGCGCACAGCCGTTTTTGCAGCACCGAAGGTATCGATAATGTGCTGTCTGCTTCTGATTTTCGTGATGGCAGTTTTGGCGAAAACTACGGCCTTACTATTGTTGATGGTCCGTTAGCAGGGCTACATTCACGTGCTGTTGTCGTTCTCGACGAAGCCGGACAGGTAATCTATACTGAGCAGGTTCCTGAAATTGTTGAAGAACCTGATTATGAAGCCGCATTGAATGCTGTAAAATAGCACAAAGTAAACCGCATAAAAAAAGGTGAAGCCGAATCAACGATTTGGCTTCACCTTTTTTTTATATATCTGCCTCCGCTATGCTTCCGCAGTAGGTCCTCCGAGGGTAAAAGGAGGCATGTTTTCATGGCTGGGAGCATCTTTTATTGGGCCATGAACCGATTCATATTTTTTGAGATTGTCAACCAGTGCCTTGTACAATCGTTTCGCATGTTCGGGTGTAAGGATAATACGGGATTTTACTTTAGCCTTTTGAACACCGGGCATGAGTTTCACAAAATCAATGATAAATTCAGATTGTGAATGGGTTATAATGGCGAGGTTGGAGTAGATGCCTTCGGCAACTTCTTCACTCAGTTCAATGTTGATTTGATTCTTGTTTTTATTTTCAGCCATATTGTTTAGGTATTAAAAAAGCAGTTAAGTCGGTTGATGAATCAACATAACTTAACTGCTTGATGTTATTACATGCGTTTACTTTTTTGCTGTTAGCGTGCGCGAAGCAGTTTCCATAACAGCTTCATATTCTGTGCGAGAACCAACAATTAAATCTTCATATTCGCGCAAGCCTGTTCCGGCAGGAATTTTATGACCAACAATCACATTCTCTTTCAGACCTAATAAGCTGTCTGATTTGGCATTGATAGAAGCAAGTGTCAGTACTTTAGTAGTTTCCTGGAAGGATGCTGCCGAAATAAAGCTGTTGGTTTGCAGCGAAGCCCTTGTAATACCTTGCAAAATCTGATATGCTGTAGCAGATTTTGCCTCTCTGGCTTCGGCCAACTTTCTGTCTTTACGTTTGAGCAACGAATTCTCATCGCGAAGTTTTCTGGCAGTGATTATCTGTCCTTGTTTCAGATTATCTGAATCACCCGGATCAACGATCACTTTTTTACCAAAGATTTCATCGTTTTCGCCCTGGAAGTCGATTTTATTAATCAGCTCTCCTTCGAGGAATCGTGTATCGCCCGGATCTTCAACGGCAACTTTACGCATCATCTGCCGAACAATCACTTCAAAGTGTTTGTCGTTGATTTTCACGCCCTGAAGCCTGTAAACCTCCTGCACTTCGTTTACGATATATTCCTGCACCTTCATGGGGCCTTTGATCGCCAGAATATCTGCCGGCGTAATAGCGCCTTCTGAGAGCGGTGTTCCTGCCTTGACAAAGTCATTTTCCTGTGCCAGAATCTGTTTGGATGTGGCGATGAGGTAGCTTTTCTCTTCACCGGTTTTGGAAGTAACAATTACTTCACGGTTACCGCGTTTGAGTTTTTTTCCGAACGAAACCACGCCATCGATTTCTGATACAACAGCTGGTTCTGAAGGATTACGAGCCTCGAACAACTCCGTAACTCTTGGCAAACCACCGGTGATATCGCCTGATTTTCCAATGGCACGAGGAATCTTTACAAGCATTCCACCTGCTTTTACCGTATCTCCCTCTTCAACAATAATGTGGGAGCCAACAGGAATATCATAGGCCTTGATAACTTCATTGTGTTTATCAAGAATTTTGATCGTCGGGTTCTTTGATTTTTGACGGCTATCTACAATTACTTTTTCATTGTAGCCAGTTTGTTCATCAGATTCAATGCGGTAGGTAAGGCCTTCGATGATATTTTCGAAGCTTACTTTTCCTTGAAATTCTGATAGAATCACCGCGTTATATGGATCCCAGTCGCTGATAAAATCACCTTTCTTCACTTCACTGCCATTTTTCACATACAGATTAGCGCCATAAGGAATATTGGCAGAAGTAAGGATTACACCGGTTTTTTTATCCACGATTTTCATCTCAGCCGAGCGTCCAAGCACAATTTCGTAGTCTTTTCCATCTTTACTGAAATCAACCGAGCGCAGCTCATCTATTTCAAGGATACCATCGAATTTTGCTTCAACTTTAGACAAAACAGCCACGTTTGAAGCAGTACCCCCAACGTGGAAGGTACGCAATGTAAGCTGAGTTCCAGGCTCACCGATTGACTGTGCAGCAACAACACCCACGGCTTCACCTTTTTGCACCAGTTTACCTGATGAAAGGTTACGGCCATAGCAGTTGGCACAAACACCGCGTTTTGATTCGCAGGTGAGTACAGACCTGATTTCAACTTGTTCGATAGGCGACTCTTCAATTACTTCAGCAATATCTTCTGTAATTTCTTCTCCGCCAAGTATTACTAATTCTCCTGTTTGGGGATGATAAAGATCATGTAAAGCAACACGTCCAAGAATACGATCATAAAGTGTTTCAACCACTTCTTCACTTTTTTTCAAAGCCGAAATGGTAAGACCTCTCAGTGTACCGCAATCTTTTTCGGTGATAACAACATCCTGTGCCACATCAACTAATCGACGGGTAAGATAACCGGCATCAGCTGTTTTAAGGGCGGTATCTGCCAAACCTTTACGCGCACCGTGCGTTGAAATAAAGTATTCCAGAACTGACAAACCTTCTTTAAAGTTTGAAAGAATTGGGTTTTCAATAATTTCACCTCCTGTGGCACCTGATTTTTGTGGCTTGGCCATCAAACCCCTCATACCCGAAAGCTGGCGAATCTGTTCTTTAGAACCCCTGGCTCCGGAGTCGAGCATCATAAACACAGGATTGAATCCCTGATCATCTTCCGTGAGTTGTTTCATCACGGTATTGGTGAGGCGCGAGTTAGTGTGTGTCCAGATGTCGATAATCTGATTGTATCGCTCATTATTGGTGATGAATCCCATGTTGTAGTTAGCCAATACTTCACTAACTTCTTCATTGGCTTGACCAATCAACTCTTCCTTCATCGCCGGGATTTTCACATTACCCAGGTTGAACGAAAGTCCACCCCTGTATGCCATCTGGAAACCCATGTTTTTGATGTCATCCAAGAACAGGGCAGTAGCTGCTGTTCCCAGATCTTTTACCATCTTACCAATGATATCACGCAGCGATTTCTTAGTAAGTAGTTCATTAACAAAACCAAACTCTTCAGGAACTACTTCATTGAAAAGCACGCGACCAACAGAGGTTTCGATAGTTTTCTCAACTAATTTTCCTTTTTCTTTGACTTTCGTTTTTACATTTATGATTGCATGCAAATCAACTTTTCTTTCGTTGTAGGCAATAATCACTTCTTCAGGAGCGTAAAAGCGCTTGCCTTCACCCTTTACAGGATGTTCTTCGGTATTTTTGCGCGGTTTTGTAATATAGTATAATCCTAAAACCATGTCTTGGGACGGCACTGTAATTGGTGCGCCGTTAGCAGGGTTCAGGATATTGTGTGAAGCCAGCATCAACACTTGTGCTTCGAGCACTGCGGCATTGCCAAGCGGAACGTGAACGGCCATTTGGTCACCGTCAAAGTCGGCATTAAAGGCAGTACATACCAAAGGATGGAGCTGAATGGCTTTTCCTTCGACCAGTTTAGGCTGGAAAGCCTGAATACCAAGGCGGTGAAGGGTAGGGGCACGGTTTAGCATTACCGGATGCCCTTTGAGGATACTTTCAAGGATGTCCCAAACGACAGGGTCTTTTCGGTCAACAATTTTTTTAGCTGATTTTACTGTTTTAACAATTCCTCTTTCAAGCATCTTACGGATGATGAACGGTTTAAACAGCTCTGAAGCCATATCTTTTGGAATACCACATTCGTTGAGATTTAAATCCGGTCCTACCACAATTACCGAACGGCCTGAGTAGTCAACACGTTTACCCAACAAGTTTTGACGGAAACGACCTTGCTTCCCTTTCAGGCTATCGCTGAGCGATTTAAGCGGACGATTCGATTCAGTTTTTACGGCACTGGCTTTGCGTGAGTTGTCGAACAGAGAATCTACAGCTTCCTGCAACATACGTTTTTCATTACGCATGATAACATCCGGTGCTTTGATTTCTATCAGGCGTTTCAGCCTGTTGTTTCTGATGATAACACGACGATACAGATCGTTGAGGTCGGAAGTAGCAAAACGGCCGCCATCAAGCGGAACGAGAGGCCTTAGTTCGGGTGGAATCACCGGAACAACTTTCACGATCATCCATTCGGGACGGTTCTCAATTCTGGTTCGGGCGTCTCTGAAGGCTTCATAAACCTGTAATCTTTTGAGAGCCTCTTGTTTTCTTTGCTGTGAAGTTTCGTTATTGGCCTTATGACGTAAATCAAACGACATCTGATCAAGGTCGAGGCGCGCCAGGAGGTCGTGAATAGCCTCGGCACCCATCTTTGCAATAAACTTATTCGGATCATCATCCGGTAAATGTTGATTATCAGCAGGCAATGTTTCAATTATATCGAGGTATTCCTCTTCGGTGAGGAAATCCATATAATGAATGTCGTCTTGCTCTTTTATACCCGATTGGATAACAACATAGCGTTCGTAATAGATGATCATGTCGAGCTTTTTGGTCTGCAAACCAAGCAAAGCTCCAATTTTGTTTGGAAGTGAACGGAAGTACCATATATGCGCAACAGGGACAACAAGTTGAATATGTCCCATACGTTCGCGTCTGACTTTCTTTTCGGTAACTTCAACACCACAACGGTCACATACTATGCCTTTGTAGCGGATACGTTTATATTTACCGCAGTGGCATTCCCAGTCTTTTACGGGGCCGAAAATTCTTTCACAGAACAGGCCATCACGTTCCGGCTTATAAGTACGGTAGTTGATAGTTTCTGGTTTCAGCACTTCTCCACTCGAACGCCCGAGTATTGCTTCGGGCGATGAAAGACTGATTGTTATTTTAGAAAAGCTACTGCTTGCATTGTCTTTTCTGAAAGCCATAAATTTGGATCTATTTATATTAAAGAACTGAAAAGCGCACTGTCCCGGTAAATACCGAAACAGTGCATATTTTATTAGTCAAAGGTAACTTCGAGGCCAAGTCCGCGCAACTCATGAATCAATACGTTGAATGATTCAGGGATTCCGGGAGTAGGCATATTATCACCTTTTACAATTGCTTCGTATGCTTTGGCACGGCCAACAACATCATCAGATTTCACTGTCAGGATTTCCTGCAGGATGTTACTTGCACCAAAAGCTTCGATTGCCCAAACCTCCATCTCACCAAAGCGCTGACCACCAAATTGGGCTTTACCGCCTAATGGCTGCTGTGTAATCAGTGAGTAGGGGCCGATAGAACGTGCATGCATCTTATCATCAATCATATGATGAAGCTTGAGCATATAGATATAGCCTACGGTTGCCGGCTGGTCAAATCGCTCGCCAGTTCCGCCATCGTAAAGATATACACTGCCGTTTTCAGGCAAGCCGGCTTCAGCTAGATAGCCATTGATTTCGTCAATCGTAGCGCCATCAAAGATTGGGGTGGCAAATTTCTTGCCTAACTTTTTGCCTGCCCATCCTAAAATGGTCTCGTAAATCTGTCCAAGGTTCATACGCGAAGGCACACCCAATGGATTCAATACGATATCGACAGGAGTACCATCTTCCAGGAATGGCATATCTTCTTCGCGAACTATACGGGCAACAATACCTTTGTTACCATGACGTCCGGCCATTTTATCACCGATATTGAGCTTACGCTTTTTAGCTACATAAACTTTAGCCATTTGAACGATACCGTTAGGCAATTCATCGCCAACACTAGCCACAAATTTCTTACGGTTATAAATGCCTAAAATCTCTTTGTACTTGATGTTGAAGTTGTTAATCAACTTCTTTATCATTTCGTTGCGCTCTTTATCGGTAGTCCATTTGTTTGGATTTACCGTGCTGTAATCGATGGCAAGAAGGATTTTCTGTGTAAACTTGGATTTCTTTGGAACAACTTGTTCTTTGAAATTATTGAATACACCCTGACTTGTACGTCCGTTGAGCAGCACAGTCAACTTATCAACCAGCTTGTCTTTTAAAACTGCTTCTTCTTTGCGTTGCTTGGAATCCAGCTCACTGATTGCATCCTTATCTTTTACCTTGGACTTTCTGTCTTTGACAACCCTTGAAAACAGTCTTTTCTCAATAACAACACCTTTAAATGATGGTGGTGCCTTGAGTGAAGCGTTTTTAACATCGCCGGCCTTATCTCCAAAAATGGCCCGTAAGAGTTTCTCTTCAGGAGTAGGATCGCTTTCGCCTTTTGGTGTAATTTTTCCGATAAGGATATCGCCTTCAGTTACTTCTGCTCCAATTCTGATCAATCCATTTTCGTCAAGATCCTTGGTGGCTTCGGCACTTACGTTGGGAATATCGTTGGTTAACTCTTCAATACCACGTTTGGTATCTCTAACTTCCAGACTAAATTCTTCAACATGGATAGAAGTAAAGATATCCTCTTTGACGATTCGTTCAGAAATAACGATGGCATCTTCAAAGTTATACCCTTTCCATGGCATAAAGGCAACCATAAGATTACGGCCGATTGCCAGTTCACCATTTTCGGTAGCATAGCCTTCGCAAAGTACCTGACCTAAAGTAACTCTTTCACCTCTTCTTACAATAGGTTTTAAATTGACGTTGGTATTCTGATTGGTACGTGCATATTTAGTTAGTTTATACGTTTTTACGTCATCATCGAAACTAACTAATTTTTCATTCTCATTACGTTCGTATCTGATTGTAATCTTGTCAGCATCAACATAAAGCACTTCTCCTTCGCCTTCGGCATGGATCAGCACCCGTGAATCGTGGGCAACACTTTTCTCAATTCCTGTTCCAACGATTGGTGCTTCAGGAACCATAAGGGGCACAGCCTGTCTCATCATGTTAGAACCCATCAGGGCACGGTTGGCATCATCATGCTCAAGAAAAGGAATCAGCGAAGCTGCAATTGATGCGATCTGATTAGGAGCCACATCAATAAGGTCCACTTTCTTGCGGTCGATAATTGGATAATCGGCAAGATAACGCACCTTAACATTTTCATCCAGAAAAGTTCCATCCTCATCGACCTCTGTGTTTGCCTGGGCGATAATTTTGTCTTCTTCCTCTTCAGCGCTTAGGTAAATGGGGTCTTTCTTCATATCGATTTTACCCTCTGTAACTTCCAGATAAGGTGTTTCGATAAATCCGAGACGGTTGATTTTTGCATAAACACAAAGTGATGAAATCAAACCGATATTTGGTCCCTCAGGTGTTTCAATGGTACACAGACGGCCATAATGGGTATAATGCACATCTCGCACCTCGAAGCCGGCGCGTTCGCGCGACAAACCTCCTGGTCCCAGTGCAGAAATACGCCGCTTATGCGTTACCTCTGACAGGGGGTTGGTTTGATCCATAAACTGCGACAACTGATTCGTTCCGAAGAACGAATTGATAACGGAAGAGAGCGTTTTGGCGTTAATCAGATCGGTAGGCGTAAACACTTCATTATCACGTACATTCATTCTTTCGCGAATGGTACGAGCCATACGTGCCAAGCCAACACCAAACTGGCTGTAAAGCTGCTCGCCGACGGTTCTGATACGTCTGTTGCTCAAGTGGTCAATATCATCTACATCTGTTTTATTGTTGGCCAACTCAATCAGATGCTTGATAATTGATATGATATCTTGTTTAGTAAGAACTTTGGTATCTACTTCTATGTCCAGATTCAGTTTGCGGTTGATTCTATAGCGACCAACTTCACCTAAATCGTAGCGTTTATCAGAGAAGAAGAGTTTTTCGATAATACCTCTGGCAGTTTCTTCATCGGGTGGTTCTGCATTACGCAGCTGGCGATAAATAAACTCAACCGCTTCTTTTTCAGAGTTTGCTGTATCCTTTTGAAGGGTATTGAAGATGATGGAAAAATCGGACGTATTCACATCTTCACGATGCAATAGCACGGTTTTAACACCGGAATCCACAATCAGGTCGATGTGATCCGATTCGAGAATTGTTTCTCTTTCGATGATTACTTCATTTCTTTCGATAGAAACCACCTCACCGGTATCTTCGTCTACGAAATCTTCAATCCAGGAGCGCACTACTCTGGCAGCAAGCTTACGGCCAAGAACCCTTTTAAGGCCTGCCTTACTTACTTTAATTTCTTCGGCCAGGTTAAATATTTCCAGGATGTCTTTATCGGTTTCATACCCAATCGCACGGAGCAATGTTGTTACCGGAAGTTTTTTCTTACGATCGATATACGCATACATTACGTTGTTTATATCGGTAGAAAATTCCATCCAGGAACCTTTGAAAGGTATGATTCTTGCTGAGAATAAGGTTGTTCCGTTGGCATGCTTATGCTGACCAAAAAATACGCCCGGCGAACGGTGAAGCTGAGAAACAACAACACGTTCAGCGCCGTTAACGATGAAAGTACCTTTGGGCGACATATACGGTATCATTCCCAGATATACATCCTGAACAATGGTTTCAAAGTCTTCGTGCTCGGGATCGGTACAATAAAGTTTGAGTTTGGCTTTTAGCGGTACGCTATAAGTAAGGCCACGTTCGATACACTCCTCCAGCGCGTAGCGGGGAGGATCGATGAAGTAATCGAGAAACTCGAGTACAAAATTGTTTCTAGCATCTGTTATTGGAAAATTTTCAGCGAAGACTCTGAAGAGCCCTTCATTCTTACGATTTTCAGGATTGGTTTCCAGTTGGAAAAAATCCTGAAAAGATTGTAGCTGAATATCCAGAAAATCCGGATAATCTAAATGATATCCGGTTGATGCGAAACTGATTCTTTCCGAAGTTTTTTCTGCCAAGGTCTTAAAGTTTTAGAAGCCTGTTTGTGGCAGGCTATAATACAAATAAAAAGAACGTGTTCGTGAAAACGCAAAATAGGCGCAAAACCTCTACCTCATTTAGCTGAGATAGAGGTTGATTCGCCAGATGTTTTGCGGAAAATAATCCTTCTTATTTAACCTCAACCTCTGCACCAGCTTCTTCAAGTTGTGATTTAAGTGCATTGGCCTCGTCTTTACTAACACCTTCTTTGATCGCTTTTGGTGCTGAGTCTACCAATTCTTTGGCTTCTTTCAAACCAAGACTAGTGAGCTCTTTTACCAATTTAACTACTGCAAGTTTCGATGATCCGGCTGCTTTAAGGATTACATCAAAAGCAGTCTGTTCTTCAACTGCTTCTGCTTCAGCAGCAGGAGCTGCCGCTACGGCTGCCGCTGCAGCAGGCTCAATGCCATACTCTTCTTTGAGAATTCCAGCCAGTTCGTTTACTTCTTTTACAGTAAGATTTACTAATTGCTCTGCGAAAGCTTTCAAATCTGCCATTTTATTTTCGGTTTAAGTGATTTACAATAATTTTATTAGTGTGAATGATAATCATTCTGATGTTTATTCTGCTCTTTCAGAGAGTGTTTGTAACACACCACTCAATTTATGACCACCTGATTGCAGTGCACCAATAACATTTTTAGCTGGTGATTGCAATAAAGCAATAAGGTCGGCAATGAGTTCATTCTTAGATTTAATGCTGATGAGGAATTCCAATTGATCGTCGCCGATATATACTGATTCTTCAATATAAGCACCTTTAAGAATGGGTCTGTCTGTTTTTTTACGAAACTCTTTGATCAGTTTTGCAGGAACATTTCCAGACTCTGAAAACATAACTGAAGTAGCACCTTTAAGTGTGTCGTAAAGCTCGTTGTAATCTTTGCCGGCATTTTCCATGGCCTTGCGCAGTAAAGTATTCTTTACCACAACAAGTTTTACATCGCGGCTAAAGCAAAGCCTTCTAAGCTGACTGGTTTTCTCCGCATTTAATTCGGAGGTATCGGCCAGATAGAAGTTAGAACTTTGATTGAGCTGCTCCGTCATGGACTGAATGACAGCTTGCTTATCTTCTTTTTTCATGTCATTAACTTCCTTTTAGTGCTTAGCTACTACTACTACTTACTGATTTCAGCTCGACCTGAATACCCGGGCTCATCGTGCTCGAAAGGAAGATACTCTTTACATAAGTACCTTTGGCAGCTGCTGGTTTTAGCTTTACAATTGTTGATATCACCTCTTTGGCGTTATCAAAAATTTTGTCTTCACTAAAACTCACTTTTGCCACTCCGGCATGAATTATACCAAATTTATCAACCTTAAAGTCGATTTTACCAGCCTTTACTTCGTTAACAGCATTAGCAACATCCATAGTAACTGTGCCTGTTTTAGGGTTTGGCATTAAGCCACGGGGTCCCAGAATACGTCCGAGAGCTCCAACCTTAGGCATTACATTAGGTGTGGTAATAACCACGTCGATATCGGTCCAACCGTCTTTGATTTTTTGAATGTATTCATCCAATCCAACAAAATCGGCACCTGCATCTTTGGCTTCCTGTTCTTTATCAGGGGCACAAAGTACCAAAACACGCTTTGTTTTTCCTGTACCGTGCGGCAATGTTACTGATCCACGAACCATTTGATTGGCTTTTCTGGGATCAACGCCGAGGCGCACGTTAAGGTCAACTGAAGCGTCGAACTTGGTGTAGGTGATTTGTTTTACAATACCAACTGCTTCTGTCAAGGAGTAAATTTTGCTTTTGTCGAACTTAGCAAGGGCTTCCTTTTTAAGTTTTGAAATTTTAGCCATTTAAGCTTTTATTTGAGGTTCTACAAAATGCAATAAACCAGGGCAATTGCCTAGTTTTTTTCAAAAGGTGAAGCGCCGGTTACCTTAACTCCCATGCTGCGCGCTGTTCCAGCTACCATTCGCATTGCTGATTCTACGGTGAAAGCGTTTAAGTCTTTCATCTTGTCTTCAGCAATCTTACGTACCTGTTCCCAGTTTAAAGAACCAACTTTTGCCCTGTTAGGTTCTGCTGAACCTTTTTTGAGCTTTGCTGACTCCATAATTTGCACAGCCACCGGTGGTGATTTCAAAACAAAATCAAACGACTTATCTTTGTACACCGTAATGATTACAGGAATAATTTTTCCTGCTACTTCTTGCGTACGTGCGTTGAATTGTTTGCAAAACTCCATGATGTTTACACCTTTCGAACCCAATGCAGGTCCAACTGGTGGAGAGGGGTTAGCGGCTCCTCCTTTGATTTGCAGTTTAATTAATCCGCTTACTTCTTTTGCCATTTTAATCCTTAATTAAATCGTTAATTAGGAAGTTTGGTGCATCAGACCTAACTATTCCTTTTCCACTTGCATAAAACTAAGCTCCAGAGGGGTCTTACGTCCGAAGATCTTTACCATAACCTTGAGCTTTTTCTTCTCTTCGTTAATCTCTTCGATCACACCGCTGAAACTATTAAAAGGTCCGTCAGTTACAGTTACAGTTTCACCGATGATAAAAGGAATGTTAACTTCTTCGCCCATTTCGGCGAGCTCGTCAACCTTACCCAATATCCTGTTCACTTCTGAAGGACGCAGTGGATCAGCCTCTCCTTTTGTTCCCAGAAAACCAATCACATTTGGAATGTTCTTGATAATATGAGGAATCTCACCGGTCAGGATTGCTTCTATCAACACATATCCGGGAAAATAATTTCGCTCTTTGCTTATTTTTTTTCCTTTCCTGATCTGATAGACTTTCTCCGTGGGGATGAGCACCTGAGAAATCTGCGATTGAAGTCCCATACGGCTAATTTCGGATTCAAGGTATTCTTTTACCTTTTTCTCCTTGCCACTAATCGCACGAACTACATACCATTTGCTTTCTGTTGGTTCACTCATTTCTGGTTAAAAACTTGAGAATTAGCTAATGCACACTTAGATTCAAAATCCATCATAATTTAGAATAATCTGTAAAAATTCTCTAAAATAGTTTGGAAAGACTTATCCATCAGATAAACGATTGCGGCGATTATCAGGGAAGCAATGGATACGACAATAGCACTACTTTGAAGCTCACTCCATGTAGGCCAGGAAACTTTCTGCATTAATTCTACATAACTTTCCTTTGCGTAGTTTACGAAACCGATCTTTGACATTGAATCTAAACTTTTAGTTGCACGGGTGGTAGGAGTCGAACCCACAACCAACGGTTTTGGAGACCGCTACTCTACCAATTGAGCTACACCCGTTTATTTAGCAATTTAAAGGTACTATTCCTATAGAATAAGTACCTTTAAATTGCCTTAATTTTTATTATTCTTTATTACTCGATAATTTCAGTAACCTGACCGGCGCCAACTGTGCGGCCACCTTCACGGATAGCGAAACGCAAGCCTTTGTTCATGGCAATATCAGCGATCAACTGTACTTCAATTGTGAGGTTATCACCAGGCAATACCATTTCAACGCCTTCCGGAAGCATGATTTCACCGGTAACGTCAGTTGTTCTGAAATAGAACTGTGGACGATATTTGTTGTGGAATGGTGTATGACGTCCGCCTTCTTCTTTTTTCAGGATATAAACCTCAGCATTAAAGTGTGCATGTGGTTTAACAGATCCCGGAGCAGCAATTACCATACCTCTGCGGATAGCATCTTTGTCGATACCACGGAGCAGCAATCCGGCATTGTCACCAGCTTCACCTCTGTCGAGGATTTTGCGGAACATCTCAACTCCTGTTACAACTGATTTGAGTTTTTCGGCACCCATACCAATAATATCTACAGGATCTCCGGTGTTGATAACACCAGTTTCGATTCTACCGGTAGCAACAGTACCACGGCCAGTGATTGAGAACACATCCTCAACAGGCATCAGGAAAGGTTTATCCTGATCACGCTCTGGAAGTGGAATCCACTCGTCGCAAGCATCCATGAGCTCATAGATTTTTTCTACCCATTTTGGTTCTTTGTTAAGACCACCAAGAGCAGAACCTTGAATAACAGGAGTATTGTCACCGTCAAATTTGTAGAAAGTTAACAGATCTCTGATTTCCATTTCTACGAGTTCGAGCAGTTCTTCGTCATCCACAAGGTCAACCTTGTTCATGAATACTACCAGGCGAGGTACACCAACCTGACGCGCGAGCAGGATGTGCTCACGGGTTTGTGGCATAGGACCATCAGTAGCAGCAACAACGATAATTGCACCGTCCATTTGGGCGGCACCAGTTACCATGTTTTTAACGTAGTCAGCATGTCCAGGACAGTCAACGTGCGCGTAGTGACGTTTTTCTGTTGTGTACTCTACGTGAGCTGTATTAATAGTAATACCTCTTTCTTTCTCTTCAGGAGCTGCATCAATTGAATCAAATGATTTATACTCCGACAAGCCTTTATCGGCCAGGCAGAGCGTGATAGCTGCTGTTAAGGTAGTTTTACCGTGGTCAACGTGACCGATAGTTCCAATGTTAACGTGTGGCTTGGACCTTTCAAATTTTTCTTTAGCCATATCTACTTTGTTTTATTTAAGGTGTTTTAGAATTATTTTCACTGAGCCAATGACGAGAATTGAACTCGTGACCCCTTCCTTACCAAGGAAGTGCTCTACCCCTGAGCTACATCGGCTTTTGAGCGGGAAACCGGGCTCGAACCGGCCACCTACAGCTTGGAAGGCTGTCGCTCTACCAAATGAGCTATTCCCGCGATCATTGGTGGGGGAGGGAGGATTCGAACCTCCGAAGGCTAAGCCAACAGATTTACAGTCTGCCCCATTTGACCGCTCTGGTACTCCCCCAATTTTCAAGAACTTACAAGAGCCGGTGGAGGGATTCGAACCCCCGACCAGCTGATTACAAATCAGCTGCTCTGGCCAACTGAGCTACACCGGCAATTTGTAAAAAGAACGATTTTTGTGATGTTTTTCCTTCTTCAAAAAGGTCTGCAAAAATAGATAGATTAATTTAATCCACCAAGAAAATTTAGGAAAAAGTATAATAAAAATAATGAAACAGGATTCAAAATATTGATAAACAAGAAAATAACCCGCTAAACTGATCGAAAAAAATGCCCTTTACGGCCTTGTTTCTTCCTGTTTTTGGCCTGGCTAACCTATTGATTTGCTTACCCCCTGTAAGCGATGAAACAAATAGCGTGCACTTATATATGACAATGAACAGGCTGACAATTATTTTTATTGAAAAAACACCGAAAGTTTTAATTTAAAAAATTTCGGTGTTTCTGGTTTTTGCCTGCCTCATCAGCCAGTTTTCTGTTCCGGCCCGATTGCTACACAAAATTTTGAGTTGGCAAACAGGCTTTTGCTGTCGCGCAAGAACCTTGTTGATGGAGCAGTTTTAAAGTTAAGACACTATTTACTTGGTCTTCTTTTTATGTTTTTCCAATTGTTTTTTTAAGGCATCGATGGCTGCATCTGCTGCTTCTTCAAAGGATTTACTTTGCTTACTGGCAAATAGATCATTTCCCTTGAGCAAAAGCCGGATTTCGGTAATTTTATTATCCGGCGTATCTGTGTTTTCTAGTTTTAAAGTTACTTCAGATCCAATCATATCGTTATGTTTGGAAGATAGCTTTTCGATCTTGTTGGTGAGAAAACTTTCCAGCTTCTGATCAACTTTAAAATGTACTGAGTTAATGTTTACTTTCATAATAAACCTCCTTATATGGTTAGTAATTAGCCCTTCGGATGGGCCTGTTTGTGAATTTTCTTTAATTGTTCAATGGTGCTGTGTGTATAAACCTGGGTGGCTTCGAGCGAGCTGTGCCCCAGCAGTTCTTTTATCGCCATCAAATCGGCTCCACTATTTAATAAGTGTGTTGCAAAGGTGTGCCGCAAAACATGCGGGCTTGTTTTTGATAATGTTGAAATGCTGCTAAGCTGCTGATGTATGCTGCGGTAGATAAGTCCGGGATAGCATTTTTGCCCTTTATTGGTGACAATAGTGCTGTCGAACATTTCGGAGCGTAGGTAGCTGTTGCGCATTTTGTAGTACGATTTGATTAGTTTTCCCAGTCCTATTGTAAACGGAATTAAGCGTTCTTTATTTCGTTTGCCGCGCACTTTAATCAGCAGCGAAGAAAAGTCGATATCCTGATCGCGTAATGTACAGATTTCGGCCCGACGCATCCCTGTTTGATAGAGCAGCTCGAAGATAAGCTGATCTCTTATTGCTTCGAAAGTTTCCGGAATTTTTTCAAAAGTAAGGCTTTCGATCAAGGCTTCGGGAACAAACTCCGGGATGTTTTTTGCCGTTTTTAGCGTTTTTATGGTACTCAAAGGATTGTGGCCAATATGCTGTTTTTTCAGCAGGAAATTGTAAAATGACCTCAGGCTGGATAGCTTTCTGTTGATCGAACGATTGTTTAAGCGCTGGCTTTTCAGTTCAATTATAAAAGCACGAAGCATTTCGCGGTTCACTTCGGTGAGCGTGCAATTAGCATAGTGCAGCGTCAGAAATTGTTCAAAAGTTTTTAAATCGAGTGTGTAGGCTTCGATGGTATGCGCAGAATAGCGCCGCTCAGTTTTTATGTAACGCAGAAAATCTGTAATCATAATTTCAACAAAAAAAACTTTGTTGTAAATGTAGTTAATTTCTACAAAACAACAAAGTTTTTTTTAATTCGAGTAAATTTTGAAGGCTAGTTTTCTTCCGCTTGTCTCAGCTGCTGAATGTATATAGCTTTCAATCTTTGTTCACGATTAACCACCGAGGGTTTGGTGAATTTCTGACGGTTGCGAAGTTCTTTAACAACACCTGTTTTTTCGAACTTTCTTTTGTACTTCTTCAGCGCGCGGTCGATGCTTTCGCCTTCTTTTACTGGAATAATGATCATGTTAAATACACTCTCTTTCTTTAAGGGTTAATGAAATTATTTGCGGCGCAAAGATAATCAATTTCAGTAATCTACCAATATTTTTGCAGAATTTTTGAAAGCGCTTGTTTCTTATTTCAGGCTTTTCTCCAGAAAATGCGTAATCTTATCGAATACGTGTTTGCGGGTATTGCCGCCATAAATGCCATGGTTTTTATCGGGATAAATCATCAATTCAAATTGTTTATCGGCTTTTACGAGGGCTGTGATCAAGTCCATGGTGTTTTGATAGTGCACGTTATCGTCGGCGCTGCCATGAATGAGCAGGTAATCTCCTTTTAGTTTTTCAACATGATTGATAGGCGAATTATCGTCGTAGCCATCAGGATTGTCTTGTGGCTTCTGCATAAAGCGTTCGGTATAAATATTGTCGTAGTAACGCCAGTTGGTTACCGGCGCCACGGCCACTGCTGCGCTGAAATAGGCTGCTCCTTTGGTGATGGCCAAACTCGACATATAACCACCATAGCTCCAGCCGTAGATGCCAATATTGTCCTTATCCACATAAGGCAGGCTGCGCAGGTATTTAGCCGTTGCAATCATATCTTCTGTTTCAAACTTGCCTAATTCTTTGTAGGTCATCTTTTTAAATACTTCACCTCTGGCTCCGGTGCCGCGGTTATCGACAGATACGACCACAAAGCCTTTTTGTGCCAGCAGCTGATGCCAAAAATAATCGTTCCAGGCCCAGCTATTGTTAACCGTTTGTGAGCCGGGGCCGCCATACACATATACCAAAACAGGATAGGCTTTATTCGGGTCGAAATTGTGGGGCAGAATCTGCCAGCCATTCAGTGCGACCTGCTCACCATCAGGCAATACTACAGTGCTGTCGCTGAAACTAAAAAACGTTTTCGGACTGAGGTCATAGTCGGCAAGCACCTCATTGAGGGCTGCATTGTCTTCAAGGATGCGCAGCTGCTTGCCTTTCTGATTAAAAACACTGAACGAAGGCGGATTATTGGCATCGCTGTGGGTGTTGATAAAATAGCTGAAATCGCTGCTGAAGCTGGCATCATTAGTGCCTTCGGCTTCGGTGAGTTGTGTTATTTTTCCTTTGAGCGTAACCGCATAAATCTGCCTGTCGAGGGGCGAACTTTCGGCGCTTTGATAGAAAACACGGTTGGATTGCACCTGAAATCCATAATATTTTGTGATGTCCCAGGAGCCTTTTGTCAGTTGATCCAGCTGTTCGCCTTCCATGGAATATAAATAAAGGTGATTGTAGCCATCTTTCTCGCTGGTAATCAGAAAGTGCTTTTGATCGGGCAGAAATGTCAGGTTGTTGTCAATTTCGACATAATAGGTGTTGGTTTCTTCGTAAAGCATGGCTACTGTTCCTGTATTGGTGTTTGCCAGCAGGATTTCCAGTTTATTCTGAAGCCTGTTCAATCGCTGGATAGCAAGTAGATCCGGGTTTTTGGTCCATTTCAGGCGTGGAAGGTAAATATCGGTTTCTGCTCCCGTATCGATTTGCGTATTGCTTTGTGCTGCAAGATCATACACATGAACGCTTACGATTGCGTTGTCTTCGCCGGCTTTTGGATATTTGTATTTATACCATTCAGGATACAGCCCGTTGAAGTATTCCAGCTGAAAAAGTTTTACATCGCTTTCGTCAAACTTCAAATAGGCAATTTTTTTACTGTCGGGCGACCAGAAAAAACCTTTGGTAAAGCTGAATTCTTCTTCATAAACCCAGTCGGCAGTTCCATTGATGATTTTGTTGGGTATCCCATCGGTTGTAAGCTGTTGTTCGGTGTTATTTTCCAAATCTGTGAGGAAAATATTGTTATCGCGTACAAAGGCGACGTATTTTCCATCGGGCGAAAAGTCAGCGAGTTGCTGTTTTCCATTCGCGGACAAAGCGCTTAAGCGGTTGGTTTTTAGGTCATAGACATAATAATTGGAGCGTGACGAATGTCGGTAGATGGATTCTGTTTGCGTGGGGATAAGCACTTTTGTTTCGTCACTGCTCAAAACGTAGCTGCTCAGGCGGATGGGTTTGTCATCGCCTTGGGGGATAAGCGTTTTGCTGTTGAGCAGGGATTTTACCTTTTCGCCGCTATTGTAACGATATACATTGAGCAAACTATCTTCGATCACTGCATAAGTTTGGCCATCTTTGAGTGGATTAAGGCCTCGTACCATTTTGGGATAAAAAATTCCGGAGGACCAGATATCGCTCATGTTTATTGTTTTTTTATCCTGTTGAGCGTTGCTGCCAAAAGGATTAAGCAATGCCAGGACCAGCAGGGAGAAGAGGAAAATCTTTTTCATAGGTTTAATTTTTGGTTATAAATGGGATGATGCATCTGTTTTAAATTTCCGGCGCAATTTAAGGAAGAATTTCAAGAATTACCAAAACCTGCTAGCAGTTGATTCAATTATCCAGTAAACGGAGAAAAACTTTTGTTCCAAACGGGAAATGCTGTATTTTTGCCCTGTTTTTAAAGCGGCATTCAATAGAATCGGCTTGGTTTGGCAGGCATACTGCCGGCAGACAATGCAGGGCTTAAATTTTTAAAACGGGACGTTAGCTCAGTTGGTTTAGAGCGCTTGCTTGACAGGCAAGAGGTCACTGGTTCGATTCCAGTACGCCCCACAATAATAAGGAGCGCGATATCACAGAGATTGTGAGTGCTCTTTTTTTTTGTTTGAGAAAATCTAAAAGCAGGGCGCGTCCTCAGTCCTGGCTTTTTTTTATTGAATAGTTTTGTTAGCTGTAATGGGAATTGCAGAGTATTGGGTGGCACGGATTTTAAATCTGCGCCAGGGGGGAATAAAATGTAATATTATATTCTTTACCATCAGAAGCAGTTGTCAAGTAATCCTTGACAACTGAATTTTCAGATAACTCACCCTCTTTCAGTATAATACTTATGTGAAGACTTATGTTTTACTTAGAGGTGGCAAAAAGTTCAGCAAGTTGACTTTGGTTCATCCATACATTACCATCCTTTGCGTGCTATGCCACAGATGCCTTGCCATCAGCAGTTTTATAAATGATTATGTTTTGCTTATTTTCCATTGTTTTTTAATCAAGCAATAAAAATAGTCATTTCTATGGTGTGAAAGAAAACTATTCACTCTTTTGTTTTTTTTACGGTTAATTGTATGAAATGCTGCAGCTGCTTCACTTGGCGGTAACTCGTTTTTAAACCTAATCAATATCCGTTTACTAAACCTTAACACCCCTATTAAACGGACAGTGTAGCTTTTAGTTGTTTCAAAATTAGTCAAATTTCCAAATCATCCAACAAGTTGGGTGTCTTCTTTATGTTTGTAAGGCTTACGCTTGTGTAGAGCTCCACAGTTTTACTCGAAGCGTGTCCTGGGGCTTCCAGTATCAGCCATCATGCAGTTTTTTATTTATTTTCTTCGATTTCAAAGTGATTTAACCATTCTTTATTAGTTCTAAAATTTCCAATAGAGTCCTTTTCCATAAATAACGCACCTTGTTTTCTGTCAATTAAAAGTGTGTCTGGAATAAAGTCATTGTCGTATGGTTTTTCGCTAAAAATTATCAAATCACTTTCAATCTTATATTTTCCGTGAAACGTCTCCCTAAAGCCAAACATTCCATTAGTTTGATTTTCAACGTTTCCGTTTTTTCTTAAAATTAGTCGATGATGGTAAAGGTCGTCCTTTAATACCGCTGACATAATACTCTCTGATTTGAAAATTTCAGAGCGATATAGGTTAAAAATTAAAATTGAAAAAAGTACTATTCCGTGGGCTGTCAGTTTGATTTTACTAGTCTGCTTCCCCTTTCTGACTATTGAAGCAATTGTTTCAGTAATTGAGAAAATGTAAAGCAGAGTTATTGGAATGATGATTAGGCTATATGAGAGTAACCAGATAATCATTCCTCCAAAAAAGTCTGTGATTATCCAACTAAGCAGACCGGCCGCTGAAATTATTGCGATGATGTCGTATGCTGATAAATTACTTTTTCTGTTTTCAGTCGTCATTAGTTGGTTTTGTCGAATTATTACTAACGTTTCCTCAACTTATTGTAAATCAAATTGAAACAATTCCAACTTCTTTATGAGTCGGCTTACGCTTGTATTTAGTTCCGTAGTTTTACCCGAAGCGTTTACGGGGCTTCCTGAATCAGCTTAATACAGTTTTTTAAATCCACGGGCGCGGGGAATACGAGCATAAATGCTCGTGTAACCACCACACCACCAATGTTTTATGACCTAGTGTTGGGACAATTTATTCATTTTCAAAATTTATATGTTAACTGAACTCTACCATTGTACAGAACAGGCCACATCCAAACAGATTTCTCTACTATTGGGTCTTGTTCAAGATCTACAACTATATTAAAGGCAGGCCCAAGTTCTAAGTCCAGTCCAAGTCTTTCTGTAATAGGAATTGTCCTGCCAATATTTAAACCTAAAGATACTATTTTCCATCTATCATTACTTTGTCCTTGCTCCAAATACATTAATTGCTGATTGAAATACCATCCGCCAATATTCTGTTTTGTAAGCTGTCCAAAATATAAAGTATTCTCAATCTGGATATTAAAATGATTTTCATGCTCCAACGGAGGTAAATTCAAATGACTTCCCACGCCCAATCCTACTTTTAATTTATCCGTATAAAAGTAATTAAGTCCAATGTTGAATCCTTGGTAATATCCGTATCCAAATTTAGTTTCAAATCTGTTTTCATTTTCTTGTCCGAAAGCAGAATGGGAAATTAGAACTGTAAATAATAATAAAATCTTAGTTGTTTCTTTCATTATCAGTCTTTTGGATTATCATAAGTTTCTGAATCAAGTTTCTATTATTTATGATGAATAATCTACGGTTTTGGCTGTGTCTTAAATTGTTGGCATTTCGTTGTTTATTCGTCGAGATTTTTCGTTTCTTTTTTTTAGTGATCCCTATTTCTTTAGCATTCAAAGATGAGATTACTTTTTTTCCTGATTTTTCTTCTATTTCTCTTCGTGCATTTCCAGCAACTGTTCCTCACTGATTGGCAACGGTTTCATTTCCTTCTTTTTTTAGCCTTTCCTTTAATTTTCGCCAATATGCATTTGGATTGACACTCTTTGTTAGCAAACCAATAACATCAACAATAGAGAAATACCATTTTTCATTGTCATTGTTCCAATGAACTCGCACGCGCTGGTCTTGAAATAGTTCATTGCGTTTTCTTTCGTCATAAATATTATTCGTTATGGCCTACTTCAAAGATAACTTTTCTTTTTCTGTCCAAGTTTTAGTTGGGAACGGATTTTTTTAATGCGCTACAACGGATGGGTATATGAAAAGTTTGGCATTTCAAAGCGATTTCTTATCAAACCGTTGCAAAGTTTATTAAATGTACTTACCTTAAAATTAGCACTTTCCGCCAAATGTTTTATATACCGTGTTGAACTAAATCCGCTCAGGCGGATAGCTTTTTCAAAATTACCCGATTCTTCTCATATTTAGAGAATTATTAACCATAAAAATTCAAGTTATGAGAAAGAAATCGGGTTTAACTATTGT
>Ga0180009_10000154_pt1 | contig 104602 bp, 93 predicted proteins | sample OS_PC_MetaG_FD_123537 | JGI IMG/M metagenome (GOLD analysis project Ga0180009, IMG submission 123537) | Groundwater microbial communities from the Aspo Hard Rock Laboratory (HRL) deep subsurface site, Sweden - OS_PC_MetaG | ecosystem: Environmental > Aquatic > Deep subsurface > Groundwater... | reverse complement strand
GCTGATCAGGAGCCGGTGACGGATGCTGTGTCCTTTAAAGCCTCCGTCGCGGCCCTGATGCCGTTCAACGGCTAACCTTGCAGTACCCTCCCTCCAAGCCCGGGTTCGCCCGGGCTTTTTTTTTATTGTTTTTCGCGGAGGAATGGTAGTCTGGAGTTAAGACATGGTCCGAATGTTGCAGCTTTTTTTCTTGGAATCCGTTCGTCCTGCTTCGTGTTCATTACAGTCAGGGAGGAATTTGTGGCCAAATATGTTCGAAATTATCTGCTGCTCATGGCGGTGGCAACCTTGGGGGTTATCGGATACAACGTCTGGCTTGTTGAAAGTCAGCTTCCCATGTTGGAATATTCCGCGTTTCTGGCCAAATTGGAAAATAACGAGATCAAGACGGTGCGGATACAGGGGCAGGAGATCACCGGCACTGACAGCTATGGGCAGTCCTTTTCCACCTATGCCCCGGATGTGCAACCGCTTCTTCCCAGGCTCGAGGAGAAGAATGTCCGTATTTCCGCCGGAAAACCCCGGGCGGTTTCGCCTTTTTGGTCATCGACCTTTCCGGTTTTGCTGCTCATGGGCGGCTGGATGTTTTTTATGTTCCGCGGCCAAAAAGGGGGAAGCGGCGGCGTCAGTGGCGGTTTCGGCAAGAAAAAAATCGCCATGGATCCGGACATGGCCCGGCGGGTAACTTTTGCTGATGTGGCCGGCATTCCGGAAGCAAAGGAGGAATTGGTCGAGATCGTCGAGTTTTTGAAGGATTCCAAGAATATTACGCGTCTCGGGGGCAAGATTCCCAAGGGCGTGCTGCTGCAGGGCCCTCCGGGAACCGGAAAGACCTTGCTGGCCAAGGCCATTGCCGGAGAAGCAGGCGTCCCTTTTTACAGCATCAGCGGCTCTGATTTTGTTGAGATGTTTGTCGGGGTTGGCGCTTCAAGGGTGCGGGACCTCTTCGCCCAGGCCAAGAAAAGCGCGCCCTGTATCATCTTCATCGACGAAATCGATGCGGTGGGCCGCAGTCGCGGGGCAGCCGGGGCCATGGGCGGCCAGGACGAGCGGGAGCAAACCCTCAACGCCCTGCTGGTGGAGATGGATGGCTTCCAGAGCGAGCAAACCGTGATCATCGTCGCGGCGACCAACAGGCCGGATGTCCTGGACCCTGCCTTGATGCGGCCGGGCAGGTTCGATCGGCAGGTCACCATCATGCCTCCCGATGTCAAGGGGCGGCGCAAGATCCTGGAAGTGCACTGCCGCAACGTGATGATGGATCCGGACGTTGATCTTCAGGTTGTGGCCCAGTCCACGCCGGGATTCACCGGCGCCGAACTTGCCAACCTCATCAATGAGTCCGCCCTGATGGCGGCGCGCAAGGGCAAGGCGGGAATTCAGCTCTCTGATATCGAGGATGCCAAGGATAAGATTCTCATGGGCGCAGAACGAACGGGGCTGGTCATCAGCGACCAGCAGCGAAAGGTCACAGCCTACCATGAAGCCGGACACGCGATCCTGGCCAAGGTCTTGCCCAATACGGACCCGGTGCACAAAATTACCATCATCCCGCGAGGGCAGGCAATGGGGGTGATGCAACAGGTGCCCATTGACGACCGACATGCCTATTCAAAGGAATATTTGACCAACCGGATCAAGATTCTCCTTGGCGGCAGGACAGCGGAGGAGATTGTCTTCAATGAGTTCTCAACCGGCGCCAGCAACGATCTGCAGGTTGCCACGGATATCGCCACCCGCATGGTGTGTGAGTGGGGGATGAGCGAACGGCTTGGACCCCGGGCCTTCGTCACTTCGGACCGGGGGTTTCTCGGCAGCGGTTCGCGGCAACGCCCCTACAGCGAAGAAGTCGCCAGGGCAATCGATGAGGAGGTCTCCCGGATCATTGCGGAGTGCTATCAGGAGGCGATCATCGTCCTTGAAGGGCGCATCACCTTTCTGCACAAGCTGGCCGAGGTGCTTCTGCTCAATGAGACCATTGACGCGGAAGAGGTTGATATCATAGTGACCTGTCCCAAGCTAACCGAAGAAAACAAGGCGCAAACCGGATTGTTCGGTTAGGCGCGTTATTGAGCGCAACCTGTTGCATGCAACACTTATGTAGCATCAGAAGTGCTGCATGCAACACTTCTTCCCGGCGTGGCGCAACTCCGTTGCACACTGCATGGCATCCCGCTGTAACTTTTAATTTCCCCCGCGTGCGATCTTCCCCAGAGTGAGCGTTGAGCAAAAAACGCTCTCTTCTCCAATGGCTCACGTTTTTTCCGGAGTCTGTGCTGTGCGTTTTCGGTGGAATGATATCTAAATCCCCGTTCCGGGTTGAGGGCTTTCACTTAATGCGCTCTAAAAAAATGGTTGGCACAGGATGTGCTAAGTCGTAAGGTCGATAGCAACCACACACGCAAAAAATGGAGGGGGTGCGCAAAAAAAACATCGCGTGAACAGCAGCGCGGGCGGTGTTGCTCGTACCAACTCTTTCTGTGTGAGGATTTTTCGATGGTACGGTTATTTTTTAGACAACGGCTTACGAGATTACTTTTTTACTAAGGAGACCAACATGGGAGGAAGAAAAAAAACACTCATGGGCATGGCGGCGCTTATGCTCCTGACCGCGCCGACGGGTGCGCAGAGTTGGGCCGCGGATGGCCCCGGCACGGTGGAACTCGGCAGTCTGGCAAATCATTATTCCGCTGTGACCTTTGATCATGCCATGCATGTCGGGGTGGCAACGAGTTGTGCCGATTGCCATCACCACACAACCGGGCTCGCGCCCACGGATCCGAACTGTGTCCGTTGCCATAAAGCCGGGGCTCAGGCACAATCTGTTTCTTGTAAGGATTGCCACTCTGACAAGCGGTTTTCCCCTGAAGATCTGGAAAAGACCGGCGGAAATCCCCAACTCTACCATAAAGGCAAGCTCGGCCTGAAAGGGGCGTATCACCAGAAGTGCCTTGGCTGCCACACCACCATGGGCGGACCGACCGGCTGCCAGGATTGTCATGCCCGCAACGACCAGGGCGACGCTTTTTTTCATTCCGGCAAGTATGCCCCGGCGCCAAAGGCTTCCGGCGGGCATGGGGGCGGTCATTGATTTGAAGGCCACAGAGGCTTGAAGCTTACGCTGAAACGATATCAGAGGAATTTACTATGAAAAAGTTACACCGCAGAAGTTTCTTGAAAGGCGGGTTGGCCGGTGGCGCTGCCATCGCCGCCGTCGGGACAAGCAAACATGCCGAGGCTGCCGGGAGTTTCGGCGGCTACCCGGACAGCATGGGCGTGCTTGTCGATCTTACCAAATGTGTCGGCTGCCGCACCTGTGAAGCCGCCTGCAACAAAGAACAGGGGCTGCCCGCACCGGACAAATCCTTTGACGATCCCTCGGTGTTTGAGGAGAAACGCGAAGGGGGATTGCCGAGAAGGACCACGGAAAAGGCATATACCGTTGTGCAGAAATACGACGTGCCGGGCAGGGAACACCCGCTCTTTCGCAAGGTGCAGTGCAACCACTGCAACGAGCCCGCCTGTCTGACCTCTTGTTTCGTCAATGCCTATAAAAAAACGCCGGAAGGCGCGGTGATGTACGACCACACCGTCTGCGTCGGCTGCCGTACATGCATGGTGGCCTGTCCGTTTTATATCCCGGCCTACAGCTATTCCAGCGCCATCAACCCGGTGGTGAAGAAATGCATCATGTGCTACGACACCCGCCTCAAGTTCGGCAAGCCTCCGGCCTGTGTCGAGGCGTGCCCCCAGGAGGTCATGACCTTCGGCAAACGCAAGGACCTTCTCAAGATGGCCCATCAGCGGATCAGCGATAAGCCTGGGGCCTACGTGGACCATGTCTACGGCGAAACCGAGGTCGGCGGCACCGCCTGGATGTACCTCTCAGACGTGCCCTTTGATAAGATCGGCTACGACACCCACCTCGGGGACCAGCCGATCATAAGTTATGTCAAGGAATTTCTGACGATCGTCCCCATGGTGCTCACCATCTGGCCCGCGCTCTTTACCGGCTTCCACTTGCTGAGCAACCGGAAAGAGGCCCTGAAAAACGAAGATACTAAAAGCTGAGGAGAGGTGGACAACGATGAATAGCTTACAATCACAAGGGTTCGCCCCTATTGTCTCCCATCTGAAGAAGGATGGGAGCGAGTGGACCGTTAAAGAGAAGCTCCTGCTGGGGCTTTCCCCCAAGGAATACTGGGCGGTGCAGCTCAGAAACCCCTTCAACTGGGTGCTTTGGGTCATCTATGCCGTGGGGCTGCCGATTCTGGTGGGACGTTTCATTTACGGCCTCGGCTGGGTCACGCATTCCTCCTATGATTATCCCTGGGGGCTGTTTCTCGGCTGGGGTCTGTTTACCATGGTGCCGCTGTCCGCTTCCGGTTTCATGATGGGAACCACGGTGGAGCTTTTCGGACGCAAGGATTTCAAACCCCTTGAGCGGCTCGGCTTGCTGAACGGGCTGCTGGGCTATCTGTTCGCGGTCATGTTTTTGCAGGTGGATCTTGGTCAGCCCTGGCGTCTGATTTACCCCATGTTCGTCTCCCTGGGGCCGGCGGCGGTGCTCTTTCTCGTGGCCTGGCATGTGGCCACCTATCTCTCCTGCCAGGTGGCGGAGCTGGTGCCGGCCTTTGCCGAATGGATGAATTTTCCCAAGGCCAAGCAGTTTATCAAGAAGATCGTCCTCGGCCTGACCGTTGCCGGGATCATCCTTTCCACCCTGCACCAGGGAGCCCTGGGTGCGCTGTTCACCTATGCCCCCGGCAAGGTGCACCCGCTCTGGTACTCTTCCTCATTCCAGTGGTTCCAGTTTTTCGTTTCCGCGGTTTTTGCCGGGCTCTCGATGCTTATTGTGGTCAGCACCCTTAGTAAATGGTTCATGCGCTGGCGGTGTGACGAGACCTATCTGAACAACCTGAGCAAATTGACCCTGGGGCTGGCAAAGGGCGCTTCCCTTGCCCTGATAACCTATCTGGTGATCAGGATCATCGGCATTGCCCATGATAACGACTGGCAGTATCTGGCCACCGGCTGGGGCGCCTGGTTCATGTTCGAGATGGTGGTTGGGGTGATACTGCCCCTAATTTTCTACACCATGGCCGTGCGAAACAGTAACGCCTCCCTGGCTCGTTTCAGCGCCTTTTTGGCGGTATTCGGCCTCGCCCTGAACAGGTTGAATACGGCGCTGATCACCTTCAACTGGCAGTTGTATCAGGAGATCCCGCACTGGAGGGAAGTGGTTATCGTAGTCACCGTCTATGCCACCCATATCGTGGTATATCGGGCGATTCTGGCCAGGATGCCTATTCTTTACACCTGGAAGGAAAATAAGTAATTCTTCGTTTGTAAAAAAATCCCCTCCCCTAGTGGGGAGGGGAGGGGATGGGGGGAAGATACTGTGTCGCTCTCCCCCCGTCAAATCCCCTTGACACATCCAGCAAAAGCCCGTAATCATTCTGGGCATATGCACACAATGATTCGTTCGAGCTGTGTAATCAAACGTTTGATTTTTACTATGGAATAACACGGCGTCACTGAAAAATGGCATTTCCCTTAAAGAAAACAATTCATGCCACCGCGGTTTCGGTCACGCTGATTCTTGTGGCCCTGATGGGCCTTGGAATCAGGCAGTATCAACTGTACAGCAATCATGTCGAGGTCAGCCGGCAGACGGAAAAACTTATCTTCCAGTTCGCCATCATCCGGGAGCATGTCACCGAAAACCTGCTGGAAGGGCAGTATGGCGGCCTGGCCTCGGTGGGCGCTGAGCTGGAGGAGCTCAACCTTAATCTTGCCTCCGTCATCGGCAACCGTTCCATCGACGACCATTACAAACTCACCCTGGCCAACGCCATCGATCTGCCCGGTCTTGTCCTGCTGGTGAGAAAAATCAGCGTCGGGCCGGTCAAGCCCGAATATCTGCGGCAACTCAATACGGAAATCCGCACCCTGGGAGAGCGGCTCATGCTCTTCGACCGGGTGCTGGTGGAGCATGGCAAGCGTGAGCTGGTCAGCTTTCAGAATGTGGTGATCGGCGCGCTGGCCATGGTGGTCAGCCTGATCATCGGAATGCTACTGTTTTTCCAGAGGCGGCTGATAGCCCCGCTGCTGGATCTTGTGCAACAGGTGAAAGAGGTGGCCTCCGGGACCCGCGAGGGTCTTTCCGTTTCCGGGAGAAGCGGCGAAATTTCCGAGCTGGCGTATTCGTTCCACGACCTCTTGATGGCCCGGGAAATCACGGCTCAGGGACTGGCAAAGTTTCAGCGGGTGGTCTCGGCGGTGGAAGGAGCGCAGTTGGCCATCGCCAGGAATAAAACCAGGGATTCCCTGTTCAAGGAGGTCTGCCGCGCCCTGCTCGCAAATCATGAGTATTGCCTGATCTGGATAGGTCTGGCCGACGAGGGTGGGGATGTCATGCCGGTGACCGCCGACGGCGCAACATCCATGAGCAGCAAGGAGTGCGAAACCTGCATGGCAATACTGCTCACCGAGGCCGAGGAAAAAGGGCTGGAGCAGAATCCCGCGGCCCTGGCCGTGCGTTCCAAGGCACCGGTGGTGCGGATGGATATCCTGGCTGGGATTCCCAAGGGGCTGCTCAAGGGAACGCCCTTGGCGGATGGGCATGCAGCCTGCGCGGCCCTGCCGATAATCTGGCAGAATACCGTGTACGGCGTGCTTTCCATCTATGCCCTTTCCGCCAAGGATTTTGACCCAAAGGAGATGGAGCTGCTCGAAGGATTGGCAAACGACCTGGCGTTGGCCCTGCACACCATGGAAGGCCAGCAGCATCTGGCTAGCAGGGAAAATTTGCATGGGCGACTCTTTGGGGCTCTGCAAGCGATTCAACTCACTCTTACTCCTTCAGGGAGTATCCTTGCCGCGAACACGATTTTTGCCGGGATGGCAGGTATTGGCGCCGAACAGATATCCGGCCGTTTTTGGCGTGATTTCCTGGCGCCGGTCCAGCCTGGCCTGACCAGCGATACCCCTGGCCTTCTCGAAAAATTGCGTTCAGATGAGGGCGCCGAGCTGGTGTTTTCAGGGAGCATGCCTGTGCGCCGCTTCCTGTGCAGGGTGGTTCCCGACCAGGAAACCGGCGGGGAGCCGGAACAGTTGATCCTGGTCGGCTATCCGCTAGTCCGGCAGGAAAGGGCCGGGAGCGGGGAGGCGTGCATGCGGCTGGAAATGATCGCCTCCCTCGCAGGCGGCGTTTCGCACGAGGTGAGCGATCTCAGCAACGGCTTGATCAACTATGCACAGGTTCTGGCCGATGAGGAGCAGCTTAAGAGGCCTGGACAACCGCAGAACGAATTGCTGCTCAAGATCATCGAGGCTGGCGAGCGCATTGCGGACATAGTCCGGAAGTTCATCCTCTATGGTCGGGAAGAGAGCCAGGCGACCGGAGAATTCTTGCCGGTGGCCACCGTGTTGGAGGATGCCTTGCTGCTCACCGGGTATCATCTGAAAAGCGAGGGCATCCAGGTGGAAACCGATTTTGAACCAATGCCGCCAGCGGTGCCGGTTCATGCCCAACACATGCAGCAGGTTTTTTTGACCATCCTGGCCAGCGTCCGGGCTGCGCTTGCCGAGAGATTCGCCGGCAGGGATCCACGCAAAAAACTCGCCATTATCAGCCGGTCTGCCATGGATTCCGTTCAGGGGCGGGTGTTTGAAATCACCTTTGTGGATCAGGGGGCGGTGATTCCCTTGGACGGCCTGTCCGAGTCCGTGGATATCAAGGAGCTTCCGGTCAGGGGCTGGGGGAGGATGTTTGCTGTCTGCCGCCGCATCGTCGAAGATCACGGCGGCCTTTTGTCGGTTAGCGGGGAAGAAGGTAAATATACCAGGATAACATTCAGTTTCCCTTTGAAGGGGGATTGATCGCGGTTTTTGCAAACATCAGAGAGAGGAAAAAGGATTGCCCATGCGATGCCAGGCCCACCCTTCAATCTACCGTATTTCCGCTGCAGCCGATATGCTGGACCTGCACCCGCGCACCTTGCGCAACTACGAAAAAGCCGGGCTTGTCACCCCGAGCCGCAAGGGGAAATGGCGGTATTACAGCGCCGATGATATTGCCTGGATCAGGTGTCTTTTCAGCATGATCCATGGCGGCGGCATCACCATCGCCTCCATCGGCAAGTTGCTGCACTATGCCCCATGCTGGGAGGTTGCTGAGTGCGCCAAGGAGAAACGTGGGCAATGTCCGCGGTATCTGCGGCGTAGCCGGGAGGCGCGCTGAAATACGCAGCAATGGTCGATGTTCTACGAACAGAAGGGTGTTCCTTCTTGAAAAGAGAGAATAGCCTCGCCTGACATTTGTTGTATTTTTTCTTGACTTTGATTCTTCCTCTTTGCTAGCCTGTCGGCAGAGGCTCGGACTCCGCACCGCACCGATCTGATGAACAAAATCACCAGCCATGCCTACGATGCTTTGGCAGAACCATGATCTACCATTGGTGTTGGGCATAACAGCCAGCGAGGTGGGAAGGAGGATTGGCTTGACCCAATCTGTGGTGAAGCCGGGCGGTGCAGCCGGGAGAGAAGCTGTCGGTCGGTTTGAATATCCCCTTTTCGGCATGAACGCATGAAATCATGGGCCCCTTCCCCCAGGCTTCTGCATGTTGTCAGGATATAGGATAACATAGGCGCATTTTTCTGTCAGGTCGCGGGGGAGCAGCGCCGGGGTCTGTCGGCTCCTGTGGCTTGCTGGGTATGGTTTTTTGTAAATAGTGGCTTCTCTTTATCTCTTGATTCGTCTTAGGTTCGCATGAGATAAAAAATAATGCTCGGATCAGCGGTGCATGAAAGGGGCGTATCAGTCAATGCACCGATAAGAAAAGATAAAATACCCATGTAAGCCATGTCAGATCACTGCGTATACATTGTAAGCCGTTCTGATTTTCAGAGAAAGTTGCTGGCGTCGTTCGTGGAAGAAAAAACAGGCATTACCTGTCTGTGCATCGTCGCGGAGGAGTGGCATCAGATTTTCGCTCATGCCACTGATGGTAAGAAGATCGTCCTTTGGGACTGTCTCAATGTTGACTGTGAATGTCTTGATGACAGGCTGAGCAGCTTGCTCAATTTTTACCCCGATCAATGCATGGTCTCCCTGTTTAATGTCAACGCCTCCTATCGAGACAGCGCGAAATTCATTTCCAAATGGTTGTATGGCGTTTTTTACGAAAATGATGTCCCGGTACTTCTGGTCAAGGGGATCAAGGCCCTTGTCCAGGGGGAGATGTGGTTTCCCCGGGGTGTCATGACGCAATTCATCCTGGCTAACAAACCCCACCTGCGAAGCGATGCCTACGCCCCCCCTCCTCTCACTTCCCGGGAAAAAGAGATACTGCTCCAGATTACTTCCGGATCCGGTAATAAACAGATTGCTGACCGGCTCTGTGTGAGTCAGTACACGGTCAAGACCCATCTCTATAATATCTTTAAGAAAATTAAGGTGACTACCCGCGGCCAGGCCAGTCATTGGGCTGCCCGGAATAATCATTATCTCATCTGAAAGCATGAGGGGTTGTCTCATCCTTTCGCCCTCTTTTCAGCAAAATCACCTGACAAACATAATGCCAAAACAGGCAGAAAAATAATCCGTTCGGACTATTGTCTTTTAGGTGATTTTCTTCAATTCTTAAAAAATAATTTTTAGATTCTCTGTGTCGTAAGAGTCCCCCCTCTCGGCAACATATCACAGGCAAGACAGGTTATTGTTTTAGCGTGGGATAGGCTTTTACTTTTTCATGATGACCTCCTGCCTCCGTGGTCGTCTTCATGGGGTGGTCCTTATACGCATTGGTTCGCTGAGAGGGGATACTTGAAATCTCATTTGATTATCAAATTGCATCAGCCCGCGGCAACGACAGATCATATTCCCCATTGGGTCGATGCCATCTCAACAAAGAGCGGCGGCTCACGGCAGTTGGTTCCGGCAATTGATGCCATCCTGGCTGGCAAGAGTATCCCGGTATGGGTGACCCGGGAATATCCGGTGGCAGGGCAGGATTGGTCCACGGCCGAAATTAAGCACGGCTTGAACCGTATCTACCGGTTAGTCCTCCAAGATGATCGGCAACTGCCGGCAACCCTTATTCGTGATATCAACCTGCTCCCCGAGGTCAATTATGCCCGCATGGGCGATATTGCCGTTGCCGATCTGCCCCAGGCCCATGCCCTGACAGACAGTCAGGCCTCGATAAACAGCGGCACCGATCGGGCCTCCCGGGAGGCCATCCGCCTGCCCGAGGCGCATCTCTCCAGCCAGGGGGACCGGCGGGTCATCGTTGCCGTGCTTGACACCGGTGTCGATGTTGACCATGCCGAGCTGGTCCATGCCTATCTGCCCGGCAAGGATTTTGTCGACATTATCGATGGTGCCGAGCGTTTTCTCGGCGATTTCCTGGGCTACGACAACGACCCAGACGACACCCTGGTGGGTCACGGCACCCACGTGGCCGGCATTATCGCGGCTGCCGGCACCCATATGCCGCGGGGCGTGGCGCCTCAATGCCGCATTCTGCCGGTGCGTGTGCTTGGCGCCATGAAGCGGGGCGATAAACCGGTGGGCGCCGGCCTGGTGGATAATATCAATGTCGGCCTCAAGTGGGCCATCGATCAAGGGGCCGAAGTGGTGAATATGAGCCTTGGTGTCCGCGACATCGGCGGTGGCCTGCCCTACAAGGAGGTCATCGACTACGCCCGCACGAAGAACGTCACCATTGTCGCTGCTTCAGGGAATAACGGCAGTGAAGATCTCTACTATCCCGGCGCCTATCCCTACGTCGTGACGGTGGGGGCTCTGGACCAGGACAAGGAACACGTTGCTCCCTTTTCAACCTATGGCAAACAGGTCGATCTGGTGGCGCCCGGGACGGATGTCTACAGCACTTTTTTGAACAATGGCTATGCCTTTTCCAGCGGCACGTCCCACGCCGCTCCCTTTGTCTCCGGTGCCATCGCCTTGCTCAAGTCGTTTGCCCGTGCCAAGGGCCATAAGCTGTCGGACGGGAGGGTGAAATATATCATCAAACATACTTCAGACAAGGTGGGCAGTCGCTACAAACACCCCAAGGCCGGTTATGGTCGGCTCAATATCGGTGATGCCATGCGATTACTCAGGCAGAAGCTCAACTAGCGGAGGAGGTTTATGGCTGAAGATATCAAGAAGATTATCGAGCAACTCAAAAGCTACCAGCAAAAGGAGGGGCTGCCCGATATTGCCGCTGGTCTGAGCAGCAAGGAGAGGATGCGGCTGTTGGACGACCATTGGCAGCTTGTCATCCGTGGCCTCAAGGGCCAGAAGAAAAATCCCATGATCTGCCAGGGAGAGGCTGCCTGGGTTGCCGAACTCGCCGGTTATGACCAGGTCGATTTGGAGCTGCTCGCCTATTTTAAGAAGAAAAGAGGCGCGATCCCCTTCTCCACGGAAGGATTAACCAAACTTTTCAAGACATATGAAGGATTCTATTTGCAGAATCCAAACCCATCAGAATCAACGGAGGTGCCGACATTGAATACTGCGAATAAACCCCAAATGAGTAGGATTTACCGGCCATATAGCGCGGCAAAGAAATTTTCAGCAACAATGAAGCTGGCGGTGCCTGATTATCTGCGAATTACCGTGCCCTCACAGGCCCTGGATCAGCGACTCAGTAATGCCTGCAATGATATAGCCGCCAACATCGATTATGGCGATGCCGAGGTCGATCTGGTCCAATATGCCACCCAGCTCAAAAAGGTCACCACCAAATTAAACACCATGGGCCTTGAGTTTCTCTATCGATTGCTGCTCAACCGACTGCCGGTCTACAAGAAGATTATCAAAGGTTTGGTGAGGAATGGGGATCTGTTGCAGGACCCGCTGGGTTTTGCCGAGGCCGTGGTTCGGCAGCTCAAGGGCGTCAAGTATGCGCTGATCGAAAAGATTGCCATCGGCGTATTGAACGACAATAAGATCCAGCTGCAGGACGCGGAAATCAAACTATTTGTGGCGGACATCGTCGCCATTGGTCTGCCCTATGGCCCCAATTCGGTTGAGCCGGCCATCCTCAAGGTCCTCAATGGTGCTTTGGAAGAGGGGGGGCTCAGTGAATTCGTCGAGCGCTATATCGCCCGCAATGAAATAAAGCAGGAAAAGTTCACCGCTAACGTCAAGCGCCGCATGGTTTCCCACCTCCTAACCACCGGCATCAACATCACCGACGACAGCAAATTTGATAACGGCGGCTACGACGAATACTTTGCCCTGGCTTATAACAACGCCATAAGTACCTCGGAGAGCACCATGTATGGCAGCCCTACCGCCGGGGGCTGGGACTTCTCGGTGGATACCTTTGATGAGGTGGTTGACCAGGCCATAAACAGAGAAAACATTCTGGCTGCTGGCTTCCTCGATTATGCCTACGAGCTTGGCGAGAAGGCCCATATCTTCCAACTCATGGATGTCCTTTATCTCAACTGGCATCGGGGGATCCTTGATCTGCCGCAATCAGAGGTCACCGATACCCTGGAACGCTTGTGGCAGGACCGCGAACGTCGCAATACCCCGGAAGAACGGGCCATGTCCTACAAGAAGACCTTGGGTAAGGGCGATGTCCAGGTGCTCGACCGGATGATTGTCAATGAGCAGTTTGAAGACCTGTGGGCCATCCTCATGGAAGAGGTCGCCAATTTTATCCGCAAGTCCGAGGAGATTTCCGTGTTTGGCGACGGGGCCGCTCCGGTTTCACGGGTGCCGATCTATCAGGTCACCAAGGAGCTGCAATACAATCTCACCGAATACGGCAATGGTCGGACCAAGACCCAGGCCGCCCAGCTGCGAAGTCTGATGGATACCTGCTTCCAGGTTCTCGATGCCCCGGAGATTATCGACTTTTACGGCTTCGGCACCCGCAAGGATCGCTGGACCGTTATTGACCGCCTGCACAAGGAGCCGCCCTTTGACGGCACACCAAACCTGGAGGCCTTGAAGACCGTGGCCGGCAAGGGCAACAAGGTGTTTCAGTGGATCGCCAACTTCAACGAGGCAACCGTCTCGGATGAAGAGTTTGAAACACTTATCCGTTCTGCCGAGGCCTGGATTATTGCCCAGCGCGCTGTCCCCCAAGAGGAGGGCCGTTCAGACGAGGACAAAGGTTTCGATGATTCTGAAGAAGATGAAGAATTTGACGACTTCGATGATTGATACCTGGAAAACGGCCAAGCACTCACAGCGGATATGGAGGTTTAGTAGATGACTATTGATCCAAAGGTCATAAAAGCGCAGGCGCTTGAAAATACCCAGGGCATTTTGGCTGGTTCTCAAAGCTTCAGCACCATGCCGATGGCAGAGCAAAAGGCCCTTTTTAAAGACATATACAACCAGCAGTTCAGCACCCTTGCCCGTGGCAACGGAGTTGAGGCAATGAAGGTGCCGAACATCAAGGACAAAAAGGCCTCAGATCTCATTGATGACGAACGGCACCAGAACAAGCGCATCGATCAGGCAGGTCAGCTGGCCGGTGATTTTGTGCGCCAGGTGGATTTCCCTAGATTCGTCTCAGATCTCTTGGAAGGGGTGTTCAACGCCAATCTCAATGTGACCTTGAAGCAGATGGAGAGCTACCAGACCCTCTTGAAAACGGCGACGGCCTCGATCTCCAAGTTCGTCAAGGAGGTGGATGACGCGGCCGCCTTCGGCTACCTGGCCGAGAACAATTCCGACGAGTTCAGCTTTGATTTTTCCGATGACGAGAAAGACGACAATGGCCAGCCCAAGGCGGTGCTCACCGATAAAGACGGCAACGCCCTTGATATCGGTGATAACCAGGTCAAGGCCAAGATCATGGACGCCAAGATCGCCATGGCCAAGGAGCAGCGCAAGCTGCTGCGGGAAACCATCCTGATGGGCATCACCCGTCTGGTGGTGGAGAAAGGTAATGTCAAGGCCGCGGTGGTCTTCGATATCAAGGCTAAGGAGCAGATCGCCAAGGGAGATAAGGCCGCCTCGAAACAATCGTTCTCGGCAGGGGCCTATGCCCGCGGCAGCACAGGCCTGATTGGCAAAATTTTTGGCGGTGGCGGGGCTGGCGGCAGCAGTTCGTACCGGTCGACCCAGATCTCGGTGTCATCGGCCAAGAGCGAAGCCTCCACCGAGTTGGCCGCCAAGATCACCGGTTCCGTCGATATCACCTTTAAGTCGGATTATTTCAAGCTCGATAACTTCATGGATATTGAGCTTGCCGATATTAAGGCCAACAGCCCCAATAAAGAGGCGGCGGCTGAGAAGAAATAGGCCATGGCTCTGGCGATTCTCAACGACGACGGCTATCGGGACCAGCACCACCATTTTCGGGCAGACCTGGGCAGTAATCTTTTTTACTCCTATGCCATTGGTGATGGGGAGCAGACCGTAAAACGGGAGGGGCGCAAGGTGTTGTCCCCTGTCGTCCACAAGTCGGAACTGTTCGGTCCCTTGCCGGCAGGTGTTGATGGCCGGGTGCGGATTGCAGTGCCGGCCTCGCTGTTTGCCAGGAGCAATCGCGCAATCCAGCTCTTTAGTTTCCGGACGCGTGATCTGGCGGGGCCGGCCTTTTCCGACATTGTCGCAGTCATTCCAGCCCCTGATTCCGGCGCAGCGCTGGCCTTAGGGAGAGGAGAGGTACCTGTGATGCAAGAGTATGATGAACATGTAGAAAACATAGCTTTTTCATATAAGCCAGCCCCCCTGGCAGAATCCATGTTTCTGGAGGCGATCTCCGGCATCATCGGCAAGGTGCTGCCCATCGCCGAGAAGATATTGCCCTCTCTCCTCGGCGGCGGCGCCAAAGGAGAAGGGGGCGCCGGCGGTGGGGAAATGATCAAGCTGATCATGGATCTGCTCAAGCAGTTTGCCACTGCCAAGGCGACCTCTCAGGGGGTCTACTACACCGACAAGAAAGTGGCCGCGGAAGCGGCAAGTGTCCAGCGCCAGTATGCCGAGGCCCAGATCGCTCCGGCCCTGCTCGCCGCCCTGCCTGCCCTGATGCCCCTTCTGCAAAATGTCCTGTCGCCGGAAACCATCAAGTCCGTGGTGGAGAGTGTCTCGCCGGCCAAGCTCGCTGGTATCGCGGTGGATGGTCTCAAGGATGCCTTTAAGACCATTGAAAAGCTGGACCAGGCCGAGCTTGATTTCCTGGGCAAGATCAACCCGGGCGTCGATGACTCTGCCCTCGATAAACTGCTGATGGGCATGGGCTTTGCCTTGGGTGCGGGGGAAAATGATATCAAATATAAGAGGATCAACGCCGTCAGCCTTGATTTTGATGGTATCAAGAGCATCACGGTTCACGGCCGTTCCCGGGTCGCCTACCGGCATGGCAAGGACCTGGCCTTTCCCCTCAAGCTTAACACCCCGAAACCCATCAAGATGGCCACCTTGCACCTGTTGGTGAAGGAGCCGGTATCCCTGAAAACTCTGGCCGAGGTCAACTACCCCGTCAAAGACCTGAGCGGCGGCGCGCTGCCGGTGGTCGCCTCCATCAGCGGTGCCAAGCTTGCGGATCTCAAACCAGGCGAGGAGTATCTGGTCAAGGCCGTCCTGGTCTGGAAGAACAAGAAGGGCGAGGCCCGGGGCACGGCAAAATCGCAGCTCATCACCCTGGTGGGCGAGGCGATCTTTGAGCGGGTGGAAGATACGGTGGGCAATGTGGTGGTGGCCGACAAAAACAAATACCCGGCCTTCAGCCATAAGGTCTGGCAGGGCTCATTTAGCAAGGACCTGCGGCGTATCACCTTTCAATGCCGCTACACCTATGCCCTGGCCACGGCAAGCGGCAACAATGCCCGTAATCCGACGGTGACCCGGATAGAGGAAAAACAGCTTCGCCACGATATCGGCAAGCTCAAGAGTGGTATGGAGTTGAGCCCGGACGCCTTGAATAGATTGTTGCCGCAGATCTCGGCGCATCCTGCTCTTGATCCTTTGGAGCTGGCGGCCCTGCGCAGTGATGACTTTCATGCGCGTTACAATGTGGCGGCTCGCACGCGCATCGAATTAGGGGCCCTGCCGGGCGACAGCGCCGCCCTCTTTGTCTATCCAGAATTCAACCTCCAGCGCATCGTGCTGCAGAAGCCAAAAGAGGTTGACGCCTTAACCGGCCAGGTCGTGGGCACGGAAGAAAAAATCGTGGTCTTTCCCCTGGTGGCAGCCGTCCATCTGGCCGCAGCCGTCACCGGCGACAGCAGCAGCGGGGCGGGCGACAGCGGCGCGGATACCCTTGATGGCATGAAGGTGAAGACCCGGCAGCGGGCGGTGGTGTTCCCGGTGCAACTCGTTAAGACCAGGCCGGACCAGGCTAACGACATGATGGATTAACCATGGCCATGGCAGACGATAACGAAGAGCTGGCCCAGGAACCCATCCGCGCCTTTGAATTTTTGTCGCCGGTGCTGGACCTGGTTTTGGGCTTCACCGATTTTACCGACGAGGTGCGCGACGAGGCAGTGGGGCTGGCCTGCTGGGTCACCGAGGTCACGGTGGACATGCCGGTGGAGATGGTCATCCAGGTTGATGACAGCGGCAAGGTCAGGCTGGCCAGCGCGCCGCCCACCCAACAGATAGAAACAACAATATTTCCCGTATTGCACCGGATGCGGCTTGGTTTGGTTGGCGAACATGACCCAGAGAGAGAGTAACGATTGGAACATAGAACGTTTTCTCGATTCGTTCATCATTGAGCTGGACAAGGCGCAGGACACCCTGGCGGTGAAGGGCATCAACCGTAAGCTGACCTATACGGTCAAGGATGTCTCCCTGGACCTTCATGTCTTTCCAACGTTCAAGGATGGCAAGGTGTTGTTCACCAACGCCAAGAGTGGTGACACCGGGTTCTCCAAGATGTCCATCCAGTTGGGTTCGATCACCGACGCCCAGATCGCTCAGCATACCTCCGAGCCGATCAGTGGAGATGACATCGCCATCGATGAACTGGAAGGGGTTGATGAAGAGACCAAGCTCGAGATGCGCCGGATCGGGGTCAAGTCGGCAAGGGATATCAGCAGAATGGAAAACAGAAATATAAAGGTGGATAAGGTGCTCGGCGACTCCAGCCCGGACAAAAAAAAGATGAAGGACAAGTACGACAAGCTGGCCAATATGATCCAGAAGGCGCGCCGTAAGCAGTCCGTCCCGCGGGTGCTGGCGGTGAGTCTCGGCCAGGAACAGGGCGGCCCGGTGCTGAAGCTGGATGGCGACAATCTCATTGTCAGCCGGCACCAGGGATATCCGGCCGCCCTCATCAACGGCATTCCGGTGGAGATCCTGGCCAGCGACGCCCAGACCATTCAGCTCAGTGTCGATGGCCAGGCCTTGGGCCAGGGGCCGAATACGTTGAAAATTGCCCTGGATCCCTATGCTGTGATCAGCATGGAGTTAGACGCCTAGGGGAAAAGTCCCGGCACCTTTGTTAAGCGTTCTTTGAGGTGAAAGATGAGCAATCAAACTGCACAAGCGATCTACATTTTTTACGGGTTTTCCGGTGATGGCGGCCCCACGCCGGCCTTTCCCGGCGGCCAGGACAACAACCGCTCCCTGGAGCTGGTGGCCGCCACCCTGAAGGACACCCTGGCGGCCCTCTATCCATCGGACGTCATCTATGTGCTCCAGGCCTGGACCAAGAATATTATGATCGAGGCCCTGGCCAAGGCCCCGGAGAAGATCCGCCAGGTCCATATCGCCTGTCATGGCGATTCGACAAGGCTTTCTTTGGCCTATTATTTTGACCAGGGTAAACGGCTCAGGGAGCTGGCCAAAAAGATAGACAAGATGGCCGGCAACTCCAATGCCAAGGCCATCAAGGCGATGCAGGAGGAAGATGCCCTGGTGGCCGGCTTCTTCACCCATGCGGTCGATCCGGCCACCCTGCAGCAGATCAAGAACAATCACATGGAAACAGCGGCCTGGCAGATCTGGGGGTGCTATTGCGGCTACGCCTCCGACAGTTTCAGAGGCATTGGCGATGCCGTTGTCGATCCCTACCTGCTCCGCTTCAATATGGGGCAATTAAAGGTGCCGGGCATTGCCGTTGAGATTGCCAAGACCCTGGGGGTGACCTGCACGGCTGCCCAGGGCGGAGCCGGCATGAATTTCTGGCATGGTGAACAAGGCAAGAAGGTTGTCGAGAACACCCGGAAGACCAGGGCCAAAAAGCCCTTCTGGTTGTGGAATACCAAGGGGTCAAGCTGGGTCACCTATGATGCCACGGGCAAGGCCTTGGCCAAACCGCTGATCTTCCAGGTGGCCCGCGACAAAGCCCACCTGCCTACCCCGAATCCGCCGGCTTGGCTCACCCAGGCCGGTATCGTGGCCGCCGGTCTCGCCATCGGCATGGCCCGGCAATTCAGGGCGCCCCTCGGCAAGACCATGTCTTCTTTTTTTCAGGACGACAGCAAAACTCGTGACCGGGGTGAAAGGCCGGCCCGGTCCTTGGCGGTTGAACTCGGTGCCTCTGTACCCAGCCCCCCTGATGGCGTCCAGCTGCGGGCCAGCTGGGGCGCCGCCAAGGTGGGCACGGTGGGCAGTGTCCATACTCCCAAGCAGATCACCATCCACCATACCGCCACTCCCAACGCCGACACGCTGCCCGTCGAGGAAAGAATCAGAGGCATCCAGAACTACCACATCAAGGCAAAGAAGTGGCAGGACATTGGGTATCATTTCCTCATCAGCCCTGATGGCCGCATCTGGCAGGGCCGGGAAAATATGGAGCGCACCGGGGCCCACGTCGGTGGGCATAATGCGGGCAATATCGGCATTGCTTTTATCGGTGATTACCAGAAGGTCGCCGTGCCCCAGGCCGCCCTTGCCGCCGCCGCCACATTGGTCCGCTGGCTTGCCGACAAATACGGCATCGCCATCAACAGGACCAACATCAAGGGCCATCGGGAATGGGCGGCAACCACCTGTCCCGGCGACTATGTCATGGCCAAATTCGATGAGATGCTCAACGCCGCCCGGCAGGCAGCAACAGCTCAGGGGCTGGGGCTGTCGTACGGTCTGGCGGTGGGGGCGGAAGGATTTTCTGGGGGCGCGGTCCGCCTCGATCCCTATCTGAGCCTGGTCAGCAGCATGTATGAAGAGCCGGGGGAGGAAGAAGAAAGCGGGGCGATGTGGGACACCGAAAGTGCCGCCTATTCTGAGGATGACAGCCAGGCGGAGGATGGCGAGGACACCAGCCAGGCGGAGGATGGCGAGGACACCAGTCAGACGGAGCTCAGTGATGAGGAGCTGGCCGCCGAGATGTCAGATGTCCTGGCGGCCCTGGCACAGACCGTTGATGATGAGGAGGATGATTTCCAGGAAAAACTGAAACAGGCCGCCCTCGGCCAGTACAAGAAAGACGAGGTGGCTGGTCCTGGCCCGGCATCGCGCCCTGTGCCCGGCAACGACAAGCCGGCCAGCCGCCAGCTGTCCCATGATATTTTCGACCATCTGGGCCACGATCTGTCCCACGCCACCACCTTTGATCTGGGCAAGCATGACATCAGTCAACGCCTCGACAGCTTTGCCCAGGAGGTGCTGGCCGAGGAGAAACCCAGACTGCCCCTTGCCACCGAAAGGAAGCTGGCCCAGGCCTCAGCGCTTGATGAAATGGACCTGATTTCCTCCCTGGCCCTCATTGATGACGCCGGCAGTAAGAAAAATGCGGGGCGTGCCCCGGAACAGGGCAAGGACCAAGAGGATAAAAAAAATCTCGAGAGCGCCGAGATGATCGGGGCCGGGCCGCAGTCCGGCCCTGACCCCACCCTGCCCGAGCGCGCTCACAAGGATGATGAAACGATCACGGAACCAGCCGATGATGAAACAATATCGCAGGAGGCCACATAATGAGTAATCGACTTGCCAGCGTTGAACGAACCATGTACAGCTCCAAGGGTCGGGCGTCGTCACTGTCCCGGCGTTCCACAACATATGGCATGGGCACCGTCTTCGCCTTTGCCAAACCGATCGCCGCCCGGGCCCAGAAGCCATGGCCCCGGGTCCATCACCCGGCCAAGGACACGGCCTGGGCCGGCCCCCTGGCGGTGATGATCAATTGGAAAAACAAGGGCCAGGAGAGTGTGGCCAGCGTCGTGCAGCAGCTCGGCGACCCGGTTCTGGCTGCTTTTCAGAGCGGGCGGTCGTTGACCAAGACAGAGCTGCACGATCTCTTGGTGCAGACCGGCCTGGTGGAGAGGCCCGTGAAAAAGGGGGCCGAGAAGAGCATCGAGGAAATGCTCCTGCGTTATGGGCCGCTCCTGGTGCTGCAAGGGGCAGGGCGTCCGGCGTCCGGCGGCTTCGTGGTGGTGGGGATCAAGGGCAGCGGCGAGGCCGGTGCCACCAAGCTTGAGATCATCGACCCCGCCACCGGTAAAGGCCGGCGGATAGGGCTGGATCGAGCCTTGAGCGGCGGCAAGAGCCTGAATATCGTCCATTGGCCGGTGGATGCCCGCCTGGCCGGTGGCGGCACAGTCAGTCAGGGGCTGAGTTATGCGGCGGCGCCGCGCAGTGTGCAACTAAGCAGCAACCGGCCCTGGTCCGATTTCTTTCACTTTACGGCCGGCACGCGATTTGTCGTCGATGGGCCCGCCAGCTACAACGGCAGCGGTGTCGTCAATGAGCTCAGCGCCGCAACGCTCTCCTTCACCCTGGACATGCCGCAGACCACCATCATGGGCAATACTATTCCCCGCGCCCATCTTGTCATCAAGGTGACCTACTCGGCGGAAGGGGCGGGCAACAGCGGCAGTATCGACTATAACGGCGCCAGCTATACGGATAACAACCTGACCATCGAGACCAAGGGCGATCGGCGTATTCTCAAGCCAGCCATTGTCATTCCCGGCATTCAGATCAACGAGATCAGCATGGAGAAGGAAAATGCCGACGAGATTGATCTTGATATCATGATTGATGGCTCCTCCTATGACTTCGATCTGGAGCGGATTCCTGCCGCTTCGGCGAAAGCGCATGGTCTCAGCATCCATGAGATCGCCTGGGGCCAGGCAATCACCGACACCTTCAGCGTGGCCTTGAATGTCCCCTTGATCAACATCACCCATGCCGGCACCTATCGTCTGGCCTATGATCGGCTGCCGGCCCAGGGCTACGGGGTGCCGGAGCCGCTGCCGGCCAGGACCAAGAGGATCTTCCGCGGTCAACAGTCCCTGCAGGACGCCTTGAACAACTGGGCGCCGTTGCTGGCCAAGGTCGAGATGACGGCGCCCAGTCTCATTCTGACCGGTGGCCTCTATGTGAACAAGGCTGGGCAGCATGGCCAGGGCTTGGCCATCGATGTGGACGGCTTGTGGTGGAGTGATGCCAATAAATTTTTAACCCTCAATGCCCCGACGGACTGGTATCGGTATCTGCGGATCGAGGCCTCCCTGCGCAAGGTGTTCGGCACCGTCCTCAACTACGATTATAATGCCGCTCATCGCGATCACTGGCATTGTGATCTGGGCACCAGTACTGCCTGGCGCCATGTTGAATCCCAGACAAAATTTGTCCAGCGGGTCCTTAATGAATTGTACAAAGAGACGCTGCCCATTGATGGTAAATGGCAGGGTGATACTATTACCGCTGCAAAAAATGCAGGGTACGAACTTGACAAGGACGGCCATTGGGACCGTTTCCTCGATAATCTCATCAATGCCGAATCAACGCCGGCCTAAAGAGAGCTGGTGCTGCTGATACCTCTGGCCTGGGCTGCGCGCTAGAAAGTGTGCCCCGGGCCAGATTTTTTTTGCGGCAGGGGAGTTGTTTTTCGTGGTTGTCGCCGCCTCCCAAAAAATCTGATTGGCCTCGAATGCTAGCCATGGCCCGTGGGCATTATTGTTGAGGTTGCCGACCGCACCTTGGAAAAACACGGGTTACCCCGGCGTATCAGCGGCGCGGCAAAGATCCCCGCTGATACGCCGGGGCAAAGAATTTATTGCCGCAACAGGGTCCAACTGCACCAGCGATCATTTCGCCTCCGTTCCAGCAAGGTAATCCCGCTCTGCGGCAGGGCTGCGAGTAGATCCTCCTCCATCCCGGAAATGAAGCCGGAGAGCAGGTAGAGTTTTGCCTGCCAGAAATCAGGGTCCTCGAACAGCTCAAGCATCAATCCCTTGTACAGGTTGGCCATCACCAGATCCACCTTGGTGTCCGGGCATTGTCTCCGGAGGTCGGTCTCCAGTACCGTAACCCGGTTCGTTGTTTCGTTGATCAGGCAGTTGGCGCTGGCCACCTGGCAGGCCAGCAGGTTGTTGTCGCAGGCGGTGATTTTGGCCACCCCCTGTTTGGCTGCGGCAATGGCCAAAAGTCCGGTGCCGCAGCCCAGATCAAGGGCGGTGTTGATGGCGAGTTCCGGGCTTGCCGTATACTTGAGCAGCCCTTCCAGGCAGAGGCGGGTGGAGGGGTGGAAGCCGCTGCCGAAAATAACGCTTGGGTCCAGCCGGATATCCGCCGGAGTCTTTTCCCATACCGGGGCCACGGTCAGGCCGCCCACGGTGAAGGGTTCGATCTCCCTGCCCGCCTCCCAATCCGTATAATCCAGATTCGCCTCGTAGATGAGTTTTGCCCCCGAGGCCTCGCAGAGAGTTTCGACCAGCCGTTCCTTGGGGCGGTGGAAAAAGAGGATGGCGGTTTCATCCTCGATCCAGGTGCCGATCAGATCCGGGTCGTCGATGGCCGGGAGATCCCTGAGGTCGAGATGGTAGGTGTAGAGGCGGCTGTACCTGGTATAGGGCGGACGGAGCATGGGCGGGTATCCGGGTTAGGGGGCAAGGGGTGTTGCCAGTCGGTGCGCGGCCGGCTGACTGGGGTTTCAAAGTACTGTCCGGCGGCTTGGCTGGGTTCCCGGGCAAGGGTCATCGGGACCGAGCCGAATCTGCCGCGGGGTTTTGGGGTATCAATACTGCGCATCATCATGCAACCCGAGGGCTCGTGTCCGGTGTCCGAGGTCAGAGCTTGGCAGGAACACGAAGGAATGCTAAGATGCCAAGCCTGAGGGAAAAAAGTGACTGTCCCGCAGCATCATGTTCAAGTTGGCATCGTGCAGGGCCGCAGGCTCTTGTTTCGGCACAATACCATAACCTTACCGGGGAGTTCAACGTGCTTACTTTTTTACGGGGTGTTTTGGTGTTGCTGGTCGCCCCCCTGCTCACCGGGTTGGTCAGCATCGTGGCCATCATCATGATTGTTGTCTTCCGGCGCTCTGCGGCTGATGTGCAGTTTCTGCCCCGCACCCTGGGCAGGATTGTCGCCCGGTTCAGCGGGGTTTCGGTCAGCATGACCGGCGGTGCTCTTCTTGAGCAGGGGCGCCCCTACATCTTTGCCGCCAACCACCAGAGCCAGTTCGATATCTTCGCGCTCCAGGGCTATCTGGGCTGCGATTTCCGCTGGCTGGCCAAACTGGAGCTGTTCAAAATCCCCGTGTTCGGCAAGGCCATGCAGATGGCCGGCTATATTCCCGTGGACCGGGCGCATGGCCGCAAGGCGCTCCAGAGTCTGGACGAGGCGGCCCGCCGCATTGCCGACGGCACCTCGGTCATCATCTTTCCCGAGGGCACCAGGAGTCCGGACGGCAGGCTGGGTCAGTTCAAGGCCGGGGCCATGGTCCTGGCGATCAAGGCCGGGGTGCCGTTGGTGCCGGTGGCCATCGTCGGCACCCATCAGGTTTTGCCCAAGGGAAAGCTGCTCGTCCGGCCAGGCCGGGTGGAGATCCGGGTGGGCGCGCCCATTGCCACCAGCGACTACACCGTTAAGCAGAAGCAGGATCTGGCCGAGCGGCTGCAGGGCAAGGTGGCCGAATTGTTGGGGGAATAGCGCCTTATCCACATGCGCCGTCGGCCGAAGTTGGGCCACGGTGGGATCGCGTGTTTTTCTCCCTTCGCCGTGGGGCTTTCTGGAAATCTCTCCTGTCAAAAAAATGTGAAAAGCAGTACTGTATAGGGTGCCGAGGTGACAGCCTTCTTTTCAGTTGTCCCGAGGGTCTGCCGTTGACCGCAACCGGAGGGGGACTGGTTCGTCATGTTTTTGCGCGCCTTGTTCAGAAGCTTGCAGTCCTGTTTTTCCTCGCAGCAGAGGACGGCGCTGGAAAAATATGAAACCTTCCGGGAAGTGTTGCGCCTCGACCGGGCGGCCCACGAGCTGCTGGCCGAATTCGAGGGGGTGTATTACGGCAAGCGCCATGAGGAATTCTGCCGTATTGTCCGGCGCTACGACCAGTTGGCCCGGACTGTGGGGGAGATGATCGAATCTCTCTGCCGTCTGTCTCCCGGCGCCCATGAGCGCCTGCGCATTCCTTTTCAATCCCTTGATTCCCAAATAAGAGCCCTTTTCGCTCCACCCGCGGCCGACGGTGCCCCTCCCTATATTCTGCCCCTGCATGCCATAACCGCGGATACCGTTGAGGTGGGCCACAAGACCAGGGCGCTGGCGCAACTGGCCACCCGGTTGCATCTGCCCGTGCCCGATGGTTTTGCCGTTACCGTGAACGGATTCCATCATTTTTTGGCGGAAAACGCGCTGCGAGAGAGAATTGACGATCTTCTCGCCGAACTGAACATCGAATCCCTCGAGGATCTGCAGGCGGTTTCCGGCCGGTTGATGGCCCTGATCGCGGCGGCTCCGGTTCCGGCGGATCTTGCCGCGGCAATAGTTCAAGCCTTTGCCGATCTTTCGGGGCGGCGCGGGCGGCCAGTGTCGGTGGCGGTGCGCAGCAGCGCCTTGGGCGAGGATGAGGCGACCTCTTTTGCCGGGCAGTACTGTTCCGTGCTCCATGTCGAGCAGGGGGAGATTCTCCGGGCATATAAGGAGGTGCTCGCCAGCAAATATGCGCCGGAGGCCCTCTACTATCGGAGCTGCCATGGCCTTTCCGACGTGGAAACCGCCATGTCGGTCCTGGTGCTCGAGATGATCGAGGCCGAGGCGAGCGGGGTCATGTACACCGATACGGTTTGTGATTCGGGCAAGCCCGGGGGAAAGGAACTTTCCCTGCATGTGGTGCGGGGGCAAGGAGAGGCCCTGGTGAGCGGCGCCATGGCGCCGGAGGTTTTCAGGATTTCCAGGGAAGGTGCGCCGGTTGTCGTCCGGCAGGAGGGAGCCTCGCTCCTCGACGAGCAGCAGGCGCTGCGGTTGTTTCGCTGGGGATTGCGGTTGGAAGGCTATTTCGGCTCGCCCCAGGATGTTGAATGGAGCCTGGACAGGCAAGGACATTTCCATGTGCTGCAGAGCCGCCCGCTCGGTAGACGGCAAACCGCCATTGGCCTCGGCCCTGTTATGTCCGAACACATTGCGGCGCCGTTGCTGCTCGCCGGGGGGGAGCAGGCCGCGGGCGGGGTTGCCTGCGGCGCGGTTTACACCCTCGGCCCGGATACCCCTTTGACGGCCATGCCGGGCGGCGCGGTGCTGGTGGCAATGGATACGCCCCCTGCCTATGTCAAGGTGCTCGGCCGCCTGGCCGCCGTGGTGGCGGAACAGGGCAGCCAGGCCTGCCATTTCGCTACGGTTGCCAGGGAGTTCGGAGTGCCGGTTCTGGTCAGGATTCCCGGCGCCACTTCCACCCTGACACCGGGCATGGAGGTCACCGTTGACGCGGATAACGGGAAAATTTATGCCGGCCGGGTGGCACCACTGCTCGCGGAGCGGGCCGCCGGCGTCGGAAGCGGCGCGCCCTATTGCCTGAAGCGGCTTGAGCCGGTAATGGAACGTGTTTCCTTTCTCAACCTCCTGGACCCGCGCGCCCGGGATTTCAAGCCGGAGTCCTGCCGCTCCCTGCATGACATCGTCCGGTATGCCCATGAAAAGGCGATGCAGGAGATGTTCGTCCTCTCCGGCCATGGCCTTTCTCGCAGTGGCGGCGCCCGGCAGCTTAAATCACAGCTTCCCTTTGAACTTTTTGTGCTGGATATCGGCGGAGGATTGCATCCCGAGGCGGCGGAGAAAAGGAGCGTTTCTCCGGAAGAGGTGCGCTCTCTGCCGCTGAAAGCCCTTTGGCGTGGGCTCAGCCATCCGGGGGTTGCCTGGGATGGGCGGCAGCACTTCGATTGGCAGGGATACGAGGCGATCGTCATGGGCGGCGGCATTGCCAGCCCGAATTCCGCCTCTTTGGCGAGCTATGCGGTCATCGGAGGGGATTACTTGAACATCAACATCCGGTTCGGGTATCATTTCACCATTGTCGACGCCTTCTGCGGCGGCACGCCCGCGGAAAATTACTGCGGATTGCGCTTTGTCGGGGGCGGCGGCGAGTATACGGGGCGGCTGCTGCGGGTTGCTTTTCTGGCCCGGATCCTCGAGCGGCTGGGCTTTGTGGTGGAAAGTGCGGCGGATCTGCTGGATGCAAGGGTGATCGGTCTTGCCGGAGATGCGCTGCTGGAAAAGCTCGATCTGCTCGGGCGCCTCCTCGGGGCAACCAGGCTGTTGGACATGGTTTTAAAAGATGAGGAAATGGTTGTCCGTTTGGCGGATGATTTTCTGGCGGGGCGCTACGATTTCCGGAAACAACAGAGCAGCGGGAAACAGGAGCGGAGCATATCGCCATGACCGCATATGAAATAACCTGGATCACCAGTCAACTGGCGGTGGGCTACGCCCCCATGTCCTATGCGGAGCTGGATCGCATCAAGGAAATGGGCATCGACGCCATCGTGAATCTCTGCGGCGAATTCTGCGATCTGCACGAGCTTGAGGCGGAAAGCGGTTTTGAGGTGTATTACCTGCCCATCCCGGATGAGGGCGCGCCGGATCTCGAGGCCATGGAGCAGGGCCTTGCCTGGCTTGATGAGGCCATCTATCTCGGGAAGAAGATTCTGGTGCATTGCCGGCACGGCATCGGCCGCACGGGCACCTTTGTTTCCGCCTACCTGCTGCGCCGGGGGCTCGGCCTCAAGGTGGCGGAAAAAAAACTCCGGCACAGCCGCGCCACCCCGGCAAATTACAGTCAGTGGCGGCTGCTGAAAAAGTACGGCAAGCAGTCCGGCACCTTGAGGATCCGGGAGCCGTCCCCGGAAAATCGCAATGTCGTTGATTTGAATGCTTTTTTCGGCGAATACGAAGCCTTGATCCGGGAGGTGGAGGAAAAGGCCGCAGCCGCGGGGCACCCCCCGGGCTCAGCCAACCATTGCGGCTTGAACTCCGATGGCTGTTGCCGGCATTATTTCGAAATGACGCTCATCGAGGCGGTTTTTTTGAACAACAGGATCAACCGGCATCTGACCAGCAGCCAACGGCAGGAGGTGATTGCCCGGGCGGTGGAGGTTGCCCGGAGATTACGGCTGGTGGCGGGGCAGGTGTCTGCTGAGGAGACTGAGGAGGACATCGCGCGGATTTACGCGGCCGAAGGGCTTCTCTGCCCTTTGTCGATAGGAAAGAACTGCCTTTTATATGAATTCCGCCCCCTTCGCTGCCGGACCTGGGGACTTGCGCCGGAGGGTCAGGATGCCTCTCTGGTTGCGGAAATGCTTTCCAACCTGTCGAAAAATGTTTTTTTTGCCCTGTCCGGAGTTTTTCCCGGGGAGCGCGAGTTGCTTTTCCCTTGCCATGACGTGCTTTCCGGCAGGTTCGTCCAGGTCTACTTTTATTATCTTTCCTCGTTGTGAGGGAAAAATGCCGAGCGCGGCAAGGGGGGTGACTGCTTCGCCATCCACAACTTCCTGGGAGAGGCAATCAATGTTGAAAACAGTTCTTTCGCTGATCTGGGTATTCGCGGCTCTTCTGCTGCCGGGGTGCGATCAGGAAGAGTCCCCGCTCAAGGTGGATTTGACAAAAAAGGAACAGGTTCGCCATGAAACTTCGGCAACCGCCATTACCTATGCCTATCTGCCGCAGTATTCCCACACCGTTTCCCATGAGCGGCACCGGCTGCTGGTGGAGATCCTGCGTCGGGAGACAGGGTACAACATCAGGCAGGTTTTTCCCGACACCTTTGATCAGCACATGGACATGGTCGGGCAGGGAAAAATTGATATCTCTTTTGCCAATCCCTTTGTCTATGTCACCTTGGCCCAGCGTTACGGCTCAAAGGTTTTTGCCTCCGTGGTCGAGGGGGTGGAGGGCAGCAGCAAGTTCCGGGGACAGATAATCTGCCGGGCGGATAATCCGGCCATCGTCACCCTGGCGGATTGCCGGGGCAAGCGCTGGATCGCCGTTGATCCGAACTCCGCCGGCGGCTACCTCTACGCGCTCGGACTTTTTCACGGCCAGGGGCTGCGGCCCGAGGATTTCGCGGAGATCGCCTTTGCCCCCGGGCCCGGCGGCAAGCAGGAAAAGGTGGTCCTGGCGGTTTGGGCCGGGAAATACGATATAGGCTCCATCCGGGAAGGCACCCTGCAGGTGGTTGGGGAGAAGATCGACCTGCGGGAGATCAAGGTGCTGGCCACCACCCCCTGGTATCCCGGGTGGGTCTATTCGGCCAGGGCCGGGCTTGACCCGGAGGTGGCGGAAAACATCGCCAGGGCTCTGCTCAAGCTTTCCTCCACGGACAAGGAACATCGCCGCATTCTGGACGCGGCCCACATCATGGGCTTTGTTCCGGCGCAGGACCGGGATTATGACCCGATCAGAAACCTGGCGGCACAGATCGGCATCCATCTGGATTGAGGGGAGAGGAGTTCATGCTGAAAACCGGTCTGCGCGGCAAGCTCTATCTGGGTCTTTTCCTGTTGCTGTTTTTTTTCAGCGTGCTGATTTTTTTCATGGTCACCCGGATCATGCGCGAGGCGCTTCTCGAGGAAAACCGAAACCGGGGGATTTCCATCGCAGCCAATCTGGCGGCCCGGGCAGTGGAACCCATTCTGACCATCGATTTTTTGATCCTGAAAAATCTGGTTGACGAGGCCACCAGCCTCAACGATGACATCTCCTACGGGTTCATCCTTGGGAGCAAGGGAGAGGTTCTCGTCCATACCTTCAGGGGCGGCTTTCCCGTTGAAATGAAAGAGACCAACACGGTGGAGAGTCATCAACCCTTCAGCAGGCGTTTGCTCGATACCGGCGAAAACCTGGTCTATGATTATGCCGCTCCCGTGATGATAGGCGAGGAGCGGATCGGCACCGTCCGGGTCGGCCTGCTCAGGACCAGGGTGGAAACGGCCATCAACCGCTTGCTCCGCCTCGCCTTTCTCATTACCAGCATTGTGACCCTGGCGGCCGGGATTGTGGGGGCGGTTTTGGCCAATTCCGTCACCCGGCGGATTAAGCTGTTGCAGCAGTCCGCGGAAAAAGTGGTGCGGGGGGAACTGGACACCCATACCGCGCCCACCCTGAAGGAGAATTGCTGGGAGGTCATGGAGTGCGACAATACGCGGTGCAAGGCGTACGGGAATTTTTACCACCGCTGCTGGTATCTGGCCGGAACCCTTTGCGCCAAGTGCATTGCCGGTGATTATGCCACCAAGATCGAAACCTGCCGACACTGCGACGTATACAAAAAATCCACAGGAGACGAAATCCAAAGCCTGGCCGAAAGTTTTGATTACATGACGCTCTCCCTGAAAAAACGCATGCAGGAGTTGCAGGATGCCGAAAAAACCATGCGGGAGCAGCGCATGCTGCTGAAAACCATTCTGGACGCCACGCCGGAATTCGTCTATCTGCAGGATTGCCACGGGAAGTACCAGGCGGTGAACAGGGCTTTCTGCCACTTGCTCGGCAAGGAGGAAGAGCAGATCATCGGCAAGTTTGATCATGACCTGTATCCGCCGGACCGGGCCGCAAGAAATATCGAGGAAAACGAGGAAATACTGCGCAGCGGCACTGTCCTTGAGAAGCAGGAAGCCATCGAAAGCGGCTCGGGTTCCAGATGGTGCCATGTGATGCGGATGCCGGTGCGAAGCCCGGACGGCACGATCAGCGGCATCCTCTGGAGCGGGCGGGACATCACGGCGCTCAAGGAGATGGAGGCGCGGATGGTGCAGGCTCGCAAGATGGAGTCCGTGGGGCAGCTCGCCGCCGGGGTTGCCCATGAGATCAATACGCCGCTGGGCGTCATTCTCGGCTATGCCCAGGTGCTCCTTGAAGAGATCCCGGAAGACGACCCGCGGCACCAGGATCTGGAGATTATCAACCGGCAGGGCAAGATCTGCCGAAGAATTGTGGCGGATTTACTCAAGTTTTCGCGCTGGTCCGGAAGCACCTATGCCTTCTTTGCCCCAAACGAGGTAATCGAAGAGATTGTTTCGGTCATGGAGCATACCTTCAACCTTGACCGGGTGACCATCCGGTGCCAGTTGGATCCGTTGCTTCCCGGTTTTTTGGGCGACAGGGATAAATTCAAGCAGGTTCTGGTGAACCTGCTCAACAACGCGCACGATGCCATCGGCACGGATGGCCGCATTTGCATCACCACCTCTTTTGATGCCATGCGCAGCGAGCTGGTGATGACGGTGAGCGATACCGGCCAGGGTATCCCCAAGGAAGATCAGGGGAGAATCTTCGACCCGTTTTTTACGACAAAACCGGTGGACAAGGGAACCGGTCTCGGATTATCTGTGAGCTACGGGATCATTCAGGAGCACGGCGGAAGGATAACCGTGGAAAGTCCCCCGGAGGGTGACCATGCCTGCGACAACAAGAAGGACCGGGGCGCTGCCTTCCTGGTCCGCCTGCCAACGGTATATTTCCAGGAAGGGCAGGGCGGTGCTGAAAAAATGATTGTGAGGAGCAAGAGCGCATAATGGCCAGAATTCTTGTGCTGGATGATGTCCCGGACGCCTTGAGCATGATCAGGCGGATCCTGGAGAAGAAGGGGCATGAAATCGCCACCTTCACCGAAGAGGAAGAGGCTCTCCAGTATGCCCGGGACAACAGGGTTGATCTGGCGATCCTTGATATCAAGCTTAAAAAAATGAGCGGGGTCGAGGTGCTGGAGGAGTTGAAAAAAATTAATCCCACCGGGCGGGTGATCATGCTCACCGGGTATCCCACCATGGAAAGCGCCCGGGAGTCCCTGCGGCTGGGGGCCAACGACTATTGCGTGAAGCCGCTTGACAAGGTTGAACTGGAAGAGAAGGTCAGCCGGGTGTTGGCTGGATAGCCTTCTGTCGAGGCATCCCCTGGGGGAATTGCGGAGAAACAATACGGCAGGGGCGTTGAGCGCCACGCAGAGAAGGGCTTTGCGCAAGATTTTTTCGGTTGCTCGGCACGGCGCAACGCGGAAGCAGACGAAGGGGAAAGATGGAAACCAAGCTCACGGAGCCGTTGCATGATGTGGCGCGGATTTGCCGGAACTACCATCGTAAGATACAGGTGCTGGCCGGGGTACTTTTCTGCGCCGTTGTTCTGGGGGGACTTGTCCTCTTTTTCGAATGGGCGCAGAAACCCATTTTCACCAACACGGCCTTTGCGCTCTTTGTCTGCGCAGGCTTTGTCTTTGTCTATTACATGGAAGGGCTGAAGGAGTACAAGGAGATCACTCCCAGCGAGCAGGGCAAGGCGGCCGAGTTTGCCCGCGAGTACCCCGAGGTTGCGGAATACCTGCGGAAGGTTGCCGCGACGGGCAGGGGGCTGGTGGCGATGGAATATGAGGAGATCGTCGCCTTTGTTGAGGCGAAAAAAGGGGAAGGCGGGAACAAGGGAAACTAGGCGCTTGCCGCAACCGGCTTCCCGTTCAGCCCTTGCCCCCTGGTTACTTAATATTGCGCGGATTCATGGATGCGAGCGTGGAAAAGCGGTCCGGATTGCCTGGCGCAGAAGGGCAATATCATTGGCGTCCGGATGCCCGGCTGCGGCTGGCGCGTCCGGTAGCCAGGGTGCTTTGGGGTTTTTCTCCGCCACTGTAGCTTGGACCTTGGCGGAAACCTCGCCCGGGCAACTGAAGCTGCCCGCTATCACGGCTCCAACAGCGAGTTCGCCGGCTTTATCCAGGCCATTTTTTGCATGACTGGAGTTGGCGGACGCCCCATGCGTGGCAAAGAAAAATACCGTTTTCCCCGCCAGTTTCGGGAGAAATTCCTGGGTCGCCGGATCCGGGCCGCCGCCTTTGAACCAGAAGCCTAGGGCGATGCGATCATAGCCCGCGAGATCTTCTGCTTGATCGACCGGTACCATCTCGGCGTCAAGTTCCATCGCTACCGCTTCGGCCAGCTTCCTTGTGTTGTTGGTTTGCGATGAGAAAATTACCAGGGATTTCATGCTGTTCCTCCTGTGTGAAAGGTGAGGGTGTGTGATTTCTTCCCTGTCAGGCAGACAGGGATAATTGGATGATTTTTTCGTACAGTCCGCGCACAGCCTTTGCCGCCGCCGAATCCGGTGCCTGCTGCAATAGCGGCACTCCCTTGACCACCGCATCCACCATGGCCGTGTCGAATGGTATTGTGCCGAGGACCGGGATGGCCTGTTCCCGGCAAACCTGGCAGATATCGGCACTGTAGCCGGGGTGGAGATCCCATTTGTTGATGCACGCCCCCATTGGGAGCTTGAAATGGCGGACGAGTTCCGCCACCCTTTTGAGATCATGGAGGCCGGAAAGGCTTGGCTCTGTAACCAGGAGGACAAGGTCGGCTCCGGAGAGCGAGGCGATGACCGGACAGCCTATCCCGGGAGGGCCATCCACAAGCAGCCATGCCGCATTTGCCTTTTCAGCCTCTTCCCTGGCTCTTTTTTTGACCAGGGAGACAAGCTTGCCGGAATTTTCCTCGCCGATGCCCAGGCGGGCATGGATCATGGGGCCGTATTCGGTATCGGAAAGAAACCACTCCCCGCAGTGCTTTTCCTGAAGGCGGATTGCCCCTTCCGGGCAAAAGCGGGCGCAGACGCCGCATCCCTCGCAGGAAAACGGGATCAGTTCGGCCGTGGTGTTGATGCGGATGGCCCGGAATTGGCAGAGTTCGGCGCAGGTTCCGCAGGCGTTGCACAGGGCGGGATTAATAACCGCCAGTACCCCGGACCGGAACTCATGCTCCTCGCGGATCCGAGGGGAGAGAAGCAGGTGGAGGTCGGCGGCATCCACATCGCAATCCGCCAGGACCGTTTGTGGCAGCAGCATGGCCAGGGCGGCGGTTATCGAGGTTTTCCCGGTGCCGCCCTTGCCGCTTACGATCAGGAGCTCCTTCATCGGCTGATCTCCTTGAGCAGGGAGGAGAAAATGGGGAGCAGTTCCGGCCGGCAGTCGAACAGGGGAATGCCGGCGGCGTAGCCTTCGGCTATCTTCCGGTCAAAAGGGATTTCAAGATGCACGGGGATATTTTCCTCCCGGCACCATTTCCCTGTTTTACCATCGCCCAGGTCGGCCCTGTTGAGGATGACTCCGAAGGGCTGCTCCAGTTTACGCAAAACTCCCACTGCAAGCCGCAGGTCATGAAGGCCGAAGGGGGTCTCCTCGCTGACCAGCAGGGTGTAGTCGGCGCCGGTTATGGCGGCAAGGAGGGGGCAGGATGTACCCGGAGGCGCATCGAGGATGACAAGCCCATCTGTGAGGAAGGCTTCTTCCTTCACCGCGCTGATAAGCGGCGCGGCCATGGCTTCTCCTACCCGGAGGGTGCCCTGGCTGAAGCCGATAGTGCCTGCCCGGCCGCTTTCCAGGAGGCCCAGCACCCTCGTTCCCCTGGTGAGTGCGTTTTCCGGGCAGACCAGAAAGCAGCCCCCGCAGGAATGGCAGAGTTCCGTGAAGGCCATGGCCGTGGAACCGAAAACCGTGATGGCGTTGAAGCGGCAGATATCCCGGCACTCGCCGCAGCCGCTGCATTGCGCCTCAACCACCTCCGGCACGGTGAGGGCGAATTCACGGCGTTGATCCAGAACCGGCCTGAGCAGAATGTGGCCATTGGGTTCCTCCACATCGCAATCCGCGTAATGGACCGGTCCGTCGGCGGCCAGGGCAAGGCTTACGGCAATGGTGGTTTTGCCCGTCCCTCCCTTGCCGCTGGCAATGGCGATTTTCATGCCCCGCCCCGCCTGGCCCGGCAGCCGCCCGTGCCGCATCCCCGGCCCAACCCCTTGCCTTTTTTCTGCCTGCAAGGGGTTGGCGGTTGTGAGCCTGTCTGCGGCGGGGAAGGCGTGCCCGGCGCGGGAGCATCCAGCCCGGCCCGGAACTGATCGATTGCCTCGGCCACTGTTCCCGTAATGTTGTTCAGCATGGTAATTCCTGCTTTTTCGCAGACGGATGCGGCCTTGGGGCCGACAACGCCGGTGAGCACCGCCCCTGCACCGGCGTCGGCAATAAGACCAGCCGCTTTGATGCCGGCGCCCTGCGCCGCTTCGCCGGCGGCCTGGTTGTCAATGGCCTCGACGATGGTCTTGGTGTCCGGATCGACAATGAGCAGGTACGCGGCCCGTCCAAAACGTGGGTCAACTCTGGAAGAAAGGTCTTTCCCTGTGGCGCTGATGGCGATTTTCATGGCGAATCCTCCGGAAAATAGGGGTGGAAGGGTGGGCGCGCGCTTATTGTGTGCATATGCTCATAATTGTTGTAAAGTTTTTACGGGGTCATGTCAAGGGGGATTTGTGGCCGGCGCAATAAGTCGCGTCGGCGGGAAGAGCCCAAAACGTTCTTGTTATTTTCACCGTCCCCGGTATAGTTGATTCAGTCTCTCGCCGCGCCTTTCCGTGACCAACTGCTTGTTCCCCTGAATGATCCGCCAAGGAGCCTGTCCGGCAGCCATGTGTCCACTCGACCCGAAAAATCCGTTTTCGCCCTTCCGTGGCAGCATTCTTGGCGCCATCACGGAAGGGGTCTTCACCGTTGACCGGGATTTGCGGATCACCTCGTTCAACCGTTCCGCCGAAAAAATTACCGGGGTCACAGCGGCAGAAGCCATCGGCCGGAAATGCCATGAGATTTTTCAGTCCGACATCTGCGATTTCACCTGCGCGATCAAAATAGCCATGGGAACCGGCGGAGAGGTCATCAAGCACGGGGTCAACATCCGCACAAAAAGCGGGACCCTCCTCCCGATCAGTGTAACCGGTTCAGTGCTGCGCAACGAGCAAGGGGAAATCATCGGCGGGGTGGAAACCTTCCGGGATGTCTCAGCGCTGGAGGATCTGCGCAAGGAAATCTTTCTGGACAATTTTATCCTTGATTCCATTGCCGACGGTGCCTTCACCGTGGACAAGGATTTCCGGATCACTTCCTTCAACCGGGCGGCCGAGGATATTACCGGGATAAACCGTTGCGACGCCGTCGGCAAAAAATGCCACGAAGTGCTGCGCGCCAATATCTGCCAGACGGACTGCATTCTGAAGAAATCCATTGAAACCGGCCTGGATGCGGTAGTTCACAAGGTCTATCTCCAGGATATCGAAGAAGACTTTGTGCCCGTCAGCGTCAGCGCTTCCGCTCTGCGCAACGAGCGCGGCGAGATCATCGGCGGCGTGGAGACCTTCCGGGACATCTCCACCCAGGAGTCCCTGCGCAAGGAAGTTTCCATGGGTGAGTTGATCCTTGACTCCATTGCCGACGGCGCCTTCACCGTGGACAAGGATTTCCGGATCACTTCCTTCAACCGGGCAGCCGAGGATATCACCGGGGTGCACCGCAGCGAAGCCATGGGCAGAAAGTGCTATGAGGTTTTTCGGGCCGATATCTGTCAAGAGACCTGCGCCCTGAAGAAGTCCATTGCAACCGGCAGGGATGTCTCAAATATAAAGGTCTATATCCACGATGCGGAAGACGATCTTGTGCCCATCAGCGTCAACACCTCTGTACTGCGCGGCGAGAACGGCGAGGTCATCGGCGGGGTCGAGACCTTTCGGGATATTTCCTCCATGGAAGCCCTGCGCAAGGAAATTTCCGAAACATACAGTTTCAATGACATCATCAGCAAAAATCACACAATCAAAAATATTTTTGCCACCCTCCCCGATATTGCCAGAAGTGAGAGCACGGTTCTCATCGAAGGGGCAAGCGGGTCAGGCAAGGAGCTGTTTGCCAAGGCCATCCATTCCCTAAGTAAACGCAAGGGCAGATATATCACCCTCAACTGTGCCGCGCTCCCCGATACCCTGCTGGAGTCGGAACTGTTCGGCTACGAAAAGGGGGCTTTCACCGATGCCAAGGGCAACAAGCCCGGACGCTTCGCCCTGGCGGAAAAAGGGACCATTTTTCTCGATGAAATCGGCGATATATCGCCTGCCTTGCAGTTGAAGCTTCTGCGGGTTCTCCAGGAAAAGGAGTATGAGCCCTTGGGAGGCACCGCCACCCGCAAGACTGATGTCCGGGTGATTGCCGCCACCAACAAGAATCTGAAGGAGCAGGTGGACAAGGGAACCTTCCGCGCCGATCTCTTCTACCGTCTCAATGTCATCAAGATATCCCTGCCTCCGCTGGCGGAGCGTCGGGAGGACATCCCTCTTCTTGTTGAGCATTTCATAGATAAGTTTAATAAGTTGAAAAACAAACAGATAAGAACCGTGTCCCCGGATGTTCTGGATATTCTTATGCGCCACGAATTTCCCGGGAATGTGCGGGAGTTGGAAAATATCATCGAATACTGTTTTGTTCTTTGCCATGGAGAGACGATCGAAAGAATGCATCTGCCCGAAGGTCTGGTTCCGCGAATTTCCGGGGAAGGGGCCGGCCATGAGAATCTCCGCATCGAGGCCAATCCTCTGCTTAATGCCGAAGCGAGCACGATTTTTGAAGCCCTGCAAAGGTTCAACGGGCATCGGGGCAAGTCGGCCGCCTACCTCGGCATCGACAAGGCAACGCTCTGGCGGAAGATGAAAAAATTTGATATCTCCTTTCCAGCAGGTCGCGAATGAGGGCTTGGAATACAAAAGCAAAAAAGAAGGGCTGCCAGATGGCAGCCCTTCTTTTTTAGCGGTATGCGCATGCGGAAAGTCTTCGGCCTGTTTAATGGTGCTCCTCATAGCCGGTGATCATCGCTTTGAAATGCGCCAGCGGCGTATGCCCCAGGGTGGCGAGATAGCAATGCACCACCAGAAAGGATGTAAAAAAGAAAAAGAAGAGAACATGGATCGTGTCGATGATCCGTATCCCGCCCAAGAGATGGATGTAGTCCGAATAGCCTTTTACCTTCCAAAGAAAAACACCGGAGATCATCTGGGCCGGCAGCAGGACAAACATGATCCCCAGGTACGCCTTTTGTTGGAGGACGTTGAATTTATTTTCCGGGGTCATGACGTGGGGATTGGGTTCGCCCCGAAAAATGCCATAGCCGTAAAATTTGACCTGTTTCACTGCCTTGGCCACGAAGGTGCTGGGGTCCGGAAAATAAATGATGATTTTGCCGGTGCTCAGATAGTAAAAAAGCCAGAGGAAGTAGGCGGCGATCACGCCGAAGCCGGTAAAGTTATGCAGGCTTACGCTGTCTTTGAGCGGCATGAGGTTGAGGATTTCCGCATAACGGATTTGAAAACCGGTGACAACCAGCAGAACTATCCCTGCTGCATTGAGCCAATGCCAGACGCGAACCGGGGCCGGGTGAATATAGATCAGTTTCTCATGGCTCATCGGGAAACCTCCTCTTGCATGCTTGATTGTTCTGCTTCGTATGCATTCTTTCTGCGCAGGGGAATGGTGGCGATGCGCACGGCCAGATGGCCAAGCACCACGGAGAAGCCCCCGGCGAGAAGAAGAAAGCCTATCTTGTCGAGAAGCTTTATCCTTGTGCCGCCCAGTGCGTAAAAATGCCTCAGGCTGAAGCTTTCCAGCACGGCCCTGTCCACCTGGAAGTGGTCCGAGCTTCCATCATCCTTGGCAAGCACAAGGGTAACAGCATCGAAATAGGGGGAGTTCGCGGAATGGCAGGTTTTGCAATCCCGTTCCGCCTGTCCCCTGTTTATTTTATGGACACTGGGATGCATCTTGGCAACGAGTTCGGCATGAAAAATTGCATGGACGTTTTTTTGCCGGAGGATCAGTTCCAGATTCTCAAACTCTTTGACGTTGATGATGTCATCCTTATCTGTATCCAGAAGGAGCCTGAACTCGCTTTCGCTGATGCCGAGAATTTTAAGTATCTCCTGGCTGGAATAGAATTTGTTTGTCATCAGATCGAAAAAGGAGAGGCGAATATGGCGCGGAGCTTCAGGGACATGGCAGACAACGCATTCCACAAAGGAGAAGTGTTCGTTTTTCTGGGGCAGCCAGTCATGCGACTGGTAGGGATTGTGGCATTTGGTGCAGCCATTGTTGGTTCGATCCGTCACCGACAGGGCTTCCTGCCGCGTTGCATAGTGGTATTCGTGGCAGGCATTGCAGTTCATGGTGATACCTTTGCCGCGGATTTTCATGTGCACGCTGTCCTTGAAGGCGTTGCTCGATTCCTCATGACACATGGTGCAGTTGACCAGATCCAGTTGTTTTTTGTGGGGCAGATCTTGCTTGTAGTCCAGCTTAGTGATGTCGATGTGGCAATCAACGCAGCCGATGCCGTTGTTGTGATGGACGGAATGGTTGAATTGTGTTTCGTCAATAAAGAGCTGTTCGCTCATCCGGCTGTGATTCATGCCCTCGGTTGCGCTTCTGGTGAGACCTTCGTCGCTGTGGCAGGCGAAACATTCGGAGTTTTCGATGGAGGCGGCCCCTGCCATGGGAGCCGCCGCAAGACAGGCGAGAGCGACTGCCAAGCCGATGCCGATCGTTGGGATTAAATTTTTCATTGTTTCTGGATCTCCCAGTGCATTCTTTAACAGCGGGTTTGCCCTGCCTGCGGCAGGTGCGCATGGGCCGGCTTGCTGAACATTTTCTCCGCTTGCAGGGGTCGACGCACCTGTGCGCATGGTTTCATATCCGGTGGAAAATTTGCTCCAGCGGAGATGAAACCATGCGCATAACTGAGGGTAGAGGTATTTGCCTTCGGTCGCAAGCGGAAAAGCTTAGAAGCCGAAGATTGCGGCAAGCCAGTTGCGGCCAAGGCCGAGCAGGCCGTTGTTCATCAAGCCGGCCGCCATGCAGGCTAAGCCCCAGAACCCGACAATTCCGGCCAGGGATACCAGGATGCCGAAGGCGGCCATGCTGATGCCTTCGCCTGCCTCTTCCACATGGATGCCGTGATAGGCAAAGTGGGGTCCGGGTGCCGTCTTTTCTTTTCTGGTGTTCATCATGGTGTTGCCTCCATCTATTGAAAGGTATATGTTTTTTATTCGGTGATTATCCCCGTGCGCCCTGGCGGACAGGGCCCATGCCGAGGCTGGGTTCCTTGGACTCGCCGGCAATTTTCTGGCCGATCTTGTAGCCGATCATTCCGTAATATGAGGACCAGATCAGGGCGTTGACCATGTGGATCATGAGAAGCTGCGATGCCTGCAAGGGAGCGCTTTCAGCCAGCAAACCGATGCTCTGCAGGAAGAAGTAGCCCAGGGAGCCGTGGATAAGATTTGTCATCAGTCCGATGAGCCCCATGAGTTTGCCGATAACCGGCATGCTGGTCAATTCCATGAGGCCGTAGCTTACCGGAGAGATGACGGTCCCGAAGGCTACTCCGAACAGAAGCCATCTGTCCTTTGGGTGCAGTTTTTTGCTCAACTGCAAGCAGGCAAGGGGGATAACTGCCAGCAAGGCGAGTAGTTGTGTCATGGTCTTTCTCCTTTATTATGGTAGTAGTAACGGTTATAAATCGGTCATTATGCAATGCGGGTAATCTTCATAGTTTTCATAGTGTTGCAACTGTAATTAAGCATTTTTCATGCCACCGATATCCTGAATTGTCCGTGTGCGTTTTTCGGCTGTATATCGGGAAGTTGGGGGATAAGCGGCAGGAGTGAGGGGATACCTCTGCGAGATTGACGCTTGCAATTATGCAATGCGCATTGCGATATTGCATTGCATAATTGCAATATTCATTGCCCTGCTCAAGAGAGGGACCAAGGCGCGGTTTTGGGAAAAGGAAAAGTTGAAATCAGGGATGTCCGTGCCGGGCGGAAACGCTGCGGGTTGTGGTCGTTTACCGGGAAAGCGTCTGGGCCAGCAAGGGTTCGAGGATGGTGAGGCGACCGGCGGAGGAGTCGAGCCGTGCTTGTGCTCCCACGGGCAGGATCTGGTTTCGGCTGCCGTGGCCGCAGGGAAAGTTGGCCCAGATGGGGATGGGACGGTGGGCCAGAAGGTCGAGGGCTCGTTGCCAGATCAGTTCAATTGGGCCGCATTGGTCAAAATCGCCCAGGATCAGCCCGGCGATCTGTTCAAGGCGGCCGGCGGCCCAGAGGTGGGTGAGGAGCCGGTCGATGCGGTAGGGGGCTTCGCCGATGTCCTCCAGCACGAGAATGGTGTCTCGCCATTGAGGCTCCCAAGGGGTGCCCAGCATATGAACCAGGCTGGTCAGGTTGCCTGGCAAAAGAGTTCCTTGGGCTTGTCCTCCCTTGAGGATCTCCAAGCCCTTCACCTTGATCTCCGGGGGGGATCCACCGGTGAGCAGATTGAAAAATCCCTTCTGGGAATCGCGGTCGCTTCGTGCCAGGGTGGTGAGCATTGGGCCGTGGAAGGTGATGAGTCCGGTCCGTTGCCGGATCGTGGAGAGCAGGACGGTAAGGTCTGAAAACCCGATGAGCATTTTCGGCTGCTGGCGGATACGATCGAAGTCGAGGTCCGGCAACAGCCGCAGGCAGCCGTAGCCGCCGCGTACGGCCACGATGGCTTTGATCTCCGGATCGCGCCAGAGTTCGTGCAATTCGGCCAGACGTTCCTGGTCGGTCCCGGCCAGGAAGCCGTCCTGCCTCAGGATGTCGTTTCGATGCCTGGTTTTGAAGCCAAGATCGCGAATGATCTTCAGCCCGGCGCTGAAATCGCTTTCGTTAAGCACCGGGCCGGCCGGGGCGATGATGCCGACGGTGTCCCCTTTTTTGAGGGGGGCGGCAAGGATGGGCTTAGGCGTTTCGTGCATGGAGCAGGCGCAGGCCGTTGAGGGTGAGCATGGGGTCAACGTGGTCGATGCTGGTGGTGTACGGGGCGATGAGGGTGGCCATGCCGCCGGTAGCCACCGTCTGCGGCAGCGCCGGGGCCATCTGTTCCCGCAGCCGCCGGATCAGGCCGTCCACCATGCCGCCATAGCCGAAGAGGATTCCCGATTTGATCGCCGCTACGGTGTTGGTGCCGATGGGCGCGGCGGGCGGAGTGGAGATATCCACCTGGGGCAGCTTGGCCGTGCGGCTGCCCAGCGCCTCCATGGCAATGGACAATCCCGGGGCGATGGCGCCGCCCAGGTATTCCCCTGCGTCGGAAACGCAGTCCCAGGTGATGGCGGTACCGAAATCAACGACAATGAGGGCACACTTGAACCTGTCGTATGCCGCCACGGCATTGACCAGGCGATCCGCGCCGATTTCCGCGGGGTTGTCGATACATACCGGCATGGAGGTCTGCACCGTGCCGCCGCCTACCACAAGGGGGACGGTTTTCAGGTATCGGGTGGCAAAGGCTGCCCAGGCGGCCTGCATCGCCGGCACCACGCTGGAGATGATCGTTTCGGAAATATCGTTGAAACGGAGCCCTTCCATGGTAAAAAGGCCATGGAAGATGGCGGCCAGTTCATCCACCGTGCTGCCCTTGTCGGTTTTTACCCGCCAGTGGCAGCGAAGCGTCGAGCCGGTGAAAACCCCGATCACCATGTGGGTATTGCCAATGTCAACCGCTAGCAGCATGGGGCGACTCTCTGTGGGTGGTGAGGAAGGCTGTTACGAATTTTTATAACTGCACCATGGAATGCCGTGACCGGCAGCAGCACCTTAATGTACCAGAGATCGGTGCAGGATGTCCATGCTCTTGGCCTGCGGGGTGAAAAGTTTATATCCGGACCGCGTGACGGACTCAGGGCGGGGAACAAGAATATCCTGCGTGCTGTCTTGTTTTATGATAAGGAGCGAGCCCAATGCATGAATATATCCAGGTTGCCACCACCGTTGCCACCGAGGAGGACGCCGGGGCCATTGCCGGATTGCTGGTTGAAAAAAGGCTGGCCGCCTGTGTTCAGGTGCTCGGCCCCATGACCAGCCATTACCGCTGGCAGGGAAAGATTGAAGCGGCGGGGGAATATCTCTGCCTTGCCAAAAGCCGCGTTGCGCTTTATCCTGAAATAGAGGCGGCGATCAAATCGATCCATCCCTATGCGGTTGCCGAGATCATCGTCACGCCGATAATTGCCGGGAGCAATGAGTACTTGGCCTGGCTGACGGCCCAGGTCAAGGAGCCTTGTTGAGTATGGAAGGGGAGCAGCCGAAAAAGGCCGGCCGTCGCCGGGGCTTGCGTGAGTTCCAGTGCCATTGCTGCCGGAGGAAATTGCCCTTCTGCTGGAACTGTCCTTGCGGCTTCCAGATCTGCGATGACTGTTTCAAGGAAAATATGTGGGGGATCAGCAATGGCCCGACCTGGGTCTGTCCGGATTGCGGCCGGATCCGGATGATGTGATGTGTGCATGAACGCGCTGCAGGACAGGGGGTGTCCTGGAAAAAGTGGGGGGGATTGAATATGGCTAACCAGAGGGAGAGCCGGCGGTGCCGGAGGTTTCCGGTCAAGGACGGGGTAATCGCCCTTGATTCCGTGTATGGCGAAATCATTGACATGAGCTTCGGCGGCTTGTCTTTCAGGTATACGGCGTATGACGACATGACCACTGAGCCTGCGGAGTTCGGCATCATCTTTGGCGGGGAGGAGCTCTTTTTTGACAATCTCCCCCTTACCAATGTCTCTGATATCGTCATCGATCACGAGGGCGACGGAGACGGCGAGGTCAGGCGGAGGGGCATGGCTTTTGGCGAGCTTGTTCCCGAGCAGGTCGTAATCCTGGCCCGGTTTATCCGGCAGTTTTCCCTGGAAAAATGATGGCGTCGCACAAATCGCCAGCTACTGCGTTGCGCTGCATTATCTCGTCATTGCGGCGTACCTGAGTACGCTTCATTCCTCGAAATTTGCGCGCCTTGTATCTGACGATTTGTGCTTAGCCATCCCCAATTTTTGTTTTTCACGAGTGTATCAAAAAAATAGAGCGAAATTTTGGGTAGTAAGCCGCCACTCACCGAGGAGCGACGGTTGCGTATCGTGTCAGATATCGGTCCAGTTGGTTGGCAAAGGCCTGGAGATGAACCTTGCTCAAGGCAGGTGGGCCGCCGGTAATGGCGCCTGCTGAGCGCATTTCGTCCATGAAATTCCTGCGCGCCAGATGTTCTTGAATGGATTCTGCCGTGTAGAGCGTGCCCCGAGGATTCAGGGCGGTTGCCGAGGCTGCGACCACCTCGGCCGCCAGGGGAATATCCGCGGTGATAACCAGATCGCCCGGTTCAACATCGTCGATGATCCGGGCGTCCGCAACATTGAAGCCCGGCTTGACCTGGACGGTTTTGATAAAGGGCGAGCGTGGCACCTTGAGGCAATGGTTCGCCACCAGGACGCTCTCCACCCGCATGCGATCCGCGGCCCGGAACAGAATCTCCTTCACCGGGACTGGGCAGGCATCGGCGTCAATCCAAATGCGCATGGTTTACATCCGTGCCTTCTTGTTCGTGATATTTCCGGAGCGGGATTCCGTTTTGTGCAATCCCGCTCCGGCATAGCGCCCGGTTGGCCCCGCCGCCGGGATTATTTCTGGATCACCCACCTGCCGTTATTGTCCCTGCACGCAGTGGAGATCACCTTTTCCGGGCGTCCATCCACGGTGGCGAGAATTTCCGCCTCCCGGCAGACCTGGCCGGAAGGTTGCGTGTAAGCTGGTTTTGGCGTCACCGTGTATGAGCGGTTGGTGTCCGGGTTGACCCACTGGGTCTGCTGGTTGGAAGGCGAGCTCTCGTACACCTGATTGAGTTGAGCCTGGTCGTATTTGTCCATCTCGTTGCCAATGATATAGCCCAACAGTCCGCCAACCGCGGCGCCGAGCAAAGTTCCCTTGGTGTCGCGGCCGATGGCCTGGCCGGCGATGGCGCCTGTTGCCGCGCCGATGGCCGCGCCACTTGTTCCTTTCGTTGTGGTGGTGGCGCAACCTGCGGTGGTGAGCTGCATGAAAATTATCGCCGCTGCCGCCATTCGTAGCCCATTTTTTTTCCGCATTGTGATCTCCTTGAGTTGTTCAGTTCTCTGTCTGGTTGAAGTCCCAAGCCGGATCAGGTTTCTCCCCGTCCGGTGCGCTTGCCTGTTTCGCGCAAGAGACTGTGTGCATCCGTCCCGAAAACCGGTGCGTACGGCAAATCATATAATGCTTGCAGGCAAACGTCAATGACGCGCGGCAATCAGACCCTGCCCCGGAAGAGATGATGGGCCATTGGGCCCTTGCCCTTGCCGAGAACAAGGCCGGCGCTCTGCTGCAATACGGTCTCCACGAAGGCCGTTGCCTTGAAAAACGCCTCCTGGTCATTGCCGTGGAGCAGGTGGTAGGCGGTAAAGGCCGAGGCAAAGGTGCAGCCGGTGCCGTGGGTGTTGCGGGTGTTGACCCGCGGATGCTTGCTTGAGAAAATCTCCACGCCCTGCCCGTGTCTGAGGATCAGGAAATCCTCCACCTCCGCGGCCTGTTCCTGGATATGGCCTCCGGTAAGCGCAATGGCTCGCAGCTTGGGATATCGGGCAAGCAAGGAGACTGCCGCCGCCAGCGCTTCCCGCGCCGTTTGAAGATTTTGCTGCGTCAGGCGTGCCAGCTCGGGGAGGTTGGGGGTAAGGACCGTGGCGATGTTGAACAGGGCATGCAGGCCGAGGGTTCCTGTTGTCTCTTGAAAAAGGTCGTGGCCGTCGCTTGCCGTAAGCACCGGATCGCAGATGACCTCACCGGGAAAACCATGCAGTGCCTCGGCCATTGCCCCGGCGATTTCATCGGTGCCGAGCATGCCGGTCTTGATGTGGCTGACGGGCAGATCGGCCAGGACCAGTTTAATTTGTTTTGCGATAAAATCCGTGGAAACGGGAAGATAGGAGTCGACTCCGAGGCTGTTCTGAGCGGTCAGGCAGGTGATCGCCGCCCCCCCATAGACCCCGATGGCGGTGAAGGTTTTCAGGTCCGCCTGGATTCCGGCCCCACCCGAGGGGTCCGAGCCGGCAATGCTCAGGACTGCCCGCGAGACATGCCGGTCCGGGAGATGGACTTTCGTGGCCATGGGGAAGATGGCCGGGTCAGGCGCAACCGCAGCCGCGGTTAGGCGTGCAGCCGCCCGTGCTGTTCGGGCCGCAGCCGCAGCCAGCGCCTTCGGCAACAGGGGTGTCGATGGAAAGCAGGGTGATCTGGTAGGAGATATCCTGACCGGCCAGCGGGTGATTGAAGTCAACGGTCAGGGTTTCATCGTCAACCGAGAGCACCGTAGCCGGAATCTTGTGCTGCTGGCCGTCCTTTTCCATATTCATACCGAGGATCATACCCGGGGCAATGGTTTGCCCGGAAAAACCCTGGCGGCTTACGGTTATGATCAGATCTTCATTCTTCAGGCCATAGGCATCCTTGGCCGCGACGATGATGCTCTTGGTTTCCTGGGGCGTCATGCCCAGCACCGCCTGCTCAAAAGCAGGCAGCACACTGCCGGTGCCCAGTTGAAATTGCAGAGGCCCGGTGTCTTGGGAGGAATCAAATTTTTCGCCGGTGGGCAGAAGTCCATCGTAGAGAATGGTGACTGAGTCGTTTTCGGAAACTTGCTGCATGGTGCGTTACTCCTCTATGTGGTTGCGGTGGGTTGTGTCTTGCAGATAATAAGACTGCGGGAGGCCAGGGTCAAGGGCGGCCCTGGGAGAGCCACCACTTGAGGCCAAGCAGCAGCAAGGGGGCCAGGTGAAACAGGAGATCAAAGATGTCTATCGGTCGATGGAGCTGGCCGTTTTTCAGCATGATGATCTTTTCCACCACATGCGGCATGGGGTGAAACGGTGCCAGCAACATGAAGATTGCAAGCACGATCAGGATCGGGAAGGGCAGTTGGTCGAGGAACCGGAACATGGTCAGATTCTGGCGCTTTCGAGGTTTGCGGTGCGTACTTCCAGCTTGGCGACAAGGCGTCCCACCGTAGTCTTGTGCGCCGGAGTGGGCTTTTCCTCCGCATCGTCGGAGCTGAAATCGGTGGTTTCAAAGCTGTAGAGCATTTTTTCAAGCCTTGAACCGTAGGTGCTGATGGCTTCTTTGGCCGTCCGAAAGAGCCCCTCGTAGGGAAAGGGCTGCTCGAAATCGCGGAGTTTGGTTTCGAGAAAGATGTTCAGTCTGGCAACGTCTGCCTTGGTGTTGCCGTAATAGGTGTCGCAGGTGTTAAGGATATCAATGAGGATGAGGTGCAGATCCTCGGATTTTATGGCCTTCTGCCCGCCGGCGGCGCTGAAAAGCAGCTTGACGGCGCGGACAAACCCCTTGAGTCCCATGAAGAAATCGGTGGTTTTCTCGGCGGCCACCGTGTTGGGGTTTACCGGAGAGCCCGGCTCCTTGATCTTGCGGGTCATTTCGGGAAGGATGGTGTTTTTTATGGTGTAATGCAGGGTTCGGGTTTCTTCCAAAACAATGGGAAGAAACTGGATCTGTTTCAGGTTCTGCGCCTTGTTTCTCAGGCCGATCAGGTTTCTGGCCAAGCTGGCGGTGAGAGGCTCGATCTGTGCCAGGATTTCCGGCGCCGCAGTGTCCCGCAGGGCGAGAATTTCCTGCTGAAGCGTATCAACCGCCCGGATCTCTCCCGGGAGATTTTTCAGGAAAAATTCGATGAATTCCTTGAGTTGATCCGTGGCTGCCATTGCCGCTTGGAGGGTGTGTTCTACAATGGTCCGCGCGAGACCGGGGAGGCTGTTCAGGTCAAGGTGGCGGATCCGCTTTTCCAGGTCAATGGCCTGGGCATGATAGTCGTGGAGGGAAGGGGTTTCACTCTGGCCGCTTGCATCCTTGACCATGCGGTAGAAATTGTGGCCTTCGCTCACCATTGGCGCGGTTCTGCTGTTGAGCGCAGTGGTCAGGGGGAGCAAGCCGCTTAACGAGAGCCGCTCTCGAATCGTTTTGTCCGCTTCGGTCAAAAGGGAGATCTGGGCTCGCCAGTTTTTCACGGTGTTCTGATAGGCGGCGCATTCTTTTACAATTGCTTGCGCCTGGCTGACCGCTTTGAAGGGCTGGATGGTGTTGCGGCGGATATCGATATCCAGGGCGCCAAGTTCGTTTTCGCATTTTTCAATATGCCCGAGGATTCGCGAGGCTTTTTCCGGATGCTGGTCCCTGGCTTCGGCCATGGCGCCGGGCAGGTCGAGCAGCTCGAGGATGCGGGCATAGCCGTTGAAATTGCAATCGTGCCACTGGGTCACGCGGGGATCGGTGGAGAGGGTGAGAGTTTCCTTTTTTTGCGCGGCCAGGGCCCCTTTGGCTTGACTGATAACCTCTTCGGCCTGGGCTAGCGTGGCGGCCCGGGCTTGGTCCATCCCCACCGGGGGCTGGTCAAGTTTTGGCTGCATGGAAGCAAAGGATACGGGTGTGATCATGGGGGTTCGGCTTTATCTTGTTGAAAAAACAGAGCAAAAAATAATAAGTGGCACCCTGGGATGTGTATTTCTGCGGATGCCTTAAATCTAAAAAAATAGTCTTTTTCCAGAAGATATGCTACGTTAATTTTTTTTGAAGGCCGGAGCGGATGTTTCACCATGCCGGACGTTGCCGCAACCACTTGACAAGAGAGAGGGATCGGCATATTTTGCGAATTTTTCAGGTGGCGCGTTGGATCTGCTCTGTGAAAAATATACGGACAAGGTTGATTCCCGCAAGGCTGTTTGCCGAAGGCCCAGGGAGTATTGCACATTCAGAAACGCCTGCCTGATGCACTTTCTGGCCGGAGAAAAAGCCGGGGATGAAAAAAAAGGCGGAGGATAAGGACGGAGAGGGCAAGGAGGCAATGCCTGCCGTTGTTGGAGAATTATGAGCATGCTGCGATTTGACAAAGGAGGCGGCCTTTTGCCTGCCATTGCCCAGGACCACTTGACCAGGGAGGTTCTCATGCTTGCCTATATCAGTGAAGAGTCCTGGCAAAAGACCCTGGAAACCGGCAAGGTTCATTACTGGAGCCGCTCCCGCAACACGCTGTGGCTTAAGGGCGAATCGTCCGGGCATGTGCAACTGGTAAAAGAGATCCTGGTCGACTGCGACGCCGACACCGTGGTTTTTCTGGTGGAACAGTTGGGCGGCGCCGCCTGTCACAAGGGGTACCGGAGCTGTTTTTTCAGGAAGGTGCAGGGCGGCGGGCTTGAAATAAATGATACGCCGGTTTTTGATCCCGGGAAGGTCTATAGCAAATGAACATCTTGAAACTGGGTATACCCAAGGGCAGCCTGGAAAAGGCGACCATCGAGCTTTTTGAAAAGTCCGGCTGGCGGATCAAACTCTCTTCCCGGAATTATTTTCCTGAGGTGGATGATCCCGAGCTGTCCTGCTCCATCTGTCGCCCCCAGGAAATGTCCAGATATGTGGAGAAAAACGTGCTGGACGCAGGGATTACCGGCAAGGACTGGACGCTGGAGAACGAATCCGACATCGTGGTGGTGGCCGACCTGGTCTATTCCAAGGTCAGCAAGCGGCCGACCCGTTGGGTTCTGGCCGTGCCGGGAGACTCCAGCATCCAGCGGCTTGAGGATCTGGAAGGCAAGAAGATCGCCACCGAGCTGGTGGGTTTCACCCGGAAATTCTTTGCCCAAAAGGGGATCAACGTCGATATCACTTTTTCCTGGGGCGCCACCGAGGCCAAGGTCGTTTCGGGCCTGGCCGACGCCATCGTCGAGGTCACCGAGACGGAAAGCACCATCCGGGCCCATGGGCTGCGAATCATCCATGAACTGATGACCTCCAACACCCAGTTCATCGCCTCCAAGGCTGCCTGGGCCGATCCCTGGAAGCGCGAGAAGATCGAGAACATTGCTCTTCTTTTGCAGGGGGCGCTGCGGGCCGACAAGATCGTCGGTCTCAAGATGAACGTGCCCCAGACCCATCTGGATCAGGTGATCAATATTCTGCCCAGCCTGAACGCGCCCACCGTGGCGCATTTGTATCATTCGGATTGGTATTCGGTGGAAACGGTCATCTCCGAGCACGAGGTGCGGGACCTTATCCCAAGGCTTTTGAAAAACGGCGCCGAAGGCATCATCGAATATTCCTTGAACAAGGTGATCTGATTTTTATCCGGACAGGGCTGTCAAACAAGAACTGGGCGACTGTGTTGCCGTATTCGTTTACCAGAAACGAGAAACGGGGCTCAACCGCTGGAATGTAAACATTCAGCGGTGCCGCAGATGCGCGAAAGAGGCCTGCGAGCTATAGCCCGCCTATGCGAACAGGCCGATGACAAAGCAGATGTGGTGCTGCTGAATGTTTACATGTTGCCAGGGAGAAAATGTGACCGACTCTGCCGTGAATTACGCGAAGATCGAATTTGTGAAAAGCGCCTTCAAGATGGCGCAACTGCCCGAGGAATCCCTGCCGGAAATCGCCTTTGCCGGGCGCTCCAATGTGGGCAAGTCCAGCCTGATCAACCGGCTGGTGAACCGCAAGGGTTTGGTCAAGGTCAGCGCCCGGCCGGGCAAGACCCAGAGCCTCAACTATTTTATCGTTGACGAAAAGCTTTACCTGGTCGACCTGCCGGGATACGGCTTTGCCCGAGTCTCCAAAAAACTCCAGGACGACTGGCAGGAGCTGGTGACCGACTACCTGTCCAACAGCCCGACCCTGCGCTGCGTGGTGGTGTTGATCGACCTGAGGCATCTCCTGAAGAGCCAGGACCGGGAACTGGTCGAATGGCTCAGGATGCGGGGCCGCCCTTTTCTCATCGTCTATACCAAGCGGGACAAGCTTTCCAACAACGAGCAGGCCAAGCAGGCCGCGAATCTCGATGCCGCCCTCGGCCTGAGCAAACAGGAGCGGGTGCTCTTTTCCGCGAAAACCGGTGAGGGGAAGGACGATTTAGTGGCGGCAATCGCCACCTTCTTGGGGTAGTTTTTTCCGATCGTGATGATGCCGCCGCTGGCTTTTGGCCTGGGGCTTTCCTTTTGTGTTGGGAAGTAAAGAGGATGTACACCATGATAATACAGGAAGAATGGCATTGTTGGCAGATTACCCGCTGCGGAAGCGAGGAGAACTGTCTGGCCTGGAAGCAGGGCCTTGAAACCAGGCCCTGCTGGGAGGTTGCCGAGGAGCTGGACGATTACCGCAGCGCGCTCAATGTCTGCAAGGACTGCATCGTCTTTGTCTCAAAAGAGAAAAACGCAGCCTTGAGCGAAGCGGAAGTCCGGGAGATCATGGAGCGCAAGATTGAGTGTGTGCTTGCCACGCAATGCCCGGGACGAATGGATTGAAACGGGGTTTGTCCGGCGGCCCACTTACTGGTCCGACTTGAGCACAGCCAGGAAGGCGCTCTGCGGGATCTCCACGTTGCCCACGGTTTTCATCCGTTTTTTCCCGGCCTTCTGTTTCTCAAGCAGTTTCCGCTTGCGGCTGATGTCGCCGCCGTAGCATTTCGCCAAAACATCCTTGCGCAGGGCGGAGATGGTTTCCCTGCCGATGATGTTGCCCCCCACCGCCGCCTGGATGGCGATCTTGAACATCTGGCGCGGGATCTCCTCTTTCAGCTTCTCGCAGGCATGGAGGCCGCGCGCCCTGGCGTTGTTGCGGTGCACCAACTGGGAAAGCGCGTCCACCCGCTCGCCGTTCACCAGGATGTCCAGCTTGACCAGATCGCTTTCCCGGTAATCCAGGAGATCATAATCAAAGGAGCCGTACCCCTGGGTGATGGATTTGAGCCGGTCGTAGAAGTCGTAGATGATCTCAGCCAGGGGCACCTCGCAGGTGAACTCGATCCGGCCGGGCATGGGGTAGTGGTGGTGGGTGTTCTCGCCGCGCCGCTCCATGCAGAGAGTCATCACCACCCCCATGTAGCGTTCCGGGATGAGGATGGTCGCTTTGATAAAGGGCTCCTCGATGCGATCGATGGTCGTGGGGTCCGGGTAGTAGGCCGGATTGTCCACCTCTTTCATGGTCCCGTCTTTAAGGAAGATATGGTAGTTCACCGAAGGCACGGTGAGGATCAGCGAGAGGTCGAATTCCCGCTCCAATCGCTCCTGCACCACCTCCAGATGGAGCAACCCCAGGAAGCCGCAGCGGAAGCCGAAGCCCAGGGCGGTGGACGAATCCTTCTGAAAGGAGAGGGAGGCGTCGTTCAAGGTCAGCTTTTCGATGGCCGTGGCCAGGGTTTCGTAGTCGTCGGTGGAGACGGGATAGATGGAGGAAAACACCACCTGCTTGATCTCCTGGAACCCGGGCAAGGCTTTGGCGCAGGGCCGGTCTTTGAGGGTAATGGTGTCGCCAGCCCGGGTGTCGGTGATGTTCTTGATTCCGGCGATGATGTAACCGACCTGGCCCGCGCTCAATTCTTTTTGCGTTTCGCGGGTCAGGCGGAAGAATCCCACCTCCTCGACCCGGTAGGCGGCGTTGTTGGACATGAAGAGGATGGTGTCCCCGGCCTTGATCCGTCCTTCAAAGAGGCGGCAGGAGATGATGGTCCCCCGGAACGGATCGTAGAAGGCGTCAAAGATCAGGGCCTCCAGCGGTTTTTCCGGGTCGCCCGCGGGCGGCGGCAGGAGGTTGACCACCGCTTCCAGCACCGTATCGACGCCCTTGCCGGTTTTTGCCGAACAGAACTGGATGTGGGTGGCGTCCAGGCCGAGGTCTTCCTCGATCTGCAGGGCAACCCCCTCCGGGTCGGCGGAGGGGAGATCGATCTTGTTGATCACCGGAATCACTTCCAGGTTGTTCTCCATGGCCAGGTAGAGGTTGGCCAGGGTCTGGGCCTCGATGCCCTGTGCCGCGTCAACCAGCAGCAGCGCTCCCTCGCAGGAGGCCAGGGCTCGGGAGACCTCGTAGCTGAAATCGACGTGGCCCGGGGTATCAACGAGGTTAAGGATGTAATCTTTGCCGTTCTTGGCCCGGTACGGCAGGCAGATCGCCTGGCTTTTGATGGTGATGCCGCGCTCCCGTTCGATATCCATGCTGTCCAGAAGCTGATCGTGGAACTGGCGGTCGGTAACCATGCCGCAGAGCTGGATGAAGCGGTCGGCCAGGGTGGATTTTCCGTGGTCGATGTGGGCGATGATGCTGAAATTTCGAATGTTTTCCATGGGCAAGCCGGGGAAGTCCTGTTTTTTCGGTCGGGCGGTTATTGTACTGTATCAGAATCATGGAAATGGGCGGAAAAAATATCCTGCTCCCACAGAAGAGGCTATCTATCATAAAAAGGTAGCCTTGGCAATTTTAAAAAGGAATTTCGCCCCCTTGGGGCTGCCGGCAGGCTCACGGCGAGGCGGGAAAGGTGACGACCGCTGTGGAAAGAGCTGTGGAAAGAGATTGACCTTTGGCACGGTTCTATTAATAATAACCCCCATGAAAGAAGACCCGGAAGTCCTTGAGATACTCGATGAAGAAGAGGATGCGCAGGAAATGCTGCATCCCCTTGTCGCCCTGTCGGATGATGACAATCTTCCGGCCCTGGGCAACGCGGGCCTGCATCGCTATCTCCAGGAAATCAGCCAGTACAAGCTCATGACCCGGGAAGAGACCGATGCGCTGGCTCGCCATTTTCAGGAAACCGGCGACCCGGAGGCGGCCTACAAGCTGGTCACCTCCAATCTGCGGCTAGTGGTCAAGGTGGCCATGGATTTCCAGAAGTACTGGATGCAGAACTTCCTCGATCTCATCCAGGAGGGCAATGTCGGGTTGGTGCAGGCGGTGAAGAAATTCGATCCCTACCGGCAGGTGAAGTTTTCCTATTATGCCGCGTACTGGATCCGGGCATATATCCTTAAATTCATCATGGATAACTGGCGGCTGGTTAAGATCGGCACCACCCAGGCCCAGCGCAAACTGTTTTTCAGCTTGAATAAAGAAAAAAAACTGCTAGAATCGCAGGGCTTTGCGCCGGAGGTCAAATTGCTGGCCCAGCGCCTCAATGTCAAGGAAAGCGAAGTCATTGAGATGAGCCAGCGCATGGACAACTGGGATGTCTCCCTGGAAAGTCCGGTGCGGGAAGGCTCCGACGAGGAGCAGAAGAATTTTCTGCCCATGGTCGGGCCCACCGTGGAAGAGCGGGTGGCGGAAAAGGAAGTGCAGGAGTGGATGTCCACGGTTCTCGACAAGCTGCGCGAGACCCTAAACGACAAGGAAAAGGCCATCCTGGCCAGCCGGTTGCTCAGCGACGAGCCCCTTACCCTGCAGGATATTGCCGACAAGTTTGACATCTCCCGGGAACGGGTGCGGCAGATCGAAGCCAATCTCTTGAAAAAGATGCGGGAGTATTTTGAGAAGGAAGTGCCTGACATCAAGGATTTCCTTGCGGAATTTCTCAACCCCTGGCGTTCATAGCCGTGGGCCGGCGCCCTCGCCGTCTGCGGCGATACCTGGAAAAGACATATGCGCGTTCCTCTTTTAGATTTGCATGGCCAGATGGCTCCCCTGCGTGACGAGATCCTTGCCGCGGTGACCGAGGTCATTGATTCGACCCAATACATCCTCGGCCCCAAGGTCGAGCAGTTTGAAAAAAATGTCGCCGCTTACTGCGGCTCCGGGTATGGCATCGGCGTTGCCAGCGGCACCGATGCCCTGCTTGCCGCGCTCATGGGGTTGGGCATCGGCCCCGGCGATGCGGTTTTGACCACGCCCTATTCCTTTTTCGCCACCATGGGCTGCATTCTCAGGCTGGGCGCCCGGCCGGTTTTTGCCGATATCGATTCGGTCACCTGCAATATCGACCCGGAGCGGATGGCCGAGGCCTTGGCCCGGGATGCCAAGGGGGAGAAGCGGATCAAGGCGATCATCCCGGTGCATCTCTACGGGCAATGCGCGGACATGGGGGCGATTCTCGCCCTGGCCGAACAGTACAGGCTCCCGGTGGTGGAGGATGCCGCCCAGGCCATCGGCGCCGTCTATCCCATGAAGAGCGGCGGCCGGACCGTCTGGCATCGGGCCGGCTCCATGGGCGAGGCCGGCTGTTTTTCCTTTTTTCCCAGCAAGAATCTCGGCGGCATCGGCGACGGCGGGTTGATTACCTGCAACGACCCGCAGCTTGCCGAGCGGCTCAGGATAATCCGGGTGCATGGCGGGGCGCCCAAGTACCACCACGGGGTGGTGGGGGGGAATTTCCGGATCGATCCCATCCAGACCGTGGTCCTTGATATAAAACTCTCCCGGTTGCCTGAGTGGCACCGGGCAAGGCGGCGCAATGCCGCAACCTATCGCCGTCTGTTCGCCCAAACCACCCTGCTGGAAAACGGCGCGGTTTCCCTGCCCGAAGCGGTATACGAGGCCGAGGGAAAGGCGGCCGGGGAAGGGGGCGATTATCATATCTATAACCAGTTTGTCATCCGGGCCAGGGAGCGTGACGGACTGCTCAACCATCTTCACAGTCATGACGTCGGGGCGGAGATCTATTACCCCATTCCCCTCCACCGGCAGGGATGTGTTGCCGGCCTTGGCTACGAGGATGTCTCGTTTCCCGAAGCGGAGCGGGCTTCGCGGGAGACCCTGGCCTTGCCCATCTTTCCTGAGCTCACGGGCGAGATGCAAGATTTTGTCGTGGAAAAGATTGCCGAATTTTACAGACGGTAACGCTGTTCCATTTCTCGTCTGCTTTTTAAGCCGGTCCTTTTTACGGTTGCCAAAAGGACACCCCTGCTGATGCGTATCGGATTGCCTCTTTTTCTCTGCCCTGTCCGCTTTTCCCCGGCTTTCCTCCGGGCGAGAAACATCGCCCGGGCGTCTGTCTTTCTCCTCTTTGTGTCTCTTCTCCTTCCCGTGGCCGGCCAGGCGGCGGAGTCCGCAGTGCCTCGGGGCAAAGAGGTCGTGCCGGCGCGAACCATCCGACTCAAGGAGGACAAGGATGTCGCCTGGAAGGCTCTGTGGGACCAGGGGCGGGAGCTGGCGCGCAACGGCAGGCTTATCGAGGCGGCGCCGGTCTATGAGACGTTGCTGACCATGCGGGAGGGACTCGAGGCTGCCCGGTGGGAATTGGTTACCATTTTCCTGCAACTGAAGCGCGAGGAAGGCGCTCTTCCCCATCTTGAGTTGCTGGTTGAGGGTGCTCCCCGGAATGTGCAGTATCTGTTCGCCTTGGCCGAGGTGAGCCGAGGGCGGAATAATGCCGCCCGGGCCGAAGCGCTGTACAAGAAGGTTCTCCAGCGGGAGCCCGGCAATCTCCAGGCCTTGCGGGGAGCGGCTTTTGCCCTTCTTGCCCAGCAAAAAAAAGGAGAGGCCGCGGCCATGCTGGAAACCCTCCTTCAGCGGGAGCCGGCCCGGCTCGCTTTGCGGGAAGAACTGGGCAATCTCTATTACGAGATGGGCGCCTATGACAAGGCCAGAACGCATTTCACCGTCCTGGCCCGGGAAAATCAGGCCGACCCGGCAATCCTGCTTAAAACAGCCCAGACGTATGACAAATCCGGGTTTGAGAGCCAGGCGGTTGAGTACTGGCAGCGTTTGGCCCACATCTCCAAGAGCGCCGAGGCAAAGGAACGGTTGACCGCCTACTATCTGAAGGGCGGCAAAGGGGAGGATGCCTTGGCCCATCTTCTCCCCCTCCTTGAGAAGGAGCCCTCCTCTCCCAGGCTCCTCAAGCGCCTTGGACAGATCCATGCCTCCCTTGCCCGTCTCCCCGAGGCCCTGGCCTATTTTGAACGCTATATCTCCCTCAAGCCCGAAGATAAAGAGGTGCTGCGGCAGGTAATCGACTTCCATGCCGTTTTGGGGAACACGCCGGGAGGGATGGCCCTGGGACGCAGCCTCAGGCTTGAGCCTCGGCCCGACCTGGAAAACTTGTCGCGCGGCGCCGCACTCTATGAGGCGAGCGGCGAGTTGCGGGAGGCTGTTGCCCTATATGACCAAATCCTGGCGGTCACCCCCGATGATCCTGAGATTCTGGCCAAACGGGCCAAGGTTCTGCTGGCGAGCGGCAATGAAGAAGAGGCCAGCGCCATGTGGGGCCATCTGGCGCGGCGGGAAAAACTTCTCGAAGTGCTTGAGGTTCTCGTCCGCATGGAACCCCGAAACGCAACGGTTCTTAAAAAACTGGCAGGCATGTACCTGGACCGGGGGGAGCTGGCAAAAAGCCTGGAGATCTTTTCCCGGCTGGAAGCCCTCGGGGTAAGGACGCCCGAGGTTTTGGCCGGTCAGGCCTTGGCGTGCGAGGGGCTTGATCGTTCAGCCAAGGCGCTGTCCCTGTATGAACAGCTTCCGGATGGGGCCGACGCAACCGGAGAGTTCCGGCTGCGTTGCGTCCTGTTGGCAGGAGAGCTTGGTCTGCTGCGGAAAACCCAGAGCCATCTGGCCCGGCTGCAGGAAAAATTTCCCGAGCTGTACGCCTCTCCGCAGACGCAGTTGCACATTGCCAAGGCCTTGAATGCGGCAGCCGCCCAGGGTGCGGCCAGAGAATACTATACCGGCATACTTGCACAGGATCAGGTTGGCGATGAACTGACCATGGCTGCTTTTCTCGGCCTGTCCGAGACCTACCGGCAGAACGGCTTGCCCTATGAGGCGGAACAGGTTTTGCGGCAGGCCTATCTTCGTTATCCGCGGGATAGTGCGGTTCTTGCCCGCTTGTTTGCCTTGGCTCTTCAAGAAAAGCATTTTGCCGAAGCCCGGGTCTGGCTTGGTCAGTTGGCGCAACAGGACAGCAACGTCGCGCGGCAGGGAGCCGGAGCAGCCCGGATGATAGGGCCTTTGGCCCAAGAAGTCTCTGACCCGAGGCTGCTGTGGGCACGGCTGCTGGCGGCCGAAGGCGCGACCGGGGATGCGGTCAAGCTCGCCCGGCAGGTGGTGAGGGAATTGCCTGAGAGCACAGAAAACAAGCTGTTGCTCGCCCGGCTCTTGCTGGCCGATGGTCAGTATGGCGAGGCCGAGGAGGTGGCCGGGTCCGTGTCTGGTCAGGGGGGCAAGCCCGAGGCAGGTCTGCTTCTGTTGCGGATTTATCGTGCCCAGGGGAAGAGCGGCGCTGAAAAGGCGCTTTTTCAGCGGATACTGACGGAGTCCGCCCAGGACCATGGCCTTGCGCTCGATCTTCTGCAGGCCATGGCGGAAGAAGGGCTGATTGCGGAGCTATGCGAGAGGGCGGATCTGGCTGGCCGGCAATATCCTGAATCTGTCTCCATCCGTTCCTTGGCTGCCTCGGCCCGGGAGGCCAACGGCGAGGTCGGCCCGGCTATTGAACTCTGGCAGAGTATTGTCAGGGATTTTCCGGAACAGGAATTTGCCGTCGTGCGTCTTGCCCATCTGTTTTTCCACCATGGCCGTTTTGCCGAGGCCAGGGCGGTGACGGAACGTTTTCCCCAGGGAACGTTGCGCCCCGACATGCTCTTGCTCAAGGCGCGGATACTCTGGGCCGAATATGAGTGGGAAAAGAGCGTGGCCATGTACGATGGTTTTCTTCAGCCCACGGTGGCGGACAGTATCGTTGCTCTGGCGCGGGAGCGGAAGGTTCCCTTGCCGCAGCCCGAAGAGCCTGGTGTGTGGACGCGGTTGACCGTGGCCGAGAGTGCCAGGCAAACCGTGACCGATGGGCTTATGGCGCCCACGGCCGTGCTTGAATCCGGGGAAAGGGCAATGGCCTTGAATCGGATGGCCGTTGGGTTTTACGCCCAATACCGCTGGCAAAAGCAGTTCTCCCTCGAGAAAACCGCCAGGCAAGCGGTGCTCAGGCGCGAGTATCTGGCCGCGGCAAATTACTTCAGAGAGCTGTTGCGGGAATATCCTGCGGAGGCCTCCCTGCAGTTTGATCTGGCCGGGATTTACAGCCGGTTCGGGCAGTTGGGCCATGAAGCCGCACTGTATGAGGATATCGGTGCTGCAGGAGGAGAGTTCCCAGGTTTGGCCGAGGCCAGGGAGAGAAACGAGTTGAAACGCCAACCCAGGGCCGCGCTGGGGTATGGCTATCTCCGGGAGGAGGGAAGGTCGGGCTATAAGGCGATCAGAAAAAGCTGGGAAGGGGCCAGTCTGCAATATTCGCCGTATCTCCAGCATGATCTGGCGGTGAATCTTGCCCGGCTCGACTACCAGGATCCCGGCGGCACCGGCAAGATTCGTGGAAACCGCGCCTTTGTTTCCTACGCAGCCAATATCAATGAGCATCTTCTCCTGCGCGGCGGGGCAGGAGCGGAGGTGCTGGAAAACAGCCGGCCCGACACCGCCCTGGTTGAGTTGGCCGCGGAGGGGCGTCTGGGAGACCGGGTGACCGGCATTCTTTCCTACGGGCGGGATGTCAAGCACGATACCCTGGCCAGCCTGAGCCGGAATATCGTGCAGCAGGACTACAAGGCGGATTTTGTCTTGGACATGGTTCCCAGCGTCCAGGCGGGAGGCGGGTATCTTTTTTCCGATTTTTCCGACAACAATACCATGAAAGGATATGATGTGTGGGCTGCCTACCTGCTTTTTTTTGACCCGGCATTTTTGAAGTTTTCCTATACCTACGATTTTAAGGACACCGCGGCGGGCAGAGGCGACGGTGTTCTGCTGGCGGACGGGTTTGGCGCCTCTGACCACCCGTACTGGACCCCGATGAATTATTGGCAGAACCGCTTCGCCGTGTATTTCCGGCACCAGCTTTCCGATGATCAGTTCCGGCGCGGTGTTCCCCGGTACTATGATCTTGAGTATGCCGTGGTCTATGACGAGATGGGGTATGCCATGCAAACCTGGAAGGGAGGATTTTTTGTGGAATATGCCCCGCAGGTCATTTTTTCCGCGACAACGGAACTGACCTCAGGCCCTGATTACCGGGCCAAGGAGTTTTTTCTTTCGGCCATTTACCGCTGGTAGTCCTGCTTTTTCCGGACCGCTTTCCCTTGCAATCTTTTTTGTCGTGTGCTAATTGAAGGGTTTGCTGTTGTCCTGCCTCTCCGGAGACCGGAGTGCGCTGGCGTTGATGGGTTGAAGGATATTTTCGCCGTTTAGACCGGGGCGATCGCTGCTGCGATTACCTGCCGGGAAAACGGCCATTTTTTTTATGGAGTTGTATTGTTTGGCAAGGAGGATGTTATGGTTGAGCGTATTCCCATGTCTCAGGAGGGGTATGCCAGGTTGCGTCAGGAGCTTGATCGTCTGCAGAAGAAAGAGCGTCCCGCGGTCATTGAGGCGATCGAGGTGGCGCGTGGGCACGGCGATTTGAAGGAAAATGCCGAATACCATGCGGCCAAGGAGCGCCAGGGGCACATCGAAGGGAGGATCATGGAGCTCAAGGACAAGCTGGGGCGGGCCGAGGTTATCGACTGCTCCGCCGTGGACTGTTCCCGGGTGGTTTTCGGCACGGTTGTCTCCCTTGTCGATCTGGATACCGACGACGAGATCCGGTATCAGCTTCTGGGACCACTGGAGGCGGACGTGAGCAAGGGCAGCATTTCCGTGCTTTCCCCCATCGGCCGGGCCATGATCGGGAAAAGCGTGGGGGACGAAATCACCGTGAAAACCCCCGGCGGGGTGCGGCAACTGGAGGTTATGGAGATCAAGCCCCCGGAGCGGGCTTAAAGCGGAGTGCTGAGTGCAAAGTACCGAGCACGCGGAACTCAGCACTCGGAACTTGAAAAAGGCCCTGTGGCCTTTTTTTACGAGTCCGTCATAATGCCGGAAATGAAGATATCGCTGATCTGCCGGGCCGCTTCGTCAATGGTGTAGCTGTGGTCCGGCGACAGAACCCAGAGCCTGGAGGTTTCATCCAGCGCCCCGAAAAAGGCCCGCTTGAAGACGCCCGGCAGGAGGCTTTTGCGGAACACCCCCTCTTCCTGGCCCTTGTGGATAATGGCCGAGACCACATCCACATATTCAATAAACTTGGTATTTCTGTATTCTTTCATGAACTTGTTGCTCTGGCGCAACTCCATCTGCAAAACCTCGGCAAGCTCTTTTTTCTCCTCCATGAGCTGCATGTGGTGGAGGGCAAAGATGTGGAGCATCTTCCGGGGATCGGTCTCTTTTTCCAGGAGGAGTTTAACCTCCAGGATGATCTTGCCGATCTCTTCCTCGAACAGTGAAATAAGGATGTCGTACTTGTTGTTGAAATAGAGGTAGATGGTCCCGTCGGCCACCTGGGCTTCCTTGGCGATGTCGGAAATGCGGGCGCTGAAAAAACCCTTTCTGGCAAAAACGGTGATGGCCGCTTCGATGATCTTGGTATGTTTGTCCGAGGTTCTCATGGGTGAGCAGGATACGTTGAGGTGGCGGTCGTGGGGATGGTTGACTTATGAATGTGTATTCATTCATTTTTCGGCCTATCATAGAGGTGGAAGCCTCGGGTGTCAAGGCAAAAGTTTTTTCTGAAGAAAGCCGGATTTTCTCCGGCAGGCGCAGGGATTTGTTGGGCGACGGCCGGAACGGCGGGTTGCATGCGTCAAGGGGAGGACTCCTGTCCCGGTTTTGACTCTCCAGGTGATACATTTGTGGTTCGCAACGGTTTATTACTTTCTTGTCCTGCGGTTTTGGGGTAAAATACATCCCTCCGGTTTTTTGGTATTTCCTAATGACTCCGGGGGGATAAAAGATTATTTCAGGAACAAGCCGAGGAGATGTTTGATGAAGATTCTGGTTGTTGGTTCGGGCGGCAGGGAGCATGCCCTGGTCTGGAAGTTGCGGCAGAGCCCCAGGGTGACGGAGATTTATTGCGCACCGGGCAATGCCGGGATCAGCGGACTGGCAACCTGCGTTGCGATCGGCGCCACCGATATTGACGCGCTTGCCGACTTTGCGCACCAGAAAGGGATTGACCTCACCGTAATCGGCCCTGAAGTCCCTCTTTCCTTGGGCATCGTTGATTATTTTGAAGAAAAAGGGCTGCGGGTGTTCGGCCCCCGGCGCAACGCCGCCACCCTTGAAGGCAGCAAGGTTTTCATGAAGGATCTGCTTGAAAAATATCATATTCCCTCTGCTTTTTACGCCGCATTTACCGACAGGGAAGAGGCCCACCGTTATGTGGAAAAACAGTCCGCCCCCTTGGTGGTTAAAACCGATGGTTTGGCTGCTGGCAAGGGCGTGGTGGTGGCCCAGACCCTTGCCGAGGCAAAGGCGGCGGTGGACCTGTTCATGAAAGAAAAGGCCTTTGGCGAGGCAGGCAGCCGGGTGGTGATCGAGGAATTTCTCTCTGGGGAAGAGGCCTCTTTTCTTGCCTTCACCGATGGAGAGACGGTCCTGCCCCTGCCGACCTCCCAGGACCATAAGGCGATTTTTGATGGTGACAAGGGCCCGAACACCGGCGGCATGGGAGCCTATTCCCCTGCGCCGGTGGTGACCGAATCCCTGCACCGCCAGGTCATGGAAACCGTGATGCTGCCCACGGTCAAGGGTCTGGCTGCGGAAGGCTGCCCCTATAAAGGGGTGCTCTATGCCGGGTTGATGATTGACAGGGGGGTGGTCAAGGTGCTTGAGTTCAACTGCCGCTTTGGCGACCCCGAGGCCCAGCCCTTGCTTATGCGGCTCAAAACCGATCTCGTGGAGGTCATGGAGGCGGTGATCGATGGCCGCCTTTCCGAGATATCCCTGGAGATCGACCCGCGCCCCACGGTCTGCGTGGTTATGGCGGCCGGAGGCTATCCCGGCAAGTATGAAAACGGCAAGGTCATCCATGGTCTTGCCAAGGCTGGGGCGCACAAGGACGTGGTGGTTTTTCACGCCGGCACCGCCTGGCAGGGAGATGCGGTCGTCACCAACGGCGGCCGGGTATTGGGAGTGACCGCCATCGGCGACACGGTGCGGGATGCCATTGGCAAGGCATACAAGGCCGTGGAGGAGATCGGTTGGGACGGCTGCTACTACCGAAAGGATATCGGCCGCAAGGCCTTGGACCGAAAATAAACGTTCAGCAGCACCGCATCTGCTTCGCAGTCTCGCTCGCTTAGCTGTCATCGGCTTGCTCGTGTGCAATGGCACACTTCACAGGCCTCTTTGGCGGCACTTCTGCCGACAATTGACACACGCATCTGCGACAGCAGCGAAGCGTCGCTGCTGAACGTTTATTGTGCATAGTGACATAGTGGATTTTGTTTCTGGCGAATAATTATGATCGCAAAGGGGAGTGAGTTATGATTGGCATTGTCATGGGCAGTGATTCGGACCTGCCGGTTATGCAGGGGTGCGTGGATTTTTTGCAGAAGATGGATATCCCCTACGAAATAACGGTGGCTTCGGCCCACCGGAGCCCGGCGCGGGCCTTGGAATATGCAAGCAGCGCCAAGGGGCGCGGCCTGAAGATCATCATCGCCGCGGCGGGGATGGCGGCCCATCTGGCCGGAGTACTGGCGGCCCATACCACCCTGCCCGTTATCGGGGTGCCGGTTGACTCCTCTTCCCTAAACGGGCTTGACGCCTTGCTTTCCACGGTGCAGATGCCGCCGGGGGTGCCGGTGGCCACCATGGGCATCGGCAAGGCCGGCGCGAAAAATGGGGCTATTCTTGCGGCGCAGATCCTGGCCCTTGCCGATGACCAGTTGGCGGCACGGCTTGTCGCCTTTAAAGAAGAGATGGCCCGCGAGGTTGAGGAAAAGGCGCAACGGCTCGTTGGAAGTGCGTGACAGGGAAACCGTGGCGCAATCCCTTGTGACGGAAGCGGCCCTGGCCCAAGCCTGTGCGGTTCTTCGCTCGGGAGGGGTTGTCGCCTTTCCTACGGAAACATATTACGGGCTGGCGGTTGATCCTTTCAATCAGGCGGCCGTGTCCCGTCTTTTTGCCCTGAAAGGACGTTCTCCCGACAAGCCGGTCCTGTTGATTATCGACAATTCCTCCCAACTTACCCATCTTGTCGCCGAGATCCCCCCCCTCTTTCCTCTGCTGATGGATAGATTCTGGCCCGGGCCATTGACCCTTGTCTTTCCAGCGGCTCAATCCTTGCCGGAGTTGCTTACCGGCTCCCGGGGCACCATTGGGGTGCGGGTTTCTTCCCATCCCGTGGCCCGGAAACTTGTCAAGGCCTTTGGCCGACCGATAACGGCTACCAGCGCGAATTTTTCCGGGCAACCCGCGGCGGTGGCTGCCGACGGCGTGTCTGTGCAGTTGGGTCCGGAGGTGGATATTGTTCTTGACGGTGGACTGACCCCAGGCGGCCAGGGTTCGACCCTCCTGGGCTATCAGGAGGGCAAGATTCGCCTGTTCAGGGCCGGGGTCATTCCTCTTGCCCGGATAGAGGCGGTCTTGGCCGGAGCATAGGGGGTGCTTTTCTCCTCGGTTCGCAGGAGAAAAAATACGGCGCGGAGTTTTCCCCATTTATACATTTGCTGATCGGCACCACTTTCTGTATGATAACCAATAAGCTGCAACCGTGGTTTGAATGATGGTGCGTCGTTGCCTCCTTATTGATTTCCGGCTGTGGCGACCACTAATTTCTTGATAAGGAACAGATATGGCAGACCTTGAGTGGGACAGGAATTTCGCCCTGGAGCAGTCCGGAGACGACGAAGGGATGCTGGCGGAACTGCTGGTGCTGTTTCGCGATTCTTCCGCCTCTGATCTGGCGCGGATCAACGAAGGCCTTGCCGCGGAAGACGCCATGGCTGTGGCTGATGCCGCGCACAGCATCAAGGGCGCCTCCGCCAGCCTCGGGGTGGAAGGTGTGCGAAAAATCGCGGCCGAGCTTGAAAAGAAAGGCCGTGCCGGCGATCTTTCCCAGGGAAACGCGCTCGCCGCCCAGCTTGCCGCCCTTCTCACGGCTTTTGCCGAACGGCAATGAAAGTGACCAGGGCGGAAAGACCACCTGTTGCAGGGAAAATCTCTTCCCTGAATTCCTCTGGCTGAACCATGCCCAGCGCCAAAGAAATACTTCGAAAATTCACCGAGCTGAAAACGCTCCCGCATGTGGCGATCAAGGTGACTCAACTGGTCAATGACGATCGCAGCACCATGCAGGATTTCGAGGAGATCATCAGGCTCGACCCTGTTCTGGTCACCCGCTTGTTGCGTCTTGTCAACAGCCCCTATTTCGGCCTGTCCCAAAAAGTCGAATCCATTTCCAAGGCCGTGGTTTTTGCAGGCATGAAGCAGCTCCGCAATCTGGTGGCGGTTGAAGGGTTGCGCGGGCTGTTCAAGGGTGAAGACGCTGATTTTTCGGCTCCGAAACTCTGGATGCATTCCGCCACCGTGGCCATCCTCTCGGGAATGATTGCCAAGCGTATTTTCGGCAAGGAGGGCGAGGATGTTTTTCTGGCCGGCATCATCCATGACATCGGGCTCATCGTTGAAAATCAGATAGCCGGGGAGGCGCTGCGCGAAGCCTGCAGGGCCTACCGGGAAGGAAAGGGAACCCTGATCGAGTGCGAACGCAGCGCCATTGGCGCCGATCATGCCGAGGTGGGTTATCTTCTTGCCAAGGAATGGGGATTGCCCCAGGAGGTGCTCGGCTCCATCAAGTCGCATCATCTCGGCAAGCAGGTGAAATCCGTTTCCAGCACCGGCAGTATTCTGCAACTGGCGGAATTCATGGCCGGAAAGATGCAGTATTGGGCCATCCCCGGGCCCATCGAGCCATTGCCCCCCGAGTTGAGCCAGCATGTGAAGGAGAAGGTGGCGGATTACAAGATCATTATCAGGGATCTTCCCGGAGAAATGGCCAAGGCCAAAGAATTGTACGAGTCGGACGAGTGAAACGCTGATGACCGAGCCCACCTTTGATGCCATATTTGATGATCTGATCGACGCCGATGCGGAGCTGCAAAGTTTTTTGGCGATCCTCGATGCCCTGTTGCCCGAGGCCTCGATGCTCCTGGTGAGTGAGTCCGGGGCTGTGCTTGATGGAGCCCGGCCCCTGGCTGTCGCCTTGCCGGTGCGTGAAAAACTGGTTCGCGAGGCCAAGGCCACCGATGGCTTTATCACGGGAAAGGCGGATAACGGCACCCGGTGCCACGCGATATCGTTGGCAAAGTTTTCGGCGGTGCTGGTCATTTCCTGCACTGCCTCCCCGGAAGATGATTGGGAGCCAGGTTCCGCGATCGCCTCCCTCTTGCGCAATACCCTTGAGCTCGCCCTGTACAGGCAGGAGCGGGAGATGCTTGTCGCGGATCATGAGCAGTCGGTCCGGCAGATCAGCATCCTCCAGCAGCAGCACGGGAAGCTGATTGAGGACAACTATCGTCAGTACCGGCTCAATCAGGAGCGGGAGAAAGAGTATGCCCGCACGCTGGAAAGCGAAATCGCCAAGCAAACCGCCGAGTTGCGTGAGGCCAATGTGCGGCTTGAGGAGATCAGCCGACTGAAGAGCGATTTTCTGGCCAACATGAGCCATGAGCTGCGAACACCCATGAATGCCATCATCGGTTTCAGCGAACTTCTCTCCGAAACCCCTTTGGCGGAAGAGCAGCTTGAATATGCCCGAACCATCACCCAGTCCGCGACGAGCCTGCTGACGCTGATCAACGACATTCTTGACCTGGCTAAAATCGAGGCGGGCAAGCTCGAACTTGAGCACCAGCCGTTTGATCTCGCCGAGATGATCGATAACGTGGTCGCCATGTTCAAGATTCCCGCCCGGGAAAAGGGGGTTGTCGTTGCCAGCACAATCGACAGCCGGATCCCGAAAAGAATAATGGGCGACTGCAACCGGCTGCGTCAGATTTTGATAAATCTGGCTGGAAACGCCATGAAGTTTACGGAGCAGGGCGGGGTTGACATCAAGGTTGCCTATGAACGTTCCGCTGCCGGTCGTATTGTCAGCCGGTTTTCGGTGCGCGACAGCGGCATAGGTATCCCCGCCGACCGGGTTGAGGCGATTTTTGAAAAATTTACCCAGGCAGACGGTTCGACCACCAGGAAATATGGGGGGACAGGTCTGGGGCTGGCCATCTGCCTCCAGCTCGTGGAGCTCATGGGCGGCCATCTCGCGGTGGAGAGCGAGTTGGGAAAGGGCAGCACCTTTTTCTTCGTGATTCCTTTGGAAGAAGCCCCGGCGGAGATCATCTCCTTGCAGGAGCGCAAGGAAGCGTACCGTGAAAAGACAGGGCGAGGCGGAAAGATTCTTCTGGTCGAGGACAACGCGGTTAATCAGCGGCTGGCCGGCATCCTCATCACCCGGGAAGGGTACGAGATCGAGGTGGCTTCCGATGGGACCGAGGCTCTCGAGCATTTGCGGCACCAAGCCTTTGACCTTGTTCTGATGGATGTGCAGATGCCGAATATGGACGGCATGGAGGCCACCAGAAGAATCAGGGCGATTGAGGCCGATTCGGCCCTGCGGCAGGACTATGTCGGCTTGCGCGCCCTCAAGCAGCCGTTGGGGATCGTCGGGCTCACGGCCCACGCCAGAAAAGAGGATGAAACCGCCTGTTACGAGGCAGGAATGAACGGCTTCCTCACCAAGCCCATTATCAAGGCAAAGCTGACCATGATCCTCGGCGAGATGATGCCCGGGATTTCGTCACCGAAGGGCAACGACCCTTCCTGACCCGTTGCAGCCCCTGCTTCTTCAACCGTTGCTGTTTATCCGCGCCATTGCGGGTCAGCCCGCAGCGCGGCGATTTTTTCCTCCCATCCCCCGCCATATCCGGTTAATTCAGCCAGCCGGGCCGTCTCGCTGAGCAGGGTGAGCTCGATGTGCAGCCGTTCCGCGGGCATCAGGCTGCCCAGCCGGTCCGGCCATTCGATCACACTGAGTCCTGTGCCGTAAAGATATTCCAGCACGCCGAGATCCTCTATTTCCGTTTCATCGCTCAAGCGATAGAGATCCAGATGATAGAGGGGCAGCCGCCCGGGATATTCGTGCAGGAGGCTGAAGGTGGGGCTGGTTATGTAACAGGATGGGGGCACCAGCAATCCCTGGCCGATGGCCTGGGTGAGGGTGGTTTTCCCCGCCCCCAGGGAGCCGCCCAGGGTGATCACCTCGCCGGGGCGGGCTGTCTTGCCGAGATAGCGGCCAAGGGCTAAGGTGACGGCAAGGTCTGAAAGGGTAATGGTGAGTTTCATCTTATTGGTATTTCTTGTGGCAGAAAAGACACCGGTATTTCGGCGGATGGCCTTCTGGAAGAGGGGCTTGGCCTTCGGAAGCATGGCAGGAGGCGCAGTGCTTCTCCGCTTCCTTTTTGTCCAGGGGGTAGAATTGCAGGTGGATTTCATCCTGGGGCAGCTTTTTTGTTGATTCCGGCGGCGCCTTGAGCAAAAAAGCAAGGATGGCTGCACACCCGGCAAGAAACAGGATATTGAGCAGGCGGGTTTTGTTCTTTTTCGGGTCAGGGTTCACGGGCAGATCCTTCATGAGGGTTGATCGATGCCCATTTCCAGGGCGCGGAAAGGGATAAGGCCGGTGCGCAGGCAGAAAATCAGGGATTCCAGGACGATTTTTCCGGCCAGTTTGCCGCCGGAGGCCAGTTCGAGGATGCGGCTATGCTGGTGATGCCTCTTGATGAGCTGGGTCATTTTTTTGCTTTCATACCCGGCATCAAGGATGGTGCGCGCCGCTTCTTCCCCGGAAACGATCGCCGAATAAATGCCTTCGCCGGTGAGTCCCGAGGCAAGGCCCGCCGCATCGCCGATCAGAAAGCGGTTGTGAAAACGCCAGCCGCGAAAATCTGAGTTGATCAGGGCGGCCTGCGGCTGGCGCGACTTGAGTTCCAGGTTGTAGCGGGCGCCCCACTGGTGCAGGCGGTTCAGCAGGATGTTGGGTTTGCTCGTGCTGCGCCGGGCATATACGCCGATGGAGGCGGTGTCCTGATGGGGGAAAATCCAGGCGTAGCCGTTGCCGAAAAGTTCGGTGTCCAGGTGCCACTGCATCTCGGGGAAGTTGCCCTGCACCTGGTAGTTGATGCCCACCCCCATCTGCTCCGTGGGAAGACCAAGCTGGCGGCGTACCAGGGAACTGCTCCCATCGGCGCCCACCAGGAAGGAAAAGCCGAACTCCTCCCCCCCCCGGGTATGCACCCGGTTTTCCCCGATCTTGAGAACAAGGGCGCTTGTGGCGATGCTGACTCCTGCGTCCACGGCTCTGTCGGCCATCCATCGCCCGAGCCTGCCCCGGTCAACGGTGCGGATAATGGGGCTGTCGTCTTGGATGACGGCGTGCTGCCAGTTGCTGTTGATGTGCTGGCTGGCGAAGGACTTTTCCCACAGGGTTTCCGGGAAACCGAGGCCATGGGCTGCGGAGGGAATGCCGCCGGCGCAGACCTTGGGGCCGATAACGCTGTTTCGCTCAAGGACCAGAACTTCTTTGCCCTGTCGGGCGAGAAGGGTGGCGCAGGCCAGTCCTCCCGGACCGCCCCCCACGATGACGGTATGAAAATTTTTCATGCTCGTTGCCTCTGATTCTCTCCGGGAAAACACCTCGCACACTATATGAGGATGGTTTTTCCTGTCAAGAGATTAAGAGCCGTTACGGGACAAAGACCTTGCCGGACCGTGCCGATACGGCTCTGTATGCCGCCATTGTTATCCTGCCGCTGAGGCTCATTTTTCTTTTGCATAACGGCTTAAGAGCTCTGGAATCATGGTTCGGTTCATGGTATTATCGCCACAATTTGAAAACGAGAAAGTCCCTGGGTGATGTTCCTGCCGGGTAAAGTTGCCATTTTAAAAGGTTCCGTGTCCGGAACGCCCGTGTGAAGAGGATGGATGCATGAATCTTGACCCGTTTGACAAAGCGAAGAAAAACAGGAGCGCACTTCCCTCCCTGATTATTGGGGGCTTGGGATTGTTCGGGCTTATGCTGGCGGTTTTTTTCTGGCTGGTGGGGGAGATGGAAAACCCCCGGGTAACGCTCAATGGGGAGAGCTCCCACATCGGCCTTGCCCGGCAGATGTCCGTGGTTGCAAGTGATGCCGAGAGTGGTTTGAGTTCCATCAAGGTTTCCCTCCTTCAGGAGGGCAAGAAGGTGGTGTTGCTTGAAAAAAGCTATCCCAAGGCGGGGTCTCTCGCCGGAGGGGGGCCCAAGCAGATCGAGGAGGCCTTCGAGATCACGCCCAAGAGTCTGGGCTTCATGGACGGCTCGGCGGAATTGGTGGTGACGGCGGTTGATTATTCTTGGTGGAACTGGTTCAGGGGCAATGTCACCGTACACTCCACGGTTGTCGTCATCGACACCAAGCCGCCGGCGATCAGCGTGATGGAGTCGCCCCGGTACATCAAAGGCGGCGGCGCCGGGGTGGTTATCTACCGGGTCAGCGAGGCGGCGGGCAGGCACGGAGTGCTGATCAACGAGATCTTCTACCCGGGTTTTCCTCTGCCCAAGCGGGGCGAGGGGGTCTATGGCGCCTGCATGGGGCTGCCCCACGATATCGCCGCACTGGAAAAGGCCTTTGTGGTTGCGGAAGACCAGGCCGGAAACGAGGCCAAGGCTCCCTTTGCCATGAACCTGCATCTGCGCAAGGTTGCCAGTGACAAGATCAGCATCGGAGACGGGTTTCTCTCCGCCAAGCTGCCGGAATTCGCCTCCCATTATCCGGAATTGAGCGGCACGCCGGTGGAGCAGTTTGTTTCGGTGAACAACGACATCCGGGCGGCCAATTACAAGAAAATTCAGGAGGTTTGTTCGAAATTTCAGCCGGAACGTCTTTGGGATGGCCGTTTCGGGCGGATGCAGGGGAGCCCGCGGGCAGGATACGCCGATCACCGGACGTATCTTTACAACGGCGAGAAGATCGACGAGCAGGTGCATCTGGGGGTGGACATCGCCTCGCTTGAACATGCCGATATCGAGGCCGCCAACCGGGGGCTGGTGGTTTTTGCCGAGTATCTTGGGATTTACGGAAATACCGTTATCCTGGATCATGGCCAGGGGATTTTCAGCCTCTACTCCCATCTGAGCCAGATTGATGTTCCCCTGAACAGCATGGTTGAGAAGGGCGCGATTCTCGGCCTTTCCGGCACCACCGGCATGGCGGGGGGAGATCACCTTCACTTCAGCATGCTGGTCAACGGCATCTTTGTCGATCCGGTGGAGTGGTGGGACGAGGAGTGGCTGAAACTTCACATGTTGAGTGTGCTCTGAGTTTTGTCCAGGATCAGGATTCTTCCGGAAAATCTGGCCAACCAGATCGCGGCCGGCGAGGTTGTCGAGCGGCCTGCCTCGGTGGTCAAGGAGCTGCTGGAGAACGCCATCGATGCCGGGGCAACCCAGGTCGGTATCCAGGTGGAAGGCGACGGCACCCGCCTGATCCGGGTGATTGACGACGGCTCAGGCATGGATCAGGATGATGTGCTCCTCTGTCTGGAGCGCCATGCCACCAGCAAGATCACAAGCTTGGCCGAGCTTGGCGCCATTCGTTCCCTCGGGTTTCGAGGCGAGGCCGTGCCCAGCATCGCCTCGGTTTCCCGGGTGCGGATTACCTCGCGTCTCGCAACCCAAGAGCTGGGAACCCAGGTTGATCTTCGCTTCGGCACGGTTCTCAAGGTGCATGAGATGGGGGGCAGCCCAGGCACCTCCTTTGAGGTGACGGATCTTTTCGGCAATGTCCCGGCCCGGAAAAAATTTTTAAAATCCACCCGCACGGAACTGGCCCATATCGAAGAGGTGGTGAAGAATTATGCCCTGGCCCGCCCGGAACTGGGGGTGAGTTTCAGCGTGGACGGACGCGAGGTGTTGCGGCTGCCTTCGCGGCTTGACACCCCACGGAGCAGGGCGGAACGGATTTTTGGCAAGGGAGGGGGCGCATTGGTGGAGGTGGAGCGCCAAGCCCAGGACGAGACCGAGCCTGGGGTTTGGGGGTATCTTCTGCCGCCGGACGCCCCTGCTGCCGGACGCTTGCGAATATTTGTCAATGGCCGGGCGATCCATGACCGCCTGGTAGCCCACGCGGTGGGCGAAGGGCTGCAGAACTATCTCATGAAGGGCCGGGGGGTGGGCGGGGTGATTTTTCTGAGCCTGCCGCTTGCAAGCGTTGATGTGAATGTCCACCCCACAAAGCAGGAGGTCAGGTTCCATAAGCCGTCGTCGGTGCATCAGGCCGTGGTCGCCGCGGTTCAGGGTGCCATGGCGGATCATCAGCGGGCCTTGAAAAAGGAGATATTCCGGGTTCCAGTTTTTGATCAGGACAGGGGGCAGGAGCAGGCCAAATCCGCTCCAGCCAAGGCGTATGAGCCGGGTTCTGCCATTGCCGACCCTGAGGCGCAGGAGCCGTTGCCGCTTTTTGCGGCTGCTGGCGCTGCCGTGCCGTCGGTTCCTCAGCCTGCTTCAGAAAAGCCCCTCTTTTCGAAAGGCAATTGTGGGGCCGAGCAGCCCCAGTCTCTGACCGCGGCCGGGGAGGAGAGAGCCCCCTCCCGTGGCGGATTGCGCTATCTCGGGCAGGTGCTGGACACCTACCTGCTCTGCGCCACGGAAAACGGACTGCTTGCCGTTGACCAGCATGCCGCCCATGAACGGCTGTTGTTTGAAACGTTGAAAAGGCAGTTTGCCAGCAAAAAAATCGCCCGGCAGACCCTTTTGTTCCCAAGGGTCATGGAGTGCAGCCTGGAGGAGCTCCAGATTCTTAAGGAGTATGCCGAGGAGATCCGTGCCCTCGGGGTCGAGATCGAGGATTTTGGAGGGGCCAGCCAGGTGGTGAAGGCCGTGCCCGCGGTGCTTGACCGCTCTCCGGTTGAAGAGGTGATGGCCGGTATCTTTGCCAGGTTCGGCGAGCCTGGCTCGGGCAGAGGCGGGGTGCGGGCCGAGGAGGTCCTCTCCGATATGGCCTGCAAGGCGGCGATCAAGGCGGGGCAAAGGCTGGCCGCCACGGAAGCCGAAGCGCTGCTGGACGAAATGCAGCGGGCCGAGGTTTTTTCCCATTGCCCCCATGGCCGGCCGGTGGCCAAGAGCTTTACCTCCGAGGAGATCAAGAAGTGGTTTTATCGCGGCTGAGTCCGGATAAGCCATCGTCAAAAAATAACATGGCCGTTTTAGGCAGCCAATGGCATAAGGAGCCGTACAGTAGGCAACATGAATGGCCTGATGTTTCTGAACGGCTCCTGAAAAAATATCGCGCAAGCGGCTTGAAAAAAAGTATCCTATTTAATAGGCATCGGCATTCCAGTGCCCTCCGCCCTGTAATTTTATTGATAAGGAAAAAGTCATGACAACACCCATTACGCAAACGAATTTTGCCAGCCTCCATCTGCTGCATCGCGGCAAGGTCCGGGATCTCTACGAGGTGGAAGACCACCTGCTGATGGTGGCCTCGGATCGGATCTCCGCCTTTGATGTGGTCATGGATGACCCCATCCCGAACAAGGGCGCGATTCTGACCAAGCTTTCCCTTTTCTGGTTTGACTATCTCAAGGACATTGTGCCCAATCATCTGATCACGGCCAATGTTGAGGAATATCCGGTAGCCTGCGCCCCATACCGGGAGCAGTTGGCTGGGCGCAGCCTGCTGGTGAAAAAGGCCAAGCCCCTGCCGGTGGAGTGTATTGTCCGCGGCTATCTCTCGGGCTCCTTTTGGCAGGCCTATAAAAAAGACCCGACCGTATGCGGCTTTGCCTTGCCCGCGGGAATGCGGGAGTCGGACAAGTTCCCCGAGCCGCTATTCACCCCTTCCACCAAGGCGGCGCTTGGCGCGCACGACGAGAACATTTCCTTGGCCGAGATGGAAAATATGTTAGGCAAGGAGCAGACCGCCAGGATCAAGGATATCTGCGTGCGTCTCTATGTCAAGGCGGCGGATTACGCCCTTGGCAGGGGAATCATCATTGCCGATACAAAGTTCGAGTTGGGTATGTATAACGGCGAGATTATTCTCATCGATGAGGTGCTGACCCCGGATTCCTCCCGGTTCTGGCCGAAGGATCAGTACCAGCCCGGCGCGGGACAGCCGAGTTTTGACAAGCAGTTTCTCCGCGACTATCTCTCCACCCTCGATTGGGGGAAAAATCCGCCGCCGCCCCCACTGCCTCGGGAAATCGTCGAGAAGACCGCGTCCCGCTATCGGGAGGCGCTGGTCAAGATAACCGGGGCGGATATCTAGCAGACTGTTTAAAAAAGCCAGATATGGCGTTTTTTTTGTCGGCAGCCGCAGGGGGAAACTGTGCTATCATCGGAAAGACGGGGTATGGGTTACAGCTCGTGTGCGTGGCTGTAGTCAGGAAACCATTTTTCCGGGAGGTGCGTGATGCCGAGACCGCTTGTGCCTGGTCCGTGCGAAACAGTCGCAGCCATTCTGCTGGGGTGCGCCCTGCTGTTGCTTCCTGGCTGTGGAGTTTCAGGAACCGGCGCCAATGGCGGGTTCGGGAGTTTTTTTACCCCCACGGATGTCGGTATTATCCGGCATCATGTGCGCCAGTATCAGAATTCCCTGCGGGAATTCACTGCCCGGCTTTATGCCAAAAACCCAAAATATGAGAAAGATCCGGCCCGGCAGCGGCGGAAGATCGATGCTGTTTTCGCTCCCCTGCCCACGGGGGAGCAGATTTATGCGTACAAGCAATCCCACGAAATCCTCGCTGCCGCCTTCCATCCCGAAACCGTCGAGCCGGACCGGGTCTATCTGCTGAGCCTCGGGTTGTGGAAAAGCATCGTGGAGGCGTATAATGTCGGGGACGAGGGTATTTTTGTGAGCGGTCTGCAGATTTCGCTGGAGCGGTTGCAACGGCTCCACCATAATCTCAGTCAGGTGAACTGGCGGCTGAAAACATACAAGGACAAAAACGGCAAACTGCTTTTTCTCACCAACGAAGCTGGCGCGGACGGCTACCTCAACATGGGCTACGAGGTTATCATGACCCGGATCCTCACCCGCCTTGAGGATGATATCGCCATGCGGGGAGGATTGCCGGAGCGATACATGTTCAGCATGTCCACCATTTTTGTCGGCATACTGCTCTGACAGGATGTTAAAAAAAGCCGTCCTGGCTTTTTTTAACCACGATCGGCCAGAGGTGCATTCTGTCCTGCCTCGCAATTGCAACAAGTTAGAGCTCGTTGATCTGGCGCTCATCCCCGGTTCGCACGCAGGGCGGAAAATCGAGTTTTTCAATACCCTGCTCGGCGTTCCTGACGAACTCAAAGCCGGGTTTGTCCGGGCTACTGCCCGGCGAAGGGCTACAACCCCGTTTCTTTCAGTTTTTCTACCAGCGCCTGCTGTTCCTTCGACAGATCCTTCGGCACCGCCACCACGATTTTCACCAGCAGGTCTCCCCGTTCGCCTCCCCGTCCCTCCGGCAAGCCCTGTTTGCGCAGGCGCAGTTTTGCCTGGGGCTGGCAGCCGGGGGGAACCTTGACCTTGAGCTGCTTGCCGTCCAGGGTGGGAACCTCCACCTCGGCGCCGAACACGGCGGAGCTGTATGGGATTTGCAGATCCATGGAGAGGTGCGCCCCTTCCCGGCTGAAGACCGGGTGGGGTTCGACCGTGATCAGCAGATAGAGATCGCCCGGCGGGCCCCCCATGGGGGAAGGGGACCCCTTGCCGGAAACCCGCAGCTTCTTTCCGGTCTCGATTCCAGGGGGAATCTTTACGGAAACCCTCTCCGCCGCACCGCCGCGGCCAAGGGAGATGGTCTTTTCGGCGCCGGTCAGCACCTCATTGAGGGCGATGGGCATTTCCAGGGAAAGATCGTTGCCCTTCACCTGTTGCTGCTGGCGGAAATCCTGAAAACCCTGGCTGGTGCGTCCCCCTGCCCCCGGCTGGCGGAACATCTCCTCGAAGACGCCGCCGCCCCCGCCGGAACTCCGGAAGGTGGCGCGGCCCCCGCCGAAGTTGATGCCGAATTCCCGCAGAATATCACCCAGATCGGCATTGCGGAAGATATCCTCCTGGGAATAGCGCTGCTGGAAGCCGGCGGAGCCGAAGGAATCGTATTGCTGCCGTTTCTCCTTGTCGGAAAGAACGGCGTACGCCTCGCTGATCTTTTTAAACTGCTCCTCCGCCTCCTTGTTCCCCTTGTTGCGGTCCGGATGATACTTGAGGGCAAGTTTGCGGTAGGCTTTCTTGATTTCCTCCGGGGAAGCGTTTTTTTTCACACCGAGTAATTTATAGTAATCCATACCTTGCCTGCCTGTGTCTGTCCTGGCGTCTGTTATTTCGCCCTGTGTCGTCATTCCGGCGCAGGCCGGAATCCGGTATGCAAGGGCTTCTGGGCCCCGGCTTCCCCCGGGGTGACGGTTCCGGATATATCTATTTCTGCAAAATAACCTCAGAACGGAACATCATCGCCCATGACCGGCTCGGGGAAGGGCTGGTCGTCGTACTGCCGGCCCTGCCCGGAATCGCCGCTGCTGCCGCGGGGAGAGAGCATCTTCATCTCCCGGGCCACGATCTCGGTGGTGTATTTGGTGTTGCCGTCCTTGTCGTCCCATTTGCGGGTTTGCAGCCGTCCTTCGATGAAGACCTTGGAGCCCTTTGACAGGTACTCGCCGCAAATCTCGCCCAAACGGCCAAAGGCCACGATCCGGTGCCATTCGGTCAACTCTTCCTTGGAGCCGTCCTGTTTCTTCCAGGTTTCCGTGGTGGCGACATTGAAGCTGGCGATGGCTGCCCCTGCCTGCGAGTAGCGCACTTCCGGGTCTTTGCCGAGGTTGCCGATGAGGATGACTTTGTTGACCATTTCTTCTCCTTAATATTCTCGATCAGATTTGCAAAAAAAAGAGGCGCTGTAGTGATGGCCGCCCATCATACCGGCTATTTCCCGCGACCGCACCAACCTTTTCCGGGTGCGGGCTCTCCGTTGCCGTCAGGGCATGGCTGCCGGGAAACGATATATCATAGTAAGGATGGGCCGGTCAAAAATCAACACCCAAAAGGGGGGCGGAATGGGGGCCGTGCTCAGGGGGGGCCGCATTTTGCCCGGGCAGCCCGGTCGAGCATGGCGGGCAGGCCGCCTTTTTCCTCCGGGATGAAGCCGAAAACCTCTTGCCAGATCTCGTCGCTTTCCATGCAGAAATAGAGGCAGGTGTCCGGGTTCAGATAGCGGGAAAGATGGTGCGCCATGTGGCGGTACATCTCCGTGCGCAGCGGCCGGAAGTAGCGGAATTTGTTGTCGAGCCCCAGAACAAACTCTTCATGGAGGAAGCGGGATCTGGGGAAGCGCCCGGTGGCGATGTTTTTCAGGGCCGGAAGAAAGCGCAGCGCCCCCATGCTGATCCAGACGATGCTTGCCGCCGGCACCGCAGCGAAGAGCCGGTCGATCGTCTCGGTGTAGCCCTTCTGCCAGCCGGGATGATGGATGAGCGGGTCGAAATGAAAGGCCAGTTTGTAGCCCCAGGCCGCGCACTGGGCAGCCGCTGCCAAGCGCTGCTCCAGATCGGCGGTGCGCAGTTCCTCCTTGGCCATGATCTCCGTGCTGTTGAGGGACCAGGCCATGATGGTGCGGCCGCCATGCGCGCTGTGCTGAAGGTTGTCCAGGGCCACCGCTTTGGACTTCAGTTCAAGCACCGCGTTGGGCTGGTCCTTGAAAAATTCGATGAGGATCCGGCTTAAGCCCGTGACCCGGTCCAGGGCCATGGAGTCGGTGAATTCGCCGGTGCCGATGCGGCGGAAGGTCTGCGGGGCCTCGGCAAAGGCGGTGGCAAGTTCGGCCAGCAGATCATCGGTGTTCACAAAAAAAGAAAGCCATGGGTTGTTGAGGTAGGCCTGCAGGATGCAGTACACGCAATCCATGGGGCAGTTCATGGCGACATTGAGCACCTGATAGTCGCAGCAGCGGTATTCCCTGGTCGCGGGGCAGGGCTTGAGAAAGCGGCCCCGGTTTTTGCAGAGGACAAGATGCTTCTTGCCGCTGGTGAGATTCCGGGGGGTGATGCCGGGCGCGAAAAGATCCAGGCCGGAACGGGGTGGAATAATCCTCACCTCCCGGCCCGGAAGATTGGCCAGGATAGTTGCGGTGAGGGGCAGATCCCGACAGTCATCCTCCACATAGACATGCTGAATGATGCTGGCTGGATCAAGGGTGGCGGTATGCGGCATGATGGCGAGTTTCCTGTTTGTGTATTGGTTGCGGCACCATACCGCAAAGAATCAGGGCGGCCAACGAGAAAATTCTTGACCCTTGGGAGAAAATTGCACTACCATTTCCTAGGTGTTTGTACCTAGCCTGATCGTGCTTGACTTGTGACACGCCTTTATGATGAAATAAGGGATAATCTTTTGAAATTCCGCTGTTATTGGAAATGGGGAGAATGCTCCATACACGCAAAAGAGGCGAACGATGAAAGAGCAGGATTTTGCCAGGATCAGTGAACGTCTGAACGGGATATCGCGTCGTGATTTCATGAAGTTCTGCACGGTGATGGCCGCCGGCCTGGGGCTTCCCCTTGAGGTCGCCCCGCGGATCGCTGCCGCGGTCACGGCCCCGCAGCGTCCCCCGGTGATCTGGCTTTCCGGCTCTGCCTGCACCGGCTGCACCGAATCGCTGCTCCGCTCTTCCCATCCCTCCCTTGAACATCTTATCCTCGATCTTATCTCCCTTGATTACAATGAAACCCTCAATGCCGGGGCCGGCCATCAGGCAGAGGCGGCCATGCAGGCCTCGATCGCGAAAAACTCCGGCAAGTTCATCCTGGTGGTGGAAGGGGCCATTCCCGTAAAGGACAACGGGGTGTATTGCATGATCGGCGGCAAGCCGTTCAGCGAGATCGTGCGCGAAACCGCGGCCAAGGCAGCCGCCGTGATCGCCATCGGTTCCTGCGCCTCCTGGGGCGGAGTTGCCGCGGCGGAGCCGAACCCCACCGGCGCCATTGGAGCGCCCGAGTTTCTCAAGGACAAGACCGTGGTGACGATTCCCGGCTGTCCGCCCAATGCCTACAATTTTCTGTCCACCGTGATCCACTTTCTGACCTTTAAAAAATTGCCCGCTCTGGATGAGAAGGGCAGGCCGAAATTCGCTTACGGCCGCCTCATCCACGAGAACTGCGAGCGCAGGCCCCATTTCGATGCGGGCCGTTTTGCCCTTGCCTTCGGCGACGAGGGGCACCGGAAAGGCTATTGCCTGTTCAAGCTCGGCTGCAAGGGGCCGATGACCTTTGCCAACTGTCCGGCCGTCCTTTTTAATGACGTTGGCCCAGGCTCCTGGCCGGTGGGTACCGGGCATCCTTGCTTTGGCTGCACCGAGGAAGGGGTGGGGTTTCATCTTCCGCTGCATGTCCAGGCCGACCTGAAGTACATCACCCCCGGGGCCGCGTATCCGCATATCGTTAGTGACCGGGGGAAAGGCGCCTCGGTGGGCGCGGCGGCACTGGCGGCCGGGGCGGCCGGCGTGGCGCTGGGTGCCGGGGCCGCGGTTGCCAAGAACCTTGGCAAGGCCGGGCAAGGTTCTTCCTCAGAGGGAGAATAGGGCATGAAGATACGACGCAGGGAATTTTTGAAAGGGGTGGCGGCCGGCACCCTGCTGCTTGCCGCGGAGCAAAATCCGGCCCAGGCTAAACGGGCCAGAAAGGATTTGCCCCCCAAAGCCGTGGGCATCCTGTACGATTCCACCCTCTGTGTGGGCTGCAAGGTGTGTGAGCATGCCTGCAAACAGGCCAACAATAAGGCGGCGGAACACTCCATCCCGAGCGAGCCGCTGTGGGACGATCCCCGGGATCTTTCCGACAAGACCCTGAATATCATCAAGCGCTACGGTGTTGAAGGACAAAAGGATTCGGTGGAGGGGTTTGCCTTCATCAAGCGGCACTGCATGCACTGTATTGATCCTGCCTGCGTTTCGGCCTGCCCGGTCTCGGCGCTGCTGAAAGATCCGGAAAACGGGGTGGTGACGTACAATAAAAAGGCCTGTATCGGCTGCCGATACTGCCAGGTGGCCTGCCCCTATAATATTCCAAAATTCGAGTGGGATTCGCCTTTTCCGGAGATTGTCAAGTGCCAGTTGTGTTCCCATCTCTTGGCCAAAGGCGGGATTTCCGCCTGCTGCGCCGCCTGTCCCACCGGCGCTTCCCTGTTCGGGCCGGTGGAAAAGCTGCGGCTTGAGGCCAAGCGGCGGCTGGGCATGGAGCCTGGAAAGTACTACGATTTTCCCGTGGCCGACATTGAGTCCACCGAGGTGCAGCAGCACCGGGCGGGCGGCTATGTCAAGCATGTCTACGGCGAGCGGGAGCTTGGCGGTTCCCAGGTTTTGTATCTGGCCGGGGTGCCCTTTGCCAATCTCGGCCTGCCCGACCTGCCCGAGGATTCCTATGTGGCCCTGGCGGATGGCATCCAGTACGCCATATACAAGGGCATGGTCTATCCCATCGTGGTTCTGGGCGGTCTGATTTACATCATCCGGAACAGGGAAGAGAAAAAAGAGTAGGGGCGCAAGCCCCGGCTTTTCACGGAAAGGAGTGTTCCCATGCAGGAAAGAGAAGCTTTAGGAGGCAAGGTGCTCACCGTGCCCTTCAAGGTGTGCGCCGCCATCGCGCTTATCGGTCTTTTTTTTATCGGCAAGCGTTTCATCTTCGGAATCGGCTCGGTTTCCAACATGAACGACGGCTATCCCTGGGGGATTTGGATCGCCTACGACGTCGTGGTGGGTACGGCCCTGGCCTGCGCCGGATATTCCATCGCCCTGATCATTTATGTCTTCAACAAGGGGGAGTATTCGCCCCTGCTGAAGCCCGCCCTGATGACCAGCATGTTCGGCTACACCCTGGCCGGAGTCTCGGTTATCTTCGATATCGGCCGGTACTGGCAGGCCTATAACATTTTCCTGCCCTGGCTCAGCAACCTGCATTCGGTGATGTTCGAGGTTGCGCTGTGCATCGGCACCTATATCCTGGTGCTGTGGATGGAGTTTGCCCCGGTTATGCTGGATAAATTCAAGGCGGACCAGTTGAAGGCCAGGCTCAACCGGATCATCTTTGTCTTCATCGCCTTGGGCATCCTCCTGCCCACCATGCACCAGTCTTCCCTCGGCACCATGATGCTCATGGCCGGGCATAAACTCTCCCCCCTCTGGTGGAGCGGCTTTCTGCCCCTGCTTTTTTTGATCACCGCCGTGGTCATCGGCTATGCCGCGGTGATCTTCGAGTCGCTCGTCGCCGCCATTGCCTTCAAGCGGCCCATGGAGATGCATCTGCTGAGCAAGATCTCGGCGCTCATGCCCTGGCTGCTCGGCCTCTACCTGGTGGTCCGGATCGAGGACGTGAACCTGCGCGGCTATCTGCCCCTGGCCTTTGAAGGCGGGCTCCTGGGAAATCTTTTTCTGCTTGAAAACCTCTTGTTTCTTGGCGCCTTGCTGATCCTGGCCTACCCCAACAACCGGCATAGCCCGCAGTTGCTGTTCATCGCCTCCTGCGCCATGCTGCTTGGAGGGAGCATGTACCGGTTCAACACCTATATCGTCGGCTTCGATCCCGGCACCGGCTGGCGGTATTTCCCCTCGGTGCCGGAAATGTTCATCACCTTCGGCATTATTGCCGCCGAGGTGATGGCCTATCTGTGGTTTGTCAAGACCTTGCCGGTATTGCCCAAACTCACCAAGGCACAGCATACTTGAAGGTAACTATCCAGCTCAGGGCCGGAAAGGTTCGTAAACAAGGAGATTGTTCATGGCTAAGAGAATCGTCGTTGATCCCATCACCAGAATCGAAGGGCATCTCCGGATTGATTGCGAGATCGACAATGGCCGGGTGACCAAGGCGTGGTCTTCCGGCCAGATGTGGCGCGGCATCGAGTTGATCCTCCAGGGGCGCGACCCTCGGGACGCCTGGGTCTTCACCCAGCGCATCTGCGGGGTCTGCACCACGGTGCATGCCATTGCCTCGGTGCGGGCCGTGGAAAACGCCCTGAATCTGGAGGTGCCGCTCAACGCCCAATACATCCGGAACATGATTATCTCCGCCCACGGGATCTTTGACCATATCGTTCATTTCTACCATCTCTCCGCCCTGGACTGGGTGGATATCGTCTCCGCCCTCAAGGGCAGCCCCAAGGGGGCCGCCGCCCTCGGTCAGCAGCTTTCTCCCTGGCCCCGCAACAGCGAGCAGGAGATCAAGGCGGTGCAGGAAAGGCTGAAAGGTCTTGTCGGGAGCGGTCAGCTCGGAGTTTTTGCCAGCGGCTACTGGGGGCATCCTGCCATGAAATTGTCCCCGGACGTCAATCTGCTTGCCGCCACCCATTATTTCCAGGCTCTGGAGTACCAGCGGCAGATCAACAAGGTGGTGGCCATCCTCGGCAGCAAGACCCCGCATATCCAGAACCTGGCCGTGGGCGGGGTCGCCAACCCCATCAATCCCGACAGCCAGTCTACCCTGACCATCGAGCGGCTCTACCACATCAAGACCTTGATCGATGAGATCGGCGATTTTATCAAGAATGTCTACATGGTCGATGTCGCGGCCATCGGCGCCTTCTACGCGGACTGGACGCAATACGGCGCCGGGGTGACCAACTATCTTTCGGTGCCGGATCTGCCCCTGGACACCAAGGGGACAACCTTCGCCCTGCCTGGCGGCTACATCGATGATGGGAACGTGGGAACGTTCAAGCCGATCACCAGCTTCAACGACGAGGGTTTCAAACAGGGGGTCAAGGAGGGGATCAAGCATTCCTGGTACAAGGGCGACTGGGACCGCCATCCCTGGGAGGAGGAGACCGTGCCCCAGCACACCGAGTTCCAGGACAACGGCAAATATTCCTGGGTCAAGTCCCCGACCTTCAACGGCAAACCGGCCCAGGTCGGTCCTTTGGCCAATGTTTTGTGCATGTACGCCGCAGGGCACGGTCCGACCAAAATCTACACCGACGGTCTTTTGCAAACGGTGAGCAAACTGGCCGGAGCAACGGTGGGGATTTCCGCCCTCCATTCCACCATCGGCCGTCATGCCGCGCGGGCGGTGCGCTGCGCCGTGCTGCACGATTCCCTGCTCGGTCAGTGGCAGGCTTTGATGGACAACATCGGCAAGGGGGATTATACGACCTTCAACCAGCCGGTGTTTCCGAAAGGCGAGCAGCGCGGGGTTGGTTTTCATGAGGCGCCGCGCGGGGTCTTGTCCCACTGGGTCGTGATCCAGGACGGCACAATCAAGAATTATCAGTGCGTGGTTCCTTCCACCTGGAACGCCGGGCCCAGGAACAGCAAAGACGCCCCCGGGCCTTATGAGGCCTCGCTGGTCGGCAATCCTGTGGCTGATCCGGAAAAGCCCCTTGAGGTGTTGCGGACGGTCCATTCCTTTGATCCGTGCCTTGCCTGCGCAATCCATCTGTTGGACCCCAAGAGCCGGGAAATCGTCACCGTCAGAACCATGATCTGAAATTGTTGCGTGGAGTTAACCCATTGAAAACAGGCCGCCCCGGCTATCGGTGCGGCCTGTTTTATAAGGAGGAGCATGTCTCATTCTATTCTGGTGCTTGGCGTGGGAAACGTGTTGCTGGCCGACGAGGGGGCGGGTGTCCGGGCAGTGGAGCAGCTCCAGCTCCAGTATCTTTTTCCTCCCCAGGTGGAGTTGATCGATGGCGGCACCATGGGGCTTGACCTTCTTGGCTATCTCGATGACAAGACCCATTTGTTCATCGTGGATGCGATTGTCTCGACCCAACCTCCCGGTTCGGTGGTCATTGAAAAATTGCTTGATCCGCCGGCCTATTTCAGGCAGAAGATCTCTCCCCATCAGATCGGGCTTTCCGAGCTTTTGGCCGTTGCCGCCATGCAGGATTGCCTGCCTCCCTCCATCACCCTTTTCGGCATTGTTCCCCTGGATCTCTCCACCGGCATGGGGATGTCGCCGGAGGTTGAGGCCGCGGTTGACCGGGTGGTTTTGGCGGTGGTGAAGGAACTTGGCCGGATGGGAGTCAAAGTGGGTGCGGCAAGCCGTTGACCCGCCAGCCACGATTGGGGGCTGATTTCCGCCTGGTGGCTCTGTGGGAAAAAAACTTGATCATGACAGCCAAATAGTATTCTATGAAACACCTTGTCTATGTCGCAGATGGCATGACTGGTTTTTCAAGGAGAAAGGATGTCCAAGATCACGGTTTTTGTGGCGGATGATCATTCCATCGTCAGGGAAGGGTTGCGGCAGATGTTTGCCAGAAGCAACACCCTTGCCCTGGTCGGCGAGGCTGCGGACGGCGAGGCGGCCGCCAAGGAGATCCGCAGATTGCAGCCCGACGTGGCGATTCTTGATATAGCCATGCCCATGGTCAGCGGTCTTGAATGCATCCCGCTTGTTAAAAACGATTCTCCCAATACGGCAATCGTGATTCTCTCGATGTTCGCCCGCGAAATCTATGTGCATCAAGCCTTGTCAACCGGCGCCCTCGGCTATGTGCTGAAAACCGCTCCCTGGTCCGAGGTTCTCGAGGCGGTGCGGATGGTGTCCCAGGGCAAGTATTTTCTGAGCCGGGAGATAAATTCCGAACTCATCCGCGGCTACCTCCACAATGAGGACCGGAAATCCGACGAATCCAGCAGATACGATCTGCTCTCCGACCGGGAACAGCAGATATTCCGCCTGGTTATCGAGGGAAACCCCACCAAAGCCATAGCCGAACTTCTGTGTCTGAGTCCCAAAACCGTGGAAAAACACCGCTCCAACATCAGCAAAAAACTCGGGATGAACGAACCTCTGGCCATGCTGAAGTTTGCCATGAAGATCGGTGTGGCTGATCCCGACCTCTGGCCTGACGTGTAAGGGGGGGCTTCCGAGGCGGCGTCCGGCTCTGGTCGTGCCGATCCGTAAAAAAAGAGTCATTGCGCTTTTCTTGTCTGGTCAAGGGGGTCGGGGGTCGGTATAGTTGTCAAAGCCCTTGCGGCAGGGGCTCGAGTGGGCTCGCCGTTCCGCCGTTGTGTTTGTCCCGTGCCCATGCCAGTCGTGTTTTCAAGCCGGGAATGAATTTTCCTAACCTCTTGGTGGTATGTGAGCGATTCCGCAGAGCCGCACAATTCAAAAATCAGGCCTGTCCCTGTCCGGTGGTTTACCTGGTTCCTGGTGGTGGTCTGGACCCTCTTCATTTGCGGACTTTCTTTTCACGAAACAAGCGGCATCAGACAGATTACCCGGGAAATGGCCATCAGTGAAATCCGGGCTTACTGCAACAAGGACCGCGCCCTGCGTATCTGGGCGGCTTCCCATGGCGGAGTGTATGTGCCTGTCGACAAGCGCACTCCGGCAAATCCATATATCGCGCATCTTCCCGAACGTGATCTGGTAACGCCCTCCGGCAGGGAACTCACCCTGATGAATCCTGCCTACATGATGCGGCAGGTGGGCGAGGATTTTGCAAGCTCCTATGGTGGCGGCGCTCGGATGACCAGCCTCAAGCCGCTGCGTCCTGAGAATGCGCCGGATGCCTGGGAGCGCCGCTGTCTTGAGGAGTTTGTCCATTCCCGGCGGCCGGAAAAGATCGAGTTCAGCCACATTGACGGCGTGCCGCATCTGCGGTTGATCCAAGCGGTGCTGGTGAAACAGGACTGTCTCCAGTGCCACGGCCATCAGGGGTATGAGGAGGGAGACCTCTTGGGCGGAATCAGTGTCAGCCTGTCCATGATGGAAGCGCAGGCCCTTGAGGGAAAACAGATAGTTTCCCATCGTGTCAGGGCCGGTTTGACCTGGTTCCTCGGCGTGACCGGAATGCTGCTTGGCGGCGGCTTTCTGCGGCGGCGTGTCGCGGAGCGCGATGCGGCCCAAGAGGAGTTGCGGCAATCCCGCGATCGCCTTGCCCGGAAAAGCGAGGAGCTGGAGGAAGCCAACGCGGTGCTGCTGACGGAGATTGGTGAGCGGAAAAAGGCCGAGGCCGAGATACTGATCAGCGAGGAAAAATTTCGCACCGTTGCGGATTTTACCTACGACTGGGAATACTGGCTGGATCCGGCGGGAAATTTTCTCTATGTCTCCCCTTCCGCGGAGCGCATCACCGGATATCGACCGGAAGAGTTCAGGGGAAATCCCCGGCTCTTCCTGGATATCATCCATCCGGACCACAAGTCCCAGATGGAAAAGCATTTCCGGCAGTCCGTTTCGGAGCGCAGGGTGTGCATGCTGGAATTCCGGATTGTCACCAAAGACGGGAAAAAGCGCTGGATCGGGCACACCTGCCAGCCCGTGTATGGCCGTTCGGGCGAGTTTTTGGGCAACAGGGCGAGCAATCGGGATATCACCGGCAGCAAATGGAACGAGAAAACCCTCAACAAGTTTGCAATGGAGCTGGCCCACAGCAACAGGGATCTGCAGGATTTTGCCTATATGGCCTCCCATGACCTGCGGGAACCGCTGGTGCTTGTGCAGGCCTTCAGCGAGCGGCTGCGGACCCGCTATGGGAATGAGATCCCCGAAAAAGGCTTGGAATATGTCCGGCGGATTGAAGCCGCCACCGCGCGGATGCAGGAGCTGATTTCCGGGGTGTTGGCCTATTCGCGTGCTTCCGGCAAGGGCCAGCCTTTAGAGGAAGTTGATCTGGCAAAGATCGTGTTGCAGGTGATCTCCGATCTCGAGCTGCGGCTTGCCGAGACCGGGGGGCGGGTAGAGGTTGCCGATCTGTGCCGGATCAAGGGTGATCCTCTCCAGATGAGGCAGCTTTTTCAGAACCTTATAGCCAACGCCCTTAAATACAGCAAGCCGGATCTGCCTCCCCGCATTGTGGTTTACAGCCGGAATCTCCCCGGCACCGATGGCAGCGGCAGGGGGAATTTCTGCCGTATTGTGGTGGAGGACAACGGTATCGGCTTTGCCGCTGAATCCGCGGATAAAATTTTCGGCCTTTTCCAGCGCTTGCATGGCCGGAGCCAGTACGAGGGAACCGGCATCGGCCTGGCGGTGTGCAAGCGGATTGTCGAGCGGCACGGTGGAACCATCAACGCGGAGAGTACTCCGGGCACGGGGTCGCAATTCATCGTCACCCTGCCGGTGCGCGGCCCGGAGGTTGATGATCTGGAGCAGCTTGTGTGTCAGGATTAAACGGCCGGGCAAGCCGGAAAATGAGCGGAGGCGTGTTCCGGCCTGGAATACACCCCGGTCTTTGTGTATCATGAGCCAATGCATGAAATGTCACTGGCTATAAACATTGTCGAACTTGTTTCGGAAAAAGCGCAGGCCGCAGGGGGGCAAAAGGTCACCTCGGTGGAGCTTGAGGCCGGTACGCTTTCCGGGGTGATGGTCGAAGCGCTGGCCTTCTGTTTTGACGCCGCCGCCCGCAATACCCCGGCAGAAGGCGCCCGTCTCGTGATTCGCGAGATTGAAGCGCGCGGCGCCTGTTTGGGCTGCGGTCACGCTTTTGTGTTTGAGTCCCTACTTGCCCAGTGCCCGCAATGCTGCGGCTATGCGGTGGAAACTCTGCAGGGGCGGGACTTGAAGGTTATCTCCCTCACCATTGACGAAGAATAGGTGGCTCATGTGTGATTCCTGCGGCTGCACTCAGCCGGAGAACAGCGTAACCATCACGAGGCCGGGGCAGGCCATGTCCGGGTCCGTAACGGCAGACCACCACCATTCACATCCGGGCCGGGTTGTGGAGGTGCGGGAGGCGGTGCTGGGGAAAAACGACGGAATCGCCGCGCACAACCGCGATTTTTTCAAGGAGCGGCGGATCGTGGCCCTCAATCTGGTCAGCTCCCCCGGTTCGGGCAAAACAACCATCCTCGAACAAACCATCCGGGAGCTGCGGGGGGAGATCCCCATGGCGGTCATTGAAGGGGATCAGCAGACCATGCTCGATGCCGAGCGGATCGACGCCACCGGGGTGGACGTGGTGCAGGTGAACACCGGGGCCGGGTGTCATCTGGATGCGGACATGGTGCACCAGGCCCTGCACCGCATGGATTTGGCGGAGAAATCCCTGCTCTTCATCGAGAATGTCGGCAATCTGGTCTGTCCGGCCATGTTCGATCTGGGCGAGGCGGCCAAGGTCGTGATCATCAGCGTCACCGAGGGGGAGGACAAACCCCTCAAGTATCCGGCCATGTTCGACGCGGCCAGCCTCTGTTTGATTAATAAAATCGACCTGCTTCCCCATGTTGATTTTGACGTGGCCCGCTGCCGGGAATATGCCCTGCGGGTGAACCACCGGCTGGAGTTTTTCGAGATTTCCGCCAGAACCGGCGAGGGCATGCCCGCTTGGCTGGCCTGGCTGCGCCGGCAACTCTAAGCGATCACAGGTCGGCGCATCTGCTTTGTCATCGGCCTGCTCATGTGCAATAGCACACTTCGCAGGCCTCTTTCGCGCATCTGCACCACCCTGCAATCGCTTACAGGCTAACGGTTTGTATTCTTTAATGATTGTCCATGCCCCGTGATTGGTTCTTGATTTCTGGGCGGAAGGAATTCATGCCAATCGAGCGCTGGAAGATATCGGTCAGCGGCATTGTCCAGGGCGTCGGCTTCCGGCCCTTTGTCTACCGTCTGGCCAAAGAGCGATCCCTGGTCGGTTTCGTGGCCAACACCTCGGAGGGGGTTGCCATCGAAGCCCAGGGGCAGATCGCGCAGCTTGATGATTTCCTTGCTGCCCTGCGCAGGGAAGCGCCTCCCCTGGCCCAGGTCGGTGAGATCGTTGCGGTTCCCATCCCTCTGAGCGATGATGGCGAATTTGCCCTCCTCCATTCGACAGCCTCCGGCCCGGTTTCCACCCTGATCTCCCCGGATGTCGCCGTGTGCGATGCCTGCTTGGCCGAAATTTTTTCCCCACCCGACCGCCGTTTCCGCTATCCCTTTATCAACTGCACCAACTGCGGCCCCCGCTATACCATTGTCGAGCGCATTCCTTATGACCGTCCCCATACGACCATGCGCGGGTTTACCATGTGCCCACCCTGCCAGCGGGAATATGATGATCCCGCGGATCGGCGGTTTCATGCCCAGCCCAATTGCTGCCCCGACTGCGGCCCGCAGCTCAGTCTGCTTGAAGCGGACGGGCAGCAAGTGGCCGAACGGGATGAGGCCCTCGACGAGGCGGTCCGACGGCTGGCGGCAGGCGAGATCGTGGCGGTTAAAGGGGTGGGCGGTTTTCATCTGGCCGTGGACGCAGCCAACAGCCAGGCGGTAAGTTGTCTGCGGCAGAGAAAGGGCAGGGAGGCCAAGCCGCTGGCAATCATGGTTGCCGATCTGTCCGCGGCCCGGAAGATCTGCCGCTTGGAGGGGATGGAAGAACAGGCCCTTACGAGCCAGGAGCGGCCCATTGTCCTGGCCGCGAAAAAAGAAGGGCATGGCCTGGCGGAAGAGGTTGCGCCGGGGTACGACCAGTTCGGGCTCATGCTGCCCTATGCCCCGCTCCACTATCTGTTGCTGGCAGGTTCGGTGCGGGCCCTGATCATGACCAGCGGCAACCGCAGCGAAGAGCCGATCTGCATCGAAAACCACGAGGCGGTGCAGCGTCTGGGCGGGATCGCTGATTGTTTTCTTGTGCACGACCGGGGTATCCACCTGGCCTGCGATGATTCGCTGGTCGCCCTTCAGGACGGGATGATCCGCCAGATCCGGCGCAGCCGGGGCTTTGCCCCGAAGCCCATCAAGCTTGCGGAGACAGGGGATATGGTGCTCGGGGTGGGGGCGGAGCTCAAGAACACCGTCTGTCTGCTCAAGGGCAACCAGGGTTTTTGCAGTCAGCACATTGGGGATCTGAAAAATCTGGAGGCGTATCGGGTCTTTCAGCAAAGCCTCGGCCAGCTGCAAGCCCTTTTTGAGATCAGCCCCGCCCTGATCGTCCATGACCTGCACCCCCAGTATCTCTCCAGCCGTTGGGCCGAGGAACAGAAGGTGCTGCCCACCCTGGCCGTGCAACACCACCATGCCCATCTGGCCGCCTGTCTGGCCGAGAACCGGCAGGAAGGCCCGGCCATCGGCATTATTCTCGATGGAGCCGGGTACGGATCGGACCGGACCATCTGGGGCGGCGAGGTTCTGCTGGGAGACGCCCGCGGGTATGAGCGTTTTGCCGCCCTGGAAGCCTTGCCACTGCCGGGCGGTGATGCGGCGGTGCAGGCACCCTGGCGAACCGCCTTGAGTTATCTCCATGCCGCCTACGGCGCGGACCTGCCCGATCTGCCCTTCATGACCGCCCATGAATGCGGGCCAATCCTGTCCATGGTGGAAAAGGGAGTGAACTCCCCCCTGACCAGCAGTTGTGGCAGGCTCTTTGATGCGGTGGCCGCCATGAGCGGGGGCAGGCAGACCATCCAGTATGAGGCCCAGGCCGCCATCGAGTTGATGCAGGCGGCAGGCAGGGGAATTGGCGACAAGGGTTTTCCCTGCGAAATTTATACAGAAAATGATATAGCTGAGTTGAGCAGCGTGCCTGCTCGTACGAAACGTATACCCTCAGTGTGCATGCTGAAAATCTCGGTGGGCTCCCTGATCCGGGAGGTGGCGCAAGCCGTACAGGCCGGGATGGCGCAAAGCGAGATCAGCCGCAGGTTCCATGGTGGGCTGGTGGCGGTCTTTACCCGGGTGGCCGAAGAAGCGCGGCGCAGGGAAAAGATCAGCACCGTGGCCTTGAGCGGCGGCGTTTTTCAGAACCGGCTGCTTTTGGAGGGGATGAATGCCTCTCTGGGGCGGGCCGGATTCAAGGTGCTGATGCATACGAAGCTGCCCTGCAATGACGGGTGCATTTCCTTGGGGCAGGCGGTGATTGGCCGTGAGGCGTTAAAGAAAAGGTGACGGTTATGTGTCTGGCGATTCCCGGCAGGGTGGTGGAGATATTTCAGGAAAACGGCCTGCTCATGGGGCATATTGACTACAGCGGCACGGTCAATACGATCTGCCTTGAGTATGTGCCGGAGATCGCGGTGGGCCAGTATACCGTGGTGCATGCAGGCTTTGCCCTGTCGGTGCTGAACGAGGAAGAGGCGCAACAGAGTTTTGCCGCCTGGCGGGAATTGACTCAGGCCGTGGCGGCGCAGGGCACGGATGTCTTCGGCAATCCCCTGGAGAAGTAGCCCCTTGCAAAAGGCTCAAAAGTTCCCTCCCGTCAAGGGAGGTGAATTCCATTTGGCAGAATTTTGCAAGAGGCGATACATAAAGAGGCCTTTGTCTCCCCATGAAATATGTCGATGAATACCGCGATCCGGCCCTGGCTGTCCGTCTTCTTGCGGAAATCAGCCAGACTGTGACCCGGCCGTGGGTGGTCATGGAGATCTGCGGCGGCCATACCCATGCCATCATGAAAAACGGGTTGGATCAGTTGTTGCCCGCCCAGGTTGAGCTGGTGCATGGCCCGGGTTGCCCGGTGTGCGTGACCCCGGTGGAGACCATCGACCGGGCCGTGGCCATCGCGGCCAGGCCCGAGGTGATCTTTGCCAGCTTCGGCGACATGCTCCGGGTGCCGGGCAGCGGTGCCAGTCTGTCCATGGCGAAATCCGCCGGCGCCGATGTGCGCATGGTGTATTCGCCCTTGGAAGCCGTGGCCCTGGCCCGCCAAAACCCGGAGCGGGAAGTGGTTTTTCTTGCCGTCGGTTTTGAAACAACGGCGCCGGGCAATGGCATGGCCTTGTTGCAAGCCAAACGCGAAGGGCTGACAAACTTCAGCCTGCTGGCCAGTCATGTTCTCGTGCCGCCCGCCATCCGGGCACTGCTCTCTTCGCCAGCCAACCGGGTGCGGGGCTATCTGGCTCCTGGGCATGTCTGCACGATCATGGGTTGGCAGGAGTACGTCCCTTTGGCCGAGGAATTTAAGGTGCCCATCGTGGTCACCGGCTTTGAACTCCTCGATATCCTGGCCGGTCTGCTCATGGTGCTTCGCCAGCTTGAGGCGGGGGAGCATGGGGTGGAGAACCAATACGGCCGATCAGTGAGCCGGGACGGCAATCAGGCGGCGCAACGGATCATGGCCGAGGTCTTTGCGGTGCGTGACCGTCCCTGGCGGGGGATCGGAGTCCTGCCTGCCAGCGGCCTGGTGATCAGGGAGCATCTTGCCGCCTACGACGCGGAGCGAAAGTTTGCCGTTGAGACCATCACCGTGCGCGAATCGGAGTTGTGCAAGAGCGGCAGCGTGCTGCAGGGGCTGATCAAACCCGATGGCTGTCCGGCTTTTGGCCGGGAATGCACCCCGGAGCATCCCCTGGGGGCAACCATGGTATCCGGCGAGGGCGCCTGCGCCGCCTACTATAAATACCACAGGACCTCCCATGCCTAATCTGAATCCGGAAGATTTCAGTTGCCTTCTGCCCATCATGGAAGATGAGACCATCCAACTGGCGCACGGCAGCGGCGGGCGTCTCTCCGCCGAGCTTGTCAGCCGGTTTTTTCTGCCGCGCTTCGGCAATGAAACCCTGAACCGGCTGGAGGATCAGGCGGTGGTTGATTTTCCCCGGGGGCGTTTGGCCCTGACCACCGATTCCTTTGTGGTTGACCCCCTTTTTTTTCCGGGCGGCGACATCGGCGATCTGGCGATCAACGGGACGGTGAACGATGTCTGCATGGGCGGCGCAACCCCGCTCTATCTGGCCGCCGCCTTTATCATTGAAGAGGGCTTGCCCATGGCCACCCTGCATCGGATTCTGCTCTCCATGGAAAAGGCGGCGAAAAGCGCCGGGGTGCAGATCGTGACCGGGGATACCAAGGTGGTCAACCGGGGTTGCTGCGACAAGCTCTTCATCACCACCACCGGGGTGGGTCGGGTTCCGGAAGGGGTGAACATCTCCGCGGCCAATCTTCAGACCGGAGACAGGATCATCCTTTCCGGCACCATCGCCGATCACGGGATGGCTATCTTGACCAGCCGGGAGGGGCTTTCCTTTGCCTCCCGGGTGCAGAGCGACACTGCCGCCCTGAATGGCCTGGTGGCCAGGATGCTGCAAGCCTCCCCGGCTATTCATGCCATGCGCGATCCCACCCGGGGGGGGCTCGCCACCATGCTCAACGAGTTTGCCACTGCCTCCGGGGTCGGCATCGTGCTGAAGGAGGCGACTATTCCGGTGCGGCCCGAGGTGCGTGGCGCATGCGAGGTGCTGGGCATCGACCCCATGTATGTCGCCAACGAGGGCAAGCTGGTGGCCGTTGTTCCCGGGGAGGCTGCCGACACGGTGGTGGCCGCCATGCGGAGCCATCCCTTGGGCCGGGAGGCCACGATTATCGGCGAGGTCGTCGCGGAGAACCGGGGAATGGTGGTCATGGGCAACGCCTTAGGGGCGCAACGGATTGTCGATATGCCGGTGGGAGAGCAGCTCCCCAGGATTTGCTGAATGCGAGCCCGGAAAGAACAATTTCTTGAACACTAAGGGCGCGGAGGCAGTGGAGATATATGGAAAAACGCGGATGATATGTTGACTTTTTTTTACGCAAACAGGTATAAACCTTCAGGAATCAGGATTTCTGTTATCAATTTTTGCAAAGGGAGGTGAGTTGGTGCAGAAGCGAATCGTAACAATGCTGACAGCAATGTCGCTGATGCTTCCCACGGTCGCTTTGGCGGCCAGCGGAGACGCGCTTTTTTTACAGAGCTGTGGCGCATGTCACAAAAAAGGAGGCAAGGCGGCGATTGTGAATCCTGCCGACAAGGCCGGCAGCGTGTGGGAAAAATATTTTGCCCGGGGACGTCACCCGGTTGAGATGGGCATGAGTGATGCAGACCTGCAGGCGGTGTTGAAATATTTGGTGAAACATGCAGCCGACAGCGATCAGCCGGCAGCCGCGGTTATTCCCAAATAATTCACTGGCGAAAAAAGATATTCACTGGGAGGAGGAGAATAAGTGAAAAAGATTTTATTGACCGCAGGTGCATTGCTGGCTTGGACAAGCTGCGCCGTTGCCGGGGCAGGTGGCCAGACGGTAGCCATTCCGGTAGAAGATTATAAGGCGATTCTGGAGCGTCTGGACACCCTGCAGAAGCGTGTCGACCAGATGGAAAAGGCAGAAAGCCCTTCCGGCAAGGTAACGGCAGCCGCCATGCCGAGCAAGCTGGCCAAGGATGTGGAAACGATCTACGACACCTTGGACAAGGTTGAAACCAAAACCTTGAAAGACCGGATCAACCTGGGCGCCGAGCTGCGGACCAGGGCGGATTTTTTCAAGTTGAAGAACGACGCGAATTTTGGCGGCGCAGGCTCGGTTGAGCATAACGACAACCACTGGACCAACCGGTTCCGGCTGAATCTTGATTCCGAGATCCGGAAAAACCTGTTGTTCACCGGCCGTATCACTGCTTACAAGAATTTTGCCAACAGCGACAACAACAGGTTTACCAATGACTCCAATGCGGCCCATCTGCCCGGGGACAGCGGTTTGAAGCTGGACCGCGCCTATGTGGACTGGATTCCCGAGGGCATGCCCATCCCGTTGGCCCTGACCTTCGGCCGTCATCCCTCCTCCGAGGGTCCGCCCTCCGAGTTGAAGGAGAACCGGCTCCGCCAGTCCACCTATCCCTCCCTTCTGTTTGACGGAGAGGCGGACGGCGTGGTGGCGACCGTTGGTCTTGAACGCTACCTGGGATGGAAGAATTCAGGCATCCGTTTTGCCTGGGGCAAGGCCTACCAGGATACCAATACCGCAGTGAGTTATATGGATAATAGCGGCGGCATGTATGACGACACCAACATCTACGCCATGTTTTTTGAAACCGAGATTCCCGGGGTGCGGGACAGCCTCCTGGTGCTGAGCGCTTTGCAGGCTTCGAACCTGAACGGTGATCCGACGTATTTGTATAGCACGACAAACACAGCGAAAGTTGATATCGGCGACATGACCATGTACGGCATCCATGCCCAGGCCAATAACCTTATGGACTCCGGATTTGATATCTTCCTCTCCACGGGGATCAACAAGACCGATCCCAGCGGGCAGGTGATTACCGTGGCTGGAAGCCCGGGTGGTGCTTACGACAACACCTACGGATTGATGAACACCGGGGCCAATACCGACAAGCATTCCGGTTGGGCCGTGCACGCCGGTTTGCGCTACAATATTCCCTACAAGCCGTGGAACAACCCCAAGATCGGCTTTGAGTACAACCATGGCAGTGAGCACTGGTTCAGCTTCACCTGGGGCAGCGCCGAGCTGTTCAACAAGCTCGCTGTGCGCGGGGATGTCTATGACTTCTACTACATTCAGCCGTTTAATGACAATCTTTTCGGTCGGTTGGGTTATACCCATGCCGACTACAGTCATGGGATGAGCGGGATGCACATGGGAACCCCTGGCGACTCCTCCTCCGAGCTTGACAACCTGTACTTTTTGCTCGACGTTCGCTTCTAACGCGCGGGCAGGAGTGGTTTGTTCTTCGAGGGTGGCCGTCTGGCCACCCTTTTTTTATGGTTTTTCCCAAGGAAGGCAGATTGTTTCCGCGGCCTGACCCTGCTGCAAAGATGCCGTGAACCCGCTTGCGCACGGGCGATGAATTGAATAGACTGGTCAGGTATTGTGCGCATCGTTCTCTGCGGACAATCTGACAGGAGTTTTGCCATGGGTATCCGTTCACTGTTTTTTGTGCTGCTGCTTGCCGTTATGCTCTCCGGCTGCGCAGTCAATCCTGTTACCGGCAAATCCGAGCTGGCCCTGTATTCCATGCCTGAAAACGAAGAGATCGCTCTGGGCAAAAAGGCTTTTCCCGAGGCGGTCCAACGAATGCAGGGGGAATACAACGACCCGGGGCTCGAAAAATATGTCACGGCAACAGGGATGCGGTTGGCCACGGTCAGCCACCGGCCCGATCTGCCCTATGTTTTCAAGGTTGTCAACGACTCCAGCCCCAATGCCTTTGCCATGCCCGGCGGCAATATCGCCATCACCCGAGGGTTGCTGGTTGCCCTGGAAAACGAGGCCCAGCTTGCCGCGGTACTGGGCCATGAGCTTGGCCATGTTACGGCCAAGCATTCGGTGCAGAACCTGCAGCGCGGCGTCCTGCTCAATATCGGCCTGCAGGTTCTGTCTATTTCGAGCAGCGGCACTTCTTACAGCGCATTGGCGCGGCAGGCAGGGCAGGTGGCGGGAGCGCTTTTGGAGAGCTCATACAGCCGGGATCAGGAGCGGGAGGCGGATCGGCTGGGCATCGACTACATGGTGAAGGCGGGGTACAGCCCCAGGGGGGCGGTTGAGTTGCAGGAGTTTTTGGCCCAAAAAAGCGGGGAGGGAGAATCCCGGTGGGTCCAGGGGTTGTTCCGGACCCATCCCTTTTCCCTGGAACGGATGCGGGATAACCAGGAGTACATCGACAGCAACTACAGTTGGGCCTTGAACAATGAAACGCATGGCTCCGGGGAGGGGGATTTCAAGCGGGCGATGGCCCCGTTGCTGAAGACCAGCGAGGCATACAACGATTACGACAAAGCCAGGGAGAAAGAGCAGGCCAAGGATCTGGCGGGGGCGATCGGACTCTATGAGCAAGCGGTGCGCAAAGCGCCGCAGCAGGCGCTGCTGCAGAGCGCCCTGGGCATGGCGTATCTGAAAAACAACAGCCCGGACCAAGCCAAAAAAAGTTTAAGCCGGGCCGTGCAGTTGGACGGCGAGTATTACGAAAGCCATTTCGGCCTCGGCTACCTGTATCTGCGCGAGAACAATCCCGCCTTGGCCAAGGAGCATCTGCAAAAAAGCATGAAGCTCATGCCCACCCTGGGCAGCGCCTTTTTTCTTGCCGAAAGCTATGAGTTGACCGGAGAGCCGGCAAAAGCCCATGCCTTGTACGGCCAGGTGGCGGGGGCTGATCCGCGTGGCAACCTGGGCAGATCGGCGGCTGCCAGATACAGAGCGCTTGGAGGGGCGGGACGCCGGTAGAAAGGTCAGGCTTTTTCCGGGGAATCCGAGCTGTGCAAAAACGGCTTGAACAGGTAGCGGAGTTCTTCGAGCGACTGCTTGATCACATAGGGCAAGGCCTTGGCGTACATATCCAACAGCACGATGGCATTGACGGACGAGTCTGTTGTTGACCCGCTCCGCACCCGTGTTGCCATGGCCTGGTTGACCTCCTGGATGGTGCGGTACAGATCCCGCAATCTTTCCAGGTTGAAATCCGCTTCTCCTCCCCCGGTTTTTACAAAATATTGGGCCAGCATATAGGTTGCCGTGGCGCGGAAGATGGTTTCTTCTTCGTTGGCCAGGGGCAGATGAAAGCGGGCCATGGGTTTGAACAAGGCGGTGTGTGGGCAGCCGCTTCCGGCAATGACCAGCCCCATCAGGGAGCACAGCGCCCTTTGCGCCGTGGTTTTTTGGGAAATCACCCTTTCGGCGGTTGTAACCTGAAGATCCAGCACATCAAAGGAGAGAAGCTTTTCGCCCCGCCGGACAATGGGGGCAATGTTGACCGCTGCCGGGCAATGGGGGGAGGAGGCTTCGGTCAACGGGCAACTGGCGCATTGGGAAAAGGAGAGCTTTGTCCAGTGCGGCAAGGGCTCCGCCTTGGCTTCCGGCAGGGTTTCCAGGGTCTGGGGGTCGAGGCGGACGGTAAACAGTTCTTTGCTGTTGTCTTGCAAGCGGAAGCTGTATTCGATGAGCAAAGGCTGCGGTTCCATGTCGGCGCTGTGTTCCCCTGTGTTGTTCCTCCGGTGAAGGCGGAAGGGTCCATCCCCTGTGCAGAAGAATACTTCCATGGTAGGGGAAATCATTGTGAAAAGCAACGATTCCCCTCGGTTAACCGGCATGGCGCACGGTGAAGACGCCTGGAGATTTTGACTTTATCACCTCCATTCTGTACACTGGCTGCAGGTTCTGGGGATGTACCCAAAAAGAGAAAGCTCTGGAAAAATCCGGGAGCTGTCGAGAAATTGCATGACACCGAGTCAATTGCTGTCCACCATCCTGGTTATCCCGGGGATAATTTTTTTGAGTGTTGCGGCGCGCCTCTGCGTGCAGACCTGGCGGCAGGTTCCCATTTCCCTCGCAGGGAAATGGCAGGCCTTGACCGCCCTGATCCTTTTTTTTATTGCCGGCTATTTCTTTTTTATCGTCATTCAGGTCAGGCAGCTTGTTTTTCCGGTGGAGATCGTCACCGGCCTGGTTTTTCTCGGCGGCTCCCTTTTTGTTTTTCTGGTCATCGGGTTGTCCAGGCTCACCATTGCCAAGGTCCGGGACGCGGATAAGGAAATTCTCCGGACAAACACCGCCCTTGTCCAAAAGAACACGGAACTTGAACGGGAGATTGTCGCCCGGCTGGAGGCGGAAGGGAGGGCCAAGGCTCGGCTTCAGCATCTGGCCACCCTGCACGGCATTGATCTGGTGATTACCGCGAGCCTCGACCTGCGGCTGACCATGAAACTGTTTCTGGAACAGACCGTTTCGCAGCTTGGCATGGATGCGGGCGCCATACTCCTGCTCAATCCCCACACCCAAACCTTGGACCATGGGGCGGACTGGGGTTTTGAGGGGATGGGCATCCGGAAATCCAGGGTGCGGCTCGGCGAGGGAGGCGCCGGGATTGCCGCCTATGAGCGGCGGATTGTCCATATTGCCGACATCACCGAGCTTCCCAACCCCTTTGTCCGGCTCGAGCTGCTCCAACATGAGAAGTTCATAACCTATTATGCCGTCCCTTTGATTGCCAAAGGACAGGTGAAGGGCGTTTTTGAGATTTTTTGCCGGCAGCGGTTTGATGCCGAACCGGAATGGTCTGACTTTTTTGAGGCCCTGGCCATCCAGGCGGCCATTGCCATTGACAATGCGACGCTCTTCCGCAAACTCCAGGAGTCGAACATCGAATTAACCCTGGCCTACGACACCACCATCGAGGGGTGGGCAAAGGCCCTGGAGTTGCGAGATTCGGAAACAGAGGGGCACACCCAGCGGGTGGCGGAGCTTACCCTGAGGGTCGCCTGCGCCCTTGGCATCCGGGAGGATGAGCTTGACCATGTCCGCCGGGGCGCCCTGCTCCACGATATAGGCAAGATGGCGGTGCCCGACTCCGTTTTGATGAATGCCGGGCCGCTCACCGAAGAGGAGCAGGAGATCATGCGGCAACATCCTGCCTTTGCCTTTGACCTGCTGTCTCCCATCCACTATCTGCGCCCGGCCCTGGATATCCCGTATTGCCATCATGAATGGTGGGACGGCTCCGGTTATCCGCGGGGCTTGAAGGGCGAACAGATTCCCCTGGCGGCCAGAATCTTCTCCATTGCCGACACCTGGGACGCCCTGATCTCGGCCCGGCGGTACCGCGAGGCCTGGCCTCCGGAAAAGGTTGCCGCGCATATCCATTCCCTGGCCGGCACCCAGTTTGATCCGAACTTGGTTGATATCTTTCTGGCAACGGTGTGAGGGGTGGTGTTTTTCCCATTGGTTGGCGACCTGCAGCAGGGTTCCTTTCCGCCGGTGGGATGTGACCGGCGCCGCATGTCCGCGGTGCAATTTTTTCATGGGTGTTGCCGGTGAAGCGAAATGTCAAGAGGGATAATTTTTTGAAGATCGTCGGGGCTGTGGCGGTTGTCTGGGTGTCCCTGATGATTTACGGGCAGAACAAACCGCTTCCCAAAGGGGTCTCGCTGGAAGGGGCGGCGCACGCCGCGGCACACGTCGAGTTCCTGACCGATTGCACCTATCAACGCAACGGGCAGCCGGTGCGCGAGCAAGCCATTTTCAACCGGGTCCATCAAATCATTGATGGGGCCGAGCGTTTCATTCTGCTCGACTTTTTTTTGTTCAACGGAGTTCAGCCCAAGGGGGGGAGCTTCCCCGCCCTGGCCGAGGAAATGACTCGCAGGCTGGTTGAAAAAAAGCAGCGCTCCCCCCAGGTGGACATCGTGCTCATCACCGACACCATCAACCGGAGCTATGGCGCTGAGGAACCGGAGCATTTCCAGAGGCTGCGGGCCGGCGGGGTGCGGATCATGTACACGGATACCGGCAAGCTGCGTGATTCCAACTTCATGTATTCCGCCTGGTGGCGGCTTTTTTGCCAATGGTTCGGCGCCGGCGGGAATGGCTGGCTGCCCTCGCCCTTTGCCCAGGATGGGCCCGCCATGACCCTGCGGGGATATTTGAGCCTGCTCAACTTCAAGGCAAACCACCGCAAGGTTGTGGTCAGCGAAAAAGAAGCGCTCATTACCTCCGCCAATCCCCATGACGCAAGCGCCTATCATTCCAATATCGCCATTGTCGCCCAAGGTCCGGTGGTTCAGGATGTGGTCGAGTCGGAAGCCGCGGTGGCGAGGTTTTCCGGAGGGACTGTGCCCGGGTGGGAGATACCGGTTCGCCCGCAATCCGGCGAGATGCATCTGCGCTTGCTCACCGAAGGGAAGATCAAGGCGCGGTTGCTGACAGCCCTTGCCCGGTGCGGGAACAAGGCTTCGGTGCGGATGGCCATGTTCTATCTTTCCGATCGCGAGGTGATCGCCGGGCTTCTTGCCGCCGCAGCCAGGGGAGCCGAGGTGCGTTTGCTCCTTGACCCGAACAAGGATGCCTTTGGCCGGAGCAAAAACGGCATTCCCAACCGGCCGGTGGCCCAGGAACTTGTGGAGAAATCCCGGGGTGCAATCCAGGTACGCTGGTATGGAACGCACGGCGAACAGTTTCACTCCAAGCTGACCATGATTTCCCTGCCCGAAGAGACAGTGCTCATCGGCGGTTCGGCAAATATCACCCGGCGCAATCTTGACGACCTGAATCTGGAGTCCTGCCTTGAGGTGACGGCCCCTGCTGATTCGCAGGTGATCCGCTCGGCAACCGGGTATTTCGAACGGATGTGGCGAAATGACGGCGGGGTCTATTCCCTCGAGTTCTCGGAGTTTTCCGAGAACTCGCCGTTTCGCTACGCGCTGTACCGTTTTCAGGAGTGGAGCGGGATGTCGACATTTTAACCGCACACGGGCGGGGCGACTGTGCTACAATAAAAAAAAGGCGGTGAACCAAGGGGGTACTCAGGGCCGGGTGGCTAGAACGCTCGGCCAGCAGGGTTTTGGGGGCGACCATGAATGAAAAGATTCTGGTAGTGGACAACCAGCCGCTGATGCTCCGGCTCATGAGCAATTTTTTGGGCAAAAAAGGCTATGAGGTCAAAACCGCGCCTGACAGCATGACAGCCCTTGCCGTGCTTGTTGACTTTGTTCCGGACGTCATGTTCGTGGATATGGTGATGCCGCATATCAGCGGCGACAAGCTGTGCCGGATCGTGCGCTCCATGCCGGAGCTGAAAAACGTCTGTATCATCATCCTCTCCGCCATCGCCGCGGAAGAAAACATCGACTGCGCTTCGTTCGGCGCCAATGCCTGCATCGCCAAGGGGCCTTTCCGAGACATCGAGCAGCACATCTCCCGGTTGCTCGCCGCCCGCAGCAACAAGGAAGAGTTGGTATCTTCAGGGATTGTCGGGCTTGAAAGCATTTACCAGCGAGAGATCACCAAGGAACTGCTGAGTTCGCGGAAACATTTCGAGGTTGTCCTTGGCAATATCAGCGAAGGGATTGTCGAGTGCACCGGCGAGGGGCGGATTGTGTATGTCAATGCTGCCGGCGCGGCCATCCTTGGGGCCCGGGAAGAAAAAATCCTGGTCGCTGATTTTTTCGAATTTTTTGCGGAAAGCATGCGGCAGGAAGTGGCAGATGCTTTTGCCGGACTCGGCGAGCATCCCGTTGCCCTGGGCGAGGAAACAGTCCTGCTGCTGAAGGGGCGGCGGGTTGCCCTGATCGTGCTGCCCATTGTCGATGCCGGCCAGCGAACGGCCATTGTGATCATCCAGGACATTACCGCGCGCAAAGCCGCGGAAGAGAAGCTTGAGAGTTATCGTGACCATCTGGAAAAAATGGTGGTGGCGCGCACGGCGGAGCTTTCCCAGAAAAATGAGCAGCTCGGCGCGGAGATCCGGGAACGCCACTCCGCCGAGGAACGGATGGGAGAGGCCCGGCGGGAGTGGGAGCGGACCTTCGATGCGGTGGACGACATCGTTACCATGCAGGATGCTTCTTTGCGCCTGACCAGGGTAAACAAGGCGACGTGCCGGATTTTGCGCAAAACAGAGGCGGAACTGGTTGGCAGGTATTGTTACGAGGTGTTCCGGGGCGCCACCGAACCCTGTCTGGGGTGCTTGGCACATTGTGCTTCCCCAGACCGCAAGTCATACATTCAGGAGATTGTGCATCCGGATTCGGGCAAGACCTTTCTGCTCACCGCCACCCCGGTTATGGACGACCAGGGGCGGATAAGCGGCGTTACCCATTTTGCCAAGGACATCAGCGAACAGAAAAAACTGGAGTTCCAGCTCATGCAGGCCCAGAAGATGGAGGCCATCGGCACCCTTGCCGGCGGCATTGCCCATGATTTCAATAATATCCTTGCCGCGGTCGTGGGATACACGGAGCTGGCCATGCTGGATCTGCAAGAGAATATGCCCGTCTATGCCAAGCTTGAGGAAGTGACCAGGGCAGGCAAGCGGGCCAGGGATTTGGTGGCGCAGATCCTGACCTTCAGCAGGCACAGCGAGGCAAAGCGGGAACCCCTTGAGCTGCGCGGCATAGTCAAGGAGGCCATGAAGCTGCTCAGGGCCTCCCTGCCCAGCACCGTCGAAATGAAGCAGGAAATAAGCGACCAGCCCTGTTGGGCCTTGGCTGACCCGGTGCAGATCCATCAGGTGCTGATGAACCTCTGTGTCAATGCCTCCCAGGCCATGCGCGGCAAGGGGGGAATCCTTCTGGTTACCCTTGCTCCCGAGGAAATTGACGAGCCCCGCGCCGCAAGGAATCCGGACCTTCGGCCCGGCCTCTATGTGCATCTCGGGGTGCGGGATACCGGTCACGGCATGGAGCAGGAGGTGGCGGGGCGGATCTTCGAACCGTTTTTCACCACCAAGCAAACCGGGGAAGGAACCGGGATGGGGCTTGCGGTGGTGCACGGGATCGTGAAAAGCCATAAGGGCGCCATTGAGGTTGCCAGCCAGCCGGGGCAGGGAACGGTCTTTGATCTCTATTTCCCCTGCATCACCGAGACCGGGGAGCTTGGAGAGGGCTGTGGTGATTCGCCCATGTCCCGCGGCACGGAACGCATCCTCTTCGTGGATGATGAGCCTGCCCTGGCCGAATTGGGCAAGCAGGCGCTGGGCTCCTTGGGATACCGGGTTGAATCCCATGGCGACAGCCGGGAGGCCTGGGCACGGTTTGTTGCCGCCCCGGACGCCTTTGACCTGGTCATTACCGACCTGACCATGCCGGGGTTGACCGGAGCCCAGCTTGCCGAAAAGATCCTGGCCTTGCGCCCCGCCATTCCGGTTGTCCTGACCACGGGCTACAGCGATATCCTCACCGAGGAAGAAGCCCGGGAGTTGGGGGTGCATGAGTACCTGCTCAAACCCTTCAGCACCGCTCGATTGGCAGAGGTGGTGCGGCGAACGCTTGATGCCGATGGGCACTGAACCGGCTCTCCCGGAAGTCTTTTCCCGGCGGATGCGCAAAAGCCTCCTGAATATCCTGGCTTTTTTGGGAGGGGCTGTGTTGTTTACCCTTGCCGCCATCTTCCTTGCGGGGCGGCTGGACGCTGATTTTCCGGTGGAGACCAGCCTCGTGCTGCTGTCCGGCGGGCTCGGCGGCGTATTCGCGCTCCGCTGGTTCGTGCAGCGGAAAAAAAGCAGGGAGCGCGAGGCCAACCTTCTCATGGTTGTGCGGACCATGCGCAGGATACATCTGCGGCTGGCCGAGAGAAAAGGCCGAGACGAATTACTCCAGGGCATCTGCCGGATCCTGGTGGAAGAGGGCCATTATTTCAGTGCCTGGCTGGCCCTGATAGACAGGGAGGGAGATCTGATCCGTTGCGCCGAATGCGGCCTGGGCGAACGGTTCTTCCGGGTGCGCCAGGGCATGGAACAGGGGGTTTTTCCTGAGTGCGCGAAAAAAGCCCTGTCCGGAGAGCGATTGGTGGTGAGCGATTCGGCAAGCCGTTGCGCGGGCTGTCTTCTTCCGGAAAGCGATGCGGCCAGGGTTTGCTGCACCGCCAGGCTGAGCCACCGTGACCAGTTTTACGGCCTGTTAAGCGTTTCATTCTCCGCGGCCCGCAGGCACAATCTTGAAGAACGGATGCTCTTTGCGGAAATCGCCCGGGATGTGGGGCAGACTCTGCATCTTTTGGAGCTTGAGAAGCAGCGGGCCTTTACCGAAAACAGGTTCAGGGAGCTGGTGGAAAATTCCCTGGCCGGGATTCTCCTGATTCAGGACAACGCGATCATCTATCGCAACCCGGAGCAGAAGAGGCTCTTCGGGCCTCTTCCCGCCGGGTTCCGGCCCAACGCCTTTGTCGGGGTGCACCCTGATGACCGGGAGAAGGTGGAGGCGGCCTATGGCAGGGTCAGCCGCGGGGAAGCAGCCTCCGTGGATCTTGACTTCCGGTTTTATCCACAGCGGAAGGGCGAGGAAACCCAGGCCATGAAATGGGTGTTCTGCCGGGCCAGCAGGATTGAGTATAATGGCAGGGAAACGCTGTTGGTCAGCATGGTCGACATCACCCGAAACCGCGAGCTGGAAGAGATTGTCCGGGTTCAGGACAAGATGTCTTCCCTGGGGCGCGTGGCCGCGGGCATTGCCCATGAGATCCGCAACCCCTTGTCCGGCATCAACATCTATCTCGACACCCTGGTGAAGATGTATGAGCGCCGGTCCAATCTGGAAACGGTGGGCGAGATTCTTGCCCAGATGAAGGTTGCCTCCGGAAAGATAGAATCGGTGATCCGGCGGGTCATGGATTTTTCAAAGCCCGGGCAGCCGAGGCTGGCGATGGTTGATGTCAATCTGCCGGTGGAAAACGCTCTGGCTCTCTGCGCCGCTGCCTTACGGAGGGACAGGGTGGAACTGCGGAAGGATCTGGCCTGCGATTTGCCGCGCTGCCGGGTCGATGCCGGCCTGATTGAACAGGTTGTGCTCAATCTGCTGACCAATGCGGCAGAGGCCCTGCGTCAGGCCGAGAACAAGAAGATAGAGGTGCGGACCGTTCTCGAAAAGAAAGCGGTGGTGATCCGGGTGGCTGATTCTGGGCCGGGTATCCAGGAAGGTCTGCGGGAGAAGATTTTCGACCCGTTTTACACGACCAAGAGTGACGGGACCGGCATCGGTCTCAGTCTGTGCCGGCGGATCATCACGGACCATCACGGCACACTGACCGTGGAGGAAAGCGCTTGGGGCGGCGCGGAATTCGTCATTGCCCTTGCGGTTGAACCGGAGCGGGAGGATTGAACTCCCGGAGGAGGGCGGTATGGATCTTTTCGCGCGATTGCAGGGGATGAAGGTGCTGCTGGTTGAGGATGAACCGCTGATCAGGGATTCCTTGCAGCGCTTCTTCGCCAATGAGGCGTGCACCATCATGGCGGCGGAAACAGGGGAGGATGCCCTGGAGATCATCAAGGGCAACGCCTGCGATATCGTCATCGTCGATTACCGTCTGCCCGGCATGGACGGCCTTGAGTTTTTGAAACGGGCCCAGCGCCTCAATGCCCGGTTCAAGAAAATCCTGATCACTGCCTACATGACCGAGCCTGTCATTTCCGAGGCCTTCCGTCTCGGAGTGCATGAGTTCATCGAAAAACCCTTTGCCATGGAAGATCTGGAGGAAGTCCTTGTCCGGATCCTTGAGAAAAAAAAACGAACCAACGGGCGAGGCCAGGTCAAAATTTAGCAAAGTCCGGGGGGGACTTGACCACAGGAGGTGCGGTATGAAGGAACTTATCCCGAGGAAGCCGTTTTCAGAGCTCAGCACCGTGCGCAACGAGATGGACCGGCTGTGGAACCGGTTTCTGGATGATTGGCCATTGCCCGCCATGTTCGCCAAGGGGTGGGCGCCGATGGCCGACATCTCGGAAACCAAGGACAAGCTGATCGTCAAGGCCGAGTTGCCGGGACTTGACCCGGAAGACATCAAGCTGAGTCTCTCCGGCAATCTGTTGACCATTGAGGGCGAGAAGAAAAAGGAAAAAGAGGAAAAAGACGAACACCACTACTATCTGGAGCGCTACAGCGGAGCGTTTCACCGGTCGTTCCGCCTGCCGGTGGAGGTGCACGAGGACAAGATCGAGGCCAAGTTCGACAAGGGCGTGCTCACCATCACCCTGCCTAAGACGGCAAAAACCCAAAAAAAAGAAATCAAGATCAACAAGAGCAAAGCATAAAAAAACTCCCCCCTGGGTTTTGCCTGCCG